>Ga0209347_1002049_pt1 | contig 28401 bp, 21 predicted proteins | sample AutmiccommuBRH23_FD_187382 | JGI IMG/M metagenome (GOLD analysis project Ga0209347, IMG submission 187382) | Deep subsurface microbial communities from Mt. Terri, Switzerland - Autotrophic microbial communities BRH/23 (SPAdes) (version 2) | ecosystem: Environmental > Aquatic > Deep subsurface >...
ATACGATTTGTAGCAGTGAATCGATGTCGAGGGAGCAAACCCCCGGATTTTCATCGCCCGCCAGATCCTGCCGTATTCCTGTTCAATGACAAAGATGTACCGGTAGGTCAACAAAAAGAGAAAAACGAATTTTTCCGGAAAGCGGAGCCGGTTGAGGGCATGGCCCAGGGTGGCGAAGCTCATGGTGGAAACCAGTGAAATCAGCGCCATCAGGATCGCATTCGACTTCAGGGTGATAATGGCGGCCAGATGAAGGCCGGCGGTGTGGACCCCGACCGGGCCGATCCGGAAAAGGATATCCCCCCCGGCGGTCAGCGGCAGGAAAATCCAGAACATCAGCACAAACCCGTTGACCAGCGCCAGCCGCCGGAATACCCGCCGGGGGTCGAGTCCGGCGGCACCGACCAGGGCCGCCGAAAAAAAGAAGGCGGCGATCAATGGGGCAAACCCGTATAAAACCGCAAGAGCCACCGAATAGACGATCGCCCCCAGGACTCTATATCGCGGATCAATACGGTGAATGACGGAACGGCCGACGGCAAACGGTTCATCAATCATGACCGGTTATCCTTTGTTTTTTCGTGACGCGACATACGCCGCGATACCGAAAAGGCCCAGGATATAACCGATGCCGCCGAAAATATCGGTCAGAGACGGCCCCGGATCATGCATGTCGGCGAGCATCGCTTTTATCGGCTGGAGTTTTCGGTCCAGGACCCGTTCCACAACTGCTTCGATTTCCCGGGGATCCGCGATAGAGGTGGGCATGCCGGCGGAATCTTCTTTCGGGGAATCGGCCGGGGCGGAATCCCGGGTTTCGGGAGCGGTGATCCCCGGATCGGGAGGAGGCGCCGGTGTTCCTGATGTTTCAGTTTTCCCAAGCGCCGCCGTGATCTCTTCGCCGGACAGGCGCCATTCCCCCTGGTGCCCGGCCCCCGCATCCAGGACAATGGTCAGGGGAACAGCTTTCGGAATCCGGAATGAAAATTCCCCCTGATCATTGGTTTTTCCTTCCAGCAGCCGGTTTCCCTCCTTGTCATGGACGGTCACCGGGCTATTGCTGACCTTCCGCCCCCCGGGAAATTTGCTGACCGTGTGGACCGTGTCACCTTCGGTCCAGGCAAAAATGACGACCCGGTGGGCATCGGCAACCGGCAGGACTGTCAGCGAAGCGAATATCATCAGAACTGTTGCGGCAGGAATCGTCAATCTCGTTTTTCCGGAGATCATGATGGTTCTCCTCTCGACGGGTCGAGCAGTGTGGGCTGGACTTTTTTTAAAAATCCGACGCAGAACATGGTGATGATCCCCTCGACAATCATTATGGGGATATGGGCGGCGACCACCACCGCGGAAATTTCCAGGAAATTCTCCTCCGTGAAGATGAGCACGCCCCCCATGATAATGCCGCTCAGGAAAATGGAAATCGCACCGCAGGCAAACCCGGCCGGAAGAGCAATGGCGTCCTTTTTTTTCACCAGCGGGCCGAACAGGTGATAACAGGCGACCGCCGGGAGCGCCATAAGGACGGTATTTACCCCCAGGGTGGTGATGCCCCCATACTGGAAGAAGATCGCCTGGAGGACCAGGGCGACCAGGATGGCCGGAAAGGCGGCCCACCCCAGGAGCAGTCCCACAATTCCGTTCAGGATGAGATGGACGTTTGACGGACCAATCGGGACGTGGATCAGGGATGCGACGAAAAATGCCGCGGACATGATCCCGATTCCGGGTATCCGGTCCGCATCGAGCCGTTTCAGCCCGATGATCGTTCCCGCCCCGGAAAAAGCCACCCCGGCGGCCAGCACCGGAAGGGAAAGTATGCCTTCACTGATATGCATTGGAATTATCCTTAAAAATCATAAGCGACCTGGGCCGTGACGATTCGGTTTTTGTCATTGTTTTCGAATTCCTCGTCCAGGTACTCCACCCCGAAATAGGTATGCGCCAGCGGGTTGCAGAAGACAATCGCTCCATAACGGGTTTCCGGAAGCAGATCACCGCCGTCATCCGTCCCTTCGTACTTGATCCCGACACCGAAGTCGCCGTCGAAGACATACGCCATTTCAAGGTTCCAGGCCCGGGGTTTCAGCGAGCCATTGCCAAAGGCGAGTTCTCCGGCCGCAAATTCGTCAATGGCGCCCACATATTCGGCAATGAAAAAGAGCCGTTTCATGGCCGACGCGGAAAGGAACGCGGACATCCCCCCGACGTGATCGCGGACCGTGGCGTCGGCGTCCACCGCCGATCTGTTGATGTTTTCGCTCAGCAGGTCGGCATCGGCAATGTTGGAAATATAGGAAACCCCGGCGGAGAGCGTCACACCGGGAATCAGGGTTTCGGGGGCGGTCATCGTGGCGGTTCCAAAAAAACTCCGGATATGATCGTTTTCGCCGGCCTTATCGACATCGCCGTTGAACGCCCCGGCGCCCAGGTCGATGGGTCCGGCATGATATCCCAGGAGAAAGGTACTTTCATTGGTTTCCCCGAGCTCAAGGGTCAATGGGTCGGAAATAAAATAGGATTCGAAATGACCGAACGGGATATAGAATTTCCCGGCATGCAGGTAAAACGGAGTCCGGTCCCCGCCGGAAACCGAAATAAAAGCTTCGTCCAGGTCGACGGGTTCGGTTTCGTCTTCCTCCCACAGAAACAGGATATGACCGCCCAGGTATTCGTTAACGGCGGCATCGACGCCCAGCTCCATGGTGCTCAGGACGATATCGCTCGATTCTTCATCGGACCCCGTGCCGGCCGGATCGTACCGGGAATAGGCCGCTTCGGCTTCGATCAGCCCGCTGATGGAGATGGTTTCGATCCATTCAATCATCGGTTGGCGTTTTTCGAGGGCTTCGATCCGGGAGGAAAGGAGATCGATCCGGTCCCCGGTGGTTTTTTCATGAAGCGCTTCCGCGGGAAGCGTAAACCCGAGTGCCAGGATGCAGAAAAAAACCGGTACAAGGACGCTTCTCATCGGGGTTTCCTTTCCCAGTCAAGAAACCGCACCCAGAGCACGGCGCCGAGTTCCACTTCTTTTTCTTCCCCATCCTTTTTCAGATGGTAGTCGGCCGTGTTCAGGGCGGAAAACCCCCACCATCCCGCCCCCGGGGCGGCATAAGTGAAAATTCCGTTTTCATCGGCCTTTATGGTCTGGGTGATCATGTAGTCGGTGGGCGCCGTTACCGATCCGCCCGTATTGAGGTATTCGACTTCCACTTCGGCGTAAGGGACCGGTTTACCGTTGAGCTTGACGATTCCCTGGAAGACGTTTCCGGCCCACAGGCCGAACGGCCTGGCCAGGGGAACGATCTCCGTGGGGAGCCCGATCTCCGCATCCCAGCCGGAATCGTCGCCGAACGCCGTCACCACCGTCTTGGTATAATGGATGATGAACACGTCCTCGGCCGGTTCCCAGTAGGGGCGGGGGGTCATGGCAAAGGTGTAGACACCGGGGCGTTTGACCGGGTAAGCCATGCGCCACCCCTTGTTCCCCATAACCGTTTCGGCCTCCAGTCGGTCGGTCAGGTCACTGGTCTCCCCCTGGAGGGTCACGGAAAAACGTTCGGGTTTTTCGAGGGGCATGCCGATTTGTTCAAACGGGTGGGAAAACGACAGGGTCAGATCGATGGTCCGCTCGTCGTCGGGCATGACCATGCTGTCCGAAGGGATGACCATGCCAAAGTGCGCCCGGGCGGGTGAAACAGCGGCCAACAGGAAAATAACCGTGCAGATCGAAAAGAAAAAATTCCGTTTCATAACTCCTCCGATTTTTGGCACAAAAAAAACCACAAGTCATGCACACCTTCATGGTGCATTGCCTTCGTGGTTTACAGGTTAAACTGGCGTTTTTCCGGATGAAGCTACAGGTTTCGACCTGCGGTTCCATTCTCATTAACCCGACAGCGACGCGTTTGTCAAATTTTTAATCCGTGATGGCAAAGTAAAAAGTTCAACATCTGCGTTGCGCTACATCCCTCGTCATTTGCGGCTTACGCCTTGTAAACATACACGTACGACAAGTACGCTGCATGTCTCGGGATTTGCGACGCCTTGATCTTAAACTTTTTACTTTGCCATCCGATACCGACATTTTACGGGAGCATCGATTCCGTCATTTCCATGCACCTTGCTTCCCGGATGCTTCCCGGACCCCGGCTTGCCTTTATCGGGGATCTGTGTTATCGGTGTAAACGTTTTATTTATAATATTATTCGATTACAGCAGTGGGGCATCGGGATGGTCACCTTTTTCAAATGGATGTTGCGCCTGGCACTTCTCGGCATCGTGCTTGGCGTGGTTGCTTTTGCCGGGGTCTACTATTTTTTCAGCCGGGATCTGCCCAGGATCGTCACCCTGGAGGATTACCAGCCGCCGGTGGTGACCAGTTTCTTTTCGGATGACGGACGGAAAATCGCCGAATTTTATAATGAACGGCGCCTCGTCATCCCCTTGTCGGAAATGCCCGATCAGCTGATCAAGGCGTTCATCGCCGCGGAAGACGCCCGCTTCTATCAGCATGAAGGCATCGATTTTTTAAGCATTATCCGGGCGTTTTTCAAAAACCTGGAGGCGGGGGCCATCGTCCAGGGCGGAAGCACGATTACCCAGCAGGTGGCCAAATCCTTTTTCCTGACTCCGGAACGGAGTTATACCCGCAAAATCAAGGAAGTGATTCTGGCGTACCGGATTGACAAGCATTTCATGAAAGATGAAATCCTTTATCTCTACCTCAACCAGATTTACTTGGGTCACGGCGCCTATGGCGTGGAAGCGGCGGGGCAGAATTATTTCGGCAAATCGGCCAATGGTTTGAACCTGGCCGAATGCGCCCTGCTGGCCGGGCTGCCGCGCGCCCCGAGCCGCTATTCGCCAAATGAACATCCCGAACTGGCCAAAAGCCGGCAGATCTATGTCCTCAACCGGATGGTGGCCGAAGGAATCATCACAAACGCCGAGGCATCCGAGGCGATCGCCACCCCAATCGCGGTTCAGCCCCGGCCGAACTGGTACGCCGACAACGTGCCGTCTTATTCCGAGCACGTCCGGCGGATGATCGTTGAAAAATACGGGAAAGAGATGCTCTTGACCGGCGGTCTCAAGGTTTATACCTGTGTGAACATCGAGATGCAGAAATCCGCCCGGAAAGCCGTCAACCAGGGGTTACGGGCACTGGACAAACGGCGGGGATACCGGGGACCGATCGAGCATCTCGACGAGACGGCCATCGCCGATTATTGCCGTAAATTGCAGGTGCCGCTCGACAAGAAAGGGCTCCACGAAGGGATGTTCACCCGCGGGGTGGTGGTCGAGGTGGCGGATGAAAACGCATTGGTTCATGTGCGGATCGGAGATGCGCACGGCACTATTACCCTCGAAGACATCCGCTGGGCCCGCCAGCCGGATCCGGAAGTCGCCTACGGGCGGCAGTTCGTGAAGAACCCGGGCGATGTCCTGCGCCGGGGCGATGTCATTCAGGTCCGGATCAAGAAATGGATACCGGAGCAGAACCGGTGGGAACTCTCCCTGGAGCAGGAACCGAAGGCCCAATCCGCGCTCCTTTCCAGCGAAGTGGAAAACGGGCATGTCAAAGCGATGGTCGGCGGCCGGGATTTTGCGGAAAATCAGTTCAACCGGGCCGTGCAATCCCGCCGGCAGCCAGGTTCGGCATTCAAGCCGATCGTCTACGCCGCGGCGCTCGACAAGGGGTATACCCCCGCCACGCTTATCCCCGACACGCCGATCGTCTTTGAGGATGCGAAAAATTCCACATGGAAGCCGAATAACTACGACCGCACGTTCCACGGGCTGACCCTTTTCCGCGACGGCCTGATCCATTCCCGGAACGTGATCACCGTCAAGATCCTGCAGGATATCGGCATCGATTACATCATCCGGTATGCCCGGAATCTTGGCATTCAGTCCCCACTGGAACGGAATCTTTCCCTGGGACTCGGGTCATCCGGGGTGTCGCTCCTGGAAATCGTGGAGGCGTATTCCGTGTTCGCCAACCAGGGGTACAAATTGCCGCCGGTATTCATCAGGCGTATCGAGGACCGGAACGGGAACGTGATTTTCCAGAGCGATCCCCGACCCGAACGGGTTATTGAAAAGAGTACCGCCTATATCATTACCCACCTGATGGAAGAGGTCGTCGAGGAAGGGACCGGCTGGCGTGTCAAGGCGTTGAAGCATCCGGTGGCCGGGAAGACCGGAACGACCAATAACCTACACGATGCCTGGTTCGTGGGGTATACCCCGCGTTATGTTACCGGGGTCTGGGTCGGTTTCGACCAGGAAAAATCGCTGGGAAGCAAGGAAACCGGCTCCCGGGCGGCCGCTCCGATCTGGCTTGATTACATGCAGGAGGTTCTCGAGGGGAAACCGGAGCGGGTTTTCCCGGTCCCGGACAACGTCATCTTCGCCAATATTGATTCCAAAACCGGGCTTCTGCCGATCGAGACCTCGGAAAGGGTGATCTACGAATGCTTCAAGGAGGGAACCGTCCCCCGGGATTATACCCGGCGACCCGATGAAATCACCCGGACGGACGAATTCTTCAAGCGGGAATTCCAGTAGTTTCTAAGAGGCCATCGGGCGGATGCGGACTCCGGATACAACCGGCTCCGCATCCGCCGAATCAGTCGGAATTCCGGGTGGCCGCTTCGTAGAGCGCCAGGACGTCTTCGTTGAACCGGTCCGGATAATCGAGGTAGGCCGGGTGTTCCGCATTTTCATAGATTTTCAGATCGGTCCGGAAAAGCCCGGATAGCTTCTTCATCTCGTTTGCGGGCACAATGTTGTCCGCATCCCCGTATACGATCGAAACCTTGGCATCAAGCCCGCCGTAATGCCGGGCCAGTTCCTCCTGCAGGCTCATGACCGGCGCGGCCAGAAGCAGCCCTTTGACCGGATAGGAGACGCTGTATTTCAGGGCGATATACCCCCCCAGGCTCGCGCCGATCACCACGGGGTCCTTGCCGGCAATCGCGGCCACCAGATCCACGTTGTCATCAGCCGAATTTGTCCGGGGGGTGCACTCGCTGATTTTGCCGTAGGGCATGTCAATTGCCTTGAAGGGGATGTTGCGCTGCTCAAGAAGCCTGAGGAGCCCGATTTCGTTCCAGACGTCACTGGTGTACATGTAGCCGTGCAGAAATATGATCGGCGTTCCCTTTCCCTTGCTGGATATCATCCGGCACTGATACCTGCTGATGTCAATCGTTTCGTCTTTCATTGAATCCTTGTCTTGTTTTTTCCGGTGGAACGGTTACGGTTTGCAGAAACGGCGCGGGTCTATGCCATCTTGGCAAAAAAGAGTATATAAAGCGTTTTCAAAAATCAACGGATATAAACCCGATCCGTTCATTCGAGTCCGGATAACATGGTTTAAAGAGCCTTCAAAACAAATGGTCACGATTCACCGGTATAAAGCGGGCTGTTTTTCCACTGCCGGGCCGTTTGCTGAACCTGTTTCAGGTAACTTTGCCGATCCTTGTCCCGTATGTCGTGAATGCCGTGCCGCAGCAGGGTCACCGCGAGGCCGCCCCGCATGAGAAGCGCGATCTCATAACGGGAAAAACCGCCAATGATCCCCCTCAGGACTTCTCCTTCGAGCATGGTGACAAAAAGCACCTTCCGCTCTTTCATCAAAGGGTAAAGCGATTTGTTCTTGATGTGATTCCGCTTGGTCGGCGACAGGATCGGCCGCAATTCCATCCTCATAATCCGGTTGTCAATTCGCATCTGACCCGTCACGGTGTCATGGTGCCGGGCCCGGTACAGGAATTTGATACCGGTTTTGGCCACCGTCTCCACTCCGGTATCTCCGGTGTCGAGAAGAAGGTCGTATTTCATGTTTTCCGCAACCGCTGCCGCAACAACACGGCGGGGATGAAGGTGAAAGATGTAGCGGTCACCGGTGCCGGAAGCAAGATCAAAAATCGATCGGTTGTAATTTTCATCAAGATATTCGGATAATCCGTTCAGTACCATTTCATCCTTCCACATCGGACCGGCTGAATCCGTCGGCTCTCGACGGTTCCCGGGGAAACATTGACCACGGCTTCATCCCCAGCGGGGAAGCCACCCCGTACCGGTTTACGGATTTTACATAACGGCAAAGAAACGAATTATCCATAATTTTTTTCAGGGCCCGGTGAAACGGTCTCTGTTACGCCGGTGAGTATAAGAGGCGTAGCGCCATTGGCGCGGCCAATTCCAGCCTGGGGCAACGCCCCAGTACAAAAGCCGAAAATGGAAGAAGGAGGGCTGAAAGCCCGCTCAACCACAGGCAATACCGCGGACAGCGCGATCCGTCTTCATGCAATTAAAGGATAAGACGAATGATGGATCGGGCCTTCAGCCCTATCGGGAGGAGAATGTTGTGTTGGCTGGGGCGCTGCCCCAGGCTGGGATGGATTGCGCCGTTGGCGCGCGCTGAAGTAAGAGGCGCAGCGGAATTCGGGGCTTTTCCAACCCGGTTTCGCAGGGGTGACGAACGGGGAGGCCAAATTCTTGAACTTAATGAGATTGGGTGAAGGGGGGTCCATATTCCCCGGTCGATTCGACCGGGGAATATGGGAGGGGCGGGGTGAGGGAGGGGTTAATGCGGGATTTGGCACCATTCTGATTCGGGGTAAACCGGTGATGGGAGGGGACCATCAACTGAATTCAGCAGGGTGCCCGAAAAAACGGTTTTCTTTGTTGTCCAGCTTTTGAAAACTCGTTTTTTCTCTTGTTCCGATTAAGCCGTTCTTCTTCATACGCTTATTAACAAAGCAATATCGATGCCAAGTAGTGCCGGGAATTGTATGATTGAAATTTTAGATTAATTAAAGAACTGAATTCTATTCGTTTTTTATTTTACGAGAAGTAGAACGGAATAAACTGGGTACGATCAGGCCGGTTCGAACGGGGAAGAAGAAAATGTATGTTTTTGTGAACAGTAGTATAAAAAAGTGTCGTATCGTTTAACCGGGGTTTTGGTACGGACTATAAAATAAAATAAGTAATTGAAATAAAAAGATTATTTAATAAAGATATATTTTTCGATGTATGCGTTCGTATACAGAACCAATAGTATTGCCTTAATAATCAACAGGTAATGAGTCATAAAGCCTCCCCCATGTCATACATGGTTCCGGAGCATCAACTCCTTCGGGTGCGGATAGAGGTATTTCTGCCGCATGAGGTACGGTTCGGAATGGAGGCGGGTGTAATGGCGGATCAGGGTGACCGGTACGATAAGGGGAACCAGCTGGGAGTGGTAGTCGTCGATCACCTCCCGAAGTTCCTTTTTTTCACCGGTGGAAAGCTGTTTCTTGAAGTAACCCATGCAATGGTCGAGCACGTTGGTGTTTTTCCGGGGGGTGGCCTTCAGTCGGAGGGCCGCCATGAGCGTGGTGATGTACTCCCGTTTGAGCGTCTCCGGGGGAATGGCCTTCCCCCGGGCCACCAGATTCCCCAGCGTCTCAAGGTCTTTTGGGCTGTGGGCCATGATCAGCAGTTTGTGATCGGAATGAAAATCGATCAACCCCTTCTGGGAGCCGTCCGTTGCTTCGTAATGGAGCCAGCGGGCGAAAACAAATGCCCGCTCGATGAAATTTTCCCGCAACCCCATATCGTGCAGCCGGCCTTCATCCTCCACGGGGATCAGGGCAAAACGGTCCATGAAGGCCCCGGCAAAAAGTCCGGCCCCCCGGTGACGCACGTTCTTTCCGGTCTCATCGTATATCTTGATGTCCCGCATCCCGGACGAGGGCGACCGGGTTTTAAACACAAAGCCGCAGAGCCCTTCCCCGGCAAGTTCGGCCAGCCGTTTTTCGCTCCACGCCCGCATCCGCCCGGTGTGATCAATGCCGGTCCGCGTGGTCACCAGCCGGGGTGCCGCCGGATCGCCCACCAGGTGCATTGATTCCCGGGGCGTGGGAAGACCGCATTCGACTTCCGGGCAGACCGGCACCCACTGGACGAATCGGCCCAGGACATCCCGGAGATACCGGTCGAGCTTGTGGCCGCCGTCGTAACGGACCGGCTCCCCCAGGAGGCATTGGCTGATTCCGATTTTCATGTTGATATTATCTTCCATGGCATATCTCGATTATGTCGTTATTAACCGCGGATCGTTTCGGGCGACGCGCACCGCCGCCGCGGCGCTCTTTTCCTTGTCCTTGATTTCAAGCATGATGTCGAAGTCGTAACCAGCTGTATCCAAAAGATAACGGGAGAAGGCATCGGCGTCGATCTGTTCGGCATGCCGCCCGGGGCGGCCGCCGGTTAAATGTTCGCTGTAATCGGTCATGGGAATACCCGCATCTTCCCCCCAGGTCTCCTTAAGATGACGGAATGCGTCGGCCAGGGGTTCACCGGAACTGTTCACCGCATGGTGCAGGTTGTCAAAAATGACCGGCAGCCCGGTCCTTTCGTGAACCCGCAGGCAGTCGGCAACTGTAAAAAGCCGATCGTCATTTTCGATCGCCAGCCGCCGGCGGATCCGGCCATCGAGGGTGTCGAGCCGTTTGACAAACCGGTCAATCGCCTCCGGTTTGTTCCCGTAGACCCCCCCCACGTGGATCTGGACCCGGGCATCGACCCCGAGCCCCATTCCGTCCAGGATGTCGACATGGTAAGCCAGTTCCCGGACGCTTCGGTCAAACACATCGCCGTTCGGTGAGTTGAGCAGGGTGAACTGATCCGGGTGCATGGAAATGCGGATGCCGTGATCGCGGATGAACCGTCCGATACGGGAGAGGTCTTCGGAGAAGCGGTTCCGCCAGTCGAATGTGCAGATCGGATGGGAGGCAAACGGGATGATGTCCGAGGAGATCCGGTGAAACAGGAATCCCTTTTCGACATTGTCCCGGAGGATCGTTTCCAGGCAGGCCAGATTGCCGGCCACCGTTTCGATCAGCCGCGTTTCGGAATAGCTGGCCAGCCGGAAGGTCCGTCCGGCCGAGCAGCCGATGCTCCGGTTGATGCAGGGGTAACCGATTCGCATAAAGATAAACCGTTGGTTTTTACCGGACCAGGGGAACCTCCCCGGACTGGCTGAAGGGTATCGCTGTCGCCCCTTTTCCCGGGCGATTGAATCGCATGGTTCCGGACAAGTCGTATCGGGCCGATTGGCGGTCGAGAAGCTGCATGGCCGATCGCCCCATCCCCAGAAAATCGATGGTCGCCGGCACACGGAGCCGGATGCCGCTGTTCGGGGCGGCCGAGGGGATTTTCAGGGCCTCGCCGGTGACAAACGGCACCCCGCCGAGGGAGAGTGCGTATTCGATGCTGTCGGGATCGACGGCAAAGTCGTTCGGATTCTGCATCGACAGGATGAACTCGAGGGCCGCTCCGGAGAAGCTGATCCCCTTTACCTCGATTGTTTCAACGGCAATGCGGGGAAATTTCGGCAGATTCAGGTTCCCATCCCGTTGAAACGGCAGATCAAATCCCAGGACCCGGAATTTGCCGGATATATTGTATTTTACGGCGTCACGGGTCATCAGGTTCGGGAGCGACCGGAAAATTTCCTGGTGATTTATGGTCACCGGAATCGTCACGTTTCCCGAGCCGGCCGCCGGCAGGCGGATCCCCGCTTCGGATGTTCCCTTGGCAAAGAGATTGTTTTCAATCGCCAGGTTATACGTGATCGCCTCGACATTCACCCCCATCGGATTCGGGTTGTGAATTTTGAAGGTCAACAACAGGGTGCTTTCAAAAAGGGACACATTCCCGATCGCCATATGGTCGAAGGTTACGTCGGGCTTTGCGAAAAACGGCCCCAGGCTTTTGCAGCCGGCAAGCGCAAGGGTTATGACGGCCAGTATCAGGATGGATTTATTCCGCATTTTTTACGCTCCGGATCATTAATGGGTGTCTGAACGCACGATGCGCGATCGGGTTATAGTTGTAACAGGATTTTTGAAATTGTCAAAGTCCTCGACCCGGCTAACAGTGCTTCAATTTCGATCCACGCGGAATACGTTTTTATGAACATTTTTATCCGGCAATACGCATTTTCAAATCCCGGGCAGAGTGATAATAGGGCCGGAGCGAACATTCCAAATCTACATGAAATGAGCGAGCACTCAATCCAGGCAACGATAGATTAAACGTTTATCAATGCTTATCAATTCAATGGATTGTTCATTGCCGATTAAAGCGAAACTTGACTGATTATATCATGAAAGCATCAGGCAGGGAAAATCGCCCATCTCAAAAAGCGATATTTTCTTTACATTCTAAGTACTTGACAATCCTGCTACATCCTTGGTAGTGTCTTTCAATCCTAATTGAAAAATCTGTATTTATCCGGACGAAATTCAATTTTGGGATGGTTACCGGGAAACCAGATAAACGATCAGTTGAATTGAAGCCACCAAATATGAACAAAAATCTATCATTTATAACAAACGAAGAGAATCAAAGCCTCAAAGATAGATTCAGAGCTTTGATCAAGGATACGTCTTTTTTTGACTGCCTCGTTGGATACTTTTATTCCAGCGGCTTTTATGCTGTCTATCCAGCCCTTGAGAACACCGATAAAATACGAATCCTGATCGGTATCGGCACAAACCGGCAAACATTCGACATGATGGAGCAGGCAAACAGGCAATCACAATCAGTGTATGATTTTTCCCATGCCGAAACCAAACAGGAAATCGAAAATCTTGTTGAAAACGAAATGACCGACTCTGAAGACAACAGAAACGTTGAAGAAGGCGTTCACACCTTTATCGATTGGATAAAAAAAAAGAAACTGGAATTCAGGGCTTACCCTTCTCAGAAGATCCACGCCAAACTGTATATCATGACTTTTCAAGAAGGTGACCGCGACACCGGCCGTGTCATTACCGGTTCAAGCAATTTTACGCAGTCCGGTCTGGTTGATAATCTTGAATTCAATGTGGAGCTGCACCGGCCCGAAGATTACAACTTTGCCCTAAAAAAATTCAACGAACTGTGGGAAAGCGCGGTTGATGTCAGTGAAAAATATGTGCAGACGATTCAGGACAAGACCTGGTTGACCCAAAACATATCGCCCTATCAGCTCTATCTGAAATTCCTTTATGAATATTTTAAGGATGAGCTCAGCCAAGCGGATGAAGTTTTCGTTAAATATCTGCCTCAGGAGTTCAAGAAACTGGAATACCAGGAACAGGCGGTCTTGAATGCCAGAAAAATTCTTCTGGAATATGGCGGCGTGTTTGTCTCAGACGTGGTCGGGCTTGGCAAAACTTACATCTCAGCCATGCTTGCCGCTCAACTGGACGGCAGAACCCTTGTCATCGCTCCGCCCGTTCTTTTGGAAAAATCCAATCCAGGATCCTGGCCCAATGTGTTTTCAGATTTCCGGGTTTCCGCGGATTTTGAATCACTCGGAAAACTGGACGATCTATTGAACCGAGGAACGGAAAAATATACCAATATCATCATTGACGAAGCGCATCGGTTCCGTACGGAAACGACCGTCACCTATGAAAAACTGGCGGAAATATGCCGGGGCAAACGGGTTATCCTGGTAACGGCAACGCCTTATAACAATACGCCTCAGGATATCCTGAGCCTGCTGAAGCTGTTTCAGAAAGCCAAAAAAAGCACCATTCCGAACCTTCCCGACCTGGAATCGTTTTTCGGCAGCCTCGAAAAAAAACTCAAGAAACTGGATCGGAAGAAAGACTATTCCGAATACATCAAAACCGTTAAAGAGAACGCCCTGGAAATCCGGGACAAAGTTTTAAAATATCTGATGGTGCGGCGCACCCGGACCGAAATCGAAAACTATTTCAAAAAAGATATTGAGGAGCAAGGGTTGAAATTTCCCCGAGTCGAAAAACCAGCTCCTCTTTTTTATGAACTGAATGACAAGGAAGACGAAATATTTAATAAAACCATTGACCTGATCGCCAACAAGTTCAGATACGCCCGCTACATGCCCATGCTGTATTATGAAGGCAAGATCGATCAGCTTGAAGCCCAGTCCCAGCGGAATATGGGGCGGTTTATGAAAATTCTGCTGGTCAAGCGACTGGAAAGCAGTTTTTTCGCGTTCCGAAATTCAGTGGACAGGTTCCTATATTCCTATGAAATGTTCCTCAGGGAATTGGATAATGGTTTTGTATACGTCAGTGCAAAGCATACCAACAAGATATTTGAACTGCTGGAAAACGACGATGATGAAGCGATTCAAAGGCTGATCGATGAAGGCAAGGCGGAAAAATACGAGAGCAATGATTTCAGGGATGAACTGAAAAAGGACCTGGAACATGACCTTGGAATCTTAAAAGAGATTAAACGCCTTTGGCAGCAGGTAAAGCGGGACCCAAAACTGATAAGGTTCAAAGAGGAACTGTCAAAAAACCGCATTTTAAAAAATAACCACTTAATTCTCTTTACCGAATCGAAAGAAACCGCCCATTACCTGTACAAAAATGCAGATCAGCAATATCCGGGCAAAGTGCTCTTGTTTACCGGCGACTCCGGCGAATCCGTTCGGGATAAAGTCATTGAAAACTTTGATGCCCGGGCGCGCCATAAAAAAGACGATCATCGCATATTGATTTCCACTGAAGTGCTTTCTGAAGGCGTCAACCTGCACCGCGCCAGTGTGGTGATCAATTATGACATCCCCTGGAACCCGACCCGCATGATGCAGCGGGTCGGCCGCATCAACCGGGTGGATACGCCCTTTGACGTCATCCACACCTTTAACTTTTTCCCGACGGTGCAGTCCAATGACCAGATCAAATTAAGGGAAGCCGCGGAAGGCAAAATCAATGCCTTTCTGACGCTGCTCGGCGGGGACGCGGAGCTTTTAACCGAAGGCGAACCCATCGGCTCCCATGAGCTTTTCGATCGTTTGACTTCAAGAAAAACACTGGAAGGAGACGGCGAAACAGAGGAAAGCGAATTGAAATACCTGCACGCGATACGGGAGATCAGAGAAAACGAGCCGGATTTATTTGAAAAAATCAAGCGTCTTCCCAAAAAAGCCCGCACCGCCAAAGAGAACAAAGACCGCCCGGAGGCGCTGATTACCTACTTTAGGCGGGGAAAGCTGCAAAAATTCTTTCTGGCGCACGCCGGAAACGCAGCCGTCGAACTGGACTTCATGGCGGCGGCCGGACTGCTTGAGAGCGTTCCGGATGAAAAAAAGAAAAACTTGCCCGAGCACATGTATGACCTGCTGGACAAAAACAAGGAAGCCTTTATCATCGCCACCACCGAGGAACTGGCGGAACCCCAAAAAAGAAAGGGCCGGGACAGCGCTGCCAATATTCTGCGGATATTAAAAGCAACACTAAAAAATACGCAGAGATTCACTCAAGATCAGGAACTTTACCTGAAAAAGGTTTTGACCCAGCTTGAAGAGGGCGGCCTGCCCAAACAGACCGCCAAAAACACCTTAAAAGCGCTGGACGGCCTTAACGAGGGACTCGTCAATCCGTTCAAGGTGCTGGCGGTCTTGCAGACGCACATTCCTGAACGGCTGCTGCTAAGTCATTATGCCGAACAAAACCCGGCCGTATTCGGCAAACGCGAAGTCATCCTTTCCCTATATCTAGCAGGTGAATGAATATGGATAAACAGCAGGCACGGAAAACCATCGCAGAAACCTTTGAAAACCCGTTTGACAAAGACCGGTTCACCGGTTTTATCAAGAACCTGCTGAATCGTATGGATGAAGGTTCTTTTGTCTACAAGGGCAACTACATCCTGAATCGTATGGATGAAGGTTCTTTTGTCTACAAGGGCAACTACATCCCGGACGCCTACAAGCAGTACATCAAAACACTCGAACGTATCGGCAAGTTCAGCGATGGGGACAACAGCCTCGATATTCTTGTCATTACCCTGCAGAAAGAGACCTCCCTGGAACGCGCCCGCACCATGCAGCGCAATTTCATCGCCTGGTACTTAAACGGCAGCCGCGGCGGCGACATGAAGGATGCGGCCCTGGTGGCCTACGTATCGCCGGATCAGGCGGACTGGCGGTTTTCCCTGGTCAAGATGGATTACCGGTTTGAAAAGACCGAGACCGGAAAAATGAAGGTCAAGGAAGAATTTACCCCGGCCCGGCGCTGGTCGTTTCTGGTGGGCGCCAATGAAAAAAGCCATACCGCCCAGAGCCGCCTGGTAAACATCCTAGCCAATGATAAACAGCACCCCACCCTTGCCGAACTGGAAAACGCCTTTGACATCGAAACCGTCACTAAATATTTTTTCCTTGAATACCGGGAGCTTTTCCTGCGCACCAAGGAGGCATTGGATAAGGTTGTACGAAAAGACCCGAAAATCAGAGCCGATTTCGAAGCCAAGGGAGTGGACACGGTCAACTTTGCCAAAAAACTGCTGGGCCAGATCGTGTTTCTTTATTTCCTGCAAAAAAAGGGTTGGTTCGGCGTGGGCCGGGATGACGACTGGGGCACCGGATCAAAACATTTTTTACGGCAACTCTTTGCGGGCGCCCACGGCAGCTACAAAAACTTTTTCAACGATATCCTGGAGCCGCTCTTTTATGAAGCCCTGCGCATCGATCGCAGCCATGATGACGACTATTACAGCCGATTCAACTGTAAAATTCCTTTTTTAAACGGCGGGCTGTTTGACCCCATCGGCAATTATGACTGGGTGCATGCCGATATCAATCTGCCCAATGACCTGTTTTCCAATTCCCGCAAAACAAAAGAGGGTGATGAAGGCGACGGCATCCTGGATGTATTTGACCGTTACAATTTTACCGTGCGCGAAGACGAACCCCTGGAAAAGGAAGTGGCCATTGACCCGGAGCTCTTGGGCAAGGCCTACGAAAAATTCAACGCCATCCGGCCCGATAATTTTGATGAATTCACCAGGGCGCTAAAAAGCGGCAAAAAGGGAGAGCAAAACAAATTCAACAAAAAGTTCGGCGTCTATTACACCCCTCGGGAAATAGTGCACTACATGTGCAAGCAGAGCCTGATTCAATATCTTGCCAGTGCGCTTGAACACCATAAAAAGCCGTTATTCACGCAGCCCGCTTCTCAGTTGAAGTTGTTTGGTGATAAAACACCGGAACAACAGTTTCTGGCGATTGATTCGGAAAAACCGGTTGTTTCCAGGCAGGACATCGAAGACCTGATCGAAGTCGGGGAAATGATCACCGAACATGAGGCCACCGCGCTCATCAAACAGGAAAATATCAAGAACGGCTCCCAGAAATCCACGGAATACACGGCCCTGCTGCCTGACAGCATCCGGAAGAATGCCAAAATCATCGACGACCTGCTGGCGGACATCACCGTGTGCGACCCGGCAGTGGGATCCGGGGCCTTTCCGGTAGGCATGATGAATGAAATCGTGCGCGTAAGAAACGTGTTGTCCGTATTTTTAAAAGAGGACGGGCGAAGCGATTATGAATTCAAGCGCCGCTGTATTGAGCATTCTCTCTACGGAGTGGACATCGACCCGGGCGCGGTGGAGATCGCCAAACTGCGGCTCTGGCTGTCTCTGGTGGTAGATGAGGAAGATATTAAAAATATCAAGCCGCTGCCGAACCTGGATTACAAAGTTGTCTGCGGGAATTCCCTGCTGGGCGTGAAAAAAGACCTGTTTAACCATCAGCTTTTCAATGACCTGGAAAAACTGAAGCCACTATATTTCAAGGAAACCAATCCCACCAGAAAGCAGGAATACAAAAGGCAGATTAATGATCTGATTAGTCAAATTACCAAAGGGCACAGGGAATTTGATTTTGAAGTTTATTTTTCAGAGGTGTTTCATGTGAAGAGCGGATTTGATGTGGTTATTGCCAATCCGCCGTATGTGCTCCTTCAGAATATGAAATTAGACAAGAGTTTGTTTAAAAATCTGACGTCTAAATATTACTGTGCTCAATACAAAGTTGATACATACCATCTGTTCATAGAAAAAGGAATTACTCTGATAAGAGGAGGGGGGATACTTACCTTTATTACTCCGAATAGCTTCTTAAAAAACAAGCATACCAACAAACTTCGAGAAATTGTTGTTACTAAAACCAGGCTCTTAAATATTATCCTATTTTATGTTTCAGTATTCGAAGATCCCTCCGTCGACAATGTAGTCTTTTTATGCCAGAAGACTTCACGACAGTTTATTATGAATAATCACATCAATGTACATGAAATCAAAACCCGATATTTTGACGAGCAAGTACAACATTATCGACAACTGCCGCAGAATTTGGTTCAACCGCCAGATTATGTTTTTGCCATGGACGCGTCAAAGGAAGAGTCAGTCATTCTCACAAAAATTCAAAAAGGTTGCCAAAGGATTGGTGAACTTGGTGGTACTTACTTCGGCATTCAAACATACGATAGAACTAAATATGTATCGTCAACTGCTACGAGCAAGAAATCTGAACCTGTTATCGACGGCGGAAACATCTTTAGGTATGTTGTTACTCCGCCAATTGAATATCTTGATTACCGAAAAGAAAATATAAAGAGTGGAGGAAACCCAAATATTTACAAGTAGTTAGACAAATCGGAAAATATCCAGAGGGAGCATTATGTCCCGATGGACTTCTTACTTTAAATACAGTTTATAACATTTATCTTAACAATAACTCTTTTGATCTCAGGTACATTCTTGCTCTAATAAACTCAAATTTGGTTCGCTTTTTTTGGATAAAACAATTCTTTGACAATAAAGAGACATTCCCTAAAATCAAAAAACAACCCCTTGAGGCCATTCCAATTAAAAATATTGGGCTGGGCGCGCAAGCGTCTTTTATTACCATCGTCGACCGTATCCTTTCCATCACCAAAGACGACGATTATCTCCAAAGCCCCGCCAAACAGGTCCAGGTCAAGAATTATGAAAAACAAATCGATCAAATGGTCTATGACCTCTATGGCCTGACCGAAGAAGAGATCAAGATCGTAGAAGGGGAGACAGCGTGAGCGGCGACAAAAAGAACATCATCATCTACAACACCGTTGACGGCAAAGCCTCTGTTTCCCTATACGCCAGAGACGGCATGGTCTGGATGAACCAGAACCAGATCGCCGAACTTTTTGACACCTCGGTGCCGAATATCAGCATGCACATTTCTAAAATATTGAAAGAATTAGAATTAGATGCAAATTCAGTTGTTAAGGATTACTTAACAACTGCGGCCGACGGCAAGCAATACAATGTCACCTTTTACGCCCTGGATATGGTTCTGGCCATCGGCTTCCGGGTGCGGAGCACGCGGGGAACCCAGTTTCGCATCTGGGCCAACCGCAATCTCAAGGAATACATGGTCAAGGGCTTTGTCATGGATGACGAGCGCCTGAAAAATCCCGACGGCCGACCCGACTACTTTGACGAACTGCTGGAACGCATCCGGGATATCCGGGCCTCCGAAAAGCGTTTTTACCAGAAGATCCGGGACCTCTTTGCTTTGAGCAGCGATTATGATCCCACCGACAAAGCCACGCAGATGTTTTTTGCCGAAACCCAGAACAAACTGCTCTATGCCGTAACCGGCAAAACAGCCGCCGAAATCATCGTTTCCAGGGCGGATGCGTCAAAGGAAAATATGGCGCTCACTTCATGGAAAGGCTCGATTGTACGCAAACAGGATATTTTTATCGCCAAAAATTATCTCAGCAAAGATGAGATTGACACCCTGAACCGGCTGGTGGTCATCTTTCTGGAGACAGCCGAGTTACGCGCCAAAAACCGCCTGGATATCCCCATGTCCTTCTGGCAGGAAAATGTGGATCGCATCCTGGAGTTTAACGATAAAAAGGTGCTTATCGATAAAGGTTCGATCTCCCATACGGAAATGGAACAAAAAGTCAGGGGGATCTATACCGAATTTGATGCCCGCAGAAAGGCCTTTGAAGCAGATCTGGCGGACAAAAAAGATATTCAGGAAATTGAGGCTACAATGAAGAAACATAAAAAATAATGACTCAAAAACGGTATTAACCGCATCAACTCGGACTGGCAATTCCGCTACGTTCCACTGCCAGCCGGTTATGCATCCCGTTAATTAATTTGATCCATTTAACAGCCCATGAGTAAACACTTAACTGGCCTGCGTCGGCAGTATTGCAAAGCATCGGCGCCACTGAACCATGCTGGCCATCAGGGGCGGAAGTGTGGCCTTCTTTCAAATCTGAACATAGGATTTGGGCATTTTTACTACTGGCTGGCTATCCCCCAGAAATCACAGACTGCGAGACGATTACGCGTTAAAGGAAAATCGCAAGCATTTAAGTCGGCAATTCCCAACCAATCCCCCACATCCTCTTTGACAAATCCCGGCGGTTCCTATAATTTCTTTCTTTTTATTCAGTATTCCTTACAAAATCCGATGAAAGGCGAAAATCCGCATCATGGCGCAAACTGCGAAAAACAACCATTACCTCATCACCTACCGGGAGCCGAAAGACGGCAAAATCGTCACCCTGCGGGCGAAAACGGTGACCGATTCCTCGCTGGGGCTGAGCTTCATCGCCATTTCCGATTTCCTCTTCGACACCGGCTCCCTGGTTGTCAATCCGGCCGAGGAGGACCTGCGGAAGCGGTTTGAGAACGTCAAGACGTTTCACATGTCCATTTATACGATCATTTCGATCGAGGAAATCGGCACCGGGAACAAGGGGCTCCGGTTCAAAAAGGACAAGTCGAACCTGGTGGTCCTCTCCACCGAAAACCAGCCAAAGGACAAGTAGGACGGCTGACGGCCGGAAGCCGGAAGCCAGAAGCCAGCGCCGCCGCTGCCCCGCGGTGCAGTTTGATCGGTGAAGTAACTAACCCTGCGGCTAGTTACATGCAAGAAGCCAGAAGAAAACCACCTGCCGGCATAAAATCTCAATGAGGCGGTTTTCTCCCCGATATCGTCGAACTCAATCAGCGCATTTAACGCGACCTTTTTCCCGGAGGACCCCGTGATGAATACCCAAAATCGCGACACGACCAACATGCAGATCCAAGCCCTCACGGAAGCGGAATCGAAACAGTTTCTCAAACCCTATGGCATTCCCGTGGTCGAGGAACGGGTCGCCGCGATGATCGGCGATGCCGTGGACGCCGCTGTCGCCATCGGGTTTCCCGTGGTGGTCAAGGGGCTGGGACGGACACTCCTCCACAAGACCGAAGCGGGGCTGGTCCAGCTGAACCTGGCCGACCGGGGTGCGGTAGAGGATGCGGCCCGGGGGATTGCCGACCGTGCCGGAGACGGGCTCGAAGGGTTCCTGGTGCAGCCCCAGCTTCTGGGAAAAAGGGAATTTGTGGCCGGGCTGTTCCGTGATCCGGAATACGGCCCGGTGGTCATGTTCGGTTTAGGCGGGATTTTCACCGAAGTGCTGGCCGATGTCAGCTTCCGGCTCGCCCCGCTCACCCGGGCCGATGCGGCGGAAATGCTCGACGAGATCCGTTCCCAGGCGTTGCTCGACCCCTTCCGGGGCGAGGCGGCCGCGGACCGGAACCTGTTTATCGATACCCTCATGGGGCTGTCTCAAGTCGGAATGGAACACCCGGATATTCGGGAAATCGACATCAACCCGCTCCTGGTCACTCCCGAAGGGCGTCCCATAGCGGTCGACGCCCTGGTGGTCCGGGGCGCCCCGGACCCGGAACTGCGCTATCTCCCACCGGTCGATCCCGGGGTGGTGGCCTCCCTGTTCTACCCGCGATCCGTCGCCTTTGTGGGGGCGTCCGGACAGCTCGGCAAATGGGGATATACCCTCCTGACCAACACCATCGGCGGCGGCTACGGGGGCGATATCTATTTGGTCAACCCGAAGGGGGGAACCATTGCGGGCCGTCCGGTGTACCGGTCGGTGAACGATATTCCCGGCAGGGTCGACGTGGTGGTGGTGACCATCCCGGCCGAACGGGTCCCGGCGCTCCTCCCGGAGTTCAAGGAAAAAGGGATTTCCTACATGCTCCTGATCGCCTCGGGGTTTGCCGAAACCGGGGAGGAAGGGGCGGTCCGAGAACGGGAACTGGTGGCGCTCGCCCGCAAGTCCGGGATCTTTCTCATCGGGCCGAATACCATGGGGATCTGCAACCCGCACATCAATTTCTACTGCACCGGGAGCCATGTCCGCCCGGAGGCCGGATCGGTCGGGGTGGTGGCCCAGTCGGGGAACATGGGAAACCAGCTCCTCGCCTTTGCCGAACTCCAGGGGATCGGGATCCGGGCGTTCTGCGGATCGGGAAACGAGGGGATGATCACCATCGAGGATTACCTCGATGCCTTCGAGGTCGATCCGGTGACCCGGTCGGTCATGCTCTACGCGGAAAGCGTCAAGAATGGCCGGCGGTTCTATGAAAGCGCCCGCCGGGTGGGGCGGAAAAAACCGGTCATCCTCCTCAAGGGGGGGCAGACCGAGGCCGGAAACAGGGCGGCGTCGAGCCATACCGGGGCAATGACCTCCAACATGAAAGTCTTCAACGCCGTCTGCCGCCAGGCCGGAATCGTCAAGGTCGACAAGCCGATGGATCTTCTCGATCTGTCCGCGGCCTTCTCATCGATCCCCCTCCCCCGGGGAAACCGGGTGGGAATCATGACTCTGGGGGGCGGATGGGGAGTGGTCGCCTCGGACCTGTGCGAGCACTATCGCTTGATCGTCCCGGAACTCACCGCCGAACTGATCGCCCGGATCGACAAGATTCTTCCCCCCTACTGGAGCCGGGCCAACCCGGTGGATCTCGTCGGCGAAAACGATCCGAACATTCCCCTGTTTGTGATCGAGGAGCTGATGAAATGGGACGGGTGCGACGCGGTGATCAACCTGGGGATCGTCGGCCGCCGGCATATGGTCTCCCGCCTGGCCGACTCGGTGCAGAAGGCCGACCCGTCATGCCCCGAAGGGTTCATGGATTCGGTGCTGAAATCGCTCGATCAGTTCGAGGAGAAATATATCGCTCATATCGCGGCGTTGATGGAAAAATACGAAAAACCTGTCCTTGGGGTGAATATCCTGCGGGGGGAAAAGGATAAAACTGTTTATGGGTTCGATGATTGCCGCTACAAAGGGCTTTTCTTTCCCTCCCCGGAGCAGGCGGTCAAGTCGCTGGCGAAAATGTACGAGTACCGGAAGTTTCTGGATCGGGAAGAATTAGCATGATTACGCTTTTATAAATCGATTACGATTACGCGCACGCGCCCGGGATAATGGCTTTTTTAAAACCTTCATGTTAACCACAGAGCCACAGAGCCACAGAGGACACAGAGAAAAAAATTGGTATCAAGCAGAATTTCGGGATAAAGATCTTGAACCATGAAGAACATGAAGGGCCATGAAGAAAGCTTTTTTTAAAATAAAACCTTCATGGCCCTTCATTCTCTTCATGGCCCTTCATGATAAAAAACCCGATAGGGACCAAATAATTATCTCTGTGGTTAATATTGTGGCCGGGATACTGCTTTAACAGGTTATTGGAGGGAATTCAGGAAATGATACTCACTGCCACAGCCATATCTTCCACAATGGTATCCGGGACCACCTTGAATTGCCGGATATGGGAGAACCGCTCGTGCAGTCGTTCCATATTGATGTTTTTCCGTCCTCTCATGGTCGACACCCGGCGGGGATGCACCCGCAGGTGAACTGTGCCGATCGAAGACGATTTGGCTGCAAGTTTCGCGACCGCCGCATCAAACAGAATCTCCGATAACACCATTTCCCCCAATGCCGGATGATACGGACCGGCAATCAGATCGGTCCCGGTATCCAACCCCTCGTTGGCCTGCAATCCCATCCGGATTACGCCAATACCTTTTCCGGTAAACAGCAGATAGAGCCGCTTGACCCGGTCAATGCAGCCGTCCAGCGTCATCGGGGTGTAGCGGCCATCTCGGTACCAGCGCGCAAGCAGGCTCCCCCGGATCACCAGGGTGGGGTAGATGCGAACGAAATCGGGCATGAGATCCGCTATCGCCCGGCCGGTGGCCAGGGTGGAGGCATCATTATCGCCCGGGAGCCCCACCATCATTTGAAGCCCGATAGCGCAGCCGAATTGTTTCAGCAGGTCAACCGCACGACGGTTATCTCCGGCGGTATGGCCGCGTTCGGATCGATCGAGAACCGCATCGTCCATCGACTGGGCGCCGAGTTCAATGGTCGATACCGGAAAGGCGGCAATTTGTTCGAGCCGATCGGGGGTGATGGTGTCGGGGCGGGTGGAAAACCGAATCCCGTCGGCAAGGCCGTCTTTAACAAATTCTTCGGCGACGCACAGCAGGTCTTTCATGATATCCAGGTCGAGCCCCAGGAAATTGCCGCCGTAGAAGGAGATTTCCGTCCGGCGATGGGGATCGCGCCGGAAGCGAAGAAAGGAGAAAATTTCCGCCCGGACCGCATCGGGCGACGGGAGCGGCGTACGGCTTCCGGTCACCGCGGCCTGGTTGCAGAAGACGCACCGGTGGGGACATCCCGAGTGAGGGATGAAGATCGGGACGATGAACGGTTTGGGGTTGGCATTCATTTCGGGATCAAGGGATTCTTGCGATGAGGGGAAAATGGAATCAACATTCTTCCAGCTGTTCCAGCACCTTTTTTGCCGCCGCCTGCTCGGCGGCTTTTTTGCTCTTCCCCCGCCCTTCGGCGCGGATATCGCTGACGGTTACGGCCGCCTGGAAGGTTTTGTCGTGATCCGGGCCGCTTTCGCCGGCAATCGTGTATTCCGGCATCTGCTGGAAACGCTCCTGGGTGAGTTCCTGGAGCCGGCTCTTGTAATCATATACATCCAGATCCCCGGCAATGGCATCGAAAAGCGAGGAGAAATGGCGGTCGATGATTTCAGAGACCCGATCCATTCCCCCGTCGAGATAGACCGCGGCGATCAGGGCCTCGAATGCGTCGGCGAGGATTGATTTTTTCTCCCGGCCGCTTGACTGGCGTTCCCCCTTACCCAGCCGGACAAAATCTCCCAAATCGATGCTTTCGGCCACGGCGGCCAGACGGTTTTCATTGACCAGGCTCGCCCGGAGCCGGGAGAGATTTCCCTCATTCATTTCCGGAAACCGTTCCATGAGGGAGAGGCTGATGACCAGGCTCAAGACGGCGTCACCAAGGAATTCAAGCCGTTCATTGCTGTCGAGGGGTTCAGGCTGTTCATGGATATAGGAGCGGTGACGGAGGGCCGTTTCGGCCAGTTCCGGATCGGAAAACGTGTAGCGCAGATTTTGTTCGAGTGTGGCGATCGGTTGGCCGGTCATGGGTGTCCGGGCGGGTAACTCATTGACCCGAAAGGGCGTTTTTCAGCTTGGGGAAGACGTCGGGGGGAACATGAAAGTTGCCCCGGCCGGTTCCCATGGCGATATCCGGGTTGATGTCTCCGTGAAAATCGGTCCCTCCGGTAACCAGGAGACCGAACCGGTGGGCCATCTGCTCCAGGCTCGCCGTCTGGTCCGGCGTATGCCCCGGATAATAGGCTTCGATTCCGCCGAGACCGAGCAATTCGAGCGAACCGATCAGTTCACTGATCGCTCCGCCGATTTCCTGCTGGTAGAGGCACGGATGGGCAAGGACCGAAACACCCCCGGCCGATCGGATCAACGCGATCGCCTCTCCGGGATCGACCCGGAATTTATCAACATAGGCCGGTTTTCCCTTGCCCAGGAGGCGGTCGAAGGCATCGTCGATCGATTCGGCGTACCCGTACCTGACCAGGTAATCGGCGATATGGGGGCGGCCGATCTCCTCTTTTCCGGTCTCCGCGATAACGGCGTCCATGGTCACGGGAATTCCGAAGGCCTTCAATTTTTCGATGATCTGGGGATTTCGTTCGACCCGGGCGGCCTGCTGTTTTTCCAGGAGCCGGTTCAGCTCCGGATGATCGGTACGAATACCGTATCCCAGGAGGTGCATGCTGCCGTTTTGATTGAATTCCGAGGGGAAGGCGGCGCTGATTTCGATGCCGGTGATAAATTCGAGGGAATCGGGAATGCCGTGGCGGAGGGCCGCATCAGCCCCCGCCACGGTATCGTGATCCGTAATGGCGATTGCCGAAAGCCCGGTATTCACCGCAAGCTGTAAAAGTTGTTCCGGGCTGAGGCTTCCGTCGGATGCCGTGGAATGAATGTGAAGATCGATCAAGCCGGTGTTACACTCCAAGAGCCTTCTCTAACGCTTCCTCTTTTGTTTTGCAATCGATGCACAGAGTGGTGACCGGCCGGGCCTTGAGCCGGGCCACGGCGATATCGTCCCCGCACTTGTCGCAAACACCGAAAGTGCCGTCGTCAATCCGCTCCAGTGCTTTTTTGACCTTTTTGATCAGCTTGAACTCTCGGTCGCGGATGCGAAGCTCAAAATTGCGATCGGCTTCATATGCCGCCCGGTCGGTGGGATCCGGAAAATTGCCCTTCGAGTCGTTCATGTCCGAAACCGTATCACCGGCTTGATTCACAAGTTCGTCCAAACGGCTTTTCAGAAGCTCCCTGAAGAATTCCAAGTTCTTTTTGTCCATAGGCGATATCCTTTCCGGTAGCGTCCGCCACTACCTGTAATAAATGCGTTTACCCGCGAGGCCGGTAGACTGCATTTTTTTGAGAATTTTTTTCCATAGCACAACCGTTTTTCAATTGTAAAGAGGAAATTTATCGGATGCAACCCTCCGGAATGACGGCTGCCGGAGTAAAACCCCCGCTGGGGAACGTGGCGGGCGCAGTTAAAACGAGAATTTCGAATTGCCTATTCATCTTCCAGATTAAAAATTTTCCGGGTTACATCGATATAGAGCGACTTGTCCCGGTGCGACCCCGGGTTTTTGAGAAACTGCATCGGATCATGGAGGATTTTCTTGATCATTGCGTCGGTCATCCGGTGCAGGGCCAGTCTATCTTCTTCCGAGAGTGAATGCATCGACTGGACGGTTTTTGCCAGTTCCGTTTCGGCAATGACGGTCATTTTGTTCCGCAGATCCTTGATGGTGGGGACCGTGTCGAGACTGTCATACCACTGGTGAAACCGGATCACCGCCTCGTCGATGATCCGCTCGGCCTTGAGCGATTCATCTTTGCGGGTGGCAAGATTTTCGTCGATGACTCCCTGGAGGTCATCGATATCGTAGACGTACGCGTTTTCAATTCGATTGATCGCCGGATCGATATCCCGGGGGACCGCGATATCGATGAAAAAGAGCGGCCGGTTCTTCCGTTCCCGCATGATCGGTTTGACCATCCCCTTGGTAATCACGTAATCGGGCGAACCGGTCGAGCTGATGATGATATCGACGGATTTGAGACTTTCCGGGATTTCGTCGAACCGGAGGGGCGTCCCGGAAAAACGGCGCGCCAGGTCGACGCCGACCGCAAACGTCCGGTTGGCCACGAAAAGGGCACCCGATCGCCGGTTCCGCTGAAGATGTTCGACCGCCAGTTCCGCCATTTCACCGGCGCCGACCAGGAGAACGGTTTTTCCCTCCAGATCACCGAAGATCTTCCGGGCCAGTTCCACCGCGGCGTAACTGATCGATACGGCCCTGTCGCCGATGCCGGTTTCGCTCCGGACCCGCTTGGCCACTGAAAATGCCTTGTGGAGAAGCCGGTTGAGAATGACGCCGGTTCCCCGGTTATCAACGGCAAACTTATAGGCGTTCTTCACCTGTCCCAGGATCTGGGGCTCGCCAACAATCATGGAATCAAGGCTGGAGGCGACCCGGAACAGGTGCCGGATGGCGTCGAGTCCGGTGTGGGCATAAATGGCCGACTCGAACCGGTGGATCGGGATTGCTTTGGCTTCCGCAATATAGCGCTTTACGGCCGCCTCGGCCGCATCGGGATCCGGTGAGGTCATCAGGATCTCCACCCGGTTGCAGGTGGAAACGATCAGCACTTCCCGGATCACCGGAAGCTTTTTCAAGGCGGACAGGGCGAACAGGGTTTCCTCGGGGGTAAAGGCGAGGCATTCGCGCAGATCGACCTGCGCGGAGGTGTGATTCACGCCGATAATCAGAATTTCGGGGAATTCGGGTATCACCGGGGGAGTATCGTTCCGCGGAGTCGCGTTACCATCGCGTGAATTCATTGTGATGGCCCTCCAGCAGAATATTTACCCCCAGGAATGTGAACAGCATGGCGGCAAAACCGATGATGGCCAGTATTGCCGCCCGCCGGCCCCGCCAGCCGGCCACCAGTCGCTCATGGAGCAGGGCCGCATAAATCAGCCAGGTGATACCGGACCAGACTTCTTTCGGATCCCAGCTCCAGAACCGTCCCCAGATCACCTGGGCATAAACGAACCCCATGACCAGCCCGGCGGTCAGGGCCGTGAACCCGATCACAATAAAGGCGTATCCGGTGTTGTCGAGAAGCTCCAGCGACGGCAACCGCCGGAAGAAAAACTTGTGCTTCTTCCCCTTTATGCTCCGTTCCTGGATCAGGTAGAGAATCCCGGCGCCGCAGGCGAGGGCGAGCGCTGCCTCGCCGATAAAGATCAC
>Ga0209347_1002050_pt1 | contig 28398 bp, 30 predicted proteins | sample AutmiccommuBRH23_FD_187382 | JGI IMG/M metagenome (GOLD analysis project Ga0209347, IMG submission 187382) | Deep subsurface microbial communities from Mt. Terri, Switzerland - Autotrophic microbial communities BRH/23 (SPAdes) (version 2) | ecosystem: Environmental > Aquatic > Deep subsurface >...
GGCCCGCCGGGCGGCGGGGCCGGCGGCGGCTCCCGGTAGGGATAGCAGCCGGTAGGTCCGGGCAGCGGCAACCCGGGCGGACCGCAGCCCTGATCGCCGGGGTTGCCGGTGATCGCGTCGGGAATCGTCAGGCGCGGTTCGCCGCCCTGACCGGTCCGCGGGAAGGGCACCGGCAGTGCCGGAGTCCCCGGCTGGCCCACCTGCGGGTCGGTGCGCTCCGACGGCAGCAGCACACTGGGGTCCAGACCGAGGTCGGAGAACGCGGTGTCGATGAACGGCTGCAGGAACTGGCCCGGCAGCAGGTTGGCGACGTAGGTCTTGAAGAACGGCCCGGACGCCACCGATTCGCCCAGCGACATCGAATACTGGCTGAGCAGTTTGATCGATCTCTGCAGGCGTTCCTTGCGGTTGTCGACGATCGTCAGCACGCCGTTGAGCTTGTCCAGTGCGGGTTTCATGGTTTCGCGATTCTCGGCGATGAAGCCCAGCAGCTGATCGCTGAGCGCCGAGATGTTGCCGGAGATCTGATCCAGTGCGGCGCTTTGGGTTTGCAGCTCCGCCAGCAGCGCGTTGGTGTTGTTGACCAGGCTCACGACCTGGTCGCTGCGCTCGGCCAGCACCGTCGTGGCCTTGTTGGCGTTGGTCAGCAGGCCCCGCAGTTGTGCATCGCGTTCGTCGAGGGTCTGCGAGAACCGTGCCACACCCTCGACCGCCACGCGCAGCTCCGGCGGGGTGTCGGCGAAAGTCTCCGCCAACACCCTCAGCGAATCCGACAGCTGATTGGTGTTCAGCCCGCTGATGGTCATCGCCAGCTCGCCCAGCGCGTCGGGCAGTTCGTACGGCGACGTGGTGCGCTCCAGGGGAATCGTGCCCTCCAGTTGGCCGTCGCCGCGGGAGGTGACCTCGAGGACCTTCGTGCCCAACAGGCCCCTGGTCTTGATCGCCGCCTCCGTGCGATCGCCGAGCCGGATGTTCTTGGCGACGGTGAACTTCACCAACGCGTGCGGCCCGTCCAACTCGATGGACTGGACCTCACCCACCTTGAAACCCGAGACCTGCACCGCCTCACCGGTTTTCAGCCCGCCCGCCTCGGCGAAGTAGGCCGCGTACTGGTTGCCCTGGAGGAACGGCAGCCGCTGGTAATTCAGGGACCCCAGCACGATGCCGACCGTCACCGCCAGCCCGACGACACCGATGGCGAGCTGATTCCGTTCGCTGAAGGACTTCACCTCGGCGCGCACCTCCCGGTGGACTGGCCGGCGACCTTGACATACACCGGCTGGCCACCCTTGCCGTTGAGCTTCAGCACGATGTCGCACAGGTAGAAGCTGAAGAAGTCGCCGTAGATGCCTTGCCGCGCGAGCGCCTGGTACGCATCCGGCAGGGTGTTGAGCAGATTGTCGAAGTACTCGTGGTCGGCCACCACGATTCCGGCTGCGCGGTCCGTCTCCTTGATCGTCTTGGCAAGGGGCGGACGAGCCTGCGCCAAGAGGTCGGTGATGCTCGCGGCGGCGGCGTTGGTGTACGCCACGCCGCTGCTGATGTCTTCTCCGCGCGCCTCCAGGGTCGTCACCAACTCGGAGAGCGCGTCGACTGCCTTCTCGAATTGGTCACTTTGGTCGCCGAGCGATCCCAGCACCACGTTGAGGTTGACGATGACGTCCCCGATCAGCTGATCCCGGTCGGCCAGCGTGCTGGTCAGCGTCGCGGTCTGTGCCAGGAACGAGTTGATCGTCCCGCCCTGACCTTGCAGCGCCTGAATCAGCTGGCCCGACAACGCGTTCACCTGATCGGGGTCCAGCGCGCGGAACAGCGGCCGGAAGCCACCGATCAGTGCGTCGAGGTCCAGTGCAGGCGAGGTGCGGGCCATGGGGATCGTGTCCCCCGGCTTGAGCGTCGTGGTACTGCCTGCGCCTTCCTGCAGGGCGAGGTAGCGGCCGCCGATGAGGTCGTCGTAGCGGATGACGGCCCTGCTGCCCTCGGTCAGCACCACCGACTCGTCTGCGGTGAACTCGACCAACGCCGTCGTATCGGGCTGGATTTCGACCCTTTCGACCTTGCCGACCTCGACACCGGCGATGCGGACGAAGTCACCGTTCTCCAGCCCGGTCACGTTGCTGAACTCGGCCAGGTAAGTCTTGGTCTTCTCGCCGAAACGCATCTCCCCGAAGACCGCGAACAGGCCGAACACGCCGAGCAGGCAGATCAGCAGGAAGACGGCAAGACGCCACGCGTCGTGTCGAACCCTGGCTGTCACGCCTGGCATGGCGGTCTACCTCTCATGGCTTTCTCGGTGTCGATCATGGGCCCGGCGCGGCCTCGCGCGGCAGCGGGATGGGCGGCAGCGGGGTCGGCTGCATCTGGGCGGGTGAATGGACGATGAACGGCTCGGTGCCCGGCCTCGGGCCCGGATCCTTCGGCGCCATCGGGGGCGGCGCCGGCGGCAGGCCCGGCCACAGCGGCGTGCCGTCCGGTGCGTACAGGTCTGCGCCGTAGGCCGGGGCTCCCGGATACGGGATCGGCCCGATTGCAGGCCCGCCGAAGAGGTTGCGGATGCTCGGCGGCTCGGGCACTGCCCGGGTGGTCGGCAGGTAGTTGGCCCAGGCCGGGAAGCCGATCCCCGGGTTGGGGCGCCAGTCGATGCCGGTGCCGAAACCGGTGTTCGTGACCAGGTTTCGCACCGGCCAGTTCTGCGCGACATCGGGCAGCGACCCGCAACTCGGCTTGCCACCCGGTCCGCCCTTGGCGCCGATGATCGGCAGGTTGTCCGGGTAGTGGTACGGGTCGTCGCCGAGCGTCAGCCCGACGTCGAGGATCAGTGATCGCCCGTTTCCGCCGGGGGCTTCGTAGCCACCGGTGTCCAGAAGCGTCTTCGCGCCCGTCAGCAGGCAGGTGTAGGACGGGCTGTACTTGTACAGCAGGTTCGTCGTCGGCTCGAGCACGTTGATGGCCCTGATGAGGTTGGCCTGGTTCGGTGCGAGCAGACTGATGCCGCTGTTGGACAGCCCAATGGTGGCCAGCAGCAATGCGTCCAGTTGGCCGGCGTCTCTGGTGATGGTGGCGCTGGTCGTGCTGAGCGCGTCGAGCGTGGTCAGGATGTCCTGCGCCGCAACGCTGAACGTGTCGTTGAAGTCCCGCAGGGCCCGTAGATCGGCGGTGATCTGCTCGTTGCGCGGATTCAGGGCGAGCAGAACCTGATTCGCGTCGGTGGTCGCCTGACCGATCCGCTCGCCCTGGCCGCGGACACCGTCGGCGAGTGCTGACAGCGTGCTGTTGAGCTTGGCCGGGTCGATCTTGTCGAGCACGTTGACGACGTTCTGGAACACCGTGTTGGCCTCGACGGTGACGTTGCGCGATTCGATCACCTGCCCGGGCGCCAACCGCTGCTGGCTGGGGTCGCTGGGGTAGACGAGATCGACGAACTTGGCGCCGAATACCGTGGTGGCCCGGATCTGGGCCTCGATGTTCGCCGGGATGTACTTGATCTTGTCCTTGTCGATCTCCAGTTTCAGTGCGACGGGCTGGCCGCCGCCCTGGATCGCGACGACCCGCCCCACCTGGAGGCCGCGCAATTTGACCCTGGCGTTGGTCTCCATCACCAGGCCGGACCGGTCGGAGGTCAGGGTCACGGTCTCGGTCGACTTGAAGCTGCCGACGAACAACGCATAGGTCAGCCAGAGGGCAACGGCGGTCAGGATCACGAGGATCAACGTCCACCACGCGGGATGCAGGCCTTCGTCGTGTTGGTCCATCGTCACCCGGCCAGGTTGAAGTTGCCGGATTGGCCGTAGACCGCGAGCGAGAGCATGACCAGGACGAAGGCCGAGACGATCAGCGATGTGCGCACCGCTCGCCCGACGGCCTCGCCCACTCCCGCTGGCCCGCCTCGTGCGGTGAAGCCGTAGTAGGTGTGCACGAGCATGATCACCACCGCAAGAGCGATGCATTGGCCGAAGGACCACATCAGGTCGGTCGGGTTCAAAAACGTCCTGAAGTAGTGGTCGTAGACACCCGTCGATTGCCCATAGATGACGGTGGTGCCGAAACGCGCGGCCCAGAAAGCCATCAGCACGCCCACGCAGTACAACGGGATCACCACGAGAAAGCCCGCGATGACCCGGGTGGAGGCGAGGAACGCGATGCTGCGGATGCCCATCACCTCGAGCGCGTCGATCTCCTCGTTGATTCGCATGGCACCGAGTTGCGCGGTGGCGCCGGCGCCGATGGTGGCGGACAGCGCGATGGCGGTGGTGGCCGGTGCGATCAGGCGCACGTTGAAGTAGGCGGACACGAATCCCGTGAGGGCCTCCACGCCGAGTTCGGAGAAGTCGCTGTAGCCCTGCACGGCCACCAGTGCGCCGGTGGTCACGGTCAGGAAGCCGACGATCGCGACCGTGCCGCCGATGATGATGAGTGCCCCGGCCCCGAGGCCCATCTGCGCAATGATCCGAATCAACTCGACCCGGTAGTGGATCAACCCGTAATGCATGTAGCGCAGAGTGCGACCGTAGAACTTGGTCTGCATGCCGATGTGGTTCCAGGGGTCGGCCACGCTGCGGAACCTGGCCTTGAGCCAGGGGAACTGGGAGTGCGGCCTCGAGATCGTCATAGCGTGATCTGGATCGCGACGGCGGTGGCGACGATGTTGATGGCGAACAGGGCCATGAAGGTGAACACCACGGTCTCGTTCACGGCGTTACCGACACCGGCCGGGCCGCCACGCACGGAAATGCCCTTGTAGCAGGCGATCAGACCGGCCGAGAGCCCGAACAGCGCCGCTTTCACCAGCGCGATGATCACGTCGGTGGCACCGATGATCAGGGTCAGACCGGCCGCGAAGGCGCCCGGCGACACGTTCTGGATGTAGACGACGAAGAAGTACGCGCCGGACAGGCCGACGAGAATCACGGTGGCAGACAGGGCCAGCGACACCACGGTGGCGGCCAGCACGCGGGGAACCACCAGCGCGTGGATGGGATTGACACCCATCACCCGCAGCGCATCGAGCTCCTCGCGAATCGTCCGCGCACCCAGATCGGCGCACATGGCCGTGGCGCCGGCGCCGGCGACCACCAAAACCGTCACGATGGGCCCGATCTGCCGCACGGTGCCGAGCGCGGCCCCCGTACCGGAGAAGTCCGCGGCGCCGATCTCGCTCAGCAGGATGGTTTCGATGAACGTCAGCAGCACCGTGTACGGGATGGTCAGCAGCAGCGTCGGCACGATCGACACCCGCGCGACGAACCACGCCTGAGAGATGAACTCACGCCACGCGAATGGCGGCTGGAACATCCCCACGAACGTGTCGAGCGCCATCGAGTAGAACCCGCCGAAGGCACGCACGGGCTTGGCAAGAACATTGGAAGCGACCATCTAACGGGTCCTTCCTCGTGTGCACCTCACCGCCATCGGCCGCTGTCCCTCCAACGAAGCCCGCGCCCAGCCAGGCTGGGGCTGACGTTACACATGGGAGGACGCCGAAGAACCGAATATCACTAAAATCTGAAGGTGCCAACGCGAGGCGTCCCCGGGGCCGGAACCCACATACACCCAGCCTCGCCCGGAGGTGTCCGCAGCGGTTTCCGGCCTGTTCAGCAGCGGGATCAGCCTGTCGCGGGTGGGCTACATGCCCGCGACGGCCTCCTCGAGTTCTGCGATGACGATCTTGCGCATGCCCAGCATGGCTTTGGTCGCCGCGGCGGCCCGGGCGGGATCCGGGTCGCCGGTTAGCTCGTCGAGCCGGTCCGGCACGATCTGCCAGCTCAACCCGAAACGGTCCTTGAGCCAGCCGCACTGAGACTCTTCGCCTCCGTCGACCAGGCTCTCCCAGTAGTAGTCCACCTCGGCCTGGTCCCGGCACCGGACCATAAACGAGACCGCCTCGGTGAACGGGAACTGGGGTCCGCCGTTGATGGCGACGAACGGCTGCCCGTCGAGGGTGAAGTACGCCGACACCACGTCCCCCGGCGTGCCCGGACCGGCGTCGGTGAACCGGTCGATCCTCTGGACCGACGAGTTCGGGAAGACGGAGCTGTAGAACTCGATGGCCTGCTCCAGGTTGTTGTCGAACCACAGCGACGGCGTGATGGCGGGCATGGCGGATCTCCTGCTCGATCGAAGGTCTTGTCGCCGTGAATACCGCCCGCGATCGCGAAACTCATCGCCGGTTTCACGCCGGCGGGGCGGCGCCCACCGCGCGCAGCGCGAAGTCGAGCACCCGCGCCTGGGCCTGCTTGAGACGCTGGAGGTCATCGGGGGTCGAGTTGATCATCACCCGGCTTACGACCGCGCTGATCGCGACGGCGTCGGCGTCGGGATCGGTGAGTGGAAACGATCCGTCGGCCTGTCCCCGCCTCAAGATCTCGACCAGGGGACGCTCACGGTCGGCGTGTGCACACTCGCGGGTCTCGCGGTATCCCTTCGCCATCCGGACCTCATCGGAGTCGATGACCGTCAGCTGCACCAGGTGGATCGGGTCGAAGACCACGTCGAACATCTCGCCGATCCACGCCGCCAGCTGGTTGGCCGGGCTGCCGACCGCCTCCTCGGCGATCCGGTTCACCCGTGCTGCCACCGCGTCGCACTCCTCCTGCAGCAGCGCCAGGAACAGCTCGTCCTTCGAGCCGAAATGCTTGTAGAACGCCCGGCTCGACATCCCGGCGCTGCGCAGGATCGCCGACACCGGGATCGGCCCCGAATGTGGTTCCGACAGGCAGCGATACGCGGCAGCCATGATGGCGCGACGTTCTTCGTCGCGGTCGGGACATTTCTGCACGAGCGTAAATTCTAGGGACCATGCCGCCCTGCGGACCCCAGACTGCGACAAATCCCAGGCTGGGTAACGTGATGGCCCCGGGGCAAGCCGAGAGGACGCCTGTGAGCACAGACCGTAGCGAGTCGACGACGGTGACATTTCGCGGCGCCGACGACCTGGCCCTCGTCGCCGACGAATGGAACAACCCGGAGGCGCTTGCCCGGTCCGGGGCGGAATTCGACACGTCCTGCCCGTCGGTGTTGATGCTGCACGGCGGCGGCCAGAACCGCTTCTCCTGGAAGAAGACCGGGCAGATTCTCGCATCGAACGGTCTGCACGTGGTCGCGCTCGACAGTCGCGGCCACGGCGACAGCGACCGGTCACCGGAGGCGAAGTACACGGTGGAGGCGTTGTGCGCCGACACCCGCAGAGTTCTCGAGCAGATCGGGCGGCCCGTGGTGCTGATCGGCGCCAGCATGGGCGGGCTGACCGGGATCCTGGCGGCCCGCGAAGCCGGCCCGGACAGCCTGCAGCGGCTGATTCTGGTCGACGTCGTGCCGCGGTACGAAAAGCACGGCAGCGCACGCATCCGCGACTTCATGTTCAGCCATGTGCACGGCTTCGAGTCCCTGGAGGAGGCCGCCGAGGCGGTCGCCGCATACCTGCCGCACCGAACCAAGCCGCGTAGCCCCGACGGGTTGAAGAAGAATCTTCGACACCGCAACGGCCGCTGGTACTGGCACTGGGATCCGGCGTTCCTGACCAAGCCGCAGGAAGACCCGTTCGTGCGGGTCGACATGCTGGAACAGGCGGCGATCGAGCTGTCCATCCCGATCCTGCTGATCCGCGGCAAGCTCTCCGACGTGGTCAGCGAGGAAGCGGTGGAGGACTTCCTGAGGAAGGTCCCCAACGCCGAGTTCGCGGAGTTGTCGGGGGCGGGACACACCGCCGCGGGGGACGACAACGACGCGTTCTCGGACGTCGTGGTGCAATTCGTTTTGCGGCGATGAGCGCTTGCGCGAAGAGAAGACAGCGGCGATGAGCGCTTGCGCGAAGAGAAGACAGCGGCGCTTGCGCGAAGAGAAGAAGACCGGCGCGATGAGCGCTGGCTTCAACTTCCTGGAGCAGAGCGAGTTGCCCGCGCCCCGGGTGAGCGAGGCGCAGGCACAGGAGATCCTGTCCACCCAGTACGGTCTGACCGCAAGCGCCGGCGCCCTGGGCAGCCAGCAGGACAAGAACTTCCTCGTCACCGACGATTCCGGGGCGGTACTCGGCGTGCTGAAGATCGCCAATCCTGCGTTCAGTGCGGTCGAGTTGCAGGCCCAGGACGAGGCCGCCCGACTGATCGCCGACGCGGAGCCGGCGCTGCGGGTCGCGGTGCCACTGCCCAACGCTGCCGGCGAGAAGTGCACCGCCGTCACGGGTTTGACCGAGGGGACGGCCCATGTTCGGCTGCTGCGTTACCTGCCCGGGGGCACCTTGGCGGAGTCCGGCTACCTGACCCCGGCGTCCGTGGCGGCTCTCGGGGACGTCGCAGGCAGGGTGAGCCGCGCGCTGAACGGCTTCACCCATCCGGGTCTGGATCGGATCCTGCAGTGGGACCTGCGTTTCGGCAAGGATGTCGTCGACGCGCTCAGCGCACATGTCAGCGACCCTGCGCTGCGCGCCCGACTGGTGGACGCGGCGGGGGACGCATGGGCGCGAATCACCGCCCTGGACGAGGCGTTGGCGAGGCAGGCGGCGCACATCGACCTGACCGACGCCAATGTGGTGGTGGCGGCCGGCACCGGCGGGCCGCGACCCGACGGAGTCATCGACTTCGGCGACCTCTGCCACACGTGGGCTGTGTCCGAGCTCGCGATCACCGCGTCGTCGGTGCTGGGACATGTTGGAGCGCAACCGACATCGATACTGCCCGCGGTTCGGGCCTTCCATGCCGTGCGGCCGTTGTCGGTGGCCGAGGCGGATGCCGTGTGGCCGCTTCTGGTGCTGCGCACCGCCGTGCTGATCGTCAGCGGCGCTCAACAGGCGACCCTGGATCCCGACAACGACTACATCACCGAGCAGTCCGACGCCGAGAACCGCATGTTCGACATCGCCACGTCGGTTCCCCTCGAGGTGATGAGTGCGGTGATCAAGGCCGACCTGGGGCTGGCGCCGCCGCCGGCCCCAGTGGTGACTGCGGCACCGCTGATCACCGTGGACCCGGCCGCGGTGGTCGTCTTGGACCTGTCCACGACATCGGACGTCTACGACGACGCGTTCGACGCTGACGGCGTGGTGTCGGGCGACGTCGAGGACGAATCGGCAGCGGTCACGCTCCAGGCGGGCGCCGCGCTGGTGGTGACCCGCTTCGGCGAGGCGCGGCTCAGCCGGTCGCCACGCCTGAGCCGCCAGCCCCCCGACGTCGTCGCCACCGGCATCAGCCTGTGGCCGGCCACCGACACCGTGCTCGCCGCGCCGTGGGACGGAGTGGTCAGCGAGACGGACGGCGGACAGATCACGTTGCGCGGCAAGGATTTCGAGCTGGCCCTCAGCGGCCCGTCCGGGACCGCCCGCGGCGACATCGCGGCCGGACAGCCACTGGCGCTGGCCGCCGCGCACACGCGGGCCGAGCTGAGCGTGCGCCCCGCAGGGACGGCGGTGGCACCTGCGTTCACCCGCTCCGACCTGGCGCCGGGATGGCTGGCCCTGTCCCGCGATCCCGGACCCCTGCTCGGGTTGGCGCCGCGCGAGGTGACCGATGCGCCGGACCTGCTGTCGCGCCGGGACGCCAGTTTCGCGCCGGTGCAGGAGTTCTATTACCGCACCCCGCCCCAGATCGAACGCGGGCGGCGGCATTTCCTGATGTCGACGTCGGGTCGCTGCTACCTCGACATGGTCAACAACGTGACCGTGCTCGGTCACGCGCATCCCAGGATCGCCGCCGCGGCCAACCGCCAGTTGCGCAGGCTCAACACGAACTCCCGCTTCAACTACGAGGCCGTCGTCGAGTTCAGCGAGCGCCTGGCCGCACTGCTGCCCGACCCGCTGGACACGGTCTTTCTCGTCAATTCCGGTTCGGAGGCAAGCGATCTGGCGATCCGGCTGGCGACCGCCGCCACCGGCCGACGTGATGTGGTCGCCGTCCGCGAGGCCTATCACGGGTGGACGTACGGCACCGATGCGGTGTCGACCTCGACCGCCGACAACCCGAACGCACTTGCCACCCGGCCGGATTGGGTGCACACGGTCGAGTCGCCGAACAGTTTCCGAGGTAAGTACCGCGGGGCCGAGGCGTCCAGGTATGCCGGCGAGGCGGTGGCGCAGATCGAAGCGCTCGCCGCGGCGGGCAGCGCACCGGCGGCGTTCATCTGCGAGAGCGTGTACGGCAATGCGGGCGGGATGGCGCTGCCGGACGGTTACCTGCAGCAGGTCTATGCGGCCGTGCGGGCCGGGGGCGGACTTGCGATCTCCGACGAGGTGCAGGTGGGTTACGGCCGGCTCGGCGAATGGTTCTGGGGATTCCAGCAGCAACAGGCGGTACCCGACATCGTGTCGGTCGCCAAGTCGACGGGCAACGGGTATCCGCTGGGCGCGGTGATCACCAGCCGCGCGGTGGCCGATGCTTTCTCCTCGGAGGGTTACTTCTTCTCCTCCACCGGCGGCAGTCCGCTGTCGTGCGCGATCGGCATGACCGTCCTCGACGTGTTGCGCGACGAAGGGCTCCAGGACAACGCCCTGCGGGTCGGTGCGCACCTCAAGTCCCGGCTGCTGCAGCTGCGCGACGACCACCCGATCGTCGGCACCGTGCACGGTTTCGGCCTGTATCTGGGCGTCGAGATGGTCCGCGACACCACCACGCTGGAGCCCGCGCCCGAGGAGACCTCGGCGATCTGCGACCGGATGCTCGACCTCGGCGTGATCATCCAGCCGACTGGCGACCACATGAACATCCTCAAGACCAAGCCACCGTTGTGCATCGACTCCGAGTCCGCCGACTTCTACGTCGACACGTTGGACCAGGTGCTCACCGAGATGCGTCGAAACTGAGCTCGTGGGCCATATCCGGGCCGAAACCCGCACACAACCTCAGTTTCGACGGATGATCGAGCAATGACACGATCCCCCGACGACATCGTGGCCGAGTTCTGCGCCAAATGGGCGAAACCCGACCCCGACGAGCTGGCGAGCTACTTCACCGAAGACGCTGTCTACCACAACATCCCGATGGACCCGGTCGCCGGCCGTGCCGCGATCAGGGAGTTCATCGCCGGCTTCACCGCGGACTTCGACGGCATCGACTTCCGGGTACACCGCCAGGTCAGCGACGGCGGCGCCGACTGCGGGGTCGTGATGAACGAACGCACCGACGTGATGCGCCGCCGCGACGGTGCCGAGCTGCCGCTCCCGGTCATGGGTGTCTTCGAGATCGTCGACGGCAAGATCGCCGCGTGGCGCGACTACTTCGACCTGGCGACCGTCACCGACGCGTTCAACTAGGCCAACAGCGGCACGTCGTCCAGACGGTCGTCGGTGAGGATCTCGAGCATCGCGCCCCGGCTCACCAGCTCGGCCCGTGCGAACGCCTTGCCCGCCACCTGGATTCGGCAACTCGCGATCGCCGAGTTGTAGCAGTACTTGGTTCCGCCGTGGGTGTCGGCGTAGGTCAGGCCGATCACGTCCGCGGGCGCGGTGGTGATCTCCCCCTCGATCATCTGCTCCCCCACCCGCGCACCGAACGTCCACGAGAACGGTGCATAGCGGCCGTGGCTCTTCAGGCTGCCCCCCAGCGAGCGCACCGCGAACTCCTGCCCGGCGTGGCGGAACACGAACAGCGTCACGCCGGGCAGCAGCACCGGCCCTAGGCCCGCCCGGGCGGTGACGATCTCCAGCGTCGAGTCGGGCGCGTCGTCGAACCCGCACACCTGCCCGAACGCATATGCCGGGGTGTGGCGCGTGCCCCAGTTGTGGTTGACGCTGCCCGTCCAACCGTCGACGTCGACCACCAGGTCCGCCAGCTCGAGACGGCCGTCGAACCGGGCCAATGGGTGGCGGACCTGCGTCTTGGCCGTCGGGAACCGCCCCCGGTAGGCGCGATCGGTCAGCAGCCGGACGGGATCCTGACCGCCCGGGGTGATGGCGAGGTCCCAGCGCGCGTCCGGCAGGAACCCGAACGCGGCAGTGTCGTCGAGGCTGGTTGTGGCGATACGTGCCGTCCACTGCTCGTAGCCGAAATCCGCTTCGCCGATCGGAAAGGACTGTTTGCGCGCACGATGACCCGACGGATCGAACGCCATCACCCAGACGTCGGCGGTGGGTTCCCCGCCCGCGGGCAGCAGCAGCGTCTCGCGAAGCCACAGTGCCCGGGCCCCGCCGGGGGCGTTGGCGCGGATGTACCGACTCTCGTAATAGGGGGCCTGCACTTCGTTCACCGACCCAGCATCCAATACTTGACCCGTGAGCGGAGTGCAGATCGCGGCATACGCACTGGCGGTGATCGTCGTCGGCGAGGCGATCGCGCTGGTGGTGCTGACAGTGCGTCTGAAGGCGGCGCGGGAGGAGGCCGATGACCTGCGGCGCCGTGTCGACACCCGCAACCTGCTGCTCTCCGGCGGGACGAGGGCCGTCAAAACGGTGTGGCAGACCGCCAACATCCTGCGCCAGGACGGGCTCGGCGCAGCAGTGCGGTCCTCCATCGAGGAGCTCGCCGACTGGGCCGAGGTGGAGCGCCCGGACCTGGCGCGGCTGGCACCCAACGGAAGGGTGGCCATCATGTTCTCCGACATCGAGGAGTCCACCGCGCTCAACGAACGCATCGGCGACCGCGCCTGGGTCAGGTTGATCGGCAAGCACGACAGGGCGGTACGCCGGTACGTCGACAGACACGGTGGCTATGTCGTGAAGAGTCAGGGAGACGGGTTCATGGTCGCCTTCGCGCACCCGGAGCAGGCGGTCCGGTGCGGTGTGGACATCCAACTTTCACTGGCGAAGCGCCCCAACGGTATACGCGTTCGTATCGGAATCCACGTCGGCAAATCGGTGCGGCGTGGCGACGACCTGTTCGGACGCAACGTCGCGATGGCGGCGCGGGTGGCCGCGCAGGCTGAGGGCGGCGAGATCCTGGTGAGCGAAGTGGTGCGCGACGCGATCGAAGCCTGCGCCGACTGCGAGGACCTCACCTTCGACGACGGCCGCGACGCGCAGCTCAAAGGCTTCTCCGGCGCGCACACGCTCTATCCGGTCAGCACGGCGGCCGACTAGTTGTCACGGCCTCCCTGCGCCTCGATCTCGTCGAGTCGTTGGTGCAGACGGGCGCGGATGTCGTCCGGGGTGTAGGCGTTGCGACGCCGTTGATCGCGTGCGACGAGCGCACCACCTGCGACGACACCGGCGACACTGGCGAGTCCGACCCACTTCCAGATTCCGCGCATGCACATAGTCTGCCTAAGCTGGCGGGGTGAATCCAAGCACGGTGTCGCTGCAGCGCGCTCTGGACGAGACCCGTACCGGTGACATCTGGCTGTTCCGCGGACACTCCGGCCCCGATCGCGCGATCCAGTCGATGACCAACAGCCCGGTCAACCACGTCGGCATGACCGTCGCGATCGGCGACCTGCCGCCCTTGATCTGGCATGCCGAACTCGGCGACAAGCTCCTCGACATGTGGACGGGCACCAATCATCGCGGCGTGCAGCTCAACGATCTGCGTGAGGCGGTGGAACGCTGGACCCAGGTTTACGGCCAGCGCTGCTGGCTGCGCCAGCTCACGCCGCATGCCGACCGCGAGCAGGAGGACCGCATGCTGCGGGTGATCGCGCGGATGGACGGCACCCCGTTTCCCACGACGGCGCGGTTGACGGGCCGCTGGATGCGCGGCCGGTTGCCGAACACCGCCGACTTCACCCGGGGAATCCCGTTCGTGCACAAAAGGGTTCGCCAATCCGTCGAACGCCGGAAGGCGGAGAAGTTCAGCGCTGGATTCGAAACCGCATACTGCGCCGAAACCGTCGCCGTCACCTACGAGGAGATGGGCCTGCTGAAGACCGAGAAGCACTCCAATTGGTTTGACCCGGGCTCGTTCTGGAGTGGTGATGCGTTGCCGCTGACGGCCGGATACCAGCTCGGCCGCGAGATATCCGTCATCCCTTGACCCAGCGCGCCCCGCACATCGAGCGGCGAAACGCCGTCTGAGATCGCGCGGCGCCCTCGCTCGGGGTGGTTTGCTGTTCGATAGCCCATCCATCGGCACCTCGACGAGGGAGCGAAGCATGCCGACAGCGACCGAACCCGCCCCCACACACGACGCTCCCCCACGCGGCCTACTCAGCGCGAAGGCCTCGGCCATCTCCATCGTGCTGGCGTCGATCGCCACCCTCGTCATCGTCTTCACGATGCTGCAATCGCCCGATGACGAGAACCCACAGATGCAATCCGTTCCCGCGCAACCCAATACCGTCTCCCAGTGGGTGGCGGCACCCGCCGAACCCACCACTGCCGCGCCGGCGCCGAAGCCTGCGCCGCTCGCCATGGACGAGCAGGGATTCGTCGACACCTCCGCGCGCTGTGATCAGCGTCAGCAGGCCGTCGCGATCGCCCGAACCACCCGCTCGGCGATGGTCGTCTGCCGCGACACCGACGGAACCGACTCCTACCAGGGAACCCGCTTGCACGACGGCGCCTCCCTGCGACTCGACGACGTGCGCGTGATCCCGACCGGCTTCGAGGCACACAACGACGGCACCACGTATCGGCTGTCGTCGACGGAGTTGGTGGTGCTCACCGGCGAGGACCTGCTGAGCCGTGACGCGATCGTGGAGTACCGCGCGGGCTGACCCGGCGCCCCAGGTCGACGAGCCGAGATGCCCTGTCGGTGCGTCCCATCGGGGTGGTCAGTCCGCGTGTTGCACGATGTTGACGACGTTGCCATCGGGTGCGCGAACCAGGAACCTCCGCACGCCCCACGGTTCTGTCGTGAGTGGATGGACGATCTCGAACCCGCGCCGCCGGGCTTCGTCGTACGCGCCCTCGACATCGTCGGCGTGAATCGAGATGACCGAGTCTTCTGCCGCGGTGGCATCTCGCGTCACGAGCTGGACGTGCGCCCCGGTTTCGGGCGCGGTATAGCGCGCCACCCAACCCAGGTTGAACTCCTCGGTGCTCAGCCCCAGGAAGTCGGTGTAAAAGCTCTTCGCGTCGTCGATGTCAGCCACCCGAAGGTTGGCCGTGATGCGTTTGGCGCGCATGGGTTCTCCTTGTGCACTGGGTCCTTCGTCCCGATACTGCCCGAGCGCTCCGCCGACGACCAGCACGTCGCTCGACGACACGCGACGAACTCGCCGCCAGAGAAAGTACCGGCACCCGCGGTAGCCTCGGCCAGTGTCGTCCCGCAGCCCCACCCGTGCGGTGCGCTATGCGCGTCGCCGCAGGCGCCGGATGGCCCTCAAAGAACACGACCTCACCGATTCACAGTGGGGTGCCCTCAAGGCCGCCTGGGGCGGTTGCGCCTACTGCGGCGCGAGCGCGACGCCGCTGCAGAAGGACTGCGTGCTCCCGATCTCCCGCGGCGGGAGGTACGTGCTCGCGAACGTGGTGCCGAGCTGCCGCTCGTGCAACACGAGCAAGTGCAACGCCGAGGTGACCACCTGGATGCGGCGCAAGAAGCTGGACGAAAAGGTGTTCCTGCTGCGTCAGGCCGAGATCAGCCGGGCTCTCGCGGCTGACCCCGATTGCCCTGCATAGGCCGGCTTCTCAGCGCGGGGGTACGGCTCGTGGGTGCCGTTGCGATATGTGGATCCGAACAAGACGCGGGGCCGCGTGTACCGGGCCAGTGTTCGCTTCGGCCGTTCGCGCATAGGCCAATTCGTCGCGCGCCACGTCGCCCGCCACACCGATCCCCACTTGTTTCGACTCACCGGGGGGCGGGTCAACATGGGGGCGATCATCAACGCGCCGCTCGTCTCGACCGGAGCGAAATCCGGGCTGCCGCGCGTCGTGCAACTCACCTATTTCCACGACGGGCCCGACGTCATCCTGCTCGCCTCGAACTACGGCGGGACCCGACACCCGCAGTGGTATCACAACCTGAAAGCCAACCCGGACTGCGAGTTCGGCGAGCAGAGCTTCTCCGCCGCCGAGGTCACCGACCCTGACGAATACGCACGACTCTTCGCGCTCGCCGAGCGTGTGTACGCCGGCTATGACGACTACCGCGCCAAGACGGCCCCCGCCGGTCGACGAATCCCCATCTTCCGGCTCAGGCCGCGCCGAAACCCCTAGAGCGGAGCCGAACTGGGCCCGAGCATCTGGCACTTCGGGGCGGGCAACTGTCCGATCCACGCGGCGCAGCCCCTGCCGGTCGCGACGTAGGTGGCGCCGGGGACATACGGCTCGAAGACGACCCGCGCACTGCCCGAGGCGTCGCTCGGGTAGCAGCGCGTGACCGCGCCGCCGCCCTGCATCTGCAGGCACGCCACGCTCTGCGCCGGAACGGCGGGTGGACCGCACTCGGCCGGTGCCACGGTCGCGGTGACCATGGCGACCCCGTTGACCTGCTCGACCTGCGGCGGGGACAACGTGAACGAACACGGCGGAGGCGGCTCGGCGTTGGCGATGTTCACCCCGGTCACCCAGGCGAACACCGTGGTGACAGTCGCAAGCACGAGGACGAGCCGGGCCATACCCGATGATAAGTCGTTGCTGCTGGGCACGAGGCGGGAACGGGCTTGTGGGTCGTGCACAGGTCGCAGATGACGGCTCGCGCTAACTGCGGTTGACTCTGACCGCCTCTTGAATCAATTCCTTGAACGCGCTCTCATCCAACTCATCGTCTTCGCGCAGATCGATGGAGCGCCCGACGGGGGCCTCGAGGCTCGCGTTGAACAGGTTGTCCGGGTCGCTCAGGGAGGAGCCCTTGGCGAAATTGACCTTGACCTTGCCCTTGTAGGTCTCCAGCGTGCAGATCAGGCCGTCCAGCGAGAACGCCGGCACGCCGTCGGGGTTCGACGGCTTACGCCATTTGATCTCCTCGACCACGTCGGGTTCGGCTTGCTTGATCAACGTGCGGATCTCATCGACCCGATCGATGCGCCAATCCTCACTCACAGTGCCAATGTACGACGATGATCGGCCGAGATCACCCGCTGAATTCCACCTCCGCCACGTCACCGGCGCGGGCACGATCTTCCCGGCTCAGGTTCGCCGAAGACGTTTGACGTTCGCGTCTTGCGGGGATTCTGTGTCAGTCGGGGGGTCATTTGCAGCCATTGCCGTCCAGACCGCGCGGCAATGGACATGAACGACAAGTCAACGAGGCAGCGGGCACACGCCGCTGGCGGATGGCTTGAACAGGAGGTTCACGATGCAGATGAAGAAGCTGGTCGCCGGTGCCGCAACGGCCGCCGCACTGGGTTTCGCCGCTTTCGGCGCAGTCAGTGGCGTAGCGCAGGCAGACCCCGACAAACCAGGGCCTCCGTGGAACCCGGGCGGTCACGGCTCCGATGTCTGGCTTCCCGGAGACCCACCCGGGCACAATCCGTTCGGGCCGCCCGGACAGGTGATGCAGGGCAACCCGGTCGTCCCGGGTCTGACCGGCGTTCCGCCGGGTCACTGGGGTGACCCCGTGCGCGTCGGGCTCCCGCCGACCTGGCTGCCTGGCAACTGGGTGGAACTCGGAATCCCCGGGCCGCTACCGCTCGTATGGAACATCGAGGCCAACTCTTGGGGCATCTGGTGGAATGACGTCTTCATTTCCTTCAATCCCTGAGTGACGCTTGCTGATGGCCGTCCTGCCCAGGCAGGGCGGCCATCGCCCCGTCTGTCAGTCGAGACAGAATTCGTTGCCTTCGACGTCCTGCATCACGATGCGGGACTCCTCTCCGTCGGCAGCAGGCAATAGTCGTACGCGGGACGCACCGAGTGCGACGAGCCTTTCGCATTCGGCTTCGAGTGAGGCGAGGCGATCGGCGCCCACCAGGCCGGTGGCGACCCTGACGTCGAGATGCACCCGGTTCTTGACGACCTTGCCCTCGGGGACGCGTTGAAAGAACAGCCGTGGCCCGACACCGTTGGGATCGACGCAGGCGAATGCGGACCCCTGCTTTTCCGCGGGGAGTGCACGGTCGAAGTCGCTCCAGTCAGCGAACCACTCGGGCGGTGGAGGTGCGACGTAGCCGAGCGCCTCACACCAGAAGCGAGCGAACTCGCTCGGGTACTGCACAGTCGAAGGTGACCTGAAACTGCCGGACCGCCACCATTTCCCCACCACAGCGGCGCGACGCGCCCAGCCGGCCGGACCGGGCCGCCAAGCCACCGTCGATCAACTCGACCGACGGACAAGATTTGCCGAGGTCCGCAAGAGTCAATCTCGCCCATTCGGCGACAGCGTGCGGGTAATTGTCGTTCGGCATCGTCACCACATCCGCTGCTGTTACCGACCAGGACCTCGCCCAATTGTGATCGACATGGCCCCGGTCACCCGGTTCGGCCTGACGACCCACCTTCCTCCTGCCGATATTCGTGCACCCGCGTCCAACATGGGCCGGACGTAGGCAAGGGTGCGCCGCATTCGACGCAGAGACCAGCAGTCAACGCACTACGCCTTCTGCTGTAACCCTTCTGGACGTTGAAGCGGAACTCGACCGAATACCGTCGTCATGCAACGTCTCACCTGCGGTACGCGTCCCGCCGGTGACGAATCGAAATGACCTCGATACGGATCCTGTTGTCATCGATGTCGTAGATCACCCGAAACTCACCTCTCTTAGCTGCATAGGTTCCAGCCAATTCATTCTGAAGCGGCTTACCGACACGTCGTGGATTGTCGGCCAGCGGTCCCGTGATGAACTCGAAACAGGCCGCGGCAACCGCCTCCGGAAGTTCTGCGGACAAAGCCCTACCTGCTCCCGGAGAGAAAATCACTTCATAGGTCACCCGGGCAATCGCCCCTTGGCCCGCATCTCCTTGGCTACGTCGTCAACGGTGTGGAAGTTGCCACTCGCGATGTCCGCTTGCCCCTGACGCAGTTCCTTCATCAGATCGGGATCGCTCAAGACATCGAGTGTTTCCATGATCGAGTCGTAGTCGTCCGCACTGAGAATCACGGCCGCTCGCCGGCCCTGCCGGGTGACCTCGATGCGCAGATGGGTGCGGACAGCCTCGTCGACGAGCTTGGAAAGATTGGCCCGGACCTCAGCCAACGGCAGAGTCGTCATGTACAGAATTCTAGCGCGATTGCGGAATCAGTGCGTCCACTGGTGCGGATGCGCCCGATACACGACGTGCCGCGCCATCGAAGGCATCCGACACGTCGCGACCTTTTGATTGACTGATCACCACCGCGGCGGCCGTCACTCAAGCGCGACGGAAAGCGCCTTCGGATCAGGCAAGACTCGTTCTTCGACGAGCTTGCCCCAAGCGATGCGCGTGAACTGCACGCCGCGGTAGACCAACTTGCCGTCTCGCTTTGCCACATATCGGGTGGCCATACGGGTCGACCACGGGCCGCCCTCGACGAGGATCTCTTCCACCTCGAAACGAATACCTGGAAGGCGGCCGAACAACTCAGTTCGCAACCAGTTCCGCATCGCATCCGCACCATGCAACTCGGTCGCCAGCGGGTGATCGCCGAAGTATACGAAGTGCACATCCTTTGCGATGGGGATGTCATCGAAGCGTTGATCGTTCAGCCGGTCCCACAGTGCCAGCGCCTGTTTGCGGACGAACCATCGATACAGCATCATGCGAGCGTAAGCCGATTCGAAGTGGGATGAAACGACAAACGAGTTCGACTGCCACCGCGATTCGCCAACGCACGGCGACCGAGAAGCCGTAGCGGTCGACTACACGTTAAATCTGAACTCGACCACGTCGCCGTCGGCCATGACGTAGTCCTTGCCCTCCATGCGCACCTTGCCCGCCGCTTTGGCGGCCGCCATCGACCCCGCGGCGACGAGGTCGTCGAAGGACACGATCTCGGCCTTGATGAAGCCCTTCTCGAAGTCCGAATGGATGACGCCCGCCGCCTTCGGCGCGGTGTCGCCCTGGTGAATCGTCCAGGCGCGCGCCTCTTTCGGGCCCGCCGTCAGGTAGGTCTGCAACTTCAGCGTGTGAAACCCGGCCCGCGCCAATGCGTCCAGGCCCCGCTCGGTCTGACCGATCGACTCCAGCAGCTCGGCGGCCGACTCGTCGTCGAGCTCCTGGAGCTCAGCCTCGATCTTCGCGTCGAGGAACACCGCGTCGGCCGGCGCGACCAATTCACGCAACTCGGCGATCTTCTTCTCATCGGTGAGCACCGACTCGTCGGCGTTGAACACATAGAGAAACGGCTTGGAGGTCATCAGGTTCAGCTCGCGCAGCAGCGACACGTCCGCCCCCGCCGAGAAGAGAGTCTTGCCGCTGTCGAGGACCTGCTGGGCCGCGGTGGCCGCATCGAACAGCGGTTTGCGGTCCTTGTGCGTGCGGGCCTCCTTCTCCAGCCGCGGCAGTGCCCGCTCCAGCGTCTGCATGTCGGCGAGGATCAACTCGGTCTCGATGATCTCGATGTCCGACTTCGGGTCCACCCGACCGTCGACGTGCACGACGTCGTCGTCGGCGAACACCCGGACCACCTGACAGATGGCGTCGCTCTCGCGGATGTTGGCCAGGAACTTGTTGCCCAGCCCCGCCCCCTCGGACGCGCCCTTGACGATGCCCGCGATGTCGACGAACGTCACCGGTGCGGGCACGATCTTCTCGGAGCCGAAGATCTTCGCCAACTCGGTCAGCCGCGGATCCGGGAGCGCCACCACACCTTCGTTCGGCTCGATCGTCGCGAACGGATAGTTGGCCGCCAATACGTCGTTTCGCGTCAACGCATTGAACAACGTCGACTTGCCGACGTTGGGTAGTCCGACGATTCCCAGATTCAAGCCCACGGGCTCCACAGTGTAGGAGATGTGATCGGCACGCCACCCGCCGCTGGCGGCGTCTGGATGCCGAAGCCGGTACGGTCGACTCGTGTCAGGACAGCGCGCGCGGCCGGCGATACCGGCCGATCACCGCTCTGCGCACCCCAACATTCCAGGACTTCCCTGGTGGGGTGCGGTGTTGACCGCTGTCGTCGCGTCGATGCTCGGCTTCGCCTTCGACGCCGGATCCGGCGGCAAGGAACTGACCGGGGCCTTCAACGCGCTCTATGTCCTCGGCTGCGTGGCGGCGGTGCTCGCGGTCCGGCAGGCCGGGGTGTTCACGGCTGTCATTCAGCCGCCCCTGATCCTGTTCGTCATCGTGCCCAGTGCGTACTACCTGATGCACAGCGCCGACATCCACGGCGTCAAGGACATCCTGATCAACTGCGGCTATCCGCTGATCGAGCGGTTCCCGCTGATGTTCTTCACCTCCGCGGCGGTCCTGCTGCTCGGTCTGGCGCGCTGGTATCTCGGCGGGGCCGGACGACAAACCGCACCCGCCTCCGACGCGTCCCGCACCTCCGACGCGGAACGCGCAACGGGCGGCGGGCTGTCGGCGAAGTTGTCGTCACTGCTGGGTGGCAGGCCGGATTCCGATGCGCCCACCCCGGAGCCGCGGCGGCGCAGTTCGGTCGACCGGCGCTCCGGCGGCGCACCGAAACCTCCATCCGACCGCTCCGCGCGCGCCGCACGTCCCGCCAGGCGCGCTGGGGCCACCTCTCGGTCACGGCACGCGCGCCCGCCCGACACCGAGATCATCGAACCCGTCGTGGACGTGGACCGTCCGCGCCGACGGCGCCCCCGGCCCAGCGAGCCGCCGCCGGCCGCCGAGCCGCGTCGCCGCGCGCGCAACTCGTCGGGACGAGATCCGCGCCTGCCTCCCGGCGAGCGTCGCGCGGCCCGCGACCGCGCCGAACGCAGCGAGCGCGAGCGTCCCCCGCGCCCGCAACGCCGCAGCCGCTACGACGGCTGGTCCGGCTCCGCCGAACGTGACGGCTGGTCCGGCTCCCCCGAACGTGACGGCTGGTCCGGCTCCCCCGAACGTGACGGCTACGAGCCCTTGGAGCCGCACCGTCCGGCCGGGAACGGCTCGCACCACCCGATCTCGCGGGTGCGTTACCGCGGCGCCGACGAATCCGAGGACCGCACCGAGTACCGGACACGTCGCCGCGCTCCCCGCGACTACGACGCCGACCGGTGGGAGTACGACATCTAACCGGCGGCACGCAGGAAGCCTCCTGCGGCGTCCCCGGCGGGCACGGAACTGCCTGCGTCACTGACGAATACGGCCAGCGCGAGGTCTCCGCGGATTCCCACGAACCAGCCGTGCGCGTGCTGGTCGTCGATATATTCGGCGGTGCCGGTCTTGCCCAGCAGGCCCCCGATGTCCTGCAGTTGGGTGGCGGTCCCGCCGGTGACCGTCTCGCGCATCATCGCCCGCACCTGCTCGTCGACGGCAGCAGGCAGAGGTTCGGGCGTGCGGTCGGCCACGGCGGGTTCGCCCTCGACGATGGTCGGCGCCGGTACCGAGCCGTTCGCCAACGTCGCGGCCACCAGCGCCATACCGAACGGCGACGCGGTGACCTCGCCCTGCCCGATGCCTTCCTCCACGCGTAGGGCGGCAGTGTCGGCGACCGGCACCGACCCGGTGACGGTGGTCATCCCCGGCGCGGTGTAGTCGATGCCCAGACCGAGTTGCGCGGCCGCCTTGGTCAGGCCGTCCGGAGGAAGGTTCACCGCGAGCCTGCCCATGGTGGTGTTGCACGATCGGGCGAACGCCGTGTGCAACGGCACCTGCCCGAGGTCGAAGTTGTCGTCATTGGGGATCTGCCTGCCCTCGATGTTCTCGGTGCCCGGGCAGGCGACGACGCTGTCGGGGGTGACCTGCCCGGACTGCAGCGCCGCCGACACCGTGACCGTCTTGAACGTCGACCCCGGCGGGTAGAGACCGGTCAGCGCGATCGGGCCCTGCGCATCGGCGGGCGCGTTCTGCGCGACGGCCAGCAGATTGCCCGTCGACGGCTGGATCGCGACGATCGCCGCCGGGGTGGGCAACGGCGCCAGCGCGTCCTCGGCGGCGCGTTGCATGCCGATGTCGAGCGTGCTGGCGATGTCGCCAACCGGTTTCGCGTCCTGCCCGCCCACCCGTTTGGCGCCTGCGCTGGTCTGCGTCGTCACCGCCCAACCCCCCGCGGCGTCGGTGCGTTGCTGCCACAGGTCCGACAGGCCCGACAGCGCCGGTGACGCCAGCGCGCGATCGGTGGACAACAGCCGCAACTGCGGGTTAAGCGTCACGTTCGGCAGCGCCGACAGCGCGGACTCGATCGGGGCGAGGTCGTCCTGGCGAAGGGTGACAGCGGTGACCGGTTTGCCCGCCGCCCCGTTGATGTCGCGAGCCAACGAGTCCGCGGTTATCCCCGGTGCGATCGGGTTGACCAGTGCTGCAACGGCATTCAGGTCAGCCCCCGGTGCGACCTCGACCAGCGTGACGACGTGCTGGGTGAGCAGTTCGGCGCCGGTGCGGTCCAGCACCCGGGCCGCGGGCTGCGGGACCAGCGTGCTGTAGGACAGCGGTCCCTCGTCCAGCCCGGGAGCGACCGTCGCCGGATTCCACTGGATCTTCCAGTCGTCACCGTCGGCCGCGGCTGTGCCGTCGGTCGAGTAGCGCCACTCGTTGCGTTTCTCGGGGCCGAACTTCCACGCCGTGTCGAGTCCGAAGCTCGCCGCACCGCCTTTCTCCTCGACGGTGCCGACGTCGACGCGGACGTCGGTGCCGAGGCTGGCGAAGAGGTCGCCCAACGTTTCGGTGGCGGCGGCCTCGTCAGTGGTCAGCGCCGCCGCTGCGGCCGCGTCCCCGCGGCTCAGCGCGTCGGCGAACGCCCGGACCGTCGCGGTCAGGCGATCTCCTGAGTCGCTGCAGCCCGCGAGCACGAGCATGCACGCGAGAAGCGACGCGATCGGGGCACGTACGAGGTTCCGGGAGTTCGACCGTGGCGTCACGTTGGTCGAAAATACCCGCTGTCAGCGTGCGGGACGGATCTCTCGAGGCAGCGCGAACACGAGGGTCTCGTTGGCCGTGGTGACCGGCTGAACCGTGCCGAAGCCGTAGTCGGCGAGCCTGTCGAGCACCCCGCGGACCAGAACCTCGGGCACCGACGCGCCCGAGGTGACGCCGATGGTCGTGACGCCGTCCAGCCAGGCCGGGTCGATGTCGTCGGCGTAGTCGACGAGGTGGGCCGCATCCGAGCCGGCGCCCAACGCCACCTCGACCAGACGCACCGAGTTCGACGAGTTCTTCGAGCCGACGACGATCACCAGCTCACATTCCGGTGCCATCGCCTTCACCGCCACCTGACGGTTCTGGGTGGCGTAGCAGATGTCGTCGCTCGGCGGATCCTGCAGTGTCGGGAACTTCTCCCGCAGCCGGCGCACGGTCTCCATGGTCTCGTCGACGCTGAGCGTGGTCTGGGACAGCCAGATCACCTTGTTCGGGTCGCGCACGGTGACCTTGTCGACCGCGTCGGGGTTGTCGACGACCTGGACGTGGTCGGGAGCCTCACCGGCGGTGCCGACGACCTCCTCGTGACCTTCGTGGCCGACGAGCAGGATGTCGTAGTCGTCGCGGGCGAAACGCTTGGCCTCGTTGTGCACCTTGGTGACCAACGGGCAGGTGGCGTCGATGGTCTTCAAGTTGCGGGCGGCGGCCTCGACGTGCACGGTCGGCGCGACGCCGTGGGCGGAGAAGACGACGATGGCACCCTCGGGCACCTCGTCGGTCTGCTCGACGAAGACAGCCCCGGCCTTGGCGAGTGTGTCCACGACGTAGCGGTTGTGCACGATCTCGTGCCGGACGTAGACCGGGGCGCCGTGCTTCTCCAGTGCGCGCTCGACGGTCTCCACCGCCCGGTCGACACCTGCGCAGTATCCGCGGGGTTCGGCCAGCAGCACCCGCTTGCCGGACACGCCGCCGCTGACCGAGCTGGAAGCACCCGGAATCCCCATGTTGATCGTCGACGGCATGACTCCCAGGGTACTGACCCGCCGGGCACGATGCCCAGCCGTAGGCTAAGGGCCATGGCAACAGCACCGTATGGGGTCCGTCTGCTGGTCGGCGCGGCGGTGACCGCTCTGGAGGAAACCCGCAAGCTCCCTCAGACCATCCTCATGTACCCGATGACCGTGGCGAGCCAGCTCGCCCAGCTGGTGATGAAGATGCAGCAGGATGTCGCCGACCTGGTCAACAGGGGCGACGAGACGCTCGACAACCTGTTCCCGCCCAAGGACGAGCAGCCGGAATGGGCGACGTTCGACGACGACCAGGACGGCGGCGGCGACGCGGGCCGGACCATGGGGGATGTCGTGGACCTTCCGGTTCGTGACGGCGAACGGCTGACCGAGGGGCGCTTCGCCCTGTTCAGCGGCGAGCCGGAAACATCCAACGGCACCCCGCCGCAGGACACGGCTTCCCCGGCCGCACCCGGCACCGTCCCCGACATCGTCGCGGAACTCGACTACGACGAACTGACCCTCGCCCAGCTGCGCGCCCGGTTGACGTCACTTCGCGTCGCCGACCTGGAAACCCTGCTCGCCTACGAGGAGTCCGCCAGGGCGCGAGCCCCGTTCCAGACACTGCTGGCCAACAGGATCACGCGCGCGTCGGCCAAGTGACGCGGGTGAACCCGGAAGTGGAGACCGCCCCGGGCCAGTCGGCGGACAACCCGTTCCCGGTGCGGGGTGTCGCCATCCGGGTGGCGGGCTGGATCGACAAGCTCGGCGCCGTCTGGGTGGAAGGCCAGATCGCCCAGCTGACGCTGCGCCCGAACTCCAACACCGCCTACATCACGCTGCGAGACCCCGCGGCCGACATGTCGCTGTCGCTGACCTGCCCACGCGCCCTGGTGACCAACGCCCCGGTGAAGATGACCGACGGCACCCAGGTGATCGTGTTCGGCAAACCCAATTTCTTCACCGGCCGCGGCACGTTCTCGCTGCGGGTCAGCGAGATCAGGGCGGTCGGGATCGGCGAGTTGCTCGCCCGCATCGACCGGCTGCGCCGACTCCTCGACGCCGAAGGGCTGTTCGACCCCCGACTCAAGCGGCCGATTCCGTTCCTGCCCGGAACCATCGGGCTGATCACCGGCCGGGCGTCGGCCGCCGAGCACGACATCACCGCGGTGGCGACCGGACGCTGGCCCGCCGTGCGGTTCGCGGTGCGCAACACGGTCGTGCAGGGGCCCAACGCGGTCCCGCAGATCGTCGACGCCCTGCGGGCGCTCGACGCCGACCCTGACGTCGACGTCATCGTGCTGGCCCGGGGCGGCGGCAGCGTCGAGGACCTGCTGCCGTTCTCGGACGAGACGCTGTGCCGCGAGATCGCGCGGTGCACCACCCCGGTCGTCAGCGCGATCGGCCACGAGCCAGACAACCCGCTGTGCGACCTCGTCGCCGATCTGCGTGCGGCCACGCCCACCGACGCCGCCAAGCGGATCGTCCCCGACACCGCGGCCGAGCAGGCGCTGGTGTCCGACCTGCGACGGCGCAGCGCCCGCGCGCTGCGGAACTGGGTCAACCGCGAACAGCACACGCTGACCCAACTGCGCAGCAGGCCGGTGCTGTGCAGGCCGCTGGACGCGGTCGACGCGCGCGCCGAAGAGATCCTTCGGGCGCGGGCAACCGCCCGCCGCGACATCAACCGCCTGTTGGCCGCCGAATCCGAACGGGTCGGGCACCTGGCGGCGCGCCTGTCGACGCTGGGACCGGCGGCGACGCTCGCCCGGGGCTACGCCGTGGTGCAGACGCTGCCCGCCGAGGGTGCGCCGCAGGTGCTGCACTCGGTCGGTGACGCACCGCCGGGCACCCGGCTGCGGGTGCGAGTGGCCGATGGCGCAATCACCGCAATAAGTGAGGGTGGCTAATGAAGCCCATTAGTGAGCTCGGGTACGAAGAGGCGCGCGACGAGCTGATCGAGGTGGTGCAGCAACTCGAGCACGGCGGCCTTGATCTCGATACGTCGCTGAAGCTGTGGGAAAGAGGCGAGCAACTGGCACGATGCTGCGAACAGCATTTAGCTGGCGCTCGCAAGAGGGTGGAGGACGCGCTGGCCGCCGGCGCCGACGACGACGGTTGACTCGGGAACCATCCCCCGGTCCGGTTGTCGAAATTGGAACACGTTTCAGTTATTCTCCCCGTATGGCTGACGCATCACTGACCACAGAACTCGGCCGGGTCCTGGTGACAGGGGGTTCCGGGTTCGTCGGCGCCAACCTGGTGACCGAGCTGCTCGGCCGCGGGCTCGAGGTCCGGTCCTTCGACAGGGTCCCGTCACCGCTTCCCGCCCATCCGAGGCTCGAGGTCTTCGAGGGTGACATCACCGCCGTCGACGACATCGCGGCCGTGGTGGCCGATGTCGACACCGTCATCCACACCGCGGCGATCATCGACCTCATGGGCGGCGGATCGGTCACCGAGGAGTACCGCCGCCGCAGCTTCGCCGTCAACGTCACCGGTACCGAGAATCTTGTGCACGCCGCCCAGAAGGCCGGCGTCAAGCGGTTCGTCTACACGGCGTCCAACAGCGTCGTGATGGGCGGTCAACGCATCTCGGGCGGCGACGAGACCCTGCCCTACACCGAGCGTTTCAACGACCTCTACACCGAGACCAAGGTCATCGCCGAGAAATTCGTGCTGGGAGCCAACGGGGTGGGCGGCATGCTCACCTGCTCGATCCGGCCCAGCGGCATCTGGGGCCGCGGCGACCAGACCATGTTTCGCAAGGTCTTCGAAAGCGTGCTGGCCGGCCACGTCAAGGTGCTGGTCGGCAGCGAGAAGGTCAAGCTGGACAACTCCTACGTGCACAACCTGGTGCATGGGTTCATCCTCGCCGCGACGCACCTGGTGCCGGGCGGGACAGCGCCCGGGCAGGCGTACTTCATCAACGACGGCGAGCCGATCAACATGTTCGAGTTCGCCCGCCCCGTGGTCGAGGCGTGCAGCCAGCCGTGGCCCAAGCTGCGGGTGCCCGGCCGGCTGGTCTGGTTCGTCATGACCGTCTGGCAGTGGCTGCACTTCCGCTTCGGACTGCCCAAGCCGCTCCTGGAACCCCTTGCGGTGGAACGGCTTTACCTGGACAACTACTTCTCGATCGCGAAGGTACAGCGCGATCTCGGCTACCGGCCGGTGTACACCACGGCCGAGGCGCTGGAACACTGCCTGCCGTACTACGTGGAGCTGTTCGACCGGATGAAGGCCGAGTCCGGCCAACCGGCGGTGACCGCGGCCGCACCCGCTCCGCCGGAGGGCTGACCCCACGCAAGCACCAAGGATCTTTTTGTGACGGCAGCGCAATAGGCGCTCGGTCGACACCGGGACCGAATACCGTTTCGCGTGGACGCACCCGAGTCGACCGAAGCGGAAGGGCTGCAATCACATGCCGGATGGGAAACCCAACATTCTCGTCATCTGGGGCGATGACATCGGAATCTCGAACCTGAGGAATCGCGCAGTAATTGATTAGGTTTTTCGGTTTGGTGTGTCCACACTTGTGGTATGACGCTGCCTGCTATGGACCCCGATCCGGTCGCCGCCCGGTTGTCGCTGATCCGCCCGCATCTGGACGAGCGGGCGTGGCGGTTGTTGCTCGGCGCGGAGGCCAAGGTGCTGGGTCGGGGCGGGATCAAGCTGGTCGCGGCGGCCGCTGCGGTGCATCCGGATACCGTGGCG
>Ga0209347_1002051_pt1 | contig 28385 bp, 23 predicted proteins | sample AutmiccommuBRH23_FD_187382 | JGI IMG/M metagenome (GOLD analysis project Ga0209347, IMG submission 187382) | Deep subsurface microbial communities from Mt. Terri, Switzerland - Autotrophic microbial communities BRH/23 (SPAdes) (version 2) | ecosystem: Environmental > Aquatic > Deep subsurface >...
CAGTGGGGGAAAAAATAGGAGCGATGGGACTGACTGAGCCCTCGGCCGGTTCCGATGCGGGGGGCATGAAAACCACCGCGGTAAAAGAGGGAAATGAATATGTTTTAAACGGTACCAAGATATTTATAACCAATGGATTTATGGCAGAAATATATGTTATTTTTGCATGTACCGATAAAAGCAAGGGCACCAGGGGAGTTTCCACCTTTATTGTGGAAAAGGACACCCCGGGGTTTACCTTTGGCAAGAAAGAGCATAAGCTGGGCATCAGGGCTTCGTCAACCTACGAACTGGTCTTTGAAAACTGCCGAATCCCGGCGGAAAATTTGCTGGGTGATGAGGGTCAGGGGTTTAAAATGGTTATGATGACTCTGGATGGAGGGCGCATCGGCATAGCTGCCCAGGCCCTTGGCATAGCCCAGGGCGCGTATGAGCAGGCTTTGAATTACAGCAAAATAAGGGAGCAGTTTGGAAAGCCTATTGCTGCAAATCAGGGACTTCAGTGGATGATGGCCGACATGGCGACACAGATAGAAGCCGCCCGGCTGCTGGTATATCAGGCTGCATACCTGAAAGACACAAAACAGCCTTTTTCAAAGCAGGCCGCCATGGCCAAGCTGTTCGCCTCAGAGACGGCAATGGCAGTTACAACCAAGGCGGTACAGATTTTCGGCGGCTACGGCTATACCCGGGAGTATCCGGTGGAAAGAATGATGCGGGACGCCAAGATAACCGAAATATATGAAGGAACCAGTGAAGTACAGCGTATGGTTATTGCGGCAAATATACTCAGGTAGAATAAATTTGGTAATTTATGGTTACCAAGGGTGCAATATATATAATCAGTAAAATAGTTTGCAAAGGAGGAGCAGTATGAAAATCGTTGTTTGCATGAAGCAAACCTTTGACACCGAGGCAAAGATAGCTATTGGCGCCAATGGCAAAATCAACAAGCAGGGTGTCAGCCTGATCATGAATCCCTACGACGAATTCGCCGTGGAGGAGGCCCTGAGAATTAAGGAAAAGGTCGGCGGAGACGTAACCGTGGTTTCCGTGGGCGGCCCGGAGGTTCAGGACGCACTGCGCCAGGCCCTTGCCATGGGCGCGGACAAGGCTGCAATGATTGACCCCGGCATGGAGGAAGTTGATGAATTTACCACCGCCTCCATTCTTGCCAAGGCTATTTCGGGTATGGAATACGATATTATACTTGGTGGAATGAGAGCCATTGATGATGGTTCAACCCAGGTGGCCGGCCGCGTTGCCGAGATTCTTGGCGTACCTGTTGTTAACACGGTTGTGAAACTGGAGATTTCTGAGGGTAAGGCGGTTGCCACCAACGAGATCGAAGGCGGAAGCCAGACTGTTGAAGTAGCTCTGCCGGCAGTGTTTACAGCTCAAAAGGGACTCAATGAACCCCGCTACCCCTCAATGAAGGGTATTATGCAGGCCAAAAAGAAGCCCATGGATAAAAAAGTTCTCGGCGATTTGGGTCTGGATGCCGGACAGGTTGCCGCCAAGGTTAAAACAGTAAGTTACTTCCTGCCCTCAGCAAGGGCTGCCGGAAAGATTGTTCCGGGCGAGCCGGCGGATGCAGCCCGCGACCTTGTCAAGGCTCTGCGGGAAGAAGCAAAAGTTATTTAATTCAATAACTGTAGATAGGAGGGTAAAGGAAAATGGCAAAAGGAATTTGGGTTTACGCAGAACAGCGTGATGGAAAAATCAAGAAAGTAACATATGAACTTTTGAGCGCAGGCCGCAAAGTGGCCGACAGTTTGGGTGAAGAGCTCTGCGCGGTGCTGCCGGGTAAAGGTGTTGCCGGACTGGCAGCCGCCCTTGGAGAATATGGGGCAGACAAAGTGTTTGTTATTGAAAGCGATGCCCTTGAAAATTACACAACCGATGGCTTTGCCAATGCTGTTGCCGATCTGGCAAAACAGAACAGCCCCACGGCAATCCTGCTTGGGTGCACCATTACCGGCCGTGATCTGGCCGCCCAGGTTGCGCAAAAACTGGGCACCGGACTGATGACCGACTGCGTTGAAATGGCTCTGGAAAACGGGCAGCTGGTTTTCACCCGGCCTGTATACGCGGGAAAAGCCTTTGTGAAGGCCTCGTGCCCTGAAGCCCGTCCTGTTATGGCCACCATTCGCCCCAACGTTCTGCCCATAGATGGAACTCAGGCCGGACGCAGCGCCGAGGTTGTCAGCTCTGCAGCCAATGCAGGCGATATCCGCCAGGCGGTAAAAGATGTTGTGCTTCAGATCAGCAGCAGACCGGAACTCACCGAGGCCGATATTATCATATCGGGCGGTCGTGGTATGAAAGGTCCGGAAAACTTCAATATGTTGGAGGAAGTTGCTGATGTTCTGGGCGCTGCAGTGGGGGCCTCCAGGGCTGCTGTGGATGCCGGCTGGATTAAACACAGCTTCCAGGTTGGACAAACCGGTAAAACTGTGTCACCGGTTGTATATATTGCCTGCGGAATATCAGGCGCTATCCAGCACCTGGCAGGAATGAGTTCCTCCAAGTGTATTGTGGCCGTTAACAAGGACCCGGAGGCCAACATCTTCAAGGTTGCCGATTACGGTATTGTGGGTGATTTGTTTGAGGTAGTGCCCCTGCTTAAAGAAGAATTCAAAAAGATTCTGGCCTAAAGAAATATGGCAGCCCTTTCTGATTCGGGAAGGGCTGCTTAATTCCATTTGCATTTGTGAAATTACTCATCATCCCGGTTTTCCCTTTTATGTAGAGAAGGAGGATTATTAATGTCCGATCTTATGATTTTTGATGAGGTACGGGACGTCATTGTTGCCAGCGGTGGAGAAGAAATACAGATGTGCATGCAGTGCGGACTGTGCTCGGGTTCCTGCCCCTGGGGCAGGATGGAGGAGAAATCCGAGTTTAATGTCCGGGCTATGTTTCATATGGGCAGGCTTGGGTATGACGGGTATGAGTCAGACGATTTTCTGTTTGCCTGTACCACCTGCAACCAGTGTGCGGTAAAATGCCCCAGGGGTATAAAAATACCCAACGTGGTAAGGTCCATACGCAGTGTTATAGCCGAGACCGGTGGAATACCCAAAAACCTGAAAGCCGTTCTGGGCAGCATTAACAGTCAGGGAAACCCCTGGTCTCAGGAAAAAGATGAGAGGATAGCCTGGACAAAGGGTTATGAGGTTCCCCAGTTTACTACTGAGACTGAATATCTTCTGTATGTTTGCTGTACTTCAGCTTACGACGGGAGAAGCCAGAAGGTGGCCAAGTCTATTGTAGATTTATTGAAGGCTGCCGGGGTAAGCTTTGGTATTATAGGAAATGAGGAGAAATGCTGCGGTGAGTCGGTACGTAAAATAGGTGCTGAAGAAGAGTTTGGAAAACTGGCTGAATACAATATTAATCTTTTCAATAGCAAAGGTGTTAAAAAGATAATTACAACCTCTCCTCACTGCCTGTATACCTTTAAAAACGAATATCCTGAGATGGGCGGAGAATTTGAGGTTGTTCACTATACCGAGCTCCTGCAGAATCTTGTGGCCGAGGGTAAATTAAAACTTACAAAGCCCATGCCGAAAAAAGTAATCTATCATGAACCCTGTTACCTTGGTAGACACAGCCGTGTTTTCGATGCTCCCAGGGATCTGATGAAGGCTGTATCAGAACTTGACACTTTGGAGTTTGAGGGTAACAAGGATTACAGTTTATGCTGCAGTGGCGGAGGCGCCAGGATATGGATGGAAACCAAGGCAGGCCAACGTTTTTCGGATGTGAAGGTGAAAGAGGCCTCCCAGGCCGGGGCCGAGATAATTGCCACCGCCTGCCCCTACTGTATAGTAATGTTGGAAGACAGTCTGAAAAACCAGAATAAAGATGAAGAAATGTCGGTAAAAGATATCAGTGAATTGCTGAAAGAAAGCCTCTAAAGAAATCTCCACCGGCAACTTAAAAACTGTGGCATTTTTTTTGCAAGGCTATTGCATATGAATACTACCGACCTAAAGCCATGTTAAATAAAATGTAATTGGTCCAGGAGCTATATAAATATTTATATATTTGCTATAGCCCTGGGCTTGTTTATATTTCCAAATATCCTAAATATCCTACGAAGGGAAGAGTGTAATGAGAGAAGCGGTAATTGTAAGTTCTGTAAGGACTGCCGTGGGTAAATTCGGAGGTTCCCTAAACGGTATTACGGCAGTGGATTTGGGGGCCCTGGCCATCAGGGAGGCCATTAGCAGAGCTGGTATCGAAGGCGGCCTGGTGGACGAGGTAATTATGGGGAATGTGTTGCAGGCCGGACTGGGCCAGAACCCTGCCCGGCAGGCTGCCGTGAAAGCCGGTCTGCCCCATGAAGTGCCTGCCTGGACCATGAACCTGGTGTGCGGTTCCGGGCTAAAAACAGTGGGCTCCGCCGCCCAGCAAATCTGGTCCGGAGATGCGGAAATAGTGGTGGCAGGCGGAATGGAAAACATGTCCATGGCTCCTTATGTTCTTGACAAGGCCAGATGGGGAATGAGGATGGGGGACGGTAAAATTGTTGATGCCATGATTAAGGACGGGTTGTGGTGCGCCTTTAATGATATACATATGGGTATTACCGCAGAAAATGTGGCTGAAAAATATGGCATCACCAGGGAAGATCAGGACCGTTTTTCTGCCTCCAGCCAGGAAAAGGCTATTGCTGCCATTGATTCCGGAAGATATCGGGATGAGATAGTGCCTGTGTTTATTCCGCAAAAAAAGGGTGACCCACTGGTATTTGACACAGATGAATTTCCCCGCAGGGGAACCACATTTGAGCAGCTTTCAAAACTACCCCCGGCCTTTAAAAAAGGTGGAACTGTAACTGCCGGAAACGCATCGGGAATCAACGACGGGGCGGCCGCCTTTGTTGTGATGTCGGCTGATAAAGTAAGAGAACTGGGCTTAAAGCCTTTGTTTATAATCAAGTCCACTGCCACCTCCGGTCTGGACCCGGCATATATGGGACTGGGCCCTATTCCATCCAGCCGGAAAGCGCTTAAGAAGGCCGGGCTTACCGTTAATGACCTGGATTTGATAGAAGCCAACGAGGCCTTTGCGGCCCAGGCCTGCGCTGTGGTCAAAGAGTTGGAGCTGCCCCTGGAAAAGGTTAATGTAAATGGGGGCGCAGTGGCCATAGGGCATCCCATCGGAGCCAGCGGGGCAAGGATATTGGCCACTCTGCTTTATGAAATGAAAAAAAGGGGAAGCGTTTACGGTCTGGCCACACTTTGCATAGGCGGAGGTCAGGGTACGGCACTGGTGGTTGAAAACATAAAGTAAACCCACTTAATCCTGGTAAATTAAAAGAAAAAAGGAGTGTGAATCATGGAAATCAAAAAAATAATGGTTATTGGCGCGGGGCAGATGGGATCAGGTATAGCTCAGGTATCGGCTGTGGCCGGATACAGTGTGGTGCTTAATGACCTGAATGACGGATTTGTGAACAGGGGACTGGGTATTATTCAAAAGAACCTGGAAAAAGATATGAGCAAGGGGAGAATAACAGAGGGACAGAAGTCCGAAATATTGGGCCGTATATCCCCCTCAACCTCTCTTTCGGATGCTGCGGACTGCGATCTGGTGATCGAGGCGGCCATAGAGAATATGAGCATAAAATCAAAGATCTTCAGTGAACTTGACAGTATCTGCCAGCCCAATTGCATTCTGGCCTCCAACACCTCATCTCTTCCCATAACTGAAATAGCGGCATGCACCAAGAGGCCGGAGAAGGTTATCGGAATGCATTTCATGAACCCGGTGCCGGTGATGAAGTTGGTGGAGGTTATAAGGGGACTGGCCACATCGGACGAAACTTTTAGTGCAATTAAGGAAGCCAGTGATAAAATGGGTAAGACAGCGGTAGAGGTTAATGACGCTCCCGGCTTTGTTGCCAACAGAATTCTCCTGCCCATGATAAATGAGGCTATTTACTCCGTTTACGAGGGTGTAGCCACTCCCGAAGCGGTGGATCAGGTGATGAAGTTGGGTATGAATCACCCCATGGGCCCACTGGCTTTAGCCGACTTAATCGGGCTTGATACCTGTCTTTCTATTATGGAGGTGCTGCACAAGGGTCTTGGAGACAGCAAATACAGGCCGTGCCCCTTACTACGAAAGTATGTGGCTGCGGGCTGGCTGGGCAGAAAAACAGGCCGGGGGTTTTATCAGTATTAGAGCGGTAATAATTGTAATAGGTAGTAGGTAGCAGGTAGTAGGTATAACCAATAACCAATAACCAATAACTGAAGAGGGGGTTTCACCTTGATATATGAGAACATTCTCCTGGAAAGGGAGGAAAACATAGCTGTAATTACCATTAATCGCCCAAAGGTATTAAATGCTTTAAACGCCGCTGTTTTAAAGGAGCTTGACGCGGCGGTTGATGAATTGGAAAATGACGCCCAGGTAAGGGTTGTAATTATTACCGGTTCAGGGGAAAAAGCCTTTGTAGCCGGGGCCGACATAGCTTTTATGAGTACGCTTGCCCCTTTGGAGGCAGTAAAATTTGCCCGCTTTGGACAGAGGGTTTTCAATAGAATTGAAAATCTTCCCATGCCTGTAATAGCAGCTATTAACGGTTTTGCCCTGGGTGGCGGCAATGAGCTGGCCATGGCGTGTGACATAAGGGTGGCTTCGGAAAAAGCCAAGATGGGACAGCCGGAGGTGCAGTTGGGCATACTGGCGGGATTTGGCGGAACCCAGAGGCTTGCCAAGTTGGTGAATCCAGGCCTGGCCAAGGAAATATTGTTTACCGCCGACCAATATGACGCCAATGCGGCATACAGGATAGGGCTGGTTAATCACGTGGTCCCGGCTGAGGATCTTATGAGCTTCTGCAAGGCTATGGCTAAAAGGATTGCGGCCAGGGGGCCGGTGGCGGTAAGGCTCTCCAAGGATGCTGTAAACCGGGGGCTGGAAATGGATCTGAACAAGGCCATAGACATGGAAGCTGACCTGTTTGGGCTTGGGTTTACCACCGATGACCGCAGGGAAGGCATGTCGGCCTTTCTGGAAAAAAGAAAGCCGACTTTTAATAACAAATAAGGTATCAAAAAAGGGACAGGCCAAAAGGTACCTGTCCCTTTAATATTTGAACTTATATAGCCGGACATAATAAGATTGGGTGATAATTATGCAAATGATAACCGAAAGCAGCTGCAGGCACTGTAAACAGCCGATTATTGGAGCGGCAGGATTTTCAAGCCCGGGACATTCTGTCTGCCACCGCTGCCATATAAAACTTTTAAGTCACGGCTATAAAAAAGAGAGAGAGCCGGGGCAATAGTGTTTGACACCAATGTTTTGTAAGTCTGACTTAATCTTATTGACAGTATTGACTGCATAGAGTAATATATACTTATATTTAGATATTTATCTAAATATATAAAAGCAATCAATGGGGGTGGTCGTATAAATCTGATTTTTAAGGCCATTTCTGATCCCACCCGGAGGAAAATATTAAAGCTGCTGCGCCAAAGGGATATGACAGCCGGAGAAATTTCTGATCAGTTTTCCATTTCCAAGCCCAGTATTTCACACCACCTGAATCTATTGAAACAGGCCGATCTGGTGCAGGATGAAAGAAAGGGGCAGTTTATCTACTACTCACTGAATTCAACCGTGTTTCAGGATTTGATGAGATGGCTTCACGATTTACTGGAGGTAAATGAAAAAGAGGGGATGAAAAAGGATGAAGGATAACAGTGAAAGGGAAGGAATAATCTCAGAGATAAAAAAAGACTGGCCGGCAGTCTTGCTTATAGCTGCCTTATTAATAGCTGGTGTATTGATCTATCCGCACCTTCCTGAAAGAGTTCCCAGTCACTGGAATGTCCATGGACAGGTGGACGCTTATTCCTCCCGCTTCTGGGGATCCTTCGGATTGCCGTTAATGGCTGCAGGGATATATTTGTTGATGGTTCTGGTCCCCCGCATTGACCCAAGGAAAGATAATTATGTCCGGTTTAAAGGAGCGTACCGCTATATCAAGCTGGGACTTACCGCATTCATGGTTCTTCTGCACACTGTAATAGTTTTATCCTCACTGGGACACCAGATCCCGGTGGATCGTTTTGTCATCACCGGGATTGGGTTTCTGTTTATGCTGATAGGAAATTTTATGGGACAGTTCAGGCATAATTATTTTGTGGGTATAAAAACTCCCTGGACCCTTGCCAGTGAAGAGGTGTGGCAGAAGACCCACAGGATGGCATCCAGGATATGGTTTGGCTCAGGGCTGGTTACTGTATTGACAGGATTGTTTTCAGGCGGGACACTGGGGTTCATAATATTTTCCAGCGTTATGGCAGTGGCTGTGATTATACCACTGGTGTACTCCTATATTATCTTTAAACAGATCAAAAATGCATAACGGGGAAAGGATACTAAACTAGATTAGATTCTATAATAGTCGCCCGACAGGGCGATTTTTGTTTATTCAACCATTAAATATGTTAGTATGTTAATATACCCAACTTCTCCGCAGGAGATTTGCCTTTTCCCTTTCCTTTTGGTGGAGTTATTTGTTGGTGATTCCAATTACCAACAGTCAGGGGTGTTTTTGTTTTTACAGTAAGAATGTCAGGCCAAGCAAAATTTATTAGCTCGTTGGAGGAAGTACCATGCTTTTTAAACAGTTACAGGATATCCGGGCAAACATCTCCCAGGTGGTTATCGGTAAGGAAGAGGTCCTGGAGTTGTTGATGGTTGGATTGCTGGCTGAGGGCCATATACTGATCGATGATATACCCGGAGTGGGAAAAACCCTCCTGGCCAAGGCCCTGGCCGCCTCTCTGGATTGTAAGTTTAGTCGGGTTCAATTTACCCCCGATCTCATGCCCACTGATATTAGCGGCTTTTTTGTATACGACCGGAGGTCAAACGACTTTTCCTTCCGGCCCGGTCCTGTAATGACCAATATCCTTCTGGCGGATGAGATTAACCGTACCGTTCCGCGCACCCAATCCAGCCTGCTGGAAGCGATGGAAGAATTCCAGGTTACCGTGGACGGCCAGACTCTTCCTTTACCCAGGCCCTTTATGGTGCTGGCCACGCAGAACCCGGTGGAGTTAGAGGGAACTTTTCCCCTTCCCGAGGCCCAGTTGGACCGGTTTCTACTGAAAATAAAGATGGGATACCCGATGCCTGAAGAAGAGGAACGCATACTTCTTGTTCACGGGCCCGGGAATCCATTGCTTTCCCTTCAGCCGGTGGCCGGGACAGAAGATGTGCTGGAATGGCAGCGGGAGTGCCGCCGGTTGTTCATCCAACCCGCCGTTCGCGTTTATATTATTTCCCTGGTGGGAGCCACCCGCCGCCACCCGGCAGTACAGTTGGGGGCCAGTCCCAGGGCTTCCCTCGCCCTGTACCGGGCTTCCCAGGCTTTGGCAGCCCTGCAGGGCCGGGACTTCGTGATCCCTGACGACGTAAAGCGCCTGGTTGCCCCTGTTCTGGGCCACCGGCTGATCCTGCGCCGGGAGGACCGCCTGCGGGGTGTGAATGCGGAAATGGTGTTGGAGGAGGTCTTGCGATCGGTGGCAGTTCCGGTGGATCAAGGGGAAAATTATGAATGATCATGACTTCAGCCCCCAATTAACCTCAGTTTTTACCGTCGGGTTAATCAGGGCGGCAACGCTGGTGTCCTTGGTAATCCTGCTTCACAACAACCTGCGTCTTCCTGCTGCCCTCACTCTCTTTATCCTGATTGCCACTGAAGGAGCCAGATGGTGGAGCCGCGCCGGCCTCCGCAACTTACAAGCTGAACGCCGGATTAGACCACTCCGGCTGTTTCCCGGAGAAGAGGTCAGGTTGTCTGTTAAAATTTTCAACAACAAACTATTGCCCATCATCTGTAACTGGTCCCAGCCGATAGTGCGGGAGCTGGAAGTGGTGGACCCGGGTGAAGGGCCGGCGGAATTACAAAACGTCCTTTCGGGTGCAGGGGTGTTAAAGAGTCATGCCACCTTCACGGTTGAAAGGAGCTTGCGGGCCCGTGGGAGAGGGTATTACCGCCTTCCTCCCATTTTGATTTTCTCCCGTGACGGGCTGGGCTTATACTCCCACCAAGTCTCTATGGATGAAGACAAGTGGGTGGTAGTCTACCCCCGCCTGGTATCGCTGCCTGAACTGGGCCTTAACCCTTCGGACTTAATTGGAGACAGGCCCGACAAGCGTTATATTCTGCCCGACCCCATCAGGGTTGCAGGGTTACAAGAATATACTCCGAACATGCCTGCCCGTCTGATCCACTGGAAAGCCAGTGCCCACAAAAACCGCCTGCTGGCAAGGGTATTGGAACCTTCCTCCGACCTCATCCTTTGCATTGCGGTAGATGCGGAGGCCTTTGTCCTGGAGCCTTCCCGGGCCGAAGCCTTTGAAACAGCTCTTTCGGTGGCCGCTTCCCTGGCCTGCTGGGCGGACAGCCAGGGGATACCCTTCGGATTGTTGGTTAACGCCACCCAAACAGGGTTGACCGGCCCTGTGGTAATCCCGGTGTCCGGGGGGCCTGGCCAGGCCTCCCTGGTTCTGGAAAGCCTGGCCAGGCTTGAGCTAAACCCTTTGCTTCCGTTGGCGGAACTGCTCAGGGCCCAGTGCTTGCGCCTGCCCTGGGGCACCACCCTGTTTTATATGGGAGCCGCTACTGTCTGTGAAGTGCCGCCAGGAGTTCGTCATGTGGTATTGCACCGGTGTGAGGATTTCGAACACCCGGGGATCTCCGACCAGCTTTCAACTGACCGTCTTCCTGAAATTCGGGAGGGATAGCAATGGCCTCCGGCAGAATAAGACTTGTCCCGGCCTCAGTGCTGGCCGAAGTTTGTTACCTCTACCCCATTTACCTTTTGATTACCACCAGTCTGGGCGTCCTGTCTGGGGCTTCGCCCTGGTGGATTATAGCGATGGCGGCGGCTGCGGTAATGTCTAACCTTGTTTTAAGCTTAAGGCGCCGCCGGTTGCTCACGATAGTGCTGGTTAACCTGGCTCTGTCATTTTTTGCTGCGGGCTGGCTGATCCACCATACCTTTTTTTCAGAATACCCTTTTGTCAACTTTTCCTGGGTGGCCTACATTTTTTCTATGCAAAATGGCTTTGTAAACATGATTAGCTACTGGCTTACAGCTATAATTGCGCTGTGGGTCTGGTGCCGTGCCACGCTATTGACCCGCAGGCCTCCTGCTTTCACCGCCTCAGTCAACCGATTCGACCTTAGCCTGTTGATCCTGTTCGGGATATTTCTAATCGCTTCACTGGCCGGGATTCCCTTTTCAGGCGGTCTGGGGTGGCTGCTGGCTTCGTTATTGAGTAACTCGGTGGCTATGTCGTCAGCACAACCCGGCAGCCGGCTGGAAGGGCATCCCGTCTGGCTGGGTCCGGCCTTTCTCGCTTTACTGCTGGTGCCTGCCACGCTGGTGGTCACCTTTTTATTCAGTCATTTGTCCATGATCGGAAATACGGCTTACGGCTTATGTCTTCCCATAGTTCGCTGGCTGGGATATGTAATGACCAGCGCGCTGGTGTGGCTTCTCAAACGCGGCCATATGATGCCGGAAAGCACAGTCGTCCCGCCGCCACTCTCTTCCGGGGCACCGCCGGAAACTGGCACGATATCCTCCACTCCTGCCTGGATGCCAGATTTTTTGCAGATAATTGGCTGGCTGGCAGTTTTGCTTGGGCTCCTGTCAGGGGTGGCCATTGCTGCATATCTCATTTACCTACTGCTCTCAAGGTTGTGGCAGCGACAGGAGCCCGCTTCCCCCATTCCCCCTGCCGGAAAGGTATCGCTATGCTGGCGTTCTTTAATTCTTCTGGTTATTCGTTGGATGGAGACGTTCCGGCTTGCTGCCCTACCGTGGTTAACCGCGGGTATGGAACCGGTGGATTCCTACAGGGCTTTGCTACATTGGGGCAAACGGCGGAAGCATCCACGGCTTGGGCATGAAACTCCCTACGAGTACCTCCACCGCTTAATGCAGCGCTTTCCTGAAAAACAGTCCGACCTCACCAGTATTACAGAGTATTACATATCCTTCCACTATGGAGCAAAACCGTTCGACCCCAATTGTAAAGGCGAACTCAAGTCGGCAGTGCGCCGTTTACACCTTCCGCTTTTTAAATAATCGGGTGTTCCAGTAATTGACGTTGAGCCGGTGGCAAATACAATTGGGTTTGCAAATAGACTTGAGATAATTTAGCTTATATGTTATTTTGAAAAATACGGGTGCGTAATTAATCACTGGCGGGGTGTGCCCCAATGAAAAAATTCCTTTTTATTAAATTCCTGACTATTCTGACCTGCTTTGTAACCGGCGGGTTGGTGGCTGGTGGAACCCTGCACGGGACCAATTTAAAAAAAAGTCAGGTGGTTGAATTAAATCAGGTCCAGGCGGAAAAACAATATATAGCATCAGAGAATAAAATCCCCCAAAAGATAGTTATCAGTATGGCCGGTGACGTGCTTCTTGCTTCCGGGGTGGGTCATGCCATAGCCCTGCACGGCTCTGATTATCCCTGGAGGGAAACCTCGGAGTTGCTGAGAAATTCGGATATAGCCATTGCCAACCTGGAGTGCCCGGTAGGTAGAGGTGGGAATCCTGAACCAAACAAGGAATTCACCTTCAGGGCCGCGCCAGAGACCTTAAGTGGCGCTGTAAACGCCGGCGTGGACATATTTACCCTGGCCAACAACCATGTGCTGGATTTTGGACGGGCTGCTTTTGCGGAGACTTTGCTCAATCTGGAGATAAACGGCATTAAATATACCGGGGCCGGGATATCCGTTGAAGAGGCATGGAGACCCGCGTTGGTAGAAAGCAACGGATACAAGGTGGCTGTGCTTGCTTTTTCCAGAGTAATTCCCGGTGGTCACTGGGTGGCGGGAAAAAATTGGCCCGGAGTGGCAGACGGCTTTGACTTGAAGATGATAGCCGGCAATATAAAGGATGCCGAGAGAGTAGCTGATGAAACAATTGTAAGTGTGCACTGGGGAAATGAGCTGGATGATTTCCCGGATCAGAGAGAGATTGATCTGGCGCACATGATGGTGGAAGCCGGGGCGGATATTGTTATAGGCCATCACCCCCATGTTCTACAGGGTATAGAGATATACCGGGGAAAGATAATTGCGTACAGCCTTGGTAATTTTATTTTCACACCGGGTTCCCCAAAGGCAAGGGAAGGTGCCATACTTCAGGTGATTTCCAACGGTGAGGGAGGGTATTCAGCCAGTATCATTCCTACCTTTATCGGTGACGGGAGTACTATGCTTTTGGATGGCGCCGGCAGAAAAAGGGTATTGGACAAGATGAACCGGTTGTCGGTACCCTTTGGCGTGTTTGTGAATGAAGAGGGCAGGGTTATGACTGATAAAAAAGACGGTGGTTTGTGATGGATACATATATTGTTACGGCGGCATTAATAACCGACCGGGACCGGGTTCTAATCTCCCAGAGAAAGAAAGATTCAAATCAGGGGCTTAAATGGGAGTTTCCGGGTGGAAAAATAGAGGAGGGGGAGGACCCCGAAGGCTGCCTGACAAGAGAGGTTAAAGAAGAGCTTGATATTGATATTGCGGTGCTGGACATTTTCCATGCTGTAATGCACAGGTATGAGGACAGGAATATACTTTTGCTGGCCTATCTATGCAGGCATACCGGGGGTGAACCTGTCCCCCTGGAGTGTAGTAACATTGCCTGGGTACCGGTAAATAGTCTGATGGAGTATGACCTGGCAGCAGCCGATGTACCTATTGCCGCAAAATTACAGGAGGTCAGTAATGCAAAAGGAAATTAAGGTAGCACCTACATTTGAACAGTTTAAACAGTTTTTGAGAGAGGCCGTGAAAGAGGTAACCGGGACAAACCCGGATGATTTCCAGGGGTGGCTGGAGATTGGGAATGAGGATGAAAGGGCGGAAATATTGCGTTACTTTAAAGTCTCACTGGAGAGGGAGTACGGTGTGGAACTGTTGTTACCGGCCAATATGGAGATGGCGAACATATTTTTTGAAAGTGTGACCACACAACTCCACCATGTATTCAGCACGGTATACCTGATGGAGAGAATAAATCACAAAATAATGAAACGCAGGTATAACTGATACAGGACAAATCAGCCAGTTTTTTTGGATTCTCTACCTTTTAGTGGATATAAAACCCAGGGTGAAGGCCAGGGTCCCCACCAGCAGCAATAATGCTATAAAATAAAAAGTTTTTGCGGTTATCAATGACATACCCCATTCTATAATCTTTTTACTCCCGGGTCTCCAGCAATTCCGACACCAGCCTTAAGGTGCTTACCGTATGGGTTACAAGTAGTTCGTACAGCAGAAGCGGCATAACCTCCTGCAGAGAAGGACCCAGTTCACCCGCGGAAACCTTTTTCTGAATTACTTCCCCCGCTTTGTTAAGGGCGGTATTGACCAGATTGTATATCTGGTCTTGATTATTCTTAACAAAGGTATCTACATCAATTTGTGTTTTCATTTTTCTCCCGCCTTTTCTTAAAAAATCAGAACCGGTCTGTGACTGATAAAACTTACAGCTTATAGCTTACAGCTTACAGCTTATAGCTTACAGCTTACAGCTTAAAAATACAAGTCTTCGTCAGTACTGAAGATGCTGACTGCTGATAGCTAGTCGTTTATTGACGAAAGCCTTCCGGTAAGGGCAAGGGTGGCCAGCACGTACATGGCATGGGACCAGTTCAGCGGCAAAACCCAGGCCGGGCCGCCGTTGTGGCGATGTACCTGTTCGGGCAGAAGGCCTGCCTGGGAAACGTTGGCCCGGGCCCACCGTATGTAATCCGCAGCTTTTTCTTTCTGGCCCTGGAGGGAGTGATAAATGGACATCCAGAGGGATGCCAGCACCCAGGGGTTGCCCCCGGCGTAGTTGTCTCCCTGATAGCGATGAATTCCCCCCACCTGATTGTTGAAGAGATTTTTTTCAATGCTTTCGGCGGTGGACTTCATGCGTTGGTCTGCAGCCTTCAAAACACCAAAGGGATAGCACAGTCCCAGAAGAGCTACATCAAGCCTTCTGTCCATGGATAAGGCATGGTAACCGCTCCGCGCCCCGCAACTCAAATGGCATACACCCTGACCGCACTCCTGTGCCCTGTGATACTCTCCCTCAGATACCCTTCGGTTGACCGATTTTACAAACGTTCCCATATCATCAGCCCACTGGAGTGACAGAATGCTGTTCCTGAGAGATTCGGCAGTTTCATTCCACAGTTTGCCAGAAGAGTTGTCCCCCATGGCGGCAGCCAGTCCGGCCGCACCCTTCAGTCCCCCGTATACGGCGGCTGAAGAATAGGTGCTCTGGGCGAATTCATCTTCCCACAAATCGTAGGTTGGTATTTGCAGGCCGTTATCCAGCTGGTTTTTCACCAGGTAGCAGGCCCCTGAATACACCGAGGGCCAGATGTGATTAAGAAAATTATTGTCACCGGTAAGGGTGTAATGGTGGTGATAGCCCCATAAAACTGCACCTGTTTGGTCTATTTGATCGCCCCAGGAGGGTGCCCGGTCTCCGTTCAGAAAATAGCGCTGGTGCCAGCTCCCGTCATTTTTTTGAACCCTGGCGGCAAATTTGTAAAACATTCCGGCCTCTTTATTGTGTCCGGCTTCATCCAGGGCCAGCGCCACGAACACTCCATCTCTTGGCCAGCAGTATCCATATCCCCCAGAGGCTATGTAATGGGAGTCGAATTCAGGGGCGGCCACCGAACCGCCGCTGGATCTGTCCGACATGATTTTCATGGCCAGAAGGGAACGATTATACAGGGTATTATCCGCATTATTCTCAATTTGCCGCCGGGAAAGCCACTCTTTCCAGTATTGTGATACTTTTTCGAGGTAGCTTTCATTCTCCAGGGCAGGCAGACTTAAAAGTTCAGTAAGGGAGTTTTCATTTTGGGCAGCTGCAATTATCAGGGTAATGGAGGCCTGCTCCCCGGGCCCGGCGGAGCCCATGCTCCACCCCATTGCCCCTGCCCCGGATTTTATGTTGTCCGGGCACCCCCAGAATTCTCCACGGCAGGCGCTTTCATATGGGTCAGAGGGCGAGTTTCTCCGCCCGCAATGAAAGCCATAGGGTGTTTTGCCAGGGCATTTGACACCCAGAAAAACGCTGCGCCGGTACTGTATCAACGCCTGCAGGGCGGGGGAGTAGTACATTCCGTCCTGAATGGCTGACTCTTCAATACTGAAAGAGCAGTATGTAATAAAATTAATGTTGAGGGGGGAAGGCCCGTTGTTGATTATCCTGTATGTGCGTACAAGCACATCATTTTCAGGTAAGACAAGGTCTGTCTGGTGTATCTCGGTATTATTACCGAAGTCGGTAATGGAAGTCAGTATGTTGGTATCTTCAATATAATGCTGCCGGCGCTGGGATGAAATATCTTCCAGCCAGTGAACCGGCCCCCCGTTATACTGTATTCCTGACTTGAGTATACCCATATGCTGTCCCCAGTCTATGCCGGGCCAGAACAATCTGTGGAGGGCTCCGCTTTCTCTTATGCCGCATAGCATTGTACCGTTGCCCACAATTCCTCCGGGCATTATTGGATCAATATAATCATGCAATTCGTTTAACCTCCGCGCCAGATTAGGAGCTGCAGCCAGCTTTCCTATTATTACCGATAGCAACATTATAATAAAACAGAGGGCGGTTGACAAAACATATTGTGAATAAGCTTAGTGCAGCAGTTTATTTATTGCTTTCCCCCTGGGAGTGTAGCTTGTGTGAAGAATTTCCTTTGCTCTTTTACTGAGGGGCTCTCCCAGAAAATCTTTGTAAAGCTGTTTTATGGCAGGGTTTTCGTGGGACCGCCTGACTTTTTTGCCGGCATCTATACGGTAAAGGGCCTGGGTGCGCTTTGTTTTGGCCTCTGCGGGAACTTCCTTTTTATTTACCGTTCCCTGAATGGGTTGTCCACCCCCACCAACGCACCCTCCGGGACAGGCCATTATCTCAACGAAATCAAATTGATCCCCGGCTTTTATTCTTTCCATCAGTTTCCGGGCGTTCCTGGTTCCGTGGGCCACGGCGATCCTCACCTGGCGGCCTTTGATATTAACCTTTGCTTCCTTTATCCCCTTCAGTCCCCGAATCTCTTTGAACTCTATAACTGTGTTGTCCTGTTCCCCGGTCAGGGCCAGGGCTGTTCTGACTGCAGCCTCGGTAACCCCTCCAGTGGCTGCGAAGATAGCTCCGGCCCCGGTGGATAGTCCCAGTGGCTTGTCAAATTCTTCGTCGGGAAGCTGGTCAAAACGTATACCGGCTGACCTCAGCATTCTGGCCAGTTCCCTGGTGGTCAGAACATAGTCCACATCCCGGCTGCCCCTGGTTACCAACTCCTGCCTGGCAGCCTCAAATTTTTTTGCGGTGCAGGGCATTATACCGACCACCACCATTTTCCTGGGGTTTATATTTTCCTTTTCAGCCAGAAATGTTTTTATCAGTGCGCCGAACATTTCCATGGGGGATTTGCAAGTGCTGAGATTATCAAGGAACTGGGGATAAAAATGCTCGCAGAATTTTACCCAGCCCGGGCTGCAGGAGGAGATTAGGGGAAGTTTGCCCTTTCCTTCCAACCGCTCAAGGAGTTCATGGGCCTCTTCCACGATGGTGAGGTCTGCCGCAAACTCCGTTGAGAACACCATATCAAATCCAATTCTGCGCAGAGCTGCGGCCAGTTTGCCGGTGACCGCCGTTCCCGGCGCAATTCCAAAGGATTCGCCTATGGAAACCTGAATGGCCGGGGCAGCCTGCACGATAACCACCTTGTCCGGGTCTTCAATGGCTCTCCAGACATCGTCTATGTATTCCCTCTCGGTAAGGGAACCGGTGGGACAGGCCATAAGGCACTGGCCACAGCTTATGCAGTCAACCTCCCCCAAATCTTTCATGAATGCCGGGGCAATAACCGATTCATAGCCCCGGTTTTTGGCGGTATAAACATTAACCCCCTGTACTTCCCGGCATACCGACTCGCACCGGCGGCACTTGATACACTTGTTGTAATCCCGGACAATAAACGGGTTTTTCCGAGAAATGGGGTAATTATGAGTTTCTCCGGTCACCCTCAATTTTCTTATTCCCATTTCGTCAGCCAGCCGCTGCAATTCACAGTTCAGGGTCTTGGCGCAATTTGTGCAGTCCCGGTCATGCTCCGAAAGCATAAGCTCTACCACCCTCTTGCGGGCCCTCCTTGCCCTGGGTGAATTGGTAAATACTCTCAGCCCCCCGGACGCGGGATAGACGCAGGAAGCCTGCAGGCTCCTCCGGCCTCCGGCTTCAACTTCCACCAGACAGACCCTGCACACGCCGGCCTCGTGGACACCCCGGAGGTAGCAGAGGCTGGGAACCTCTATGCCGATGGACCTGGCGGCCTCTAAAAGATTGGACCCCTTATCCGCCATGACCTCCCGGTCATCGATCCACAGCTTGACCTTATCTTCGCCGGGAATATCTTTTATATTGGGCTCTTTATCTGGACTTGTATCAGTGGTGGTTTTTTCCACCTGTACACCTCCCGGGTAATTATGTTTTAAATGGCTCATTAAAAAGTGGGTTTGTTTTTATTCTTTATCAGCCCTTCAATATTTATTAAAAAAAAGCCACCCGTCTGGGTGGTTTTTGAGGCGCTCTGGTTATATTCTGTTTTCATGCCCGCAGTTTGAGCATTTATAGGCTCCGAAGTTTTTGATAACCCGTGTTTTATTGCCGCAGCCCGGACAGGTGTAATCCATTACCTCCATAAAGGGTCTGCAGCTAAAAATAGCAAAAATAACCAGGGCGCCGGCAGTTCCTCCCACAAAGGCCGGGAGACCGGCTGCAAAACCAATAGCTCCGGAAACTATAACAACAAAAACAAAAATAAGTACTCTGACCAGAACAAGCATCATTTCAAGTCCGGGATTTTTAACTTCGCCGTTATGATAATGATACAATTTATAACCCCTCCCCAAAAATATGTTTCTAAAAAAATATTATAAATACTTTATTCGGGAAATCAGCCAGGATTCCTTCATCTAACCGGGGAAAAACAGAGAAAAAAATCAGTAGTATTGTATGAACCAAACATCGATATTCCAACCTTTAAAGAAATGAGTCCTGCGCCGGGGACGACTATTGGCTGGCTGAAATTGCGTCCGCCGCACTGCAGAGAATGGAAGGAGGGATAACAGTAGAAGGAAAAGAAATGCTGAACCTGCTAGATATTTTTATACCGGATTTGCGACCGGGACAGAAGTATGTGATTGCATGCTTCTCCGAATGAGTTTCAAATGTTAGTAACATATTTTCTCTGTATACGGGATAAAAGGGTTGGGTTCCATGCTCAACCCTTTTGAGTTTGCCGGAAAAGGAAATTGAAGATATATGTGGAAATATGATAAAAAAACTATCGAAATTTAGGTTAATGTAGTATGTATGTTCTTAATACTTAATGCTGCCTTAAATTAGGAGAGGATATTTTTGCAGGCATCTGCGGTTCAATTATTATCGGCTGTGATTAATACAGCCTGCGTTATGGCGGTGGTGGCGTACATTCTGGCCCGTACCAGGTTTTCTTCAGGATTAATGGACAAAACATTATCTTTTAGAAGCCAGCTTTTTTTGATTATGCTTTGTGGGGCTTTCACTCTTTACGGAGCTACCAATGCTATTCCTGTGGCCGGCGGCTTTGTGGCCCTGGGACATATTGGACAGATTGTGGGCGGGCTTTTGGCCGGTCCTCTGGTTGGCGCCGGTGTTGGCTTGATTAGCGCGGGATACCGCTGTACCCTCGGTGGTTTTTCGGTGGTACCGGCCGCACTGGCGGCTCTTTTGGCAGGAGTAATGGCGGGGCTTTATTGCTGGTGGAAAAAGGAAAGCAGGGTGGGTCCGGCGGAAGCTGCAGTATTGACGGTTTTGATTGAGGTTATTGCGTCGGGGCTGTCCTTTTTACTGATACCTGATTTTAATCAGGCCCTGCAGCTGGAAAAAAAGGCCAGGCTGCCTATGATTGTGGGACACGCTCTGGCCGTGGCCGTTTTTATATTAATAATAAAAAACATAACCGAGGAGAGAAGAACCCGGGAGGAAAAAGAAAGAATCGAAAGCGAATTAATGGTTGCCAGAAATATCCAGAGGAGCATGGTTCCCATGACATTTCCTCCTTTTCCCAATGTTCCGGAATTCGACATTTACGCCGTCCTGGAGCCTGCCAGAGAGGTGGGGGGGGACCTGTACGACTTTTTCTTTACTGATGAAGATAATTTTTGTTTTGTCATTGGAGACGTTTCGGGAAAGGGAGTGCCGGCGGCCCTGTTTATGGCAGCCACCAGGACATTGCTAAAAGCCCAGGTGGACAAGGGAAAGAACATAGAGGATATTATAGCAAAAGTTAACAACGAGCTATGCCGTGGCAACGATGCTTCCATGTTCATTACCATGTTTTGCGGCATTTTGAATATAAAAACAGGTGAGGTTTTTTTTAGCAACGGGGGGCATAATCCTCCTTACATTAGCCGCAGTGGTGCTTTAGAGATGGTCAACGGGGCCAGGAGCATGGCGCTGGGCTGTATGGAAGACATCCCCTACTGCCGGGGCTCCCTGGTGATGGAAAAAGGAGACACCCTGGTGCTGTATACCGACGGAGTTACCGAGGCGATGAATCACGGGAAAGAGCTTTTTTTAGAGAAACGGCTGGAGCTTTCCATTAAAAGAAGCACTGATTCTTCTCCCAGGGAAGTTATTCTCAATATATTGGAAGATGTCACAGGCTTTGTGGGCGGGGCGGAGCAGTCCGACGATATTACCATTCTGGCTCTGACCTACAGGGGATCAGCGCCTGAAATAAACCTGACTGATAAGGGGTAGTTAGCTTGGCACGCCTGGCGTTAAAAGTTGGTTTGGTCTTATTCTTAAGTGTCTTTTTATTTGGCGCCTCATCAGAGGCCTTGAACAAAGATGAAGCCTCGGTGGCACCAAATACAAAGGGTGGGAAAAAATGGCGTATAGGTTACTGTGAAAGCAACCGTTTCGTAAACTATGCCGATCACCTTTATGCCCTGGTCAGGGGGCTGACAGAAACAGGCTGGATTAGGGGCACTGAAGGTTTTCCGTATTCTCCGGGCCAGGATGACACCGGGCCAATGTGGCAGTGGCTGGCCTCCCATGACCTGGGGCCGTATATTGAATTTGTCGGGGATGCTTATTATACTTACGACGGCATGAACCCGGATTTGCGAAGTATAACCACCGGCGGAATTGCTGAGAGGCTTAATGATCGGCGGGACATTGATATGATGCTTGTTATGGGAACTGTGGCCGGAAGGCTTTTGGCCACAGACGCGCACAATGTTCCGGTGATGGTGTTTTCCACCAGTAACGCGGTCCAGGCAGGTATTGTAAAATCCGCCGGGGTATCCGGCAGCCAGCATGTATGGGCCCATATGTATCCCACCAGATTCCGGCGCCAGCTGGAAGTTTTTCATGATATTTTTCCTTTTAAAAAACTGGGCATAGTTTACGAGGACTCGGAGGCCGGACGAACACTGGCCGCCCTGAAAGAGGTGGAAGGGGTTGCTGCGGACCGGGGCTTTGATGTGGTCCGGTGTTTTGTCAACGATAACCAGCCGGACAGGGAGGCTTTTTTCCGGGAAATGCTGGAGGCCCACCGTAAGCTGTCACGGGAGGTGGACGCCATGTACATGACCGTCTACCCGGGATCCCGCAAATTTGATATGCTGCCCCGGCTGCTGGAGCCCTTTTATCAAAACAGTATTCCGGTATTCAGCCAGTTGAAGCAGGAGGTTCAGTATGGGGCGCTGATCAGCGTGGCCGACTCTGACTTTATAGGCATAGGGCAGTTTGGGGCCGAGGCCGTGGCCAGGGTATTAAACGGAGAGTCCACCGGCGGTCTTCCACAGGTTTATGAAAGCACTCCTTATATTGTTTTAAACCTGGAGGTAGCCAAAAAAATTGGCTACCGGCCACCCTTTGAAATTCTGCTGGTGGCCGATAAAATACACCGGGAAGTTGAGAGCCGGTAATAAGAACGAATCAGCGACGGGATGAGGATTTATGGATATAAAAAAAATTCGTTTTGTTACGATGGCGGCGTCTCTGCTAATTTTAGCCGCTGTTCTGGCTTTCAACGCCTGGCTGAATCTGACCTCCCTGAAAAAAAGCTATGTCGATTCCCTGGTGTCAGGATACACGGTGGCCGGAGGGGAGTGCAGGAAGAAAATAGAGTATGCCGTAAAATACGGCAAGCCTCTTGATAATTTTTACGGTATCAAGGAGCTTCTTCAGGGTGTAAAAAATGATGTGCCAAGGCTGGATGATGTGCGTGTTCTTTTACCCGATGGCAAAGTTATATACAATCTGGAGGGTAGAGTCAGGGACGGCTTTTTGTCGCCTGGCATGATCCGGGATGTGAATTTTAGAGGAGACGCCGGAAGACAGAATAGTATTATTTTGCAGCAGGAAGGCAAGTACTACATATTTATCCCTGTCAGAGACCGGCATAATGACTGGATTGGCACGCTGAACCTGGTTTTTGACCAGTCAATAGTAAGCGCCCGGGTGAATCTGGTGCTGAAGCAAAGTTTGGGTAACATGATCAGGGTGGCGTTACTGTCCGCCCTGCTATTGGGGCTTATTATGCTGCTGGTGCCAGTTGTGACCACGTCCGGTGAAATAAGAAAAAAGAGACTGTTCGCCATTCTCCTGGGGATACTGGGACTGGCCCAGGCCTTTTATGGCTATTTTAATATTGGAGCCTTTCAGAAGGAATATCTTGACATAGCCATGGAAAATACCCGTTTTTCAGCCAGGATCATTCAAAAGGATATAAACCAGGTCTTGGCTAAGGGGGTATCCTACCAGGAAATGGGGGATATCAAGGCCTGGCTGGATACCATCATTGGAACAATTAAGGAAATTGAAAGTGTTTCCATTCATGATACTGCCGGGGGAGTTTTATACTCTGCCTCGGCGCCGGGGGCGGTGGGATACAGTCAGGAGCCGGCCCGGGAACATACATCAAACCTTTTGCTGGACAGGTCCACTTCCGGTGAACAGGGAACCTTGCAGGTGGTCCTTTCAAAGTCTTACATAGATGCTAAAGTCAAGGATTTAAAGCTTGACTTATTGACAATAATTGTGACTTCATCTTTTTTAACGGTGGAATTAATACTGTTTCTTCTGTTTTTTATAAGGATGCACGCAATACGGTCGGGCATTGTCAGGCCCGGGGAGGAAGAGGCCTCCAGCACTAAAATCATCAGGCCACTGGCCTTTCTTTTCTTTGTTGCCTTTGATATGTCCATTTCATTCATACCGGTGCAGATGAAAAATCTATATGAACCTATTTTGGGCCTTCCGAAAGACATTGTTCTGGCGCTGCCCATCACAGCCGAGATGTTTTGTATAGCCCTTTCTGCTTATTTTGCTGGTTTAATGGTTGATAAGAAAAGCTGGCGGCATACCTTTATACTGGGTCTGGCAGTTGTGGCGGCTGGAATACTTCTTTCGGGACTGGCCCGCAGCGAGGTTGTTTTTATAATGGCCAGGGCCGTTACAGGCCTGGGCTACGGCTTTACCCTGATCTCAATGGAAGGGTTCCTGGCGGTAAACCCATCCAAATCCGACCGGGCAGTTGGGTTCTCTCAGCTGTACGCCGGAATTTACGCGGGAAAAATGTGCTCGGTGGCCCTTGGCGCCATGCTTGCCGAAAGGCTGGGCTACTCTCCGGTATTTTTTATACAGCTGGTGGCGCTGGCCATTCCGCTGGCATTCGCTCTGGCCTTTGCCAAGGCGCAGTCAGGTTACCCTGCCGCGTTAAGGCCCGCGGCACATGGAGAGCGGGTCAGGCTGGCGGACTTTTTGGGCAACCGGCAGGTGCTTACTTTATTTCTTTTTATAGCCCTGCCCTCCATGCTTTGCACGGTAGGCTTTTTTTGCTACTTTTTTCCGCTATATTCCAACAGTATCGGGCTATCCGCCTCTAACACAGGACGTGCCTTTATGATTTACAGCTTATGCTTCGTTTTACTGGGACCTTATCTGGGTAAATTCATCGGCCGCAGGGCTGACGCCAAAAAATTCATTTATTTGTCGGGCTGCACCGGAGTACTGGCCATGCTGGTTTTTTTCTGGCAGGGAAGCCTTGCCGCCGCCCTTGCCGCTATTTTTCTTCTGGGTCTGGCTGACTCCATAAGCGCTGTGGCCCATACCACCTATTTCCTTAACCTTGAGGCCACCCGGTCTCTGGGTGAGGGGAAGGGTCTGGGTTTGTTCAGGATGACCAGAAAGATAGGCGAGGCCATGGGGCCCCTTGCTTTCGGATGGGTTCTGGTGCTGGGGCCTCAAAATGGAATAGGGCTGATAGGACTTTCTTATCTCCTGGTCATTTTCATGTTCTTTGTTTCTACACGCGGTAAGCCCGGTATCTCATCGGGACACGGGCTTTAGGGGGGGGTTGTTTGAACAGGGTTATCGAATCCGGCAGCATAAGAAAGCAGTCCGACATGAAACTATATTCCTATCAGGTGGAGATCCTGGATAAAAGCTGCATGGAGGAGCTGACTCTATTCCAGGAATCGGTTTATAAAAAAATGGCTGATAAAAGTATTTACGCCCCCTTTGCAGCTCCCCTGATGCTGAATAATTTCGGATTGAAGGGAATTACCCTGGGCCTTAGGGTGCAGGGAGATATAAAGGGCTTTATCAGTTTTCACTTTCCGGGACCCAGTCAGGATAATTTTGGTAGAGATGTCGGACTGGTGGAGGAGGAGCTGGATAAGGTTGTTCACTGGGATCACTGTCTAATTCACCCGGACTTCAGAGGTAATTCCATGCAGGAGAGAATGGGGCTGCTGCTGGTAAAAACGGCCGCCGATATGAATAGATACTATCGCTATATGTTTGCCACCGTGTCACCCCAGAATTATCCCAGCCTTCACCAGCTTTTGTTACAGCAAAATATGCTGGTGGTCAGTATGAAAATAAAATATGGAAATCTCTTACGCCTTATTTTGTTTCAGGATATTTTAAACCCTCTGAGGGTTGAAGCCTATAGCGCTGTTTCGATTAACTGCGGGGACCTGCCCAGTATGGCGGATTTGTTGGAGAGGGGTTACTATGGTTATAACGTAAAACAGGGTGAAAAGGGGATTGAAATTATATTCGCTAAAGGTGAAACCAGGGAGATGACTATAAATGACCGGAAAGAATCAAGTTCTTTTAGAGTTAAAAAACAATCTTTCTGAGCTGGAGAGATTAAATATGGCCCTGGAGGAGTTTGGCAGCACCCATGGCCTGCCTCTGAAAACGGTACTGGATATAAATCTTGCATTGGATGAAATATTCACCAACATCGTAGCCTATGGGTTCAGTGATAATAATGAGCAGTTAATTAAAATTTTCCTATCGCTGGAAGACAGAGAAGTGTGTATAAGGGTTGAGGATTATGGTGTTTCCTTCAACCCCCTTGATCTTCCCGAACCTGATTCAAACCCCGACCTGGAGACAAGTAAAATAGGAGGCCTGGGAGTGCACCTGGTCAGGAAACTGGTGGAGGAATTAAAATACCAGAGAATTTCCGGCAAAAACGTACTGTTACTGAAAAAGATAATAAAATAATAGTATTTTATGTTCTTAAAGGGAGTTAAAAATATGGACAGTGATAGAGTGTTGTATTCTTTATCCCACCCGCAAAAAAGAATCTGGAATAATGAAAAGATGTATCCGGGCACAGGGTTTGCCAATATTGCCTGCACTGTAAAACTAAAGGAAGAGATCGATGCCAGGCGTCTGGAAAAGGCCATCAACCTGGCTGTTAAAGCCAACGAGGGGGTGCGGCTACGGCTTTCTCCTTTTGATGGTGACGGTCTGGGTGAAGAGGTCCGGCAATATGTCTCTCCATACACTGAATTTCAAATAGAGGTTGTGGATTTCAGGCGGGAGGAAGACCCCGAAGTTCGAAGGAAATGGGTGGAATTACTGACACAACAGCCCTTTGTTTTGCCCGACGCCGACCTTTTTTATTTTGCCATTCTTTTAGACAGGGAAGAGAGCGGTTTTTACCTCAAAATCCACCATATTATCTCGGATGACTGGACAGTTGGTCTGCTTATAAAACAAATATTAGGCAATTACAGGGCACTGGAAAATGGCGATGTTCCGGAAGTGGCTAAACCATCCTATGTTGGTTATATAACCAGTGAGAAAGAGTATCTGAACTCCCCCTGTTTTCTGAAGGATAGTAGTTTTTGGAACCAAAAATTTGAAAGCCTGCCGGAGGAGGCCCAGCTGCTTTTTTCTACGCGGAAAACAAAGAGCATCAGGGCGGGCTTTAAAACATTTTTGCTGACAAAGGATTTGTGCGAGGATCTGTCCCGTTATTGCAAAATAAACGGGGCAACTGTTTACAGGGTTTTTCTGGCCGCTTTTTACGCCTATTTGTACAGGGTCAGCGGTCGGGAAGATTTGGTGGCTGGTGTCCCTCACCATAACCGCCATCTCCGTGACGATAGATATACAGCAGGAATGTATGTGAGCACCCTCCCTCTTCGTGTCTGTATAGGGGAAGATGCGGATTTCAAGTCCCTGGTGGCTGATGTGAACCAGGAACTTCGTATGGTCATGGATAATTACGCCAGATACCCCTACGATCTGCTGATCAGTGATTTGCGACAAAAACACGGACAGGATATAAATCTGATAAATTTTTACCTAGTCATGGTGGGCGCCGGCAGCCGGGACGCCGAGGTTGAATACCATAGCAACAAATCAAGCCCGGACCCCCTGGCTTTTAACATAATTCAATCCGGTAAGGATAAAAGCAATTTGGAAGTGAGGGTTGAGTACCAGACTGATCTGTATTCGCCCCTGGAGATAGATCAGTTGTTTTACCGGCTGATTACTATTTTGTCTGACGCCCTGTTGAATCCTGAAAAGAAAATAAAGCAGCTGGAAATAATGCCTGAGTATGAAAAAAGGCTGGTGCTGGCGGAGTTCAATAACACAGCTGTTGATTATCCCAGGGATAAGACCATCCATGAGCTTTTTGAACTACAGGTTTTAAAAACACCGGACAAAGCAGCAGTGGTATTCAACGGACTGGAGATAAGTTACCTAGAGCTAAATAACAGGGCCAACAGCCTGGCCGGGTTTCTCAGGGAAAATGGGGTGGGGCCTGATGTGGTGGCGGGTATTCTGGTGGATAGGACGCCTGATATGATTGTGGGCACTCTGGCCATTTTAAAGGCCGGTGGAGCCTACCTGCCCCTGGACCCGGCCTACCCCCCCGACAGGCTTCAGTATATGCTGGAAGACAGCGGGGCGCCTGTGCTGCTGGGTCGGAGCCACCATAAAGAGAAGGCCGGGCCTTATGCCGGACGGTGGATTGACCTGGGAGAGGACAGGCTGTACCAGGGTGAGGCGGCCAACCTTGCTAATACTGCCGGGCCCTCAAATCTGTCTTATATTATATATACCTCCGGGTCCACGGGAAGGCCCAAGGGAGTTATGATTGAGCACAGGTCGCTGGTTAACCTGTGTGCCTGGGTTAAGGATTACCACCGGGTTACCCCGGAGGACAATACGGTCCATTACTCCGGCTTTGGCTTTGACGCCTCGGTTTGGGAGATCTTCCCCTTTATCACGGCAGGGTCGGCCCTGCATATACTTACCGAGGAGATCAGACTTTCCCCGCAGCAGGTCAGCGAATACTTCGCGGAAAACAATATCACCATCGCCGACCTGCCCACACAATTTTGCGAGCAGTTCATGGACCTGGGGGAAAACGTTTCTTTGAGGCGGCTGGTAACCGGGGGAGACAAGCTGAAGGTATTCAGGGCCGGCGGCTACCAACTGGTAAATGAGTATGGGCCCACGGAATATACCATTTCGGCCACTTATTTTGCGGTGGACAGGGAGTATGACAACATACCCATAGGCAAGCCCCTGGCCAACACACAGATATACATAACAGACAGGCACAATAATCCCCTGCCGGTGGGTGTTCCGGGGGAGCTTTGCATTTCCGGGGAAGGGCTTGCCCGGGGCTATTTGAACCGGCCGGACCTGACGGCTGAAAAATTCATTGCCAATCCCTTTAAACCGGGAACCAGACTTTACAAAACAGGAGACCTGGCCCGCTGGCTGCCGGATGGAAACATTGAGTGCCTGGGCAGAATTGACTTCCAGGTTAAAATAAGAGGTTACCGCATTGAGCTGGGCGAGATAGAGCAGCAGCTGGTACGGCACAGTGACATTAAAGATTCTCTGGTTCTGGCAAAGGAGGATACCACGGGCCGTAAGTACCTGTGCGCTTATATAGTTTCCGCCAAAACCCTGAGCGCAACG
>Ga0209347_1002052_pt1 | contig 28382 bp, 30 predicted proteins | sample AutmiccommuBRH23_FD_187382 | JGI IMG/M metagenome (GOLD analysis project Ga0209347, IMG submission 187382) | Deep subsurface microbial communities from Mt. Terri, Switzerland - Autotrophic microbial communities BRH/23 (SPAdes) (version 2) | ecosystem: Environmental > Aquatic > Deep subsurface >...
TACAGGTTATGGGCGCTGAAAATGATCGTTTTGCCTGCCCCCCGGAGAGAACGCACGTAATCCGTGATATAGCGGGAGGTCATAGGATCAAGACCTGACGAGGGCTCGTCATATATGAGGATATCAGGATCATTTATCAGTGAGCGGGCTATGGCAACCTTGCGCTTCATTCCTTTTGAGAGGTCGCCTATCTTCTTACCTTCAGCATTGAGCGCCAGATCGGAAAGCAGATCCCTGATCCTTTTCCTGGCAGCGTCCCTGCCGACTCCATATAGCTCCGCAAAGAACATCAGGTAATCATTAACTTCCATGCCCTCATACAAAGGCGACTCCTCGGGAAGGAAACCCAGAAAGGATTTTATCTTAACGGCATCCCTGGCAATGTCCAGCCCTTTCATTGTAATAGTACCCCTGCTTGGCCTGATAAGGCCACTGAGCATCTTCAATGTGGTTGTCTTGCCTGCGCCGTTGGGACCCACTATTCCGAATATCTCACCTTTCCCGATAGAGAAACTGAGGCTTTCGACTGCAACAAAGTCCCCGTATTCTTTCCTGAGCCCTTCTACTTCGATCAACTTCGGTTCCACATAAAGGGAATGCACTTCACTATATATAAGGAATGTTATAAAAATAGGGAGAGAACTGCCAGTACTGAAAAAGAGGCAGAATAACTACATACATATTAATATAATAAACTGCTAATAAAAAGTGATGTCCGGATGGTTCACTATTGCAAAATGGGAGTTCTTCAGATCCAAACTCAAGTTCGATGCAAGGTCTGCCATACTGCTGACGCTTTCCCTGGTACTGGTCATCGCAGCATCCTTCGCTGCTGCACAGACGCAGATGAGCATGAACCAGAAAATATACACCGCAGCATCCACAGAACCCGCGATCAGGCTAATACTTGAAAGTGACCAGAGATTCGATTACATACCTGTCACAATATATGAGGCCACCCAATTCCACCTTTACGGAGCCGACTTTGTCATCATCGGTGATAACGTGTACCTCGGAGATAACGCCAGGTCAGCTGCAGCAGGAAGTGCTCTGGAGAACACGATCAAGGAATACCGTGAGGCGGTACTGACCTCCTACAACGATATAAATAACAGCCATCCCGTATGGGTAACGGTACACGACCTGGAAAGGCCCCAGAACTTCGAGCTCCTGAGCGCACAGGGTGCTGCAGGAAACCTGGATACAGCCATGGAAAGTGAGAAGGATGCAGATTCCAGAGGACGATACCCCGAAGGAGATATCACACCAGAATATCTCAACGGAGGCTCCTCCTTCACGCTGCCGCAGGATATCAGCGAACTTGACGATTACAAAGGACGGGCATTCTTCCAGAAGCAGACCCTCTCCACTCCATCCTTTTTCTCACCACCCATTCCCTTCACGGCTATACTATATGCTTTCCTGTTCATATTTCCCATATATTTCGTCTCGCAGTTCTATTCCACAAGCATCATGGACGAGCGCACCAATAAAAAAGGGGAACTTGTACTTGCCGCACCCCTGCTCAGCAGGGATATAGTGATCGGCAAAACACTACCCTACATCTTTGTCACTATTCTCATCCAGGCTGTTATCACCCTCTACATCATGGGGATCCCGACAGACCCGGCAGCAGCACAAAGCGCTCTTCTCATCCTTGCAACCATACTACCGGTAGTGCTCCTGTTCTTTGCGCTTTCCTTTTTCGGAGCCATACTCTCAAGGAGCTTCAAGGAACTGACCTTCACAAGCGTCTTCCTGTCAGTGATCATCTCAGGATACCTGTTCTTTCCGGCAATGTTCACAAATATCCATGCTGTCAGCTCTATCTCCCCCATAACTCTTATTGTACGCCTCATAGAAGGCGAGGCGCTGCAGGCAGGCACATACCTGTTCTCGACCCTGCCTTTCTATTTTGTCGCACTTTCCGCCTTTGCGTTTGGGACCTATATCTACAGGGAAGAGGATCTCTTCACCCAGAAGGCGGTCTCCGAGAAGATAACAGACTGCCTGGAGATATTCCTTTCATATCCTTACGGTTCTGTGTTCCTGCTTAGCATTATTTTCATTCCGTTCGTGTACATGCTGCAATTGATGCTGATAGTCATGCTGTTCAACCTGCCTGCTCCGCATTCGGTCATTGCCATGATAGTGCTTTCCGCAATGGCGGAGGAACTTGTCAAGTCAGCCGGCATATACACAGCCTTCAAAAGAAAACTTCACCGGATCAACATGAGGAACGCCCTCAGGCTGGCTATCCTTTCAGGTGCGGGTTTCTTTGTCGGAGAGAAGGCAGTGGCGGTCCTTACGCTGGCACCCATTGCGGGTTCAGCGTTCGGGGCGGTGATGAACATGGGTACACTTCTGCTCGTACCGCTCCTGCTGCACATCTCTACTGCGGCAGTCAGCTCGACCGTAATGTACAGGTTCGGCACCAGAAGGTATCTGCTTTCAGTGGTCCTGGCGACCATTGTCCACAGCATATACAATCTATTCATCCTGCGAGGTGTTCTTTTTGGCTAGGCACGCAAGGTCTTACGGAAAGATAAGGAGCATTGCCAAAAAAGAAATGGGTGAGCTTGTAAGTGAGAAAACGTTCATACTTTCCGTACTCATCCAGCTTTTCATAGCTTCGTTCTCAACATTCCTTGTCATCGGGCTTACCTCGTTCTACGATCCCACCATCATGGGAGATATCGAGATGCACGGAGTAAGCGTCGCTATTGTGGGAACCGAGGACAATGAACTGTACAGGCTGCTGCAGGAAAGTAAGCTCAATACCCGCCTTTACAGCGGCCTGACACCTGCTTACGGGGATTTCTACGAGCATAAGGTGGATGCTATAATAATAGCTCCCCCCGGCCCTCCGGATGGGGATGAGATAATGAACGTGGACATATACCTCCCGAAATCGGAAATAAAGGCCACCCTGATATCACTCCAGTTAAAGGAGCCACTTGAAGAGTTCGAGCAGCAGGTGCGCGATGTAAGGACACAGCGCCTGCCGGGATATTCGCCGATAGAGATCAATATCAATACGCGGGAAATAAAGACCTCTTCAACTTATTTCGAGTTCATTTACGTAGCGCTGCTTCCGCTGCTTGTTTTTACGCCTGCGTTCATTTCAGGAGGGCTTGTCATTGATTTCATTACTGAGGAGTTCGAAAGGAAGACTATGGAACTGCTGCTTGTCACTCCGGTATCCATGCTGGAGATAGTGAGCGGAAAGGTGCTTGTCGCAGTTGCGATAGTTCCTTTGCAGGCTTTTGCCTGGATGGCGCTGCTGAGTGCTAACAGGATATCCATTCATAATTTCTTTACAATACTGTTTGTGGTCACGCTCATAGGGCTCATACTCGTCCTGGCAAGCAGCGTCATATCCATCATGTTTAAGGAGAGAGGCGTCTGCCAGTTACTGTACTCTATGGCGCTGATCTTCCTGTTCATGGTATCCTACCTGTTCACAAATTCACCGCTCAACCTTGTAACAAGACTTTCGATAGACAGTATAGGAGCAGCTGAATCTGCTTTCTGGATCGGCCTCTATGCTTTACTGGCTGCTGTGCTATATGTGCTGACCATGGGCACCTTGAAAAAGAGATACAACAACAATTAAAAGATAAAAATACATATATGCTTCCAATGGCTGTGAGAACACTGATCTTCCTGATCGTTTCGACCGCAATGCTGTCCTTTGTAGTATATCCGGCCAGTGCCTATGATATCCGGGATGAGAACATATGGATATTCCAGGGTGCATACGAACTTGCTGCGGGGGAGAGAGCGGAGCTTGAAGGGTTCACTGTCAAGGTGTATTCCGTAGATATGGACGCTGCTGAACCTTCTGCCATAGTTCTTGTCTACCGCAATAAAGACTTCAAGAGATCATTCCTGATGGATGCCTCTGCGAACAGTGAGCAGGGGTATGATGATGAATTAAAGATAAATGTACTTGGTATCGCATCAGGTGTCGTTTCTCTGGAGACATACAAGCAGAAGTATGAAAGGGTGTGGATCACAAGCGTGCCAAAAACAACCATGAAGGCGGGCGGCACACTGGAAGATGGCAACTACCGTATAAGAGTAAAAGAAGTAGGGAAGAGCGGCGCTCTTGTCAGTATAGAGGGAAAAGAGGGTATTTTTGAGGAAACATACCAGTCCGGGAGCTACAGGAAGTTCCAGGACGGGGTCATGGTCCGCGTGGTCTATATCAACCCTGAAACCAGAGAGGTATCTATCGAAACTTTCAGGCAGGGAGCGCCCGCAGTAAAGATCGAGGCCCTGGCCGACAAGACAATCTGTGACTCAAATGAGGATATATCATCCATAATTATCCTCACCAACAGCGGCACTGTTCCCCTGCACGGCATTATCCTGACAACCGGATCTTCAGCCGGAGTGGTCGGGGAGCCGCAGCTCCAGCATGCTATGCTCGATCCGCTGAAAGTGAAGAAGTTCATTGTTCCGATCACTGCACCCGTAACTCCTGTCGCCAGGAACATGCTGATAGAATCCGGGATCACAGGATATGATTCTAAAGGCAGCGCGTACTCGAATTCAGCCTCTTTTGAAGTACAGGTCAGGCCTTATGTATCCGTTGATAAGAGGGTAGAAGCTGTAGGAAAAGTATCAGGGGCCAATGAGATGGAGACTGATGGTTATTTCAGGATAACTCTCAGGCTGAGGAACACGGCAGGTTTCGGGACGATCCTGGATGTACGGGATGAACTGCCATCATCAATGATCCCGGAAGACGTCGAGAGAACGCAATGGAAGGTGCCGCTTGATGCAGGCGCTACGAAAGAGATCACTTACAATGCAAAGCCAACAGAATCCGGAAGTTTTACTTTCGGGCCTGCTGTGGCGCAGTGGGAGGATGGCGGAGAGACCTACACGGTAGATTCCGAACCCATCACAGAGATCTTCAGGGTAAGGGGTTCGAAGGTCATTGTGGAGAAGAGTATTGCTTCCGGCTACCTGTATGCCGGAGAGGTTACCGAGATCGTTATCACTGCCACGAATGCGGGGACCGGTAAAGTCAGCATGATCCTTACCGACCGTGTCCCTGAGGGGCTTTCTTTAATGTCAGGACAGGTCACATGGGAAGGAGAACTTGAGGCAGGAGCATCAAAGAAGATAAGTTATGTTGTAAAGGCCGGAGACATAGGGACCGTCAGGCTGCCTGCTGCCGGAGCAGACTGTACTGACGAGGAGGGAAAGCATTACACTGCCGTTTCCGATACCCCGGTCATCTATATAGATGATGCACTCAGTGTGGACCAGGGCCAGGTAAGCAATAGCGCAGCATCATATCAGGCATATGCACAAACCGGCCAGATTCCCGGTTCAGGCAATACGGAACTTACCCGTATTGAGGCTGCAGGATTCATGCTATCTGCTTTCATCACTCTGTTCTCGTTGCTTGCTATAATACCTGCCATCATGTATCTGTTCATACGAGGAATGTATAAATGAAACAAAACGGAAGGAGGATTTGAATGGAGATCCTGGCTTTTATCGGATCTGCAATGCTTTTTGCGACTTTTGCACTGACCGTGCTTTTCATACTCATCAGGATATCATCCAGGCTTGCAATGCTGTTCCTGTTAGCTGTGCCTCTGATCGCAGTTATCATAATGCCAGGCACATCTGTGGCTTTCCTATCGTACGAGCAGTTCCTTTTTGCCGGAGGGATAGTGCCTGTTAACAATTTCCACATACTTCTGACAATATGGTCCACACTTACAGGGATCATCCTTTATACAGAGTTCCTTACCTGGTATCTTTCAAAAGGAAAGAAAAGAAAAGCTGAAGAACACGCTTCGGGCACATCTGCGGAAGCAGGCGACAGTATTGACCTGACCTTCAGGTTAAAGGAACTACTCCTCAAATACGGCCCTTCAGGCAAATGATAAAATAGTATGGGAGATAAAAATCAATCGGGGGAATCTATCTGGAGGAAGAGCAGAACCTTAGGATAACTGACACTGGGAAGACCAGACCGCGTAAGCCAGGCCCTTTGAGGTCGGCTATTTATTCACTTGTATTTCCGGGCCTCGGCCAGATGAACAATGGGGATATGAGCAGGGGATTATTGTTCTTTGCTATCGCGTTCATCCTTATACTGTCATTGCATCTTGGAGTCACTCTGATCATACTTGTGCTCTTCTGGATCTACAATATATACGATGCTTATTCCGGTGCCAAGAAGCTTTACTGACCTTTCTTATAGCACCCGTATGCAGCCGCGGTCAGAAGCGGGCGGCTCGCATACAGATGAAGCCCGGTCCGGCGGAAAACAGAAGAATGATCATTTAAAAGGTGAATACGGAAGCGGGGTATTATCTCCCTCTTCCAAGAGCATAATCAGCCATGATCTTCAGATACTCCTTGTCCACTTCCATGAGCACTGTCTGAAACATAGCGACATGGACCTTTTCCTCTTTGGCGACATCCAGCAGGATAGCTGCCAGGTCCTTGCTGTCAGTAAGCGCGGCCATGGACTCGTACAGGTTCACAGCGTCCAGTTCCGCTATCATGGCGGCTCTCATTATCTCTTTATCAAGGTTCTTTTTCTCCACAATCTGCAGGTTGACCGGTATCTCTGATAACATGTCCTTACCTCCCGGGCTTACTTTGAAAGTTCCTCATCCACTTCTCTTTCACCTGCGCTGAGCTCCTCTCTCTGCTGCTCATCAGCTCTTAGCAGTAAGGCCTGGAACTCACCCACATGGGTCTTCTCTTCAAGTGCAACATCCATAAGGACCCTTTTTACTTCATCATTGTCAGTCAGGCCTGCCATTTGTTCATACAGGTTGATGGCATCGAGTTCGGCAATTATTGCCGCCCTTAGGATTTCTTTGTTTATATCTTTAGGATCAACTTTGGAAAGGTCCACGGGTATCTTTGATAACATAACTTACACTCCCTTCATTAATACAGATACAGCAGCCGCTCATTTAACATCGGTGCATATTCAGGCCACTGTTCCGTCTCCCATATTTGATGAGACCCACAGGTACTTATATATTTCGAGAAAAAGGCAGGAATGGTTAAAAAGAGAGAACGGAAGAAGTATTACTCAATATTGTGGTAATAATACTCCCCGCTGGCCTTCTGCTCCCTGTCAAGCCTTGAATCGGGCTTGTTCACCCTGGGCCTGGAAGTGTCCTCGTCACGCCTGAAAGTGATGTGGAGGTTAGCCAGGAACCTGTTCATGCCATCCTGCATGCTGGAGGGCCGGTGCGCTTTACCGTATATTGCAGGCTCACCCTCAAAGACTATGAGACGCTGGCTGAGCATGTCTATAAGATATATGTCGTGGTCAACCACCATGGCTGTCTTGCCGCTGTTCTCGGCGAATCTCTTGATCACCCGGGTGGTCATCGAACGCTGTTCAACATCCAGGTGAGCACTGGGCTCATCAAGAATATACAGATCTGCATCCCTGCACAGGCAGGCTGCAATGGCAACTCTCTGGAGCTCTCCCCCACTGAGGTCCGTAAGGTCGCGTTCGTACAGCGGCTCAAGCTGCATGGGCTTGGCCACTTCTGACTGGAAATAGCTTGTATCGAACTTGCGGGATATGCTGCGCAGGAAGTATTGCACCTGCATCGGAACATCCGGCTTGATATACTGCGGCTTGTAGGAAATAGTGATATCCAGGTCAAGCTTACCTTCATCAGGATCGACCTCTCCGGCCAGTATCTTTACAAAAGTGGATTTGCCGATACCGTTGGGCCCTACTATGCCGAGCACTTCACCCTGCTTCAGGGAGCCCTCTTCGGTCTCAAGGGAAAAGCCGTTACCGTATTTCTTGGAGAACTTATCATACTTAACAAGGGTCTCGATATTTGCCTCTATGCGCGGAGGATGCACTTCGAACTTTATGGCCTCGGGCCTTATGCGCACGTTCTCCTCGGGCAGGTAGCCTTTAAGATACTGGTTTATTGCGATACGCACGCCCTTTGGATAGGTGATGACACCATACGCTCCGGGCTGGCCGTATGCCACATGCACGACATCTGCCAGCATGTCAAGGATCGCCAGGTCATGCTCAACAACAAGCACCGCTTTATCCCTGGCTATCTCCTGGATAAGCTGGGCTGAATTGATACGCTGGTAAATGTCAAGATAGGGGCTGATCTCATCAAAGAAATAGAAATCGGCATCTCTTGCCGCGCAGGCTGCAATGGCAACCCTCTGGAGCTCTCCTCCGCTCAGCTCCGTTATCTTCCTGTCGATAACAGGTGTCAGGCCAAGCCTTTCTACCAGTTCCCCGAGCACGCCCCTCTCGTCCACCCTGTCAAGCAGTTCGCTGGCCTTTCCTTTGAAGGCCTTGGGGATCATATCCACATACTGGGGCTTCTGGGAGACTTTTATATTGCCGTCAACCACATCGCTGAAATAGTCATGAAGGGCTGTGCCTGCGTAATGCTGGAGCACTGTTTCCCAGTCACCTGCGCCATCACCAAAATTGGGCACAAGGGCTCCGGAAAGTATCTGCACGGCAGTACTTTTTCCTATACCGTTCGGACCCAGGATACCTGTGACCCTGCCTACCTGGGGAACCGGCAGACCATAAAGCGCAAATGCGTTTGGCCCGTACCTGTGCGTGGGTTCGGTAAGCTCTTCCGGAAGGCCGATTATCATAATAGCGTCAAAGGGGCACCTGTTGATACAGATACCGCAGCCCACACACAGCTCTTCCGATATGAGAGGTTTTCCGCCGGCTTCCGGAAAAACTATTGTCTCATCCCCTGTCCTTACCCTCGGACAGTATTTTTCACATTCATGACTGCAACGCCTTGGCTGGCACCTGTCTTTGTTCAATATGGCTATTCGCATGCGAGATCCCTTAAATCTAAAAGATGGATGTTCATATAGGAGGAGTTGGATTCAGAAGTAGTGTCCATGTTACAAGGCAGAAGTCTATGACCAGGAACTCAACATAGAACCAGCCTTTAAAACCGAATTCCTTTGTATCGATCTTAATGAGCGGAAAAATGAGCCTCTGGGCATAATATGCAACCGCAGCAACGATAATGATCACGGCATACCAGCTTGTATCATCGCCTACGCCAAACTGGGAGTGGGCAAGTATACCGGCTATGATACCAATTACAGATGCAACTGCTGTCTTGATTATGCCTTCGACATGCGCCTGCTTTCTCTCCTCCGGAGTCTTTACTTTATAGACCGGCTTCACGGCACCTGCAGTTACAGCTGGATGCGCCGCCCCGGTCTCAGTGAGCTCTGCCCCGGAAGGAACAGAAGGAGCCTGCGCTTGTTTTCTCTTGGACGATTTTGACAATTGACGATCTCCTGGAATAAGTTGGATAACGTGGATACTATAGAAAGCTAATAGTTATATAAAGTTTTATCCTGCACAGGTAACATAGCACAACTAGATAAAATCGTTGCTCAACACATTGTTCACTTTGTCGATAGAAATGGCATTGAACCCAAGCCCCCTGAGGTGGGCGGCGAACCTGCCGGGCCGGTGGCCGGATGGATGATAGACCACAGTGAACTTCGGGCCCATATCCTGCACCATGCACGTCAGCCCCCTTGCATCCAGATGATCGCTTATCTGTATGGCCGGATACCGGTAATCACATCTGCCGGTCATCACGTACTTGGACATGTTCAGAGGAAGCTTATCCAGGTCCCAGGGAGGTACGACACAGACAGCATCACCACATATGTCTCCCAGCCCGACGATATTGCCTGCATCCTCAAGCAGGTAGCGTGTCAGGGCAAGGGACTTTTCTTCCATGGCTATTGCACCGTTATATCCAAGACCTCTTAGCAGCTCCACTGTTCGCTGGGCCTTACCAAAAGCATAGGCTCCGAAGGCGACGCATGTACTGCCCTGCAAGACATCCCTGAAGCCCATTATATCGTCATCAAAGTAACAGGTCGCATCCCCGGGATCGCCATAATTGGCCTCGGTGATGAGCACATCGCATTTGGGAAGCAGGGAGGCATCCTTCACATCCCCTGTGACCAGGATTCGCGTACCAACGTCGTTCTCCCAGTAGAAGGACGTGGAGCCTACCGTATGGAAGTTTGGATAGGCGGTGACTGTTACACCGTTCACGTCAATGGAACCGCCGACTTCCATGGTCCTGCCCTTATAGGCCCTATCATGTCTTATCTCAAGAGCGAGGGCGGTCTTGTCAGAACATACGGCGCGCTCCGAGAGCATGGCGGACTTGCCGTGGTGGTCAGAGTGCGCATGAGTAATAAGATAAGCGTCAGGCTGAGCATATTTCGCAGGAGTCCTTGTGGTGTCAATGGAAAAAGTGACCAGTTTTCCCGTGTCTGACCGGAACTTGACGGAAAGATGAGGCTTGAAGGTACCGTTTGTATTTTTCTGTCTGAAGACCATTACCCCAAGATCGATCATTTCCTGCAATATCCGCATTCCTCGAACAGGGATTAATCTAATAGTATTTACGCTTTTTCAAAAAGGGGCAATGTAGTATGAATGAAAGACTTCTGACATAAAAAAAGTAAAGATGCTCAAAGCACCTTTTTCAGCTCTTCGATCAGCACGCCTGCAGTGGTGACACCTGTAAAGCGCTTTACAGGATTCCCGTCCTTCAGGATCAGAAGAGTCGGAACTGCCTGGATGGCATACTTTGACGCAAGTTCCTGATTCTGGTCAACATCGATGACCTTTACTTCGACTTTGTCCCCAAATTCCTCCTTCACTTTATCAAGGAAAGGCTTCTGCATCTTACAGGGTCCGCACCACGTTGCACTAAAATCCAATAGTTCAGGTTTGCTCATGTTAACACCTTTTCTCTGAGTTGAGAATTGTCAAAGGTAAGAATGACCTGTTGATATAACTGTTTTACCGGCATGCTCCGGGATGAAGATAATCCCGGCACTTGTACCAGTAACATAGCCCATATACAGCGGTCATGCAAATTATACACACAACCTCAGTGTTAATCAGATATATAGTTTGCTGTATACTGCCATAATGTCCTTAAACTATACCTTCCTTATCTTTGCGGTCAGGTCCAGCGGCTTTGAATAATAGAGCTCACTGGTAACGATGATATCGGCAGATCTTGCATATTCGGCAGATCTTTTCAGATCAATGCCGCCCACAGCTATCTCTATCCCCGGATTCAGAGCGCGGAGTTCAGGTACGATCGATCCGAGTTCCTCAGGACTGAAATGGTCAAGCAGCAACACGTCCGCAAGAGGCGCGTACTTATATGCCTCCTCCCTGCTGCGAGGCTCTATCTCTATTTTCCTGGTAGACCTCAGCCTGCCGAAGTTCTCAATGACATTGAGATGGTTCTGGCTTATCAGGACAGAGTCGCTCAGTGAATTGCGGTGATGCTGCCCTCCGCCTATCTTTACGGCCTTGAGCTCGTATTTGCGAAAACCGGGATGTGTCTTCCTGCTGGTAGCTATTATCAGATCAGGATTGACCTTATGTGCCAGTTCTACACAAAAGCGGGTGTTTGAAGCAATGGCGCACACGAGTGAAAGAAAGGTCTGTGATACCCTCCATAGCCTGAAAAGCAAAGGCAGGTCACCCTGCGCCTCGAATATCACATCATGGGCATTGAACTCGGCACCGTTGCCGAGACTGCTGACAACTTCAAGGCCGTTCTTCCGGTAGAGATCACCCAGATCATCCATGCAGGCGGCAACGCCATGCTCCCTCGACATGATACGCAGCCGTCCCTTGCCCCCGATACCCAGGAGCTCGGTGGTCTCGTCACCGTAGGGGCAGTCCTCGGATAAGTAGAGATCAAAGAAATCAACCATCATATCACCTGTAAACATCGGTATTTAGTTTACATGCTTCATAACTGTTGCTGTAGGCCGGACTATTGCCGGCAGTAAACAGGGAGACATATCAGATATGTATGGAAGCAGGCATTGTCAGGCCGACAGACAACTAAAAAAACAAAGAGACGGTTGGAATAAGTCATGGACCAACTGAACTTTGACGGCTCCTGCGATCCCAATCCGGGAGGAAGGATGGGATTTGGATGGGTCATTAACTGGGAGAGCAGAAACGACTGCACTGAAGGGAGGAAAGAGAAGCAGCTTTCCCCCATGAACACCAACAATGTGGCCGAGTACACCGCACTGGGGGAAGGGATAGCAAATTACCTGGCCCTTGGCGGAAAAGGCCCTCTTAAGGTATGCGGTGACAGCCAGCTGGTCATTAACCAGATGTCAGGAAAATGGAAGATAAATAACGAGAACCTTGCACAGATCAACGGACAGATAGCATCGCTCATACGCACAAGCGGCCTTAAGGTATCTTTCAAATGGGTTCCGCGCAATGAGAACAGCATAGCTGACAGACTGGCAATGCCAGGTGACGCACCAGCAAGGAAGGTTGAAAGAAAGGTCATAGCGGACGTGAACACCTCCGGAGCCTCTCCCGGGCTCAGAGTGCAGATCAATCAGCTGAACACTCATCCTTCTCCGGGGTTCAAGGACTTCGCGGGATTAAGAGTGGGCGGGCTTGATCCGTATTCCAGGATAAGGATAGAAGACCTGAGAGAGCAGGCCGGTGTAAATGCAGCAGCCCTTATCCAGAAGGAACTACCGCAGGATGTCCGGTATCAGGCATCTGCCCTGAGGTGGATGCTCAGGGGTCTTGCAGCAGATCTTGCGGTAAGAAAAGTAAAGGTGGATATAGAGCTTGGCAACAAGCGGGTAAAAGGAAATTCAAAGCGCTGAATATGTGAGGGTACCCGGGAATGGATACCCTTCGGGGGGGGGCCGGAAAAAGGAAAAGGTGAAGCTCAGTCGTCCAGGGTGGAGAGGTCCCCCGGATCCATTCCAAGCTCCTTTGCTTTGAGCACACGTCTCATGATCTTGCCGCTACGGGTCTTCGGCAGGGACTCTACAAACTCTATTTCCGAAGGTATGGCTATAGGGCCCAGATCCATCCTTACATGATATACAAGGTCCAGCTTGAGTTTATCACTGGGCTTGTAACCTACGCGAAGTATGATGAAGGCTTTAATGGAATCCCCTTTGAGGGGGTCGGGCTTGCCTATGACCGCTGCCTCAGCAACGGCCTCGTGGGACACAAGTGCGCTTTCCACTTCCGCACTGCCTATATTATGGCCTGCGACTATGAGGACATCATCAGAACGGCCAAGTATCATGATATATCCGTCCTCGTCCTTCACAGCAAGGTCCCCTGCACTGTAATAATTGCCTATGGTGCTCCAGTACTGCCTGTACCTTTCATCATTACCGTATACAGTCCTCATCATCGATGGCCATGGTTCCTTAATGACAAGGAGGCCGCCTGTACCCGGAGGCACGGGATGGCCGTTCTTATCGACAACGTCCGCAACGATGCCAGGAACGGCGCGGCCTGCAAATCCCGGCTTCATGGGTTCGCCTACGGTCGTCGTGATCATGTGCATACCCGTTTCCGTCTGCCACCAGGTGTCCAGGACGGGGCATCTGTTCTTTCCGATGACACTGTAGTACCATTCAAAAGCCTCCGGATTAAGGGGCTCACCTACAGAACCCAGTATCCGGAGGGAATTAAGGTTATACTGTTGCGGCCACTGCTCACCCTGCCTCATGAACATACGAATAGCGGTAGGGGCTGTATAGAATACTGTCACATCAAACTCTTCTATGATGTTCCACCAGACGCCCGGGTCAGGGTAGTCCGGGGTCGCCTCTGTGATCAGGATTGTGGCACCCAGTGAGAGCGGTCCATACACTATATAGCTGTGCCCGGTTATCCAGCCCGGGTCGGCCGTACACCACATTACATCGCTGTCTTTCAGGTCCAGCACATATTTGGTGGTATAATAGGTGCCCACCATATAGCCGCCGCAGGTGTGGACAATGCCTTTTGCAGGGCCCGTGGTGCCGCTGGTATAGAGGATGAAAAGGGGATCCTCGGAATCCATTGACACAGGCTCGCAGTCCCTGTCCTCTTTTTCCAGGATATCATTGAAGTCGACCTCTATCTCCGAAAAGAGCTCCATCGGAGGGGACATTCTCCTGAGCACGATTATCTTTTCCACGCAGGAGGCATTTACAACTGCCTTGTCAACCAGGGATTTAAGGTCAATACGCTTGCCACGTCGTATAGCGGCATCTGCGGTGATGACGATCTTTGCCTGTGCATCCTTGATCCTTGAATGCAGTGCATTGGACCCGAAACCGCCAAAGACAACGCTGTGGACAGCGCCTATACGGGCACATGCCAGCATGGCGATTATCTGTTCAGGCACAAGCGGCATGTAGATGCATACCCTGTCTCCTTTGACCACACCCAATGACTTGAGGCCGTTGGCAAATTTCAGGACCTCGCGGTAAAGCTGGCGATATGTGATCACACGCTCTTTGCCATCATCACCAACCCATATTATTGCGACCTTGTTCCTTTTGCCATTGAATATATGGCGGTCCAGGCAATTGTAAGTTATATTCAGCCTGGCATTGGTGAACCATTTTGCATGAGGGTGCTCCCATTCCCTGACATGGTCCCATTTCCTGAACCAATCAAGTTCTTCAGCAATGTCTTCCCAGTGTTTCTCAGGATCTTTGAGGAATTCACTGTAGGCAGTTTCATAATCCTGTATCCATGAGTTCTCTTTCATGGAAGGAGCTGGCAGGTAACTCCTGCCGTTCAGTTTCACATCAAAATGCTCAGACATGTTCACCTCGAATGCAGACTATCAATGATGGTATATACAGGAGCCTGATCTGGACTCCAGACCAATGGATGCAGCTTTACGCCCGCAAGCGCACATCATACATCCGGAATCGGATGGATGCAAACCCAAAGTGGCAAGACGAGAAGGCCAAACTGACCTGTCTTACGACCGCTGACTGCAGGGAGCTTTTCACCGGATATATCACGTATAATCATTACATTAATATAAGTCTATTGTGGTCTGAAGAAATTGGACTGTCTTAAAAACAAAGTTACACGATTAAAGAGATCCGTAAAAAAAGAGTTAAGATGAGAGAGCCAGGATAGCTTCTGCAAGGTCGCCACTGGCATCCTTCAATGCCTGCCTTGCCTTTTCTACCGGGACTCCGGTCTGCTCTGCGACCAGTCTCACATCATCTTCGGGGATCTCAACTTCCCTGGTAATCTCTTCCGGAGTGCCTACTATCTGGTAAGTATCGACACCCTGAGCGGTCATCACAGAAACGCTAGCATCATTGAACACGATGTCCTTATCAGGAGTCCTGATTATCACTTGCTGCACATCGTTGATCTCGTTAACGTTTATACCCATCTGTTTCATCATTTGCTTGACTTTTGCGGGGTTCATTCCCCTACCGCCAATTCCCGGAAGCATACAATCACCTTATAGAAATACCCGATCCTTATTCATTCAAATATTCGTACATGCATTCACTGCTTTTAGTGACAGCCGCCACCACAAGGACCGCATGAACCTGCGGAAGAGGCATTGTCGATGATAAAACCATTGCCTTGCGGCCCTTCAATGTAGTCAATGGTTGCTGTGGAGAGGCCATCTATATCGTTCTTGTTCATGACGATCTTCAATCCGTTCTTCTCTTCCACAATGTCTTCATCTTCACTGATGTCATTATCCAGGGACATTCCATATTGTACGCCGCAACAGCTCGTGCCTGCGATGAATATCCTCAAAGAGTAATCCTGCTTATCCTGCTCCTGAAGAAGGGATTTCAATTCTGATGCTGCTTTCTCGCTTACTTCTACCATATTAAGTCCTCTTATTTACTTATTACAAGGTGATTTACTGGGTAATCCTTTATATGAGTTATTGTTATATAAAATATTCGTACCTGTACGAACAGCTGAGATGATACCCAGGTCCTGGCCTTAAACAAACTCAGCGTCGTCATCCACAGGATTATGCAGCACTTCTGCACTGTAAGCGTTTATCTCGATAGAGTTACGCGGTCCCTTTACCTCCCAGATGGGCACATAGACCAGATCGAGGTTCAACCGGATGTCAGCGAGCGAGGGCTTGAAGCGCTTATGCTCGGAAATGATAGTATCCCCCTGGGTGTTGTCAAAGCGCAGATCCTTTGTGTGCTCTTCTATTATCCTGGCAAGCATATTCTTCCTGGCATCATCCTTTGTACTGCCAGACTGCCTTATCTCATAAGGTATATCCGGGATAGCTATGCTTTCACGCACATCGTGCAGCACGAAATTCTCATTTTGTCCGTTAAGGGCACTCAGGCATCCTGCGCCTTCCCCTGTAATGTCTACGATCTTTAGCCGGTACCTCTGTTCGCTTTTGAGGTGATAGTCATAATGCCAGAAGGGTACAAGTTTCAGAATGATATCCTGGTAGGTATAGATGTGAGGCTTTGCTATGGATATGGCATGATCCTTTGTCACATTAAGGGGTGCAGCACGCAGATTGAGGATAATGCTGCCAGGGTCCAGGGCAGGCGGAACCTCTCTTTGCGGTATGGCCTGAACGGGTGCCGACGGAGCTACTGCAGGTTCTCTTTCAAAAGTTTGTTCAGGGTATCTTTCGGGTATTCTTTCCGGGACTCTTTCAAAAGCCCTTTCAGGAACTCTCTCGGTTCGCTGTGACATACGGGCGAGCAGAGGACTTCCCTGTGTAACAGGTTCCTCCCTTCGGGAACCCCCGCCACCGAATATCGCATCGATGGCCATTTTTGCAGCCTCGTCCGCCCTGGATACGACCTTTTTTACGGGAGCACCCAGCAGGTCAAGCTCACCGGCACTGCCATCAATATCAGCAAGTACCGCCCTGCCTATCTGCAGTGCCACATCATCGCGGTCCCATACCCTGATACCGGCATTCTGGGCATGCTGGAGAAGTTCCCTGTCAGCTTTCCCTGTCACAACATACAGCCCATCTCCGCCGGTTATCATATTGAGGAAACTGTTCATTTCAGCAAGATCGGAATGCACAGCAAGCTTGATGAATGTCTTCTGCGCATTCTTCTCGGCGATCAGGTCATGTTGGTAGGAATCAACGACAACATAGCCAGCAGAGGTGAATATATCCTTTAAGATCCGCACTAGGTCCTGTTTCATGAAAATCAGCATCCGTTGTTTTAAAGACTAAAATAGGGCTCATCAAATAAAAAGATAAGCAATTGGGTATTAACGGAAAAACAGAAAAATACATAGCTTTCTGCTATCAGAGCACTCTTGTAGTGGTCTCAAGCTCGATACCCTTGGCAGTGACAACATAGGGAATGGTCCTGTTCGGGACCAGCATGCCACGCATCTTTCTTATCAGAATGGTGCGTTCGATCTCGCTTCCATGCTCCTTGAGCCTTAGTTCGATGACACCGTCACAAATGTGTTTGAGGTTGTTCTCCGTGATATGATCATGCATGCCGCTGGTCATCAATATCAGTTGGATCGCTCCTGTGGCTTTTCCGACAGAGGACATTATCTCAATGGCTTCGACTACGTTATGCAGGGGATATGATCGCAGGAAGTAGGATATGGAATCGATCACGCCGCGATATTTGTTCATCCTTTTCTGCACTACAGTAACCTTTAACATGTTCATGGAGTCTGTTCCCTTTTTAAGGAAATCCTTTGCAGAAATGATATTTGTGAACTCCTTGGGTAGCACGTTGTAGAACCTGGGGCTGTAGGCATCAATGAACTCAAGCGAGCTGTTGCCCATATGTTTGAGGACATCTATTTTCATGCCCCGCATCTCGGAAATTATCTCCTGCACAGGATGCTCTGAAGAAAAATAATATACCTCTTCATTGTTCAGAAGGCCGCCCTGGACGAACTGCCTGGCAAACAGGTCGGCATTAGCTCCCGGCTCTGCAAGCACAAGAATGGTTGCCCCGGTGGGCACACCTCCTCCAAGCTGTATGTCCAGCCCTCCTATACCCGTCGGGACACGATAGCCACCGGTACCCTCAAAACTGAAATCCATTTTCTCACCTTTCTCAAATGCGCAACCCATTACTATATGATATGAATTATATTTAGATAATACAATAATAGGCTTTTATAGTATATATCAATTAGTGATTGTTGCTTACTATTAAAGTATCCTATAACATCAAGTGACCAATATGATCAACATAGACGATCTGAAATACGAGAACGGGCTCATTCAGGCCATTGCACAGGACAATACCACAAAGGAAGTGCTCATGTGCGCTTTCATGAATAAGGAAGCACTCCGGAAGACAATTGAAACAGGCATTGTACATTACTGGAGCCGAAGCCGGGGCAAGCTCTGGAAAAAAGGTGAGAGCTCGGGCCATCTGCAGACAGTTAAAGAAATGTACATCGACTGTGATATGGACGCAGTGCTTCTCATGATAGAGCAGGAAGGCGGGGCATGCCATACCGGATACAGGTCATGCTTCTATCGCAACATGGAAGGAAAGATCACCGGCGAGAAGGTCTTTGATCCGGAAGAAGTTTACTGAAGGTTGGTTTTACGAAAGCTTGAGATAACCTTCCGTAGTGGGAGACTCCCCGGATATTTTGCGGGTCGCAACTGAATTATATAATCCAATGCATAAACCTTCACTATGAAAGAAGGCAAAAAGAATGCACAAAGGATAATACCTGATACAAGTTCTGTCATCGACGGCATTGTTTCTGCGGGCGTGGAAAGGGGAGACTATAGGGATCATGAGGTCTGCATACCTGAAGCAGTAGTTGCGGAACTTGAAGCCCAGGCTAACCGTGGACTGGAGATCGGATTCAGAGGGCTTGAGGAGCTCCAGAGGCTGCAGGAGATGGCAACAGAAGGAGCCATCAAGATCCATTTTTGCGGAAAGAGACCAAATCTCGATCAGGTGAAACTCGCAAGAGGTGGAGAGATCGATGCCCTTATACGTGAGACTGCAAGAGAGGCGGGAGGAAAGTTCATCACCGGGGACCGCATCCAGTCCATGGTTGCGAGGGCAAAAGGGATAGATGTCGATTTTGTGAAACCGGAGTTCAGGGAACGGGGACCTCTTATAGTAGACAGGTTCTTCACACCCGATACCATGTCGGTGCACCTGAAGAATAAAGTGCCTCCCATGGCTAAGAAAGGCTCCATCCGGGAGGTAAGGTATGTGCAGATAAGGGACGAACCCTGCACATTCCATGAACTGAAGGAGATATCCAGGGAACTTATGGACCGGGCGCGCTCCGACCAGAACTCCTTCTTCGAGCTCTCCTTTACAGGGGCATCGGTGCTGCAGATAGGAAATATGAGGATCGCCATAGCCAACCCGCCATTCTCGGACGATATGGAGATCACTGTCGTGCGCCCGGTGGCGTCGGTATCTCTTGACCAGTACCGCATGAGCGATATGCTCAAGGAAAGGATACGCGCCCAGAGGGGCATACTTATAGCAGGGCCTCCAGGAGCCGGGAAATCCACATTTGCCGCAGGCATCGCAACTTTCCTGAATGAAAAGGGATTCGTGGTAAAGACCATGGAATCTCCCCGCGACCTGCAGGTGCCGCCGGAAATAACCCAGTACGCACCCCTTGACGGCAGCATGGAGAACACTGCCGATGTGCTGCTGCTGGTGCGCCCGGACTACACTATTTACGACGAGGTGCGCAAGACCAGGGATTTCGTGATCTTCGCGGATATGAGGCTGGCAGGCGTGGGCATGATCGGCGTGGTGCATGCAAACCGCGCGGTAGATGCTATCCAGAGGCTTATCGGCAGAGTGGAGCTGGGTGTTATCCCCCAGGTGGTGGATACGGTGATATTCATCGACAAGGGGGAGGTCGCCAAGGTGCAGACCCTGCAGTTCACGGTGAAGGTGCCCTCGGGAATGATGGAGGAGGATCTCGCAAGGCCGGTCATCCTGATATCCGATTTCGAGACCGGCAGGAACGAGTTTGAGATATACACCTACGGAGAACAGGTCGTGGTGATGCCTCTGGCAGGAGAGGAGGGCAGGAAACCCGCCTGGGCACTGGCCGAGAGCGAGGTGCAGTCTGTGCTGCAGGATTATGCCAACGGCCCGGTAAGCGTGGAGATGGTCTCGGACAGCCGTGCGCTGGTGAAGGTACGCGACAAGGACATGCCTCGCATCATTGGCAAGGGCGGCAGCACCATTGACGATATCGAGAAGATACTCGGCATACACATAGACGTGCGCAAGTTCGAGTCGGAGAAAGAGGAGAAGAAGAAAGGCGCAAAGGACACAAAGCCCCACCGGCCCATTATAGAGCACACCAGCAGGCACGTCATCCTGAACGTCCCAGAGCTTGCCACCCAGGATGTAGAGGTCTACGCCGGCGAAACATTCCTGTTCTCGGCCACCGTCGGCAGGCATGGCGATATCAAGGTCCGCACAGATTCAGATGTTGCCGACAACGTCATGGAAGCCGTGGAAACGGGAGAGGCCGTGTGGGTTAAGGTGGCGTAAGCGGATCAAGCAGAACAGGGTTCGGGTAACTGGCGGAGGTGACCACAATATCTCATTAAAAATGTGGTTACCTGCCTCAAGATGCTGATTTTTGCAGCTAATGAGAAAAGATAGGGTATTATCAACTAAAGCTAAGCACTACGGTCCAAGTACTGAGTGATATATCCTGCAAACTCATCGAAATCGTCCAGCCTTTCTGTAAGGAACATGTACAAAATATTTGTATCTATGTCCTCATATATGTGAACCAGGACATTTCTGAAACCTGCTGCCTGAGCAAAGCCCTCTGCAAACTCTTCAGGGATAATTCTGTTTTTTCCAAGTATAAGGAAGACACTCCTGTATATCTCGGGCCTTTCTAAACCTTCCTTTGAGATTATCATTTCACCGATGTCTATAGCACTTTCGATTGCAAGCTGGAAGTTGCGCTCGACCGCGCTGCGTAGCTCATAATTCTTTTCCAGTTCAGAACTGTCTGCATCTACGGACCTTAGATAACTGACGCACCTTTGCATGAAGCTCAGTTTCCGGAGTATCCGATCTTCTTCTTTCATTCAGGCCAGCCCCTTTTCCAGGATCCTTTTCAGAAGGTTCTGGTTCAGGCGGTCCTCATAGTACTTCCAATCCAGATACACCGACATGATGCGCTGCTCCACATCCATCTTGAGCCCCCTGTCCCTTTCAAATATCAGGACGTTTGGCCTTATCACCTCGAATTTAAGCACCGGGGAGATGTCATTGATAACCAGGAGGTCGATCCTGTCGTTCCTGAGGAGAGACATAAGCCTGCCTATCAGCTCAATGCGCTTGCGACTCCTCTCAGTCTTTATGAGCGTGTCGGACAGATACACGCCTATATCGATATCACTGAAAGCATCGGCTTTGCCTTCAGCAACCGACCCGAAAAGGTATGCAAACTCCACGCACTCCTCTGCCCGGAAGAATTCCCTGAGGATGGGAAGCAGTTGTTCTTTTTGCGGGACATGAGGCTGTGCAGTCATAAAGATCACTTAAGAGGAGTTATTCTAAATTTTTCTATGTGTTCATAGGTGATAAAGCTTGAGTGACCTCTTGTCAAATGTTTTTGTATATTGATATAATACGGAAGACTGTGCTTCTCATCACTAGAGGTGACCACAAAAGTGCTATATAGAATGTGGTCACCCATTTATTATGCATATTGAAAAAAGAAAACAGGGAAACAATACGAAGTACTACCTGTCCCATTCCTACCGCGTCGGAAAGAAGACAAGGAAGATACGGCACTACCTGGGCCTGAACCTGACAGAGCAGGAGATAGGGGAGCTCAGGGAAGAAGCGGAAAAGGAAATAGAGCAGCAGATACATGCCAGGACCGACCTCCTGAAGTTCTCCCTCACCAAAAAGGAGATAGAGAAGCTCAACGAGTACGACAGGGAGATCGAGATAGCCCATCTTGACGTGGAGGGCTGGAGGGTCTTCACCGAGAAGTTCGTTTTCAATACCAATGCCATCGAGGGCTCAAGCGTGACCCCCGAAGAGGTCCATGACCTGCTCCGGCACCGGGAGGATGCCACCAGTTCAGATGAGCTGGAGGCGCTGAACGTCGCAAAGGCCGTGGAGTTCATCAAGAATACGGACGAAGAGCTCTCGCTGGAACTTATCAGGAAGCTGCACAGGCTGTGCTTTGAAGGCTCCAAGAAGTTTGCCGGCAACCTGAGGGATGTGGAAGTGGTGATACGCAACTCCTATGGCGAAGTGGTGCACCGCGGGATCCCCAAAGAGGAGATCAGGAGCGAGCTTGAGGAGATGGCAAATTGGTACCGGGAGAATACCGATGAACTGAAGCCCCTCGTGCTCGCCGCGCTCGTCCACAACCAGTTCGAGTTCATACACCCCTTCGAGGACGGCAACGGCAGGGTCGGAAGACTGCTGCTGAACTATGTCCTGCTCCGGCATGGCTACCCGCCCATCAACATACTGTTCGAGGACAGGGGCAGGTACTACCAGTGCCTGCAGAAGTATTCCAGCGGAGATGAGCTGGAGGATACGCTTGAGTTCCTGGTGGAGCAGTATCGGAAAGGGCTGGACTGAACTGAGGGACGCATCAGGGGTGACCACAAAAAGGATACTAATCGGTGGTCACCTATAGAAAAGTCAATGGAATGATGACTTTCGGGTGCTGCTGCAGCAGAGTATTCTGGATTGCTGCCGGCTATGTAATATGAATAGTGATACCAGGCTGTTTTATGCGTTGGACAGCCTTAGCGATCATTTTCTCAGTTTCAAATAGTAATGTTTTCTGGCGGCGATATCGTCTAACATAGAATGGAGTAATTTGGATTTTTCTTTAAGGGCTAATCCTTCAGATCCCTTTGTTGCTTTATCCAATGCTTCCTTTAATTCCGCTATCTCTAAAACCGTGACTGCAATGCAATAATAACTTTTCGAACGCCCCTCGTTGAATTGCTGCAGCATTACCTGTAGCAACTGCTCCCTTACCTTTTGTGACTTTTCAAATTCGGCCACACCATTTTTCCGGATAAAGGCGATATCGTCCTCAAGTTTCTGATAGCACTTGAAGGAATCATTCTTTTTCCCCGCATCCCTGTGCTTTTTCCACTTCTGGCAGGTTTGATTCTCCCCGCAATCCCAGCAAAACCCGATCCCTTTCTTCTTTACTGCACAGGTGATGAAAGGACAGCCCACAGTCATCCTGCCTTCACTTTTGCAGCCTGAGCACCGGCTTTCTGTGGTCATGTGATAATTTGGACAAAGCCTGCAGGAAAGCCCGCAGATTCCAATTTCAGGGTATTTTATTTCCATAGACATTTATTTGACAGTGTCTCTTTTATCTTTATCGTTGTCCGGAAAATCAAATATATAAGGATTACAGATGAATAGTTATGGAGTATACGATTGTTCTTGAGGTCTCAGAGGAAGGGGGCTATACAGCCCGTTGCCTGGAGCTTCCGGCGGCTATAAGTGAAGGAGATACTAAAGAAGAAGCCCTCGAGAACATCAGGGAGGCCATTGAGTTGGTACTTGAGGTCACTGAAGAGCAGGCAAGAGTATTCGGCGAGATTGCAAAGGTTGTTGTCGCAAGTGCCTGAATGCCAGTAATCTCCTTCAGAAGGCTATAAAAGCTCTGGTAAAACTCGGTTTTGTAGTTGTGAGACAAAAAGGCAGCCATGTGTTTTTACAAAGAGGGGAGGACACGGTAACTGTACCGTTGCATGATCCACTCAAAAAAGGTACATTGAATAGTATACTTAAGCAAGCTAATGTAAAGCTTGACGATTTTCTGAAACAGAGGTGACCACAAATTATTTTTATTTTTGTGGTCACCTGTCTGAAGCAAACCGGCTATTTTTTGTAACCGTGCAGACTTTAACAGGATCTTTGCAGAACTTTGTTTTTGCATGTTCAAACACTTATTTTCCTGAACAGATAGGAACCAAATCCAACCATCAGGATCGTAAATCCGGAAAGGACTACAAAACTTATGGCCGGGTCTATCTGGGAACTGCCAAGAAGGCCATACCTGATGCCTTCAACTCCGTATGTCAGAGGGTCCAGTAATGTCAGGTATCTGACCCATCCCGGCAGGCTGTCAATAGGGAACAGCGCGCCTGATAAACCGAATATCGGGAAGATGACGAAGTTCATTATAAGCTGGAAACCGTGCATATCCTCCATTCTTGAAGCTATGGCAATTCCAAATGCCGTGAATGAAAGCCCGATGAGGACCATGAAAACGATAGCTATCAGGAATCCCGGAATACTGCTTATTTGCAGGCCTATGAACAATGACACTATGAATATTATCAGCCCCTGTATGAGGGCTGTGGTGGCTCCCCCGAAGGTCTGGCCAAGCATTATCTCAAGCCTTGAAACGGGAGCTACCAGCGTCTCTTTGAGGAAACCGAACTGCTTGTCCCAGATTATCTGTATGCCTGCAAACACTGAAGTGAAAAGAACGCTCATAGAGATTATTCCGGGAATAATGAAGCCGACATATCCCTGTTCCATACCCGGGATGGCAACTACGGAATTCAGGCCAAAGCCGAGGACCAGCAGAAGGAACATGGGCATACCAAGGCTGCCTAGCATCCTGCTTTTTGAACGAATATAGCGTTTTACATTCCTTAACCAGAGAGTATAAATTATATCCATTCTATCACTACCTTATCCTGTGCATCATGCGCATCTGATCTTTTGAGCTGGCTTCCTCTTCCCTGATGGTCCTGCCTGTAAAGTGCAGGAAGACGTCTTCAAGGGTCGGTTTATGAATGGACAGGGAATCAACAGGAATTCCTTTTTCAGAAGCCATATTGACTATCTGTGCAACATGCTTTTCCGCATTCTGTAAGCCAATGGTAATGGATGAATCATGAACTTCAATGTTCCTGATCCCGGGCAGGGCTTTAACAGCCAAATACAGGCTATCTTTTTCAGGAGATACTATAGTGATGACATCGCCTCCAATATCATTTTTCAGTTTCTGAGAGGTGTCAAGGGCTATAATCTGACCTTTGTCTATTATGGCTATCCGGTTGCAGAGCTTGTCTGCCTCTTCCATATAGTGCGTGGTGAGGATGATCGTGATACCTTTTTCCCGGTTCAGCCTCTCAATATAATCCCACAGGTGGTTCCTTGTCTGCGGGTCAAGTCCGAGGGTTGGCTCGTCCAGGAACAGAACTTTTGGCTCATGCAGCAAACCCCTTGCAATTTCCAGGCGGCGCCTCATGCCCCCGGAGTATGTTTTGACAAGATTGTCTTTTTTGTCGTCCAGCTCCACAAGTTTCAGGAGCTCCATTATCTTTTCCTGCCTTCCGTTCTTGGGAATCCGATAAAGCCTGGCATGGAAATCCATATTCTCATAGGCTGTGAGCTCTTCATCAAGACTCGGGTCCTGGAACACTATCCCGATGGACTTGCGCACGTCATCTTCGTTTTTCAGGATATCGTATCCATTGACGGATGCCTGTCCGGAAGTCGGCTTAAGCATTGTTGACAGCATGGCCATGGTAGTGCTCTTCCCGGCTCCGTTTGGACCAAGGAGGCCGAACACCTCACCTTTTTCTATGCTGAAGGTGAGGTTGTTTACGGCGGTAAAATCGCCGAATCTTTTAGTCAGATCCTTAACTGTAATTGCATACATTTTCATTCTCCGATGCCTTCGAATACCAGGTCTACTTTTGCAGACAGATTTCGGGAAAACGAGTAATCATCAGCTGAGTGCATCCACATCATCAGCGAGTGGAAATAAATGGCATGCAGGGTCTCTGATGCGATTTGAAGGTCGATCCTTTCCCGGATCTCCCCTTTCTCCATGCCCTCTCTGAGAAGACCACAGAGCATGCCGATGAACCGCTGCTGATTGTCATGCCGGTGTTGCTTTTCGGGCGGCTGCTGCCCGGAAGCCATGATCAGCCGTTTGTGTTCAAAGAACAGCAATCTCAAAAGCGCCCTGTCCTTTTCATAGTTCTGCGCAAGAAGGACAAGGAAATTCTTTATCTTCTCCTTTGAAGGCGCATTTATGGTCATCTGTGATTCAAGTATATTGAGGACAAGTTCTTCCCTCCGTTCCCGGAAGTGAAGCAGGAGCGATTCTTTTGTCTGGAAGTAATTGAAGAATGTACCCTTGGCTATGCCGGCTTCCTGCGTGATCTCATCAACGGTGGTATTTTCAAAACCTTTTTCCATGAACAGCCTTCCGGCTATTTCAAATATCCTATCTCTGGTTTCCTGTTTCTTTTTTTCACGCAGGGACATATTGCCTCAATTACTTACCGGCCTGTATGAACATGACCGCGGTCATTAATGACCACAGTCATATTTAAGGTTTTTGAATTACGGGGTTCAAAACAAGAACAACATCTCCCCTGCAGGTATCATCAGTAGGCAGCGATAAATTGAGTAAGAGAAATTCAAACGTATTTCGAAGTTGTGAAGCAGTTGCAGAGCTTCCCGAACTCTTCCCACTCTGTCATTATCATGCATCCGTCGGCCCCGCGAGGGCCTCGGATGAGGTGTCGCAATAGGTGATATTGCTGAAGACCTTTGGAACAAAGGTGACCACAGAAATAGGACATATGTGGCCACCCATTAGAAAAGTGTACATGAGACCCATTTAACGGAGCATCTCTGAAAGGGGATGCCTCCCGGACCGAGCCACCCGGCTGAAGATGCTGCGCTCTAAGCCTTTTTCAATATCGCCACTTTGTCAGGAAAGCGCTTCGGCCTCTCCGCAATCGCAAGCCCGGCATCACCGGCAATTTTCAGGGTATCCTCAAACGCCTTCTTAGAAACATGGATTGGCGGCTCCACTATGTAGATCAGGCCGCTGTCCCTGACCAGCGATGCCAGCTCCCTGAAAAACGCTCCCCTGTCCGCCACCTCATGGACCATGTAGAACAGGAACACCAGGTCAAAGCTCCCGGACACGCCTATCCTGTCCTCCTCAGCCTTGTGCAGCACGACATTCCCTTCCACTTCAGTCCCCCGGACCTTATCCCTCACTTTCTGAAGCATGCCTTCCTGCAGATCGACAGCCACCACCCGCCCGCTCTTCCCGACCATGCGGGCGATGTCAAGCGTGAAAAAGCCCGGCCCGCACCCTATTTCCAACACTTCCATCCCTTCCCTTACGTAGGGGCGGAGTATCCTCTGGGGGTTCTGCAGCCATCTGCGGATACGGTTGTCGAGGGTGCCGGAGAGCTCTGCGGGGCAGATGTGGGTGTTGGTGGGAGTCATATGAGATTTTCCATTTTAAGCTAAGCACAGATAACGATCTTGTTAATTTTAAATATAGTCTTCAACACATAAGTTAATTTATCGATTAACGCTAAATGAGTCATTCATTTGCCCTATTAGTGCCTGTTTTTTGTTGATCTTATCAAGAATTTCTTTTTTAGTATGATTCTAATTGAGATCCAGTAAATCAGCCCGATAATTTTAAAAAGAGTTGCAAAGTATTTCAATTATATATTTTATGGGATGTACAAGGTAAATGAAACACTATGAAGTAGTTGCAGCAATAATAATTGATGATGATAAAATTCTATGTGTTCAAAGAGATCATGGAAAATACGATTACATTTCTTTAAAATATGAATTTCCAGGTGGAAAAATAGAATCTGATGAAACTAAAGAACAAGCATTAGAGCGTGAATTAGTGGAGGAACTTGATCTAAAGATAGAAATTGAGAGGGAATTTCTAACTGTAAATCATCAGTATCCTGATTTTAGTGTTACTATGCACAGTTTCATCTGCAGTTGTTTAAATTCAACATTGAATTTGAAAGAACATATTGCTTTCAAATGGGTAAATCCAGAAAAGTTATCAAATTTGGATTGGGCTGATGCAGATTTACCAATTGTTTCAAAATTAATGAAGGAATGTTGAAATGAATAACTTTCCTGTATATCTATTAGATAGCTTGAGAACTGGTTTTATTGATCAATCCTTAGCTTCAAAAAAAGAGTATCTTCCTGAGTTACTAGTAAACGATACTAATAACGGGAAAAAAGTACTACAGACCATCTCTAGAGAACTAAAAAATTGTGACGAATTTTGGTTTTCAGTAGCATTTGCAACAAAAAGTGGTGTAACTACTCTAATTAATTCGTTTCAAGAACTTGAAAATGCTGGAATTTTTGGAAAAGTATTGGTATCTCAATATCAATATTTTACTCAGCCAGAAGCATTAAAATCTTTGTCAAAATTTAAAAATATTCATTTAAAAATTGCAGTAGATCGTGATTTTCATGCAAAAGGGTATCTCTTCAAGAAAAGCGATCGATACAACTTAATTATTGGGAGTAGCAATCTTACAGCTAATGCATTATGCTCAAATAAAGAGTGGAACTTAAAGATTTCAGCTACTTGTGACTCTAAATTGATAGCTGATTCAATTAAAGAATTTAGAAATGAATTTGAAAATGCTGTATTCGTGAATGATGAATTCATTGAATCCTATACAGTAGATTATAATTTAAAAAAGAAGTTTATTTCAAGT
>Ga0209347_1002053_pt1 | contig 28377 bp, 31 predicted proteins | sample AutmiccommuBRH23_FD_187382 | JGI IMG/M metagenome (GOLD analysis project Ga0209347, IMG submission 187382) | Deep subsurface microbial communities from Mt. Terri, Switzerland - Autotrophic microbial communities BRH/23 (SPAdes) (version 2) | ecosystem: Environmental > Aquatic > Deep subsurface >...
CGTCGAGACGATGCTGCTCTTGCCCTTGTTCGGGTGGCCGACGATGGCGAACACCGGCGCGCTCATGGAATGACCTCGATGTGCAGGTCCGGGTCCTTCAGCGTGCGCAGCGTCAGGCGCCACACCTCGATGTCACCCGCGTCAACCGGTGCGTCGCCGCCCCACAGCAGGACGATGACGGGCTGAGCGCGCGCGCAGCGGGCGCGTACCTGCTGGACGAAGTCGACGAACTCCAGCAGCGGCGGCTCCCAGGACTTGGCGACGATGGCCACACCCTGGTCGGGAGTCGGGCACAAGTTGGCGATGGTCGCCTGGTCCTGTTCGGTACTGCGGGCGCCCCCGGCATGCAGCAGCTCCAACGGTTCGATGCCGATCCCGGACACCCGATGGCGCAGTCGCTCCGGGTCGCTGACGCTGCCGGACCACACCACCAGGGTGCAACGCGCCTTGGGACCCGTGGGGTTGGCGCGCGCCGGCGCAGGCGCGGCGTCGAGCTCCGGCGCGCGCTCGGGGCGCAGCGCGGTGGTGGTGATCAAGGGCGAGTTCATGCGCGCCAGGAGTTCCGGCGCACCGGGCAGGCGCGCCAGGGCGCCGCGCAGGTGGTGGTGGAAGCGCTGCCAGGAAATCAGCAGCGTAATCAGGCGCGGGAGCAGCCCGTAGAAGGCGAGCGCGCACACCAGAAACGGCCACCAGCCACCGAGGAGCGCCGCCTGCACCGAGGCATCGGCGCCCGCCTCCAGCCGGTAATAGCGACTGGCCTCCACCAGCGCCGCACTGGGCACCGCTTCGGGGACCAGCCCCTGCCACGGCCAGGACAGGGTGGTGACCAGGCGGTGAAAGCCGGCGCTGTCCACGGCCAGGGTGGTGCTCCAACCGAACGCGAGGTCGGAGAACGCAATCAGATAGAACAGGGCCAGCAGCGCGCCGACGTTGAAGGCGACGGCAAACAGCTGGGACCACAACGAGACCAGCCAGCGGGCGGCCGGCGCCAGGGCGACGGCGTTCTCCGGGTCCCAGACGACCTCGAGGCTCTGCTCGGCCGCGGACGGGAAGCGCTGGGCCACCATGCGCGCCAACCGTCCCGGGTTCAGGAAACGCAGCGCCGACTGCAGGCTGCCGATCAGCGGCAGGCGCGCGGGAACGGCGGCGAGGAGCCAGAACACCAGCAGCGCGAGCTGCGGCAGCACCAGCACCACCAGGACATTGACGACGTTGATGGGCGCGTCGCCGGTGTAATGCAGGACCGCCTGGGCCGTGCCCCACCCGAGGACCAGTCCGAGGAGCGCGAGGACCAGCCCGAGCACATGGTAGAGCTGGGTCCCGGCGCGGCCGTCGCGGCGCCATCCGGGCAGGTCCACGCGCGCCAACCAGCCGCGGAGCTGCCGCGACGGCTGTCCCCGGGCCCGTTCCAGCTCCGTGCCGATCGTGCGGTCGCGCTGCTTCTTCTGATCCAGCTCCACGGCGCGATCCGCCTGCAGGGCAGCGTGCAGGTCGATGAGATCGCTCAGCGGAGACGGTCGCGGCATCGCGTCATTGTACCGTCAACACGGCGTGCCGCACGCGGATCCGCGCCTGCGCTCGGTCACCGGCGCGGCCATTCCGGTCTGCTATGATTGCGGACTTTGACAGCTCGGCACCCGCGCATGTTGCTGCGTATCTTCTCCATCATCTTCCCGGTGTTCGCCATCGCCGCCATCGGCTTCGTCTACGGGCGTTACAAGCGCCCGGACATGGCACTGGCCAACCAGCTCAACATGGACCTGTTCGTCCCGGCGCTCGTGTTCAGCGCCCTGTCGAGCAAGTCCTTCGATCTGTCCGCCTACCAGGCCCTGGCCCTGGGCGGTGTGGCCGTGATTCTGGGCTCCGGTGTGATCGCCTGGCCGTTCGCCCGCTGGCTGAAAGCCGATTACCGCACCTTCGTGCCGCCGATGATGTTCAACAACTCCGGCAACATGGGCCTGCCGTTGGCGCTGCTGGCCTTCGGAGAAGCGGCGCTGCCCGCGGCCATCGTGCTGTTCGTGGTGGAGATGGCGCTGCACTTCTCCCTGGGCGCCTTCATCCTGAACCACCGCCTGCGCCTGGCGGGGCTGGTGCGCGTGCCGGTGATCATGGCCACCATCCTCGGCCTGGGGTTCAGCGCCACGGGCTGGTCCCTGCCGGGTCCGGTGGACACGGTGATCGCCATGCTCGGTGACATCTCGATTCCCCTGCTGCTGTTCTCCCTGGGCGTGCGGCTGACCGAGGTGTCGCTGCGGGATTGGCACCTGGGCGCAGTGGGTGCGCTGCTGGGCCCGGCGGCCGGGCTCGCCGTGGTGTGGGCACTGGCGCCGATGCTGGCGCTGCCACCGCAGCAGTACAGCCTGTTGATTCTGTTCGGCGCCCTGCCGCCGGCGGTGTTGAACTACATCGTCGCCGAGCAGTACGGCCAGGAGCCGGAGAAGGTCGCATCCATCGTCATGCTTGGCAACCTGGGCAGTCTGGTGGTGATGCCTCTGGCGCTGGCCCTCGCGTTGCGGTAGGAATCTTTCTGCCATGGGCCCGAGGCCACTTCACCTGACGCTTCTTGTGCAGCTGCGGACGATTCTTCGCAGTGTCGATGGACACGAACCTCTCAGTGGCCAGCGGCTCACCCTGAACGCGGCTCACCACGGCATTGGCTTGCCGGTGTTGCGCATACGTACCGGCCGCGGAGATGACCATACCTTGCTGGCCGCGGGACTGAGCGAGCCGCCCTTCGGCTCGCTTGTATCGGAATCCAGCCCATCTAAGGTAGAGGTCAGACATTGGAATCAAGGAGAGTTCCCCATGTTGCGCAAGCAAACCGTGGCTGCGGCTGTCGTGGTCGGCCTGGCATCCGCAGTGCCGTTCGCAGGCGTCTCGGCCGAGACGGACCGCTTCTTTCGCGTCGACGAGGACATCCTGGATCGCGACTTGGAACTCACCAGCGGGGAGGAGGCTGGCGAGATCGAGGATCTGGTGGTGGACCGCGATGGCCGGGTTCGCTTCGCCCTGGTCGAACGGGGCGGCGTGCTGAACATCGGTGAGAAGCACGCGGGAGTACCTTGGGAGTCGATCCAGGCCAACGAGGAGGGCGAATGGACAGTCTCCGTGTCCGAAGCCCAGCTCAAAGATATCCCACGGTACGATCGCGGGCGCTCGACGGATTGGACGGACTCCAAGGTGGTGTCGGAGATTGCGGCGTTCTTCGGCGCGGAAGCCGAGGAGATCCCCGGTCCACCGCTGCGCATGGAGGACGAGCTGCTGGATCGAGATCTCAGCCTCGCCGGCGGCGAAAAGCTCGGCGAAGTCGAAGAGGTCATCATCGATCAGGAAGGGCGGGTGCGCTATGTCGTGATCGAGCATGAAGGCGCCCTCGACCTGCAGCAGGAGGTGGTCGTGCTCCCGTGGGAAGCGCTGCAGGCCTCACCCGAGGGCCTGATGGTGAACCTGGATAAGGGCGTCCTGGGCAGTGCTCCGGTCTTCGACGATGAAGACGATATCGACTGGAACGACCGGGCCGTGGTGTCGGAAATCGCTACCTTCTGGGAAGGCCGGACGGAATCGCCGGCCAAACAGGGGCAGTAGGGCGCGTGGGAACGCTCCGCGCACTGTAGCGCTCAGGATTCGAACATCACCGACCACGACTGGTCGCTGCCGGCCAACAGGCTCAGGTTGTCGGGGGACGGTTTGGCGCATGGCACGGCGTCGAACTCCCGCGCCAACCGAGCGGCGGCGGGGGAAAAGTACGCCACCACTTCGCAATGAAGCCGTCCGTCCGACTGGTGGCGCACGAAGACCGCCATGTCACCGGGGCCGCCGGCCTGCGCATGTTCGGCGAAAAAACGCTCCTCGAGCCGATTCAGCGGCTCCCAGGCCAGCATTCCGTCGCCGAAGTTTTTCGCGTACCAGGTGCTCATGGTATAGCCCTGTATGGGTCAGGCTCCGTAGCGAGCCACTGCCCGATCGTCCCATTCGATTCCCGAGCCCACCGCGTCGTCGATCACCGCCAAGCCGTCCTCGATCTGCAGCGGCTGGGCGAGAATCGGGTTCCACCAGTCGCAGTATTCCAGCCAGTGGGCGCTCGGCGTACAGCACAGCAGACGCGCGCTGATCTCCGGCCACAGGTGGCTCGACAGCGGAATGCCGCGCGCGTGGGCCAGTGCCGCGGCCCTGAGCCAACCCGTCACGCCGCCGACCTTCATCACGTCGACCATGATGTAGTCGGAAGCGTGGGCATCCAGCGCATGCTGCAGGTCCAGGGTACCCCACCAGTTCTCGCCGCACTGCACCGGCGTCCTGGACTCGCGGGCGATCTGCGCATGGCCCGCGTAGTCGTGGGCCATGGTCGGTTCCTCGACCCAGGCAAGACCCTCCTCGTCCAGTATCCGCAGGCGCTCGATCGCCTCGGCGGGCATGAGCGACTGGTTGTAGTCGACCATGATGGCCATATGGTGCCCGACGGCTTCGCGCATTGCGCGCACCACCGCCAGGTCCTCCTCCACCGTCGGATAGCCGATCTTCGCCTTGATGCCGGAGAAGCCTCGGGCCGCCCAGGCCACCGCCGTTTTCACCGAACCCGCAGCGCCGTCGTAGCCGACCGCACCATAGGCCCGCGTCGGCTTGACCACCCCGCCCAGCAATCCCACGAGCGGCATGTTGTGGACGCGTGCCAACGCGTCCCACAGGGCCATGTCGATCGCCGCCAGTGCCATGCCCACGAGCCCCTGGGTTCCGAGCAGCCGAAAACGCCTGGCGAGCTGCTGCTCGGCCTCGGCCGGGGCCAGCACCTCACCAACGAGAAGCTGCCCGATGTTGCTCACCAGCTCTGCCGTCGGTTTCAGCGCCGCGGTCGTATAGGTGAAGATGAGGCTGTGACCCACGACACCGGTGTCGGTCACCACATCGGTCAGGACCAGGGGTGACTCCGAGATCACGCCGCTTGCGGTTCGATGGGGCTCTGGCATGGGCACGCGAACCGCCCGTACGCGGACTTCTTTGATCTGAGCCGAAGACTCTGTGGCCATGGCTGGGTCCTCCGTGCGAGCCGTCCGGCGGTTCGATTCTGGCCCTACCTGAGGCCCGAGTCTACAGCACCATCGGTTCGGGGCCGGTCACTGAAACTCCCCATCGCCCGTGTCGCCGCCACACCGTGAAACCGATGCAGGGCAGACAGCTGGTCGCTTCCGATCCGCTGCGGTCCCCGCGTGTTCACCGCACGGACGGATTCGCGGTCGCGCGGCTGCTCGGGTCGAACGGTCACTTCCCCACCGATTGCCCCGTCGCTATCCGCGAACGAAGATCGCTCCCGGCGGCACGTGGTAGCGCAGCTCGCGGCAATCCCCAGGCGGAGGCTGCTGCCCGGGCGGGCGGTCCGGGAACCAGATGCGGCACTCCCCGGGAGGCGGCATATGTCCAGGAGGGATGTCGGCGTGACGCGGGTACACGGGGTGCCCTGCGTGCCCTGCGCACCCGGCGAGCAGCCAGCCGATCGTCAGCAATGAGATCATTCGCAGCATAGTGGACTCCATCAGGTGAACTGGTGCGGCGCACCCGGGTTCCGGTGCGCGTGCGGCGCGGCGCGCGACCGCGGTGTCCCCGTGGCGGCCCTTAGCAGTGCTCGCCCGGCGGATTCGCTTCCAGGCGATCGGCGTGGGCGAGGCCGCGACGAGACTTGTCCGCGGCACCCAACACCCAGGTGTCAGGCGCGCTCGGCAATCTGCCTTACTTCCGCAGCCAGGCGATCGAGGTTCTGCTCATTGGCTTTTGAAACCAAACCGGCGATGGCTTCGTAGTGTTCGACCGTATCGAACACCTGGCGCCAACCCACGACGGTCCCGTCGCCTGCCGCCGAAAACGTGATCGTCAGGACAAAATGGTGGCCGGAAAAATGCTCGATCACCACCCGCTGCTTCGGCACGACCTCGACGAAGACGCTTTCATTCCAGTAATCCGTACCGTCCGGCCCGTGCATGGTGAACCGCCAGCGGCCGCCCTCACGCAAGTCGAACTCCTCGAAGGTACTGGAGAACCCGTCAGGCCCCCACCAGCGCGCCAGGTGCGCGGGATCGCGGAACGCTTCGAAGACCGTCTCAGGCGCGGCGTCGATGGTGCGCTGGGTGGCGTGCGTCCTGCGGCCTTCGGGCTCCGCCGCCGGTGGTGTTCTGTCCGTCATATGTCGATCCTGAATGGATGCGCGCGCCCGACGGGTTCGGTGCCGGCGGCAGCGCCGAGGCCCGACACCCACGCGCGGCGTTAAACGATATCCTTCCCACGAACAACGACCCTCGCGAGATCAACCGCTGCGTGCCTCCAAAGGCGCCGTTCGTGCCGCAGCTAGTTCACGTCGAGCTGATCGTCCTTTTGCATCGTGACACGCACCTGGGTGAGGTTCAATTCCTGTAAGACATTCAACAGCGCGACGTAGGATCGGAACCGTGAGTCCTGGTGGGCGGCGATCTCGACCGGCATGGCGTTGCCCTGTCCGGCGACCTCGACGATCGCCCGTTCGAGGGATTCCGGAGCCTGACTGTCGGCTTTCACGGCAGTGCCCTGCCCAACCGCGCTTGGCCCTTGCACCTTCTGGACGTAGTACTCGCCCTCGCGGGTAATCGTCACCCGCAACGACGCGTCGGTTCCTTCGGACCCGTGCACCGTCTCCACCGGCGCCTTCTCCGACACCCTCTTCGGGGCGGCCTCGGATCGAGGGGGCGACGAGCCGGCCGCCAGGAACACGATCACCGCCGTGATCAGGGACATGTGCTTCAAACCCATTGCCTGCCACCTCCTGTAACTCTGTGATTGCCATGGTTCGCCCGCGCGGCCATCCCCGCGCCCGGCCACCGCGGTCCGCGCAACACGCTGTCACCGGAACGTGTCTCCGCCCCGCCTCAACCAACCCCCTCGATCGCGGACGGCCGGATCGTGGTGGGTCCAGTGGATCACGCCGCCCTTGGCGTTCCATTCGTACTTGCCGCTGAATTCCACCCGGTCACCTGAACGAAGGTCCGGAATCCGCGGGGCGAGATCGATGTTGTGACTGATCAACACGGTCTGCCCGTCGGCGAGCCTGAGGATGAAGCGCTGATGGCGGCTGCCGTCCGTGTCATCCGCGAGCACCCTGGTCACGACCCCCGCGCCCGTGACCTGCACGTCGCTCAATTGGTTGTCGAACGCCCGGCGGATGTCGTCCCCTCGAGCGTTCGTGACGACCGGCGGTGACGACGGCGGCCCCTCGTCCGGCGCGATCACTGCGTACCCGGCGATCCCGACGGCCGCGACCAGCAGCAGTGCTCTCATCGTGTTCATTGGGCGGTGGCGGTGAACGCGCTCCGAAAGTCAGTCACTCCGCCCCGGCACAGAGGGTAGCAGGGCCCGATCGGATCTCAATGCGCGCCAGCAAGCCGAGCCGTTGCGACCGGCTCCTATCGCGATTGCTCGAGGGACGCCGTCAACGCCGCAGCCAGGGCGGCCTCGCCGCTGACCAGGTCCCGCCAAGCGAGTTCCTGGCCCTTGCGCCGGCCTTTCTTGACGAGCTTCAGACCGTCGGGTGAGAGGGTCAGCATGTAAGGCTCACCCTCGATATCGAGTTCCCGCTTCAGAGGCTTGTCGAGCTTCGTTGCCATGGGCGCATTCCCATCGTGTGTCGGCATACTGCAGAAGGTAGACCCGTTCCCTTTGTTATGCGTGAATGGCGCGGTGGAACACATGGAACTCGTCGTCCTGCTTCCAGCCGGTGGTGATATACAGCGCCTGAGCGTGTTCGTTGGTTCTGGCCGTCGACAGCGTGAGGCGAATGGCGCCGACCGACCGTGCGAACGCCTCGGCCGATTCAAGCAGCCGTTTGGCCGCCCCTTTGCGGCGCGCCGCAGGGCGCACGTACAGGTCGTTCAGTATAAACGTGCGCCGCATGGAGACTGACGAGAAGCTGGGATACAGCTGCGCAAAGCCAACTGCGCGCTCATTCACCTGGGCAATGAAGAGCGTTGACTCGCCACGTTTCGTGCGCGCCGAGAGGAATTCCCGCGCCGCACCCAGATCGCTGGGCTGCCCGTAGAACTGCCGGTACTCATCGAATAGCTCAGAAAGGGCCGCCAGGTCGGAGGGAACGGCTTGCCGAACACGTATATTGGTCATGTACGTACCTTGTATTGGACCCCCAACCCACTTGATCTCTCCACACCGGCGTAAGATCGAGCACCGTGCTGTGGAGGCGACTCTCCCCTTCGGGCCCGACGAGGCCGGTTGCTCAGTACCGAGCGGGGCGCAGCCAAGGTTCCACTACTGCGATCCGGCCGCCAACATATATACTACCGCCGGAACGGGTTCGGGCCGGCGATTACCCAGGATCATAGGCCATTCGCCTCATGCACGCGCGACTGCTGGATTGAGACTCCAATATACCTCACCTCCGATCCCGGGCTGCATGTGCGCGGGCGCAGATTAGGCGGGCGGACGCGTGCGCCTCCTGGTCGTCCAACGCATCATCGGCCTGTTTCTGCTCCTCTATGGGGCCACCCTGGTCCTCCCGATCGCAGTCGCGTTTCTCGCCCAAGACGGAGAGCTGGAACACTTCCTCGACAGCATGTTCCTCATGCTGGCAGCCGGCGGCATCCTGTGGTTCCCGGCGCGCCATGCCAGTGGTCAGCTGCGAACGCGCGAAGGCTTCGCGATCGTCACCGCCTTCTGGGTCATTCTGGGGCTGGCGAGCAGCGCGCCTCTGGTCGTCGGCGCCCACCTCGACTTCACCGACGCGGCGTTCGAGGCGGTCTCGGCCTTCACCACGACCGGGGCCACCGTCATCGTGGGTCTCGACGACCTGCCCCCCTCGATCCTGTTCTACCGCCAGATCCTCCAGTGGTTCGGCGGTATCGGGGTGATCGTGCTTGCGCTGGCGATCCTCCCGATGCTGGGCGTGGGCGGAATGCAGCTTTATCGAGCGGAGGCCACCGGTCCGATCAAGCATGAGAAGCTCACGCCGCGCATCCGGGAGACTGCGAAGGCGGTTTCGCGAATCTATGTGGCGCTGACCGTCGCCTGCGGGTCGGCCTACTGGCTCGCCGGGATGAGCCCGTTCGATGCCATTGGACACGCCTTCAGCACCGTGTCTACAGGAGGCTTCTCGACCCACGACGCGAGCATCGCGTATTTCGAGAGTGCGACCATCGAGCTCATCGCCGTGATCTTCATGCTGCTCGGCGCCATCAACTTCGCCGCCCATTTTACCGTGGTCCGCGAGCACAGCCTTCGCCGCTACTGGCTGGACGTGGAAGTCCGCACGTTCCTCCTCGTCGTTGGCGTGCTGGTCGTCGTCATCGCAGCGGTGCTGATGCTCGAGGGGGCGTATGCGACCATCTGGGAGTCGCTGCGCTACAGTCTCTTTCAAGTTGGGTCGGTGATTACCAGCACCGGATTCACGACCACTGACTTTTCGGTGTGGCCGCTTTTCGTGCCCGTGCTGCTCATTTTCTCGAGCTTCGTTGGTGGATGCGCCGGTTCGACTGCGGGTGGGATGAAAATTGTCCGCTTTCTCATTCTCGTAAAGCAGGGCCGCCGTAACGTGTTCCAATTGATCCATCCGGCGGCGGTGCGGCCGATCAAGCTTGGGGAACGGGTCTTGTCCACGGACGTGGCCGACGCCGTCTGGGGCTTTTTCGCGCTGTATGTCGTGGTCTTCAGCGTGATGATGCTGGCGGTGATGGCGACCGGCATCGACCATGTGACCGCATTTTCGGCGGTGGCGACCTGCATCAACAATTTGGGCCCGGGGCTGGGGGACGTTGCCAGCAACTTCACCCAGGTAAACTCTACGGCGATGTGGCTGCTGACCGCCAGTATGCTGCTCGGGCGCCTTGAGATCTTCACGCTGCTGGTCCTGCTCTCGCCGGCCTTCTGGCGGCGGTGACGCGATAGTCCCTCCGTCCCCCTTCTTCGGCGTCGACCCGCTGGTGTCCGGCCGCAGTCCTACCACCGGTTTGCTGCCGGTCGGCTATAACTATGCAACGTCGAGTGAGTTTCTTAGAACGTTCCAGGGCTTGTTCGACCGCCAGTCCCAGGGAAAGGGGGCGCTGCCGCTTATCCAATAACCACGAGAACCCAGTCAGGCACGCAGCCCAGTCCAATCAAAGGAGATGCAGCCATGCTAAAGCCTGCGGTGTTGACCGTCGTAGCCGCTCTGGTCACCGGATGTGCCTCGACCCTTGGAACCGTCTTCCATCGTCCCGTCGTCGAAGACTCCGTCAAGAACGCCGTCTCCACTGTCTCCCTTGCGGCAGACCGAAGAACGGTAGTAATCGTGACCGAGGGCCCAAATCGAACCAAGTTCTGCGCGGAGCCGCCGCCGGACACGGCAACCGGCCTGAAGGCCGAGCTCGATGCGGCGCTCAAGGGGGCGGTCAAGAGGGCAGAGATCGAGGCAGAGGCCGAAGGTGGCCTGAAGGAAAGTCTGGAAACGACGGTGACCGTCATTGCCGAGCGAACGGCTCCCCTGGACGTGTTCCGCACCGGCGTGTATGCGCTCTGTCAATATCACCTCAACGGTGCAATTGCAAAGGAAGATGTGAAGCCACTGTTTGAGAAGCTTATCGACGCGTTTCAAGCAAGCCAAGCCGCGGCGCGTCCGACAGCGAATCAGTGACGATCGGGGCGTAGGGTCGATTCGACACTTGGAGCACGCGAATCGCTCGCTGTACGCAGAACGGGACGCGGATTCAGTGGGTAAGCAGTATTGGCTGCTCTGACGCCCGGAACACCCACGGCCGGCTCGCGGCCGACAACCCTTGGGACTGGTGAATGTGCTATTACCAATGTCCAATACAGTAGGACGAGTCCAGGCTGTACCGGCAGAGCCGACAAGTCAGGATTAATTATTCTCCAGCGCATATCGCGCCAGGCAATATAATGAACTCCGCCGCCGCCCGAGGCGGTCGGAAATCATAGTTGCCACAATCCGTGATCCACATCGCCCTGGATATAGATCGCGAACGTACCCTTCCCAGGAATCTCAAGCGGAGGGTGGGCAACGAAAGCGCCGTGCTTGGATGCCGCATCCAACGCCGCTTCGATGTCATCAACAAGCCAGTACGGTCGAACGACGGGCGCCTCCGTATCCCTCAAGGGGCCCCGCACCCCAACGCTGCCGCCATCCGGCAGTCGGGCCGTCCGCGCACCACCAAGAAGTGGATCAGCAGAACCAAACTTGATGCCCTGTGCAGCCTCATAGGCCGCACACACGGCATCGACATCCGAAGCGACAATCTCTAGGTAGTGAACTTTCATTCCAATCTCTCTCGTACTCCGACTGCGTTTTGATCTTCGAGTCTGCGCCGCTCACACTCCCTCCGAGGCTTCGGGAGGAAGCGCGGGAATGACGCGGGCTGGATTTCCCGCCGCGATCACGTCAGAGGCAGTATCACGGGTCACGACACTTCCCGCGCCGATGATTGTTTGCCAATGGTCACGCCGGGGCAGATGATCGCACCGCCTCCCACCCACACATCAGAACCGATGGTGATCGGCCTGGCCGATTCCAGCCACTTGCGGCGCTCGGCAGCACTGATGGGATGAGTTGCCGTGTAGATCTGCACTGACGGACCAAAGGGCACATTGCTGCCGATCGTCACCGGCGCGACGTCGAGCACCGCGCAATTGAAGTTGAAGAACACTTTTCTGCCCAAGACAACGTTTGTACCGTAGTCGCAGAAGAAGGGTGGCTGAACCCAGGCATCCGTCTTTCTTCCAAAGATCTCAGTAAGCAGACGCTGCCTCTCCTGCTTCTGGTCCTCGCGCGCAGCGTTGAGCAGCAGGCAGAGATCACGACAACGGTCCCGCTCTCGGCACAGTTGTGAGTCGAGTGGATCGTAAAGCCCGCCTGTGAGCATCTTCTGCTTTTCGGTCGGCATTTCACCGGAACATACCCTCGAAATCGAGAAGTTGCTCCGCCTTGATAATGATTCCGAGGGTGTTCGGGATACCCGCAACAGCGACCGCCTTCTGCTGTGTCGGAACGACCACCACTCTCACGTCGCCTTCCGCGGTGTGCTGGGGTCCAGCGTAAAGTATGCCTAAGAGCTTTATACGGGACGAGCCCATGAAGATGCCTTTGCGTGTTCGGTAGCTTGCTACATCAAGGAGCATGACGGGCGAACCACTCGACCCGGTAAAACATGCCGCGTCTATTAAAAAAGCTCCTTCCGACCATTCCAATCGTACTTGTAGTCCGTTGCGAGCACGCCTTTACGGAATATTCTTACGATCCCACAGACCAATTGGGTAGCCGACCATTATGATGTTTTCGAGGCCGATCATGTCCTCTATTTCGGCACTGGTGGGCAGTTGTGTCCTATCGAAGGTTACATAGAAGAACTTCTGGTTCCTTTGCTCAGCCTATATCAAGTGAGGGGCGATAGGCATTGCACAAAGATCGACGTTCGGATCTGGGTGGGGCGCCCATCGTCGTTCGAAGTTATCAAGCTCAAACGCTTGATAGGTTCCCACCGCTGGTCCCCCCAGCGGCATCTTGTAGTGCCAGTGAGGAATCGACCCTTTATCGCTCCCGCCACCACATGCTTGTTGGTGACAATGGCTGGTACGTGTGGCTCGCCGTTCTTGTCGAGGCTGCGAAAGAATCCGGTGCCCGTACCGATCATGCCCCCAGGCATATCGCACTCCATTCGAACGGTACTGTGAGCAAGTTGCTGTTCGGGGACCAAGCGCCATCACCACCTCCTTGATGCAGAACGGCCGCTCAGCCGCCGCGCAACCGCGTAGCGATTGGGCGGTCGGCTGAAGCGGCTGGTTGGGCAATCACTTCCTTCCCCGCCCTTTCTTCCGTCGCTGCGGCGGAAGCCCCGTTCTAGCAAGCCTCTCCTTCTGCAAACTGATCAAGAAGTCTCTGTATGCTGGCCCAATTTCCCATGCCGTCGCTTGCATATCATTCCATCTCGCTTTCGACACATAATTTGGATCTTCGCGCGGAAAGACATGGCGATACCCATCTTTTTCGCGATCATCGGCTACCCGTGCATTCACGAATCCCACATCAAAAAGGAATTTCCACAATGAGATGGCATCACTCTCATCCGCAGGCTTTAGTGATCTACCGTACAATTGAACACCAGATGTCGCTCCTGACGTTAGCAGGTGGTTGCGGACCGTTTCCGTTGTCGCTTTGAAGGAACCATGGTCGTATTCCAGTTCAGAAAATGTTCGTATGACATGCTCTAGCTGGGGGCAATCAAACTCCGCCTCCTGGGCTAACAGGGATACGCGTTGACGAGAGAACTCGATCATTTCCTTTGCAAATAGCTCATCACTTATCTTCTCTGCCCCGGCAGCATTTGCAGCTTGCGCAAGTGAATTGATTAGCTGGACCGCATCCCTTGGACGCTCTCTTGAACGGACGACAATAAGATCGGGCCAACTGCTCCGCTCGTCAGTGGTCGGGATCTTTGGCATATCAGGCTCAAAAAAAACCTGCCAAGTGGTTGCCGCAGTCGGGGCCACCTCGCGCGCCGCTAGCACTATGCGTCTTTCGACGATTTTATGTATGTGCTCACGCGCTGGACTCAAGTACCGGAGCAGACCTGTAAAATGATCAGTTTGGTCACGTTGGCCAGCACGATCGCTTGTAATTCTGCGCCAAACCTCTTCTCGCAAAGAAATGACGATGCGAAGTTGCTCCAATCTCTGCGACAACTCGCGTGCGGCCAACAGAAAGCCCCATATCCGGTTAAGGTGTCCAGGGCGATCAGGGGCGGCGACCTGATCGGTATCGTCAATAAATAGGTAGAATCCTGCTCCAGAGCTATCGAGGTTGCTTTTTATTGCCCTGACTAGAGCATCTCTTGCCGCAACCGATGAATTCGGTAGAAGTGACGAAACATCCACCTCGGTAAGTGGCTTGGCGAGCTTCGGAAGCAGTTGAGCGAGTTTCTCGACCGTGTCTCGTTCTCTCAGACCGGAAGCAACGGCTTCGTCGTAGAGTACCTTGTCGTGATCTGAAATGAGGCCCGAAACAGATGCGCCGAGTGTTCTTGCAACAGCTCTAGCCAGTTGCAGAAATGCAACGCGAGTAACCTCACCAACTGACGCACTCTCCGAGATTTCCCCAAGCTCAATATCTAATGGTTTGATCTGAATGGCGGGGACTCTTGTCTTCTGGAAGAGGCTCATAGAAAAGTCAATAATCGCGCTCTTCCCACTTCCTTTCTTACCGATGAGCAGTCGAGGGCTGAATGGAGGCGGCGACACGATATCTGTGTATTCTTCTAGCTGCACAAACGCCTTTCGGAGTATGTGCCGTTCGCCTTCGGTGGTTCCCGTTGGAAAAAAGCTCAACAGCGTCTCAAGTGCATTCATTACTGACTCTCCAATTCCTATTCATCACCCGACCACTCCTCCGTTGCCGGTTCTACCGGCCCAACGTTCCACTTGAGCCGCGGCTTGGCCGAGAGCGCAGCGGAAGGGTAAGCCGTCGCTCGAAGTGGTTGTTAGCCACGTATTCTGGACCCTTCCTTTGGAAAGCGGCTTCTTCGCTTCTGTGACTTCTCATCGCAATTTCTGCCCTCCCAACAGGAGTCCGCTTATCTCTGCTTGTAAGCGATGACTCGGGCCTGGAGACCTCCAGGGTGGACGCGCGAGGGAGGAATGTGGACAGTAAGGTCTCGAATGCCGTGCTTGTTCCACAACACGCCCATCGCGATTGTGCGCAAGCCTCTAGCTAATAGCGAGTAGTCCGGCGGTACTGCCAGCTTCCCCGGGTGTGCGGTAGCATGCCTTGTTTTAGTACATTTCTTTACAAACTTAGTGATCGGAGTTCCCTCCACACTCTTGCCTTCATTCGCAGCGGCAAGACGAGCGAGACTGTTCCCCACCGACTCATAGCGAAGCCGCCTCAAAGATCCGACCAGTGAATCTTTGTCCCCGTTAGTTATCGGCTGATGTTTTCGCCGTGCTGCCTTGAATACCCAATTTTGAAGGCGTTTCAGCAAGCTGAGCGCTGCTTTGCTGCGCTTTTTAGGTGTCAAGAGCCGCTCAAGGGCAAGGTATGTAACGAGGAATGCGCTTCGAGGAGATGGTTCCAAACTTGCTAAACCGAGGAGCTCGAGTGCGTCTTCTGATCCATCATCGAGTGTAATCTCGGAGCCCCAGAGTTGAGAAATTCCATCGAGCCAATAGAGAGAGTTGCTCGGAGAGACGTCCAACTCACCATGCATCATAAACTCAACATGCCTCTCGTCGTCAGGGAAAACGAGAAGCCCCCAGACATTGTTCATTACTTCGACTCCAAATCGGCGACTGACCTCATCCTTTTTAGCCTTGGTCAAGCCACAGGACACGCGATCACCAATCGGTACGTTTAGGCCCAGCGCGAGGCTGGCATTCAGGAGGCGAAGAAGCAGACGAAGGCGCTCACCAGCTGCTTTCGCTTCTTCCTGGCTGTTATAGCAGCCGGCTTCAAAGTGAAGCTTATTAGCAGATGCAAGACTCTCTCCATGGCGAGCGACGATGAACACCGTATGCCCGTCCGGCAGTGTAAGGCTTGTTTCCTTCGCGTCGAGTCGCAGGAGGCCAGGCAAGCGAGTAGCGGTCGTTAGTCGGAATCGAAAGAGCGGCGTGGAGGCCATTGCTGTAAAAAAGGACGCTTCTATTTAATGGCTAACGATGAGTGAACGGACCGATCGCGATTGAATCGCGTGCCTGGATTGCTCCCTCCCGCATAGTTTCCTCCTGGATCAAAAGAAAGTGGCGCCGGTCGAGCGGATGATTGCCCGGGAATATAACGCGTTTTCTCCGGATAATACATTCAACGGCGGAACCGCCGTCTATTGCGGTTAGCCGGCGTTGGGGATCGTCCTGATACGCCGCGCGATCAGGTAATTAGCTGGGGGTGTGCCGAACGGCCGGGGTTATACGGTGGGCTGGAGTTGAAGGTGCTCGCGGTCGCTGCGACCCGCAGTGCGGCCGCCACGGGTTCAGTCCCCCCGACGCTATTCCACAGTCACCGATTTGGCGAGGTTTCGCGGCTGGTCCACATCAGTGCCCTTGGACACGGCGACGTGATAGGCGAGCAGTTGCAGCGGAATGCTGTAGACGATCGGTGCGGTGCTGGGGCAGATATCGGACAGCGTGAGGTTCTCGAAGTGATCGAGGTTGATCGCCACGTCCCGGTCGCTGAACAGGAACAGTTGGCCGCCGCGGGCGCGGACTTCCTGCAGATTCGAAAGCACCTTGTCCAGCAGCGGGCCCTTGGGCAGGGCGCAGACCACCGGCATGTCGGCATCCACCAGGGCCAGGGGGCCGTGCTTGAGCTCGCCGGCGGGGTAGGCCTCGGCGTGGATGTAGGAGATCTCCTTGAGCTTGAGGGCGCCCTCCATGGCGATGGGATAGAAGGTGCCGCGGCCCAGGAACAGGGCGTGCTGCTTGTCGCCGAAGGCGTCGGCCATGGCCTCGATGGCGTCGTTGAGCTCCAGCACCACTTCCACCTGACGGGGCAATGACTCCAGCTCGTCCACCAGCTCGCGCTCCTTTTCGGCGTCCATGCCGTTGCGCCGCGCCAGGGCCAGCGTCAGCAGGCGCAGGGCCACGAGCTGGGTGGTGAAGGCCTTGGTCGACGCCACGCCGATCTCGGGACCGGCGCGGGTCATGAGGGCCACGTCGGACTCGCGCACCAGGGAGCTCTCGGGCACGTTGCAGATGCACAGGCTGCCGATATAGCCCATGCCTTTGGCCTCGCGCAGGGCGGCCAGGGTGTCGGCGGTCTCGCCGGACTGGGAGATGGTCACGAACAGGGTGCTTTCGGGCACCACCACTTTGCGGTAGCGGAACTCGCTCGCCACCTCCACGCCGCAGGGGATGCCGACCTCCTCGAGCCAGTAGCGGGCCACCAGGCCGGCGTGATAGCTGGTGCCGCAGGCGACGATGTGGACGCCGCGGGTGCGGTCGAGCAGCTCGCTGGCCACATGTCCGAAGCTCTGCTCCAGCAGCCGGCCCTTGTGGATGCGGCCTTCCAGGGTCTCGGCGATCACCGCCGGCTGCTCGAAGATCTCCTTGAGCATGTAGTGGCGGTAGGGCCCTTTGTCCGCGGCGGTCGCAGAGACGGCCGACTCGGTGACGGCGCGCTCCACCGGGTTGCCGGCTTCGTCATAGATGTGCACGGCGTCGCGGCGCACGTCCGCCAGATCCCCTTCCTCCAGAAAGATGAAGCGCTGGGTCACCGGCAGCAAGGCGAACACGTCGGAGGCGATGAAGCTCTCGCCCACGCCGCAGCCCACCACCAGGGGACTGCCGGCGCGGGCCACCACCAGGCGGTCGGGGTCGTCGGGGCTGACCACCGCCAGGGCATAGGCGCCGACCAGGCGACGGCAGGCGGCGCGCACCGCGGAGACCAGATCCGGGTCGCTGCGCAGCAGGCTGTCGAGCAGATGGGCGATGACTTCGGTGTCGGTCTCGGAGGTGAAGGCGTAGCCGAGACCGGCGAGCTCTTCGCGCAGCTCGCTGTGGTTCTCGATGATGCCGTTGTGCACCACCGCGACCCGCTCGCCGCTCATGTGTGGATGGGCGTTGCGCTCGGCGGGCATGCCGTGAGTGGCCCAGCGGGTGTGGGCGATGCCCATCTCGCCGTCGATGGGCGTGCGGTCGAGCCGCGCCTGCAGCTCGGCGACCTTGCCCACGGAGCGGATGCGCTGCAGCCCGCCGTTCATTCGGATGGCGATGCCGGCGGAGTCGTAACCGCGGTACTCCAGGCGCCGCAGACCCTCCATCAGGATCGGCGCGACGTCACGCTGGGCGATTGCTCCTACGATGCCGCACATGATCGGGGATCCTTTTCGGCGTGGGCTGGGAACGCGGAGGATGCGGAATCGCAGAGGGTGCGCAGAGAATCAGATTGAATGCGCATAAGATCGCCAGCGCCGAGCGAAGCCGCTGCGGATCGAACAGCACGGGCCGATGCGGACCCGAAGGAAATGCGCACGTATTCTCCTTCGCGTCCTCTGCGCCTCTGCGTTCTCTGCGTTCTCTGCGTTATCAACTGCCCCGTCCCTTGGTCGGCCGTGTCCAACCGGAAACCGTGGTCTGCGGCGTGCGCGACAGGGTGAGCTCGCCGGGGGGGACGTCGCGGGTGATGGTCGAGCCGGCGCCGATGGTGGCGCCCTTGCCGACGGTCACGGGGGCGACCAGTTGGGTGTCGGAGCCGACGAAGACGTCGTCTTCGATCACGGTGCGGTGCTTGTTGGCGCCGTCGTAGTTGCAGGTGATGGTGCCGGCGCCGATGTTGACGCCGCTGCCGATGGTGGTGTCGCCGACGTAGCTCAGGTGATTGATCTTGCTGCCGGCGGCCACCCCGGATTTCTTGATCTCGACAAAGTTGCCCACGTGCACCCGCTCGGCCAGCTCGGTCTCGGGGCGGATGCGGGCGAACGGCCCGATGCGGCTGCCGGCGCCGATCACCGCCTGTTCGATGACGGTGTTGGCGAACACTTCCACGTCGGCGTCGATGCGACTGTCGCGGATCACGGCGTTGGGGCCGATGCGCACCCGATCGCCCAACACCACATCGCCCTCGAACACCGCGTTGATGTCGATGACCACGTCCGCGCCCACCTTCAGGTGCCCGCGCAGATCGAAGCGGGCGGGGTCCATGAGGGTGGCGCCGGCGCGCATCAGATCGTCGGCCTGGCGGCGCTGATAGACCCGCTCCAGTTCCGCCAGTTGCAGCTTGTCGTTGATGCCCATGACTTCGGCCTCGCTGGCCGGTGCCGCGGTGACCACCTCGACGCCGTCGGCCACGGCCATCTCGATGATGTCGGTGAGATAGTACTCGCCCTGACTGTTGTCGTTGCCCAGGGCCTGCAGCCAGCGGCGCAGGGGCGCGGCGGGCACCGCCAGGATGCCGGTGTTGATCTCGCGGATGCGGCGCTGCTCGTCAGTGGCGTCCTTGTGCTCGATGATGCGCACCACCCGGCCGTCGGCCGCGCGCACGATGCGCCCGTAGCCGGTGGGGTCGTCCAGCGCGACGGTGAGCAGGGCGAGCCGGTCGGTGCCGGCGCGGGAGACCAGGGTGCGCAGGGTGTGCGGAACGGTGAGGGGCACGTCGCCGTAGAGCACCAGCACCAGGGCGTCGTCGGCGATGCGGGGCATGGCCTGCTGCACCGCATGGCCGGTGCCCAACTGCTCGGCCTGTTCGATCCACTGCACCGGTTGCTCGGCCAGGGCGGTGCGCACCTGCTCGCCGCCGTGGCCGTAGACCACCTGGATGGCGTGGGGCTCGAGGCTCTTGGCGGTCTCGAGCACATGGGCCAGCAGCGGCCGCCCGGCCAGCGGATGCAGGACCTTGGGGAGCTCGGAACGCATGCGGGTGCCCTGACCGGCGGCCAGAATGAGGATGCTCAGCTTCATGGTGCGTCGACGCAACCGGCGGGGCGGTGCCGGCCTGCTGGCCTTCGTTGTTCTACGGGTACGGCTGGCATCCTAGCACGCTTTGGAGCCGGGTCCAGCGCAGGCGCGGCGGGGAGGTTCGATGGCTCGGCTGCATTGGGCACGTGCGGGGCGGCCCGGGCGGGCGTTAGTGCAGGGTCTGGGCGCCCGCGTCCTCGGGATAGCCGGTGGCGATCTCGGCGGGACTGGCGTCGCGCACGTCGGTGATGGTGACGCGGTAGATGACGTTCTTGCCGGCGAAGGGGTGATTGCCGTCCACGGTGAGCTTGCCGTTGGAGATGTCGGTGACGGTGAAGTTCTTCACCTCGCCCTGCTCGTTCTGCATCTGCGCCTCGGCGCCGAGGTAGCGCAGCTCCTCGGGGACGTTGTCGAGATCGTCGGTGAAGGTGAGGTCCGGGTCGTGCTCGCCGAACCCCTCCGCGGGGGTGACGAACACATCCACCACCTCGCCGGCGGCGCGGCCTTCCAGCTCCTGCTCCAGCTTGTCCAGCAGGGCGCTGCCGGCGCCCTGGATGTAGCCGATGGGCAGGTCGCTCTGCTCCAGCGTGCGACCCTGCTCATCCAGGACCAGATAGGTGAAGAACACCGCCTTGTCCTTGGCGACGCGGGCTTCGGACATGACGGTGCTCACCCGCGTCCCTGTTGCTTGCGCAGGCGCTCCAGGGTGCGCAGCTGGGCGATGGACTCGGCCAGCTCCGCCTGAGCCCGGGCGTAGTCCACGTCCGAGGTCTTGTCGGAGAGCGCCCGCTCGGCCCGTTCCTTGGCCTCCAGGGCGGCGGCCTCGTCGATGTCACGGGCGCGCAGGGCGGTGTCGGCCAGCACGGTGACCACGTGGGGCTGGATTTCGAGCATGCCGCCGGAGACGAAGTAGAACAGCTCGCCCTGGTCGGGGGACATCACCCGCACCTCGCCGGCCTTGAGCCGGGTGAGCAGGGGCGTGTGCCGGGGCGTGATGCCCAATTCGCCCATTTCGGCGGGGGCAAACACCATCTCGGCCGGCCCGGAGAAGATCTCCCGCTCGGCGCTGACGATGTCGACATGGATGGTCATGGCCATAGTTTAGACTCTTGACTGCAGAAGTGGGGCGGCCGCCGCGCCGGTCACGCCGGTGCGGCGGCGCCAGCCGCTTACATCTTCTTCGCCTTCTCCTGGACCTCGTCGATGGTGCCGACCATGTAGAACGCCTGCTCGGGCAAGCCGTCCATGTCGCCGTCGACGATGGCCTTAAACCCCGAGATGGTGTCCTTGAGACCCACGTACTTGCCCGGCGTGCCGGTGAAGGTCTCGGCGACGAAGAACGGCTGGGACAGGAAGCGCTGGATCTTGCGCGCCCGGGACACGATCAGCTTGTCCTCTTCCGAGAGCTCGTCCATGCCCAGAATGGCGATGATGTCCTTGAGCTCTTTGTAGCGCTGCAGGGTGTTCTGCACGGCGCGGGCCGTGTCGTAGTGGTCCTGCCCAATGACCAGCGGGTCGAGCTGGCGGGAGGTGGAGTCCAGGGGATCCACCGCCGGGTAGATGCCGAGCTCGGCGATCTGGCGCGACAGCACCAGGGTGGCATCCAAGTGGGCGAAGGTGGTGGCGGGCGAGGGGTCGGTCAAGTCGTCGGCGGGCACGTACACCGCCTGGAACGAGGTGATGGAGCCGGTCTTGGTGGAGGTGATGCGCTCCTGCAGCACGCCCATCTCCTCGGCCAGGGTCGGCTGGTAGCCCACCGCCGAGGGCATGCGCCCGAGCAGGGCCGAGACCTCGGTACCCGCCAGGGTGTAACGATAGATGTTGTCCACGAACAGCAGCACGTCGCTGCCGTCGTCGCGGAACTTCTCGGCGATGGTGAGGCCCGTGAGCGCCACCCGCAGGCGGTTGCCCGGGGGTTCGTTCATCTGCCCGTACACCAGGGCCACCTTGTCGAGCACGCCGCCTTCCTTCATCTCGTGATAGAAGTCGTTGCCCTCGCGGGTGCGCTCGCCCACACCGGCGAACACCGAGTAGCCCGAGTGCTCCACGGCGATGTTGCGGATCAGCTCCATGAGTGTCACGGTCTTGCCCACGCCGGCGCCGCCGAACAGGCCGATCTTGCCGCCCTTGGCGATGGGCATGATGAGGTCGATCACCTTGATGCCGGTCTCGAGGATCTCCACCGATGCGGCCTGATCGGCATAGGCGGGCGGCTTGCGGTGGATGGGCCACTTCTCCTCGCTCTCCACGGGGCCGGCGTCGTCCACCGGGTTGCCGAGGACATCCATGATGCGGCCCAGGGTCTGGTTGCCGACCGGCACGGAGATGGGTGCACCGGTGCTGGTGACCGCGCTCTCGCGCTTGAGCCCGTCGGTGGAGCCCATGGCAATGGTGCGCACCACGCCGTCGCCCAACTGCTGCTGGACTTCCAGGGTCAGGCCGGTGTCGTCCACCAGCAGTGCGTGATAGACCTGGGGCATGGCCTCGCGCGGGAACTCCACGTCCACCACGGCGCCGATGATCTGTGTGATCTTTCCAGAGCTCATGTTCTCTGTCCTCGTTACGTTCAAATCGGTGTAGGAGCGGCTTTAGCGAGTTGCGAGTGGCTAGGTTCCAGTTGCTAGGAAAAACCAAGTCCTGCCTTGGCTAAGCGACTCGCCGATCGTTACTTCCCGCTCGCGGGTACAACCGCTCCTGATTTCTATATATCTCTCGCGACGCTTCGTGGCCCGCGCCCTAGCGACTCGCACTAGCAACTCGCCACTCAAACCGCGGCCGCGCCGCCGACGATTTCCGACAGCTCCTGGGTGATCGCCGCCTGGCGCGCCTTGTTGTAGGCGAGCTGCAGATCCTCGATCAGCTCGCCGGCGTTGTCCGACGCCGCCTTCATGGCCACCATGCGCGCGGCCTGCTCGCTGGCGATGTTCTCCACCACGCCCTGATAGACCAGGGATTCGATGTAGCGCATCAGCAGTCCGTCGAGGACTTCCTTGGAGTCGGGCTCGTAGAGGTAGTCCCAGTGATGGGTCAGTGCCTCCTCGGGCTCCTCGGTGGCGATGGGCAGCAGCAGCTCCACCATCGGGCGCTGGGTCATGGTGTTGACGAACTCGTTGCTGGCCAGGAACAGGCGGTCGATCTCGCCCGCGTCGTAGGCATCCAGCATCACCTTGACGGTGCCGATCAGCTGATCGAGCCCCGGCGCGTCGCCCAGGTTGGAGAGCTCGGCGCGCAGGTTGGCGCGGAAGCGCTTGAAGAACGCGGTGGCCTTGCGCCCGATGGTGCACAGATCGATCTGTACGCCCTGGGCATCCCAGTCCTTGAGCTCGCGCAGCAGCTTGCGGAACAGGTTGTTGTTGAGCCCGCCGGCCAGGCCGCGATCGCTGGAGATGATGATGTAGCCGACCCGCTTGATCTCGCGCTCCTCCAGGTAGGGGTGCCTGTACTCCGGATGGGCCTGGGCCAGATGGGCCATGACGTTGCGGATCTTCTTCGCATAGGGCTTGGAGGCCGCCATGCGCTCCTGGGCCTTGCGCATCTTCGATGCCGCCACCATTTCCATGGCGCGGGTGATCTTCTGAGTATTCTTGATACTCCGGATCTGGGTGCGGATCTCTTTGCCGGCTGCCATGTCGCTGCCTCGCTTACCAGGTGCCCTTGGCCTTGAAGTCGTCGAGCGCCTTCTTCAGCCCGGCCTGGATGTCGTCGTTGTAGTCGCCGCTCGCGTTGATGGTCTGGAGCAGCTCGGCATTGTTGGATTTGACGTAGCTGTGCAGGGCGGCCTCGAAGTCCACGATCTTCTTCACATCGATGTCGTCCAGGTAGCCTTCGTTGGCGGCATACAGGGACACGGCCATCTCGGCCACCGACAGCGGCGCGTACTGCTTCTGCTTCATGAGCTCGGTGACCCGTTGGCCGCGCTCGAGCTGCTTGCGGGTGGCCTCGTCCAAGTCCGATGCGAACTGGGAGAAGGCCGCCAGCTCGCGGTACTGCGCAAGTGCGAGGCGCACGCCGCCACCGAGCTTCTTGATGATCTTGGTCTGGGCGGCGCCACCGACGCGGGACACGGACAGGCCGGCATTGATGGCGGGCCGGATACCGGCGTTGAACAGATCCGACTCCAGGAAGATCTGACCGTCGGTGATGGAGATGACGTTGGTGGGCACGAATGCCGACACGTCGCCGGCCTGGGTCTCGATGATCGGCAGCGCCGTGAGCGAACCGGTCTTGCCCTTCACCTCGCCGTTGGTGAACTTCTCCACGTAGTCCTCGTTCACCCGTGCGGCGCGCTCCAGCAGACGGGAGTGCAGGTAGAACACGTCCCCGGGATAGGCCTCGCGCCCGGGCGGGCGGCGCAGCAGCAGGGAGACCTGCCGATAGGCCCAGGCCTGCTTGGTGAGGTCGTCATAAACGATCAGCGCATCCTGGCCGCGGTCGCGGAAGTACTCGCCCATGGAGCAGCCCGAATAGGGGGCGATGAACTGCAGCGCCGCGGACTCGGCGGCAGGGGCGGCGACCACGATGGTGTGGTCCATGGCGCCGTGCTCTTCGAGCTTGCGCACCACGCCGGCGATGGACGAGGCCTTCTGGCCGACGGCGACGTAGATGCACTTAACGCCGGTGCCCTTCTGGTTGATGATGGCATCGATGGCCACCGCGGTCTTGCCGGTCTGGCGGTCGCCGATGATCAGCTCGCGCTGGCCGCGGCCGATGGGCACCATGGCGTCGATGGCCTTGAGCCCGGTCTGCACCGGCTGGTCCACGGACTTGCGGGTGATCACGCCCGGGGCGATCTTCTCGATGGGCGAGGTCATGCTGGTGTCGATGGCACCCTTGCCGTCGATGGGTCTGCCCAGGGAGTCGACCACGCGCCCGAGCAGGGCCTCGCCCACCGGCACTTCCAGAATACGCCCGGTGCACTTGACGCTGTCGCCCTCGGTGATGTGGCCGTAGTCGCCCAGGATCACCGCGCCGACGGAGTCGCGTTCCAGGTTGAGGGCCATGCCGTAGGTCTGGTTCGGGAACTCCAGCATCTCGCCGGCCATGACGTCGGCCAGGCCGTGTACGCGCACGATGCCGTCGGTGAGGCTGACCACGGTGCCTTCGTTGCGTGCCTCGGCGACCGCCTCGAAGCTCTCGATGCGCTTGCGGATCAGATCGCTGATTTCGGATGGATTAAGCTGCATTGCCCTATTCCTCGGATTATCGGTTCATGGCCCCGGCGAGCCGATCGAGCTTGCCGCGCACGGAACCGTCGATGACCAGGTCACCGGCATGGATGATGGCGCCGCCGATCAGGGAGTCGTCGATCTCGGCGGTGAGCGTGACGTTGCGGCCCAGGCGCTGCTTCAGGGACTCGGCGATGCGCTCCTTCTGATCGTCGCTCAGTGGGAAGGCACTCACCATCTGCGCCTGCACCGTGCTCTCGGCCTCGGCTCGCAGCACTTCGTAGACCGCGGCGATCTCGACCAGCAGTCCCATGCGGCGGTTCTCGGCCAGCAGGCGAACCAGGTTGCGCCCCTCGTCGTCGAGGCGATCGCCGGCGACTTCGATGAACAGCTGCGCCAGCTGCGTGCGGGTCAGGCGTGCGCCCTCGATGGCGTCGCGCATGGCGGGGTCGACTGCCACCGCCGCTGCAAACTGCAGCATGCCGCTCCAGTCGGCCAGGCGACCGGTCTGCTGCGCGCGATCGAACACCGCCTGCGCGTAGGGTCGTGCCACTGTGGTGAGTTCGGCCATCGGATTCCGCCTAGATCTGGGTGACGAGCTCGTCGAGCATGGCGCTGTGGGCGTTGGGGTCCACTTCGCGCTTGAGCACACGCTCGGCGCCGCGCACCGCCAGGACGGAAACCTGCTTGCGCAGCTCTTCGCGGGCGCGGTGGATCTCCTGCTCGATCTCGGCCTGTGCGGCGGCGATCAGCCGCGTGCCTTCGGCGCGGGCGTCGTGCTTGGCTTCCTCGACCAGCTCGTTGGCGCGCTTCTGCGCGTTGGCGATGATTTCGGCGGCCCGCTCCTTCGCCTCGTGCAGGGCTTCCTTGGCGCGTTGCTCGGCCAGCTCCTGCTCGTGCTGGCCGCGCTCGGCCGCGGCCAGTCCGTCGGCGATCCGCTTGTTGCGCTCGGACATGATGCCGGTGAGCGGCTTCCAGACGAATCGCATGGTGAACCAGACGAACACCGCGAAGGTGATCATCTGGATGAACAGCGTGGCGGTGATGCTCACGTCAGTCCTCCTCGTGTCGGTGTGCGCGGGTCGAAGATGCTCAACCGCCGGCGGCACCAATGAACGGATTGGCGAACACGAACCACATGGCCATGCCGAGCACGATCATCGGGAAGGCCTCCATCAGGCCGCCGGTGAACAGCATCTGGCCCATCAGCTGCGGGCGCATCTCGGGCTGCCGGGCGATGCCCTCGATGTACTTGGAGCAGATCATGCCCCAGCCCAGCGCCGAGCCGAGGCCGGCGGCGGCCAGAATGATGCCGACGGCGATGGCGGTGCTGCTGTAGATTTGAACGGCCAGTTCGGGATTCATCGTAAAGTCTCCTGATTGGTCTTGATTAGTAGTGTGAAAATTCGGTGTGGATCAGTGTTCGTCCATATCGGCGGAGGCCATCCCCAGGTACACCACCGTCAGCAGCATGAAGATGAACGCCTGCAGGGTGATGACCAGGATGTGGAAGATCGCCCAGGCGAGGCCGAGCACGATCTGGGCCGGGATCAGGTAGGCCGCCGCGGTCAGCAGCGCGATGAGCATGAACAGCAGTTCGCCGGCGAACATGTTGCCGAACAGACGCAGGCCCAGGCTGACCGGCTTGGCCACCTCTTCGATGGCGGTCATGACGATGTTGACCGGGATGAGGTATTTGCCGAACGGGTGGAACAGGAACATCTTTATATAGCCGCCCACACCCTTCACCTTGATGTTGTAGAAGATGATGAGGATGAATACCGACAGGGCCAGGGCGAAGGTGGTGCTGAGGTCGGTGGTGGGCACCACCTTCAGGTAATTGATGCCCACCAGGGAGGCGAGCCAGGGCAGCAGGTCCACCGGCACCAGATCCATGGCGTTCATCAGGAACACCCACATGAAAATGGTCAGTGCCAGGGGCGCGACGAGCGCGTTGCGGCCGGTGAAGATGGACTTCACCTGGTTGTCGACGAACTCGACCACCACCTCGAGAAAGCTCTGTATGCCGCTGGGTGCTTCGGCAGTCAGGCTCTTGTTCATGCGCCAAGCGCCCAGCATCACCAGACCGAAGGTGAGCCAGCCGAACACGATGGTATCGATGTTGACGGACCAGAAGCCGTCGCCGACGTGCAGATTCTCCAGGTGGTGCTGAATGTATTGGACTGGAGTTAGGCCTTCACCATTCGCTTGAGCCACGATCGTCTTCCCAAGTCTTGCTAGAATTCGGCGCCCGGCGCGCTGCGCTGCCTGGGGCGAAAGGCCTTACGGGTACTGCCTCCGGGCGGCCACTGCATAGCCGAACTGCGCCAGCGCGAAGGCCGCGATCATCGGCAGGGGCTCCAGCCCGAGCCCGCCGATGCCCAGCGCGAAACCGAGCGCTGCGACCAGGAAGCGCTGCGCGGCACCGAGATACATCGCGAGCGCCACGCTGTTGCCCTCCTGATCCGCGGTGCGCGCGACCCGCCACGATAACAGCAAGCTGTTGACCAGCACGATGGCGCCGCCGAACAGGGCCGACAGTGCTGCGAACTGGCCGCGCCACAGAAACGCCGCGATCACCGCTGCTGCCACCAGAGACAGCTGCGCCAGGACGACATTGCGTAGTGCGCTGTGCATGGGTTCAGTGTCTGGACGAGCGTGGCGCTGCCTGGTGTTCCGGCGCGCGGGCCCCCCGCCGACTGTCCGGACACTGCGAAGTGCGGCTCGCAGCCGCGCAGCGACACGATGAAGCACTCGCTATGGGCGCAATCGCACTAGCGGCGCGCAGTATAAATACTCGGTACGGGGGGGTCAACGATAAGGGTATAAAAATCGCCTATATAGCGTTGCCCGCGCGCCTATGGGTGATGCCGACGGCGCCGCCCGGCAGGCTGCTCGATCTACTTGATGTGCTCCAGAATCCCGTCGAGTTCATCCAGGCTGTTGTATTGAATCACCAGCCGGCCCTTGCCCTTGTCGCCCTGGTGGATGCTCACCGCCGCACCGAGCTTGTCGGTCAGCTCGTCCTGAAGGCGGCGCACGTCGGGATCGAGTCGCGGTTCGGGCTTGGGGGCGGGCTTGGGCTGCTGGAGCTTGCGCACCAAGTGTTCGGTTTCGCGCACCGACAGACCCCGCTCCACCACCGTGTGCGCAGCGCTGACCTGCGCGCTGCCCTTCAGCGCCAGCAGCGCGCGGGCGTGGCCCATCTCCAGCTCGCCGCGCTCGACCATGGTGCGCACTTCGCCATTGAGCTCCAGCAGCCGCAACAGGTTGGTCACCCCGGTGCGCGAACGCCCCACCGCTTCGGCGGCCTGCTGATGGGTCATCTCGAACTCGTCGATCAGGCGCTGCAGGGCCTGAGCCTCCTCCATGGGATTGAGATTCTCCCGCTGAATGTTCTCGATCAGCGCCATGGCGATGGCGGCGCGATCGGCCACGTTGCGCACCACCGCCGGGATATCCTGCAGCCCCGCCAGCTGCGCCGCGCGCCAGCGCCGTTCCCCGGCAATGATCTCGTAGCGACTGTCGCTGATCGGGCGCACCAGGATCGGCTGCACGATGCCCTGGGCGCGAATGGACTCGGCTAAGTCCTGAAGGCTGTCGGGGTGCATGTCGATGCGCGGCTGGTAGCGGCCCCGCTGGATCAGGTCCACGGGAAGGTCGCGCAACTCCCCGTCGGCGACGACGGTGGCGTCGCCGGCAGCACTCTTGGCCGCCGGGGTCGGGCCCAGCAGCGCGTCCAGGCCGCGGCCCAATCCACGTTTCTTGGTCGCCATGTGTGCTCTCTGGGTCGGTGGGTGATGGCGTTGCCTTCGATGGG
>Ga0209347_1002055_pt1 | contig 28332 bp, 29 predicted proteins | sample AutmiccommuBRH23_FD_187382 | JGI IMG/M metagenome (GOLD analysis project Ga0209347, IMG submission 187382) | Deep subsurface microbial communities from Mt. Terri, Switzerland - Autotrophic microbial communities BRH/23 (SPAdes) (version 2) | ecosystem: Environmental > Aquatic > Deep subsurface >...
ACTAGTAGCCTGCGCAATTTGTTTTTCAATACTGGACTCGTGGACAGACTCGAAGCGCAACTTGACCGCTCTTGCGGCTGCCAGATCATCAGCACTGTCGCTGCGAACGTTCGTTGCCTTGCAGCATGCGGCCCAAAAACCTCAATGAGATCAGGCCGAAGCTGTGCAGCTGGAGTGAGTGAGCCTCACAACTGGTTTCCGCCACGCATCGTGGCAGCGTGTCGAGAGAGTTCCGACAGGCAGCCCATACTGTTACCATTCGTTACAATTTTTCGTGCGGCGTCAGCGCCCTTGATGACCTGCATTCAATACTTGAAGGGCTATCGATGTCCCCAAACCAGCGCGAGGTGATTAGGTCGATCTGAATACTCGCTCTACTGGTGCACGTCGTGCAATCGGCGTACTGGCGGAAGGTTTATGCGAGCTTCCCGGAAAGATGAACGCCGCATGAACGAGTGATTTCGTGGGCATTCAGGCGTTCCTGCCCTAGATCACAATACGCCCGAAGCGCCACGTGTCTTCAGGGAGAGCATGGATCCGAAACATTGTTTGCAAGCACGCTGCTCGTTGGCATCGTGGCTTCCACTGGGCTATTGATGATCCCTGTGGCTGCCGGGCTTGACGGCCCGCAGCTCCACACTGCCGGGCTCAGTCGGTGACGCGCTCTCGGAGGCGCGGGGCGCGATCGGTGCTTCGCCCTGCCACTCAAAGGCAACCGTACCCTCAGGATGCTTGAACCAGCCAGGATCATTGTAGTCGTTGCGGTCGAGGCCTTCCCGCACTTTCACCACTGTGAACATGCCGCCCATTTCGATCGGTCCGAACTGACCGAATCCGGTCATCATCGGTAGCGTGTTGTCGGGCAGCGGCATCTCCATCGCGCCCATGTCCGCCATGCCGTCCTTGCCCATCGACATGTAGTTGCTTCCAACCAGGTGGCGGATCTTCTGCTGGATGTCCTTTTGGTCGACACCGATGTAGGTCTTCACGTTGTGACCCATGGCATTCATCGTGTGATGCGACTTGTGGCAGTGAAAGGCCCAATCCCCTTCGTAATTGGCATCGAACTCAAAGGCGCGCATCGCCCCAACGGGCACATTGATGGTCACTTCGGGCCAGCGCGCGCTCTCCGGCACCCAGCCACCATCGGTGCACGTGACGCTGAAGTGGTATCCGTGCAGGTGTATGGGGTGGCTGGTCATGCTGAGATTTCCAATTCGAACACGCGCCCGGTCACCTTTGCGGATCACCAGATGATCGATACCCGGAAACACACGGCTGTTGAAAGTCCATAGGTTGAAATCGAGCATGGTCATGATCTTGGGCATGTAGCTGCCAGGCTCGATATCGAAGGCGCCAAGGAGGAAGACGAAGTCGCGGTCGACGCGGTGGAGCTTGGGATCGCGCGGATGAACGATAAAGGAGCCCATCATGCCCATCGCCATCTGCACCATCTCGTCCGAATGCGGGTGGTACATGAAGGTGCCGCTGTCGTGCACCATGAACTCATAAACGAACGTCTTACCTGGCTCGATGTGCGGTTGCGTCAGGCCGCCGACACCGTCCATACCAGAGGGCAGGATCTGGCCGTGCCAATGCACGGTTGTGTGCTCGGGCAACTTATTGGTGACGAAGATCCGCACCTTGTCACCCTCGACCACTTCGATCGTCGGTCCTGGTGATTGGCCGTTGTACCCCCAAAGGTAGGCCCTCATGCCGGGCGCCAGCTCCCGCACGACTGGCTCGGCGACGAGGTGGAACTCCTTCCAGTCGCCGTTCTGCCGCCAAGGAAGTGTCCAACCGTTGAGGGTCACAACCGGCTGGTAGTCGGGGCCGGAATGAGGATATAGCGGAGGCTGCATCGCGGGCGAGGTCTGCATCACCGCCTCCGGGATTCCAGCCGCCGCCGCACGGCCTGAAACCAGTCCCGCGTTCACGAGCGCGAGGCCGCCGGTGGCAGCCATGAACTCTCTGCGTGAAATGGTCATGACGGGGATCCTCGTAATTGGGGCTGAGCTCTTGCAGATGGTACGCTCGCCGCACCATCACCGTTACTTTCTGGGCCTTCTCGCCTCAATATGATGATGCCATCAGTCGTTGCCACTGCTCATCGTTAATGCGAGGCTTTCCAGCCCGCCGCCGCCATCCTGCCCGCCGCCGACAATCGCGACATGCAGATCAACCTTAGCAAGCCAGAAGTCACGTTTGGCCTCGATCGCCTGGACATTAGCCAATATCCTTGCGCGTGCATCGACCAGAAGCGCGAACAGATCGGTCAGCATGCCATTGTAGTTGAGCAGCTCTTGCTCGGAGATGATTTCGCGCAGCGGCAAGATTTCCTTTTCGAAATGACGGGCGACGTCGTAAGTCCCGCGATAGGCTTGGTAGGCCTCGTCCGCTTGCGAACGCACATTGACGGCCTTCTCGATCAGTTGGTTAACGCCCCTCATGTACGTCTCCTCCGCCAGCCGCGTGCGTGCTCGGCCGAAGTCATAGATAGGGATCGCGAAGCCAATCTCGAAGCCATTGAACTTGTCTCGATCCCGCAGCTCCTCACCGTTGGTTTGCGGTACGAGCGTGCTGTCGGACGTGTTGATGCCCGTCACCTCCAGCATATCGACAAAGCGTGTTGCTCTGGTGAGCCCGTATTCCTTGGCGAGAATCGCGAGTTCCATGCGTGCGACCTGCAGGTCGGCGCGCGACAATACGGCCTGCGTTTCTATATCATGGATAGCAGGAGGCGGCGGCGGCAAGCCTTTGAGAGCTCGCGGGAGCCCATAGACTGTCTGCCGCCCCCACAGTCCAAGGGCACGATTCAGCTTGTCTCGCAAAGAGCGTTGACGCAATCGCGCGACCGCGAGCTGAGCCGACACCTCGGCATAGAAGGCATGCTCACGCGCTTGATCGAGTTTCGGCATGGCACCCGTTTGGCCTAGCTTCTTGGCGAGCTCGGAAATCGACTCCGCGGAGAGCCGCGCCTTTTCGAGGAACGCCACGATCTGGTTCGCCGCGACGGCCCGGTAATAGGTTCGCCGGGCCTCCGCCGCCGTTCTGAGCGTCGCCTCGACGGCGCGAACTTGGGCCTGGCGGAACCGATCCTCGGCGATCTCGCGGCGGCGCGGCAACGTCAAGAGGCCGAGCACGTTTTGCACAATTTGCCGCTCGATCTCGAACTGTCCCGTGGTGAAGAGCTTCGACAACGCGAAGGCTGGGCTCGGCGGCAGACTTGCCTCGATCGTTTGCGCCTCAGAGATGCCAAGCTCATTGTAATCGGCCTGCAAACCGCGGTTATTGAGGAGCGCAATCTGAACAGCGGCATCGGCGGTGAGGGGGCGAGCAAGAAGCTCACGCACGCTCGCAGCTGCGGCAGCGGCCTCTTCTTCGGTTCGGATCTTCTTCACCTCCTTGCCCAGCTCGGCCCCGGCCTGATCTTGCACGAGCTGCATGCCGCCGTCGGGGGAGAAGTTGGCGCAGCCGCTCATCGGCAATATGGCAGTGCAGGCAAGAAACAGAGACCGCCACCCGCCGCATCTGGTGCGGGCGCGGTCATCCCCTCTGGTGATCGCGATACTCATGTTGCCCAACCAGTTCCGTTTGGCGCCGCCGCTTCCTTCAATGATGTCCATGGCCCGGCATACTCATCGGAGGCGGCGAGGGCGTGCCTCCATCGTTGGCGCCATCACGGGGCGGCTGTGGTGTGACGCGGCGGTTCACATCGCCCCACGGCATCGGCTCCACGGGCCGGAACCTGCGTGTCCCCCGCAAAATCGATTCGTATTGGGCGGGCGGAACTGCCACCGGCTGATCGGGCATCGGCCCCACGTATGGCCAGTCAAGATCAGGCTCTCCCCAACCGGTCAGTAACAGCAGTAATAGCCCCAAAAAGACTATTGGCACTCGCATGGCTTGTGACCCCTGGCTTAGGAGTGTCAGCGTGCGCATCGACGTCTCGAACTTCGCACCGCCAGCGGTGCGCTGTCGACCGAAATACACAGGTGGGGATGCGCCCACTCAATTATGGGTGAGCATCGTGCTCAGCTCATGCCGAGACTTTCCTCCCGCCTTCGGCGGTCGATCCAGGCCATATGTCGGCTCGGCGTACTCAGGCGCCCGATCACCTCTTGGCGCGAGCTTGGCATTATGCGCCAAGCCGAACACATCAACCGCACCCAGAGCTGTCTCTGACACATGCCCGGCCGATGAACACGACGCCATGCCGCCGGCACAACAGCAGGCTCCAGGGCACGGATGAGTGCATGTACGGGAAGGGAGACGATCTTTTGCTACTACGATGCTGCCGCTCGCATCCGACGGTGAAGTTGAAATAAAACTGGGAGCGACGTCACCGTGGTCGCAGGCCACCGCAGCAGTCGGCAAAACCAAAAGAAGGCCGGACAAAAAGGCCATCGCTGTAAGCCATCGCGGCATTGGATAATCGTGCCAGTTGCCCTAACACTCTTTCCCTACGCGCTTAGAGGATTCCATTCAAGGCAGCATTGAGCTTGAGAACCTTTAGATAGACCGGACCGCTTGGACTGTGGTCCAGAGACCACAAATTCGGAATTGACCCCCTGAGGCCCTGGGGCCGGATTCAAATTCAGGGCCCTGGTCGGGCGAACACAAGGAGGCGACTCAAGTTCAACCAACAGTAGCCGGATGCTTAGCCGATAGAGGATACGACATGCCGCACCTCTACGGATTTAATCACATCCTCTACCGTAATCGACAGGCCGCTCTATCGATTTAAGGCAAGCGAAGGAAAGAGAGGTGCGTGCCTGGTCCACATGAACTGATGTGGCAGGATCATCGATCCAGGGTCTCAGTTGCTTTGCCCATGCTACAGATGGCAGCCTTCGCCGCCAACTAATCGGGATCGAGAGATGCATGAAAATCCGGAACACGACGCTGCTTGGCCTCTGCCTCAGTCTTCACGATTCCGTTTTTTTCGATATCCCCGATAAGCCAATCCATTTCCTTGATTTCTCGACGCTGCGCGAGAATGATCTCGTCAGCGAGCTTTCGAACTCTTGCATCTTTGATTTTGGCTCGCTCGCTTGTCATGATCGCGATCGAATGATGAGGGATCATTGCCCGCATGTACGAGGCATCTCCCACAGTGGCTTGGCTTCTCACCATAGAGAGCGATCACGAGAACGACGGCGCTCCCGGCATAGATAGCGGTGTTCATTCGAGGATTGCGGTACATGCCTGACATGAAGCTCAGCATTACAACTGCCATTGCCGCACCCATGATGAATGTCATATAAAACCTGGTTTCGCTCCATCGAACATGCTCGAAAGCGTAAGTATTGAAGTACATTAGCACGAACATTACGATCATCGATGTCGCGATCATCGCTCCGAAGTATGCGTACCGGGCGCGCATGGACTCCTCCAATCCAAACATTCTGGATATTCAGAACGATGACAGCGGAGTGAAGTTCCTTCCTGCTTGAAAACTATCCGCAGTTACTCGAACTCGTAGCCAGCGACGAGACGAAGGATGGCATCCTCGCTATCTCGCGTGAGCCCGAACGCACCACCGACACCCAAGTGGAGATGGTTCTCGAACGCGGCCATGAGGTTGATGCCGGCATATTGCTGCGTCTTGTCGGGGTCGAGCGTCAGGCCGAGGACGGAGTCGCCGAGGCCGCCGTAGAACTCGATGCCGAGTGCGAGCTTCTCCAGATCCCAGCTCTTCGTCACCACGCCGTAGCGTTCGGCTTCCTCTTCTGCCGCTTCGCCGCCGGGGGCGCGGTAGAGAACGTAGTTGAGGCCCGCGGCGTAACCGAACCCCCAATCGCCAGTGTCGAAACTGACCTCGTTTATCCAGTTGAACGCCACGTTGAGGCGGTTCGTGAGGTCACGCCCGATGATAACCTTGGTCTCAAGCTCATCCTCGGTGCCTTCCTCCTCTTCCTCCTCTCCGTCCGTGCGTCCGGTGATGGCGCGGATGTAGCGGCTCTCGGGCTCCTTTTGCTCGTATTCGACGTAGAGCACCGGGTTCAGCAAAGTCTCCTCGCGGAAGAGCCGCACGCGGTTTTCGAAGCGGAAACTTCCGAAGGCGTAGCTCTCATCCTCGAGCTTGACGCCCTCCAGGTACAGGGCGGTTGTCCAATTGTCGGTGACGCCATACTCGACCTCGAGCAGTTGTGCGACGTAGCCATCCTCATCGCCGTCGGCGCTCGCGAAGTCGTTGTAGAGATTGACCTCGGTCTCGCCCTCTTCCTCGGTGTGCTGGTTGTAAAGAACGAAGTTTGCATCGTTGCCCGCCCAGGCAACGCTCGGCAACGACGCCGCATACAAGACAACGGCGACGGCTCGGCACGCTAGATCTTGACGCAACACAATTGGATCCCCCAATTTTGCGGCTCCACGCGACCGGAACCCTGCGTACACCGCATATTCATTTGCGTACTGAATTATGACGAGAGTCGTCAAGAAATATGTTTTCGAAACATTCCAGCTAGCGGCAGCTGTGTTCTCTTCGAGTATCGCTGGCCGCCTCTCCAGCTATGATCAGTCTTTCCACGCTCTCGAGGCCGTCGCCCGTGCTCGTTGAGCGGGTGGGCACGGTACGGTGCCGTAGCTGCAGAAGACACAGCAGTCTCCGGCCTTAGGCCGCAACACTTGGCCACAGCCCTTGCATAGATGGAACCCCACGCATGCATCGACTGGCATGGTTTCCGTCGCGCGGTGCCCGCATCGCGGGCAGGTAATTGTCGATTGCAGTTCAGGCAAGACATTTCACCTCACGGATAAGCGCAAAAACGTCACGCTTCGCGCCCGGAGCAAGGCTCCGGGCGCCGTACTTTTACGGACACAGCGGGCAGATGGCATAAGCGGTCGCCCCAAGTGCAAGCAGCGCGGCCGCGGCAATCGTCAAGCGCACCATCATCTTGTACCTCCTCTTACGGAACCTTTGCATGAGCCCTTGGAATGGAGCTCGGCGCCACGCTACAATCTGTAGCCGCTACAGATGCAAGCCCGGATGTTTCTCATGGATCGCAATCGCCCGAGCCCAGCCTTTCTGATAGGCAGGCTTGCAGTACGCACCAGCGTCAATATCGAGACTATCCGCTATTACGAGCGGATCGATTTGTTGCCTCCGCCCCCGCGCACGGGGGGCGGGCATCGTGTCTATGAAGAAGAGCATGTTCGTCGGTTGATCTTCATCCGACGTAGTCGCGAGCTCGGATTCCCGCTCGACGATGTTCGTGTGCTTCTTGCACTCGCAGACACTCGGAACCCGGACTGCCGTGCGACCAAGACGCTCACTCTGCGGCAACTCGCCGATGTGCAAGACAAGATCGCGAGCCTCAAGAAGCTCGAGCGGGCGCTGAAGAAGATGACGGATGCATGCCAGCCCGACCGCCAGCGTTCGTGCCCGATCATTGACGCCCTATCTGCGACCTCCCCGTAGCACTGCGCCCGCTGTCGTCACACCGAGCGGCGCGCTGACGCACGACCTGAATGCGACATGAACGGCCGCTTCCGGCCGCGTTCAGACGAAGGGCGCGATCATCGCATCCAGTCACGTGGCAATCGCGAAGGTGCGGCGATGTATAGAACTCTCTGGGCAGCCGGCGGTCTAGGGCTTCTGCTCTTGGGTGTGTCAGGCGCGAACGCTGCCGGCGTCGCCGACATGACACGCGGCATTCCTGATCGGAGGCCCGCTTCCCTGATTGAGAAGGTGCATTCGCTCCGCACAGCCAAACAGAACCTCTATGGTTTGGGGTATTACGACGTGCGTGTTGAACGCGCGACGCTTCCTTACAGTTTCACCGCCTGCAAGCGCGGGACGCGCTACCACATTCACGTCGATTACTACGGCGACCTCGTTCAGGTGGATGAGTTTGGGGCCTGTAGCGCGTACGACGATGAGGGCAACGATTATGACTACGGAAGGCGATACCGACACAACCGCCATTGAGCCGGTCAGCCAATCGGATTGATCTACCGATGTGGGAACCATTCGCGCGTGCGTCAGTGAGCTCGAGCCAGCAGCTGCAATGAGATGGGAAGAGGAATCGGCACTATGAATAAGTTCGTTTTTGCGACACTGACTGCGTCGGGGCTAATGATGCCTCTGACGGCGGCCTCCGCCCATGATGAAGATTACGACTACCGCTACAGCGGCTACGGCCAGCACGCGCACTTGCACAATGAGTTCGAAGACGCGCACGAGCGTGCACATGAGGAGGGATTCGAAAGCAGACGGAAGCACCGAGCGTACCATAGAGCTTTTCGATATCTTCACAGAGAGTACCACAATGACCGCCCCTCCCATTGGGGGCGCTACTGGTGAGGCCGCTGACTTCATAGCTCTCATCGCTGAGCGAACGTCGGGACGATTCGTGGGGAGATTGCGATGCTCAGGTACAAATGTGCTGCAGTCACGATGCTGTTCTTGGTGACGGGAGCAACAGCGGCATTGGCCCACGCTAAGATGACGTCGAGCGTGCCGAAGGACGGGGCAACAGTGACGGCGCCGGTGTCTGAAATTCAGCTTAACTTCTCGACACCGCTGCGCCTCACCTTGGTCCAGGTCATGCGCGACGGCGATCAGATGCAAATCCCGCTGACAGGCGAACTTCCGAAGAGCGCCAGCAGTGCGGTGAAAGCCGCAGTGAGCACGTTGTGGTCCGGCTCGTACAAAGTCTCCTGAACTGCGGTTTCCGAGGATGGTCACGTGGTGAAGGGCAGCTTTGTCTTCTCCGTCAGCGAAGCTGCGCCTTAGCAAGCCAAGCCCTAATTGCCGTGCGTTCTGCCGAGCGCGGGTGGTGACGCTTTCTCCGGAACTCCGAGACGGTGCGAGATGTGCGAAGGCGCGCCCAAGGAGGACGGCGTCGGCGCAATCAGCGGCGATCTATCGCGCTCAGGCGGCTTTGGCGGCGCTGGTGCGCGGCAACGTCATCACGACACGCAGACCGCCGGCGGGTCGGTTCATCACTTGAATATCGCCGCCGTGATCCCGCATGATTGTTTGCGCGACTGTCAGGCCGAGACCAGTACCCTGCGCGGAACTCTGACCCGGCTGCTCCAATCTATGAAACGGCTTGAAGATCTCGACGTGCATCGATTCTGGAACGCCGGGGCCGTCGTCATCGACGATGATTGTCTGCCCCCCCGAACCTTCAATCAACCGTATGTAGGCGCGCTTTCCGTACTTGACGGCATTATCGATAACGTTGGTCAAAGCGCGACGGATTCCGTGCGGTCTAACTTTAGCGATACAGTGGTCGGGAGCATCGAGATTCACACATTGATGCATATCCGAAAACTCATCGCGCAGGCTGTGAAGTAGCGAAGATAGATCGAGACTCTCGATCGGCTCGACAGCCACATCCTGCCTAGCAAAGTCCAACGTCGCACCGATCATCCTTTGCATCTGGATAAGATCATCGAGGATCCTATCTCGCTGCTCTTTGTCTTCAATCTCCTCCGCTCGAAGCCGCAGCCGTGTAACAGGTGTGCCGAGATCGTGCGCGATAGCGGCGGCGAGTCGGGTCCGCTCCTCGACGAGTTGGCGCAGCTGCTCCTGCATTCGGTTGAAGGCCTGCGCCGCTGCGCGCACTTCGACCGGCCCCCGCTGGGAGAGCGCCGGAGTGTTGATGTCGTCACCAAATCGCTCGGCAGCACGCGCAAAGGCTGTCAACGGCTCTGTCCAACGCACCATGACCCATGTCGCTGATAGCGTAACGAACAGCAAGCCGACCAACAAGGAAGCGCCGAACTTCCACGTCGAGAACGGATTGACCGATAATAAAGGGGCTGCGAACCGCAGCCAAGTGCCGTTGCGGAGCAGGATCTCCGCATGCACTGTCCCGTTTGCCCGGATCTCGTCGAGCGGTCGTTGCGGCACGTGACTGAGATCATCGCGCGCAGCCAGAGTAGCAGCATCCTCCAGTCCCCAGATCGTTTTGAGGCCACGCACTGTTTCGCCCGGCTGGTAGGAGAGACCGATGGTCTTGCCAAGCGGCCTGTGCAGAATTGCGCTGAGAAGGTGCTCGAAGTTGTGGCCGCGCGTCCCTTCGGGCAGCTCGGCAGGCAGAATACGCGCGCTCGCCGCCGCAACGTGAAGGTTCGGTGCGTCCACTAAGCTGATGATCCGCTCACCATCGCCGGGGGCGGCTGCCTCAATCAGCTTAGCGATGGTCGCAATCTGCTCTGCGACGTGAGCGTCGTGGAGCAGGTGGTTCGCATCCTCGCTCATCCTGGCGTAGACGAGAAGTGCAAGCAGGTGCGACACGGCAAGAAAGACGACCAATGCGGCAACAGCCTGTCCCTTCATTGTATCGAAGTATCTAAGCATCACTCACGCTTCCTCGACGTCCGGTGTGAATATGTAGCCTCGGGCGCGTACGGCTTGGATGAATTGGGGCTCCTCGGGATTGGGTTCGATCTTCCTTCGCAGTCGTCCGACCTGGACATCGATCCCCCGATCAAAAGCAACGGCATCCCTGCCGCGGGCGAGATCGGACAGTTGGTTGCGTGACAGCACGACCTGCGGATGCTCGACAAAAGCGACCAGCAAATCGTACTCGCCGTCTGTGAGCGGAATGGCCGTGCCGATCGGTGATGTCAGTTGCCGGCGGACGCGATTCAGAGTCCACCCAGCGAAGCGGAGTATCGTCTTTCTGTGCAAACCGTGTGCGGGTAGCTCGTTGGCTCGGCGCAGCACGGCCCGGATGCGAGCCAATAGCTCTTCTGGACTGAACGGCTTGACGACGTAGTCGTCGGCACCGGTTTCCAAACCTGCAATTCGGTCGGGCTCAGATCCCAAAAGCGTTAACATGACGATGGGGATGCGAGTTTCCGTGCGCAGTATGCGGCAAAGCGCAATGCCGTCCTCGCCGGGAAGCACGCGATCGAGAACCACTAGATCAATTCTGTTCTCGGCAAGCGCTTGCCGCATGACCGTCCCGTTGCCCGCGGTCGTTACGCGGAAGTTATTCTTGCGCAAGAAGCGTGAGACGAGATCACGTATCTCACGATCATCGTCGACAACCAGAATGTGCGGCTCAACTTCTTTCATGCGTCATCCAGCGCGGTTGGCTAAGCCCTCAAGGGGCCCGCGAGGCCTACTTCGTGGTAGTCCCAGTTAAGACTGGGCAGTTACAGACCGTTACCAAATTCCCCACCCTCGCGCAGCCGGGCCCTTTTTGAATGTAGGCCATGTCAGATCTGTCGGCCGAGGGCATCGCCCCTAGGACCAGTTACAGACTGTTGTCAATTTCACCCTGCGCCAGTTGTCGCTTTTTGTAGACTTCCTCGGACCACCTATGACCGGTGCCTTCAGAGGATCATCGACAGGCCATCTTAGTTGCAGGTCCGGATACACGGCCCCCACACAGATCTCAAAGTCGATGTCTTACTCGACAGATCTACACAGGAGGACAACAGATGGCGCTTTGTGCATGCGTGCTCGCAATTTCACTTACGACCGGTGGGATCGACCTACCGGTTCAACACCACGGCACAATGATGGGCGTCGATGGTCGTGTCTTGCAATTTGATCTTGTGGACGCACGAAGCTATTCCCACTGCCACAACCTGCCGCGAAGAATCTATTGCCATAAAACGCGGCGGTTGCCCTCAAACTGGCCGCCCAACACAGATACGCCAGGCACATCGAAGAGACCGCAGCCGCAAAGAAAGCGTCAGATTTCCGATCCTGCCCGCGAGTCGATCGAGGGTAGCATTGAAAGCACTCCAGCAGCAGCGGGCCGACGCGCAAACGCTTAGTGGCAAGTCGACTTCCTAGCTGGCAGCCTTACGGAGAATGAGATTCGAAGGCCAATCATTCCGTTACAGTCAGTTACCAAAACGTCGTGGCCGCCGGGCTCACAACTGACCCAGATCAATGGCTGGCCGTCAGGCTCGCAGCAGGGTTCGCCTCGAATTGGGATGACCCTGATGCAGTGGCAGACAAGCAAGACTGATAGCGTAATGTTGGCCGATAAAGGTCCCTCAAGACCTCTTATTCCGGGCGCTCAGCTCGTCCAGAATCGGGCACTCGGGCCGATCATCACCCTTGCATGCCTCGATCAGTCTGCTGAGAACATTGATGATTGCCAAGTGCGCCTCCATGCGGTCCATGACGGCTTGCCTCTGGCGCTCGGCCAGGACCTTGACCTTGCGACTTGGCCGCTTCTCGTTCCGCCAGAGAGCGAGCAGTTCCTCAATCTGCTTGATCGGAAAGCCGAGAGAGCGCGCGCACTTGATGAACTGCAACTCGTGAACGTTGCACTCGTCAAATATTCGGTACCCGTTGGCATTTCTGCCTGCCGGACTGAGGAGTCCCGCGCTCTCGTAGTACCGGATGAGCTTGGCCGAGACCCCGGACAACCGGGCCGCATCCCTAATTCGCATCACCGAGTGCTCCCCAAATCAACGTTTGACCTTCCAATGGTTGGAAGGTTTATGAGTGGCGCTGATGACATGGGACGCGAGAACCGAACAACGAACTTAGGAGGGCTTCCTATGATTGGCCAAGTCCGCCAGTTGCCGCTCATTCCTTTGGGCTGGAGTGTCAGCATATTCTTCGTCATCACCTATACCCTTTGCATCCTGTCGGGGCTCATAGTTCCCGAGTGGAGCATGCACCAACCCTGGCTGCAGTTCTTCCCCGGTTTCGAGTGGCTCACAATCAAAGGTTTTCTCATCGGCTTGGTCGAGGCCTTTATCTACGGCTGGTATGCGGCTCTGCTTTTCGGCTGGCTCTTCAATTTCTTTGCGGGCGGGGAGTGAGGATTACCCCCTATGGCAAAAACTTCAGAAATGTATAGAGCTAAGGCGCCCGAGACGGAGCGAGACCAACCTCGGTCCGCCTCAAGTCGGGCGCTGCCCCACTTGAGAAGCGCTGGATCCAAGGAAAGTCAGCCGGGCACTTCGCGCGGCAACGACGACCGACCGATGTCGCTGCGCAATATGCTGGACGTCGGTCCACTTGACGCCTTGGCCTATCAGCGCGACGTTCTCGAGCGAACGATCCTGTTCTTCGACACGTTGCGCCGGCGCGCAAACAACATGATCGATCATGAGCGCGCAGGTTTGCCGCCCCTGCTGAACTTCAAGTACGAAACGTTGCTCGATGCCCGCCTGTTCGAGCGCCCGGTGAACTACGCTCTGTTGCGCATTACTGAGGTTGGCGAGGACTGCTGGGACGCGTGCGTCGATCCTGCCAAGCCGCCAGTAATCATCGTGGACCCGCGTGCCGGCCATGGCCCGGGCATGGGCGGCTTCAAGCGCGACTCTGAAGTCGGAATGGCCCTGCATACGGGCCACCCCGTGTACTTCGTCGCATTCTTTCCAGAGCCCTGCCCCCATCAGACGCTCGGAGACGTGCTCGCAGCACTTAAGAAATTCGTTGCGCACGTCGCAGAGCGACATGTCGGCAGGCCACCCGTCCTCTACGGCAACTGCCAAGGTGGCTGGGCGGCAACGCTCCTCTCGGCGCATTGTGCCGGAACAATCGGCCCAATCGTCCTCAACGGTTCACCCTTGTCCTACTGGGAGGGCGAGCCAGGCATCAACCCAATGCGTATACTGGGCGCATTCGTCGGCGGCGCATGGCTCGCGCACTTCCTTTCGGACCTCAATCAGGATCGCCTCGATGGTGCTTGGCTTGTGCAAAATTTCGAGACGCTCAAGCCCGGAAACACCGTTTGGGATAAGTACGCAAACCTGTTCACTAAGATTGATACCGAAAGCGACCGCTTCCTCGATTTCGAGCGTTGGTGGAACGGATTCTATCGGCTGAGCGGCGAGGAGATCGTCACGATTGTTGAGGATCTGTTCGTCGGCGACAAGCTTGAACAGGGACAGTTGCGGATTGGAGACCACTGCACAGTCGATCTCGCGGCCATTAAAAACCCGCTCATCATCTTCGCCTCCCAGGGCGACAATATCACTCCGCCGCACCAGGCGTTGGGATGGATTCCCGCGGTCTACGACAACGCCGACGCTCTCAAGAAGGCAGGACAGCGCATCGTCTATCTGACCAACCCGCACGTTGGCCATCTCGGCATCTTCGTCTCCGCCAGCGTCGCTCGCCTCGAACACCGCGCAATTCTCGAGCACCTCCCCGAAATCGAGCGGCTTGATCCCGGTCTTTATGAGATGAAAATAGACAATCCGACGGGCGACCCGGATTGTACGCACGATCAATATGCCGTCGTTTTTGAATCACGGAATGTCGAGGACCTCCGCTTCGACTATCCCCGCAAGGCGTTTGAGCGACTGCGCAGCGCTTCAGAGTTCAATGAGTCCCTCTATCGCATATTCCTGAGCCCATGGGTGAGAACCATTGCCAACCCATGGCTCGCATTGTCGATGCAGTGGCTGCATCCGATGCGCATGAAGACATATTTGTGGTCTGAAAGCTTTGCGCCCTGGATGCGAGCCTTTGGTGTTCTCGCTGATGCGGTTTCAAAGGATCGCCATCCGATTCCCCAGGATCATCCCCTCCTGGCGCAGGAACGGCAACTCATCGCACAGATATCTGCGTTCTGGGAGACGGCGCGCAGGCTTCGCGATGCCGCTGAGGAGCGCACGTTCACGACGATGTACGGAGAGTGACATGAGCTTGCTTCTTCGCGCTTTCCTCAAGCAGGTCGTGCGACACGGCACCCTCCAGGTCGAGACGGCCGACGGCGGCCGGTTCACCGTAGGTGACGGAACAGGAGAGCAGCTGGCAATTCGCTTCTCGGATGAAGGTAACCCTTGGCGGCTGATCCTCAATCCGGCACTCGCACTGGGCGAGCTCTTCATGAATGGGCACCTCATCGTCACACAGGGCTCAATCTACGACTTGCTCTCCCTTGCCGCTTCAAATCTTAAGTTGCGGGAGCCGCACTCAATCGCCAAGGCGCGCACCCAGGTCCGTACAGCGCTGCGGCGTCTGCAGCAACGTAACAGCAGCTGGCGTGCCAAGCGGAACGTAGCGCATCACTATGACATCGACGGGCGCATCTACGATCTCTTTCTTGATCCAGACCGCCAATACTCGTGTGCGTATTTCGAGCGGCGCGGTCAGAGTCTGGCTGAGGCGCAGCTTGCCAAGAAACGCCACATCGCCGCCAAGCTGCTCATCGAGCCGGGGCACAGGGTTCTCGACATAGGCAGCGGATGGGGCGGTCTTGCGCTCTACCTTGCGGATCACTGCGGCGCCGACGTTACGGGCATCACCCTTTCCGAGGAGCAGCTCGCGATTGCCAACGCACGCTCTCAAGGGCGGAGCCTAACGGCGCGTGCCAGGTTCCGCCTGCAGGATTACCGAGCAGTCCCGGATCGCTTCGACCGAATCGTGTCCGTCGGCATGTTCGAGCACGTGGGGGTTGGCTACTACCGCGCGTTTTTTGGCAAGGCAGCAGAGCTGCTGGCCGACGATGGCGTGATGTTGCTGCATTCGATCGGACGCATGGATGGCCCTGGGACCTGCAATCCCTGGATCAACAAATACATCTTCCCCGGGGGATATGTGCCGGCCCTCTCCGAGGTCTTGCCGGCGATCGAGCGCGCGGGTCTGATCGTCACCGACATCGAGCTTCTGCGGCTCCACTACGCGGAGACACTGCGGGCATGGCGAGAGCGATTTCTTGCTCGGCGCGAAGAAGCGAAGGCCCTCTATGACGAGCGCTTCTGCCGCATGTGGGAGTTCTACCTGGCCGCCTGCGAATGTGGCTTTCGGCACTGCGGGCTGATGGTCTTTCAAATCCAGCTTGCAAAGCGGCAGGACGCGGTTCCTCTCACGCGCGACTACATTGCTGCGCGCGAAGCAGCGCTGGCAGCAAGGGAGACGCAGCATGCCAGCATGAGTGTCGCCGCGGAATGAAGAGGCCCAGAATTTGAATCGACGCTGATGTCGGGGCGCCGCGGGCATCTTAGGAGAAAGACAAGGAAGCGAAAGATGGAATGGATCGGGAATAACTGGATTTGGATCGCCTTCGCTCTCGGGTTTATCGCGCTGCACATGTTTGGCCATGGCCATGGGCATCGTCGGGGGGATGGCGGTCACGGTTGTGGCCGGCGCGATCGGCAACCGTCGGGCCGAGAAGGAAAGCGGGCCGCGGCAGTGGCCGCAAGAGCCCACGGTGCACATAACAATGCACCTTCCGCACAGGAAAATTCCCGGCGCCGGCATGGGTGCTGACACCGGTATCTCTTGAATCCCAGCTCTCGAAGAAGAGGAGAAGCGACATGGCAAACGTGACCCCGACACCCGAGCAGGCTGCACCGGAGCCGAAGATCCAAGACTGTTGCGGTGGACGTGACACAAAGGACGAGAAGGCGCAATCAGCGGAACGCGCGCAAGCCAGTCCGGAAGGAGACGTCAAGCGCGAGCACTCCCGCCACGGGGATGGCGGCGGATGCTGTTGCGGAAACGATAAGGCGAGCAAGTAACGGGCGCTCCTCTCACTCCCAGGAGAATGATCATGATGCAGGCGATGAAAGTCTTAATGATTGCGACGGCAGCCGCGGCTCTGATGTTCGCTGTGCCGGCGGGGGTATTCGCTCAATCCTCGCACGAGGGTCACCACCCGGGAGGAGAGAATACGCCCGCCTCTCCGGCACCCCAGGCTGAATCGGAAGGCGCCGCGCCAATGCAGAAAGGGGGCATGGGCCGCGTGATGGGTGGCAAGGACATGCCCATGATGAAGATGATGCAGGAGATGCATAGCAAGATGATGGGCGGCGGCATGGCGATGCAGCCGAAGGGCGATACCGGTCCGGCGAGCCAGGCCCTAAACGGGATAATCGCCAGGATGCAGGGCGAGATGACACTACCCTTCTCCGGCAATGCCGACGTCGACTTCGTCAGGCGCATGATTTCGCACGACCAAGGTGCCGTTGATATGGCGAAGGTAGTGCTCGCATTCGGCAAGGAAGAGAAAGTCAAAAAGATCGCCGAGGACGTGATTAGGACCAACGAAGCCGACATCGCCAAGATGCAGACCTGGCTTAAGCAGCAAGGTCAGTAAATACCCGGCAAAATGTGCGGAGCCAAGTTTGTAGGGAGCCGACTGCGGCAATGACAAACTGAAAGCACAGAGGAGTTTCGGTATGGGAAACCACGCGCCATCGGCCCTGAACGAGCGATCAAAGAAAGCACAAAGGAAACTCATTGTTGAAAAGGAGCGGTCTCATCTGCGCTCTGAACTTTGTATCCGTGGTCGCGCTCGCGTTGGCTCACTAGCTGAGCACTTTGTGAGGCTCAACTGGCGGAGCGCGCAGAGTAGTGAGGAAACCGTGTATTCGACGCCTGAAAGCAGCGCCATTTTGGTCATCAACTGCGGCTCGTCGAGCCTCAAGTTCGCGCTCTTCTCGGCAAGACGCAGGCTGCCGCGCTATTGGTCGGGTGTGATCGAGCGCATCGGCAGCGACGATGCCTGGCTTTCAATCACCGATGCAAGCGGCGCCGCCGTGGCCGATGAACGCCACCCCGTTGCCCACCACGAGGCGGCCCTGTCGCTACTCTTCGATACAATCAGACGGCATCCTTCCGGGCCGCCACTTATTGCCGTAGGTCATCGGGTTGTGCATGGCGGTGCGGACTGTGATTGCCCACTAATTGCGGACGCGGCCCTTGAGGCGCGACTGGAGCGGCTCGTTCCGCTCGCCCCGTTGCACCTCCCCCATAATCTGGCGGGAATTAGGGCCGCGCGGCGCGCCCGACCGCACTTGCCACAGATTGCGTGCTTTGACACGGCCTTCCATCACTCGTTGCCGCAGCTTGCGAAACTCACCGCCCTACCTCGAAGTTTCTACGACAAAGGCATTCGGCGCTACGGCTTTCACGGTCTGTCGTACGAGTTCGTCGTAAGTGCACTGCGCGCCGAAGACGTTGATGTCGACGCGGAGCGGATCATCGTTGCCCATCTCGGCAACGGTGCTTCGATGTGTGCGCTGAAGGGCGGACGCAGCGTGGAGACCACCATGGGTTTCAGCACTCTGGCTGGCCTTCCCATGGGCACGCGCTGCGGCGATCTCGATCCGGGCGTCGTCCTCTACCTGCTGACCGCGGAGGGCATGGACGTCGGGCGCGTCCAGCACATGCTCTACGAGGAATCAGGCCTCGCTGGCATATCTGGCCTCAGTCGCAACATGCAGGATCTCTTGGCGCGGCCGCAAGATGCTGCCGCGGCCGAAGCGATCGAGTTCTTCTGTTACCAGGCTCGCCGGCACCTGGCTGCGCTAACTGCCGCGCTCGGTGGGCTCGATCGAATCGTCTTCACCGGCGGGATCGGCGCCAACGCCTCCCAGGTACGTCAAATGATCTGCAATGGTCTTGACTACCTTGGCGTGGCGCTCGACGCCGAGCGCAACAAAGGGGGTGATCGAGTCATTTCGGCAGAGAACAGCCCCGTCGTAGTCGAAGCATTCGCAACCGATGAAGAGCTGATGATCGCGCGCCATGTGCGTGACGTGCTGGCGGCCCAACCTTTACTCAAAGAGGCATAGGGCATGAGCGCAGGCGCAAGAAATCTGCAACACCTGATTGATCAGGCCAAGGCGCTGGAGCCCATCCGCGTCGCCGTAGCGGATGCGGCGCAATCAGTTGTCATCGAGACGATGCGAGAGGCGCACGCGCTTGGATTCGTCGAGCCGAGTCTCATTGGAGACGGGGAGAGGATCAAGGTTGTCTGCAAGGAACTTGACTGGAAGATAGCGAGCGACTGGCTTGTCCCGACGGACACCGACGCGGCTGCTGCGAACAAGGCGGTTGAGCTCGCCCGTACCGGCCATGCCGATGCGATCATGAAGGGAAATCTCCATACCGATGTTCTAATGCACGCGTTGCTCGATAAGAACAACGGCCTGCGCGTTCCTGGTCAGCGCGTCAGCCATGTCTTCGTCACTCAAGTCTCCACCAATCCCAAGCTTATCGGCATCACCGACGCTGCCATCAACATTGCCCCCGACCTCAACGCCAAGGCGGAGATCCTGCAAAACGCGGTTGACCTCTTTCACCTTCTTGGGATCGAGAGCCCCAAAGTGGCCGTTCTGTCGGCTGTCGAGACGATCAATCCAGCGATCGTATCCACTTTGGACGCAGCGTGTCTGACGCTGATGGCGCGCCGAGGTCAAATCAGCGGGGCGGTCGTCGACGGGCCCCTTGCTTTCGACAACGCCATCTCCCGAAAGGCAGCCAAAGAAAAAGGCATCGAGTCGCAAGTCGCCGGAGACGCCGACATCCTCTTGGTGCCGGATCTCGTGTCGGGAAACATCCTTGCGAAGAACCTGGAATACCTCGCTGGAGCCATTGCCGCTGGTGTCGCCGTTGGACTGGCCGTGCCGGTTGTTCTGACCTCGCGCGCCGATCCAGCGCCGGCGCGACTCGCGTCGCTTGCGCTGGCGTCTCTTGTGCATCACCGGATGCAAAGGGCACCTGAACGACCACTTCCGACCGAATCTAGCTTTCACTGCGCGCCGCAGCCAGAGCACGCCTGCTTTCCGATGCCTGGATGATGCCATGCTGAAGAGATCACCAGGGCCGGAGCAAAAGGCAACGTCGACCGAGGTTGGGCCGTTCTCCTTTGATCGCCCGCTACATGCCGCGGCTGCCCGCATGACGTCCGGCATCTCTCCGGTGGCGCTGGCGCTCGCTTACAGCGATTGGGCCCAGAACTTCTGCTTCTCACCCGACAAGCAATTGGCGCTTGTCGAGAGATCCGTGCACAACCTGACCCGGTATCTTGAATATTGCGCGCGGGCCTGCCGCGATCCGAGCTGTCCGCTCTGCGTTGAGCCCCTGCCGCAGGATAAGCGGTTTGCTGGAGAGTCGTGGAAGAGCTGGCCTTTCAACGCCATCCACCAAGGATTCCTTCTAACGCAAGACTGGTGGCACGGAGCAACCACCAATCTTGGCGGCGTCTCCAAACATCATGAGGATGTTGTCTCCTTCGTCACACGGCAGCTCCTCGACATGGTGTCGCCGGCCAACTTTCCATTCACCAATCCTAAGGTCATCGAGAAGACGACGCAGCAGGGCGGAATGAATTTCGTTCGCGGGGCATCCAACCTTTTTGATGACTGGTGCCGTACGCTGAACGGCGAGAAGCCGGTCGGCACGGAATCGTTTCAGGTTGGCCGAGACGTCGCTATCACGTCCGGCAAGGTCGTTTTCCGCAACCGATTAATCGAGCTCATTCAGTATACGCCCACGACGAATGAGGTCTTTGCAGAGCCGATCCTGATCGTGCCCGCCTGGATCATGAAGTACTACATACTCGATCTCTCGCCCGACTACTCGCTGGTCAAGTATCTGGTTGAGAGCGGGCACACGGTCTTCGTGATCTCCTGGAAGAATCCTGGCGGCGATGAGCGAGACCTTGGCATTGAGGACTATCGCACCCTCGGCGTGATGGCGGCCCTGGACGCGGTCTCCGCTATCACTTCCGAGCGCCCCATAAACGCCGTTGGCTATTGCCTCGGCGGAACGTTGCTCGCTGTGGCGGCCGCGGCAATGGCACGCGACGGCGATGATCGCCTCAAGAGCGTGACGCTGCTCGCGGCTCAAACTGATTTCACCGAAGCCGGCGAGCTCATGCTCTTCATCGACGAAGCCCAGGTGAGCTTCCTCGAAGACATGATGGCCGAGCAGGGCTACCTGGACACCAAGCAGATGGCAGGGGCATTTCAGCTGCTGCGTTCCAATGACCTAATCTGGTCGGCCATGGTGCAGGACTACCTCCTGGGCGAGCGGCGGCCCATGATCGATCTGATGGCGTGGAACGCGGACGCGACGCGGATGCCTTACCGCATGCATTCCGAGTATCTGCGCCGTCTGTTCCTCGACAACGACCTGGCCGAGGGTCGTTATGAGGTCGAGGGGCGTCCCATTTCCTTGCGGGACATCCGTGTGCCCATCTTTGCCGTCAGCACAATTGCCGATCACGTGGCCCCCTGGCGGTCCGTCTACAAGATCCAAATGCTCACCGATGCCGACGTGAGATATGTGCTTTCTAACGGCGGCCACAACGCAGGCATCGTCAGCCCGCCAGGACATCCTCGCAGACACCACCAGATCGCCACGCACGCTCAGAACGAGCTGTACGTCGACCCCGACGCTTGGCAAGCCGCAGCGGTTCACCATGAGGGCTCCTGGTGGCCTTGTTGGCAAAACTGGTTAGCCCAGCACTCGTTAGGGAAGATCACGCCACCGCCAATGGGTGCAGCAGGCGGCTACGAACCCATTGGCGATGCTCCCGGAACCTATGTATTGGAACCATGAGGCGCGAAATGAGCGCACCGGAAAGCCGTGCACATCAACGGACAAGAGGCGGTCCCGTAACGGTCATCGGTGCCGGCCCTGCCGGTCTAGCCTGCGCCATTACTCTCGCGCGTGCCGGTCGATCTGTCGTTGTCCGCGAATGGCATGAGCACGTCGGCGCCCGCTTTCACGGAGACTACCAGGGCCTGGAGAATTGGAGCGACGAACGAGACGTGCTCGACGAGCTGCGTTCTGCCGGAATTGAAACTACGTTCGATCACCGCACGGTGTCCGCGGGTGTCGCCTTTGACGAACAAGGGCGGCGGTTCTCGCTGCGGAGCAACGAGCCGCTTTACTACTTGGTCCGACGTGGGAAAAATGACGGAACGCTCGATCAGGCGTTGCTGCAGCAGGCCATTGAAGCAGGGGTCGAGGTGCGACTTGGCGACCGCGCGGCTCATGCCGATGGTTTGACCGTTCTCGCGGCGGGGCCGCGCCGAGCAGATGCGATTGCCGTTGGCTATGTCTTTCGGACGGATATGCCCGAGGGCAGCTGGCTTGCACTGGATGACCGGCTTGCCCCACTCGGTTATGCTTACCTGTTGGTCCACGGCGGTCGCGGCACCGTCGCGAGCTGCATGTTCACCGGGTTCAAGACTCAAGCCAAAAGCGTTGAACGCACCATCGCCTTCTTCAAAGAGCACGCCGGGCTCGAGATGCGGGAGCCGCGACCCTTCGGCGGCTTCGCCAACTTCCATCTTCCTCGCACTGCCTTGCAGGGCGGGCACCCCGTTGTCGGCGAGCAGGCGGGATTCCAGGACTCACTTGCCGGCTTCGGCATGCGCTACGCACTCCGTTCGGGCTTGCTCGCGGCGCGCAGCATTCTCGACGGGACCGATTACACGGCACTTTGGCGCCGCGAGCTTCTGCCGCTGTTGCGGACCAGCGTCGTCAACCGGTTCCTCTTCAATACGATGGGAGATAGAGGCAAACGCCTTGCACTGAAGCGGCTCAGCGATGGGGATGCGCGCATCACGTTGCACCGCTTCTATCGGCCCTGGTTGCTCAGCAGGATCCTGTTTCCGATCGCTCGGTTCCGCTATCGCGCGCCGCTACACGACCAAAGCTGCGATCACGAGAATTGTCACTGCGTCTGGTGCCAGTGCCAACACGAGCAAAAACCGTCACCGGTTATGTAATTGAGAGAGGACCTATGACGATAGAAACCGCACCAGGGGCAGTCTCAAAGGAAGTCATCGACCTTAAAGGGTGCAAAGCGTTGATTGTCGGCGTCGCCAATGCCGACAGTCTTGCCTGGTGGGCGGCAAAGCACCTGCACGGGGCGGGTGCGGTCGTCGCCATGACCTATCTGAACGACAAAGCCAAACCATATGTGGCGCCGCTGGCGGAAGAGGTCGAGGCTGATCTCTTCCTTCCCTGCAATGTTGCCAAGCCCGGCGAACTAGAAGCCGTGTTCGACGCAGTGAAGGAGAAATGGGGCGGGCTCGACATCGTTTTCCATGCCATTGCGTGGGCTCGTAAGGAGGATCTACACGGTCGCCTGACCGACTGCTCGGCGGAGGGCTTCGCTGAATCGATGCTCATCTCCTGCCACTCTCTTATTCGGATGGCTCGGCTGGCCGAACCTCTTATGGAGGCTGGCGGCAGTATCCTCACATTGAGCTACTACGGCGCCGAGAAGGTCGTTGATCACTACAATGTCATGGGACCGGTCAAGGCCGCACTTGAAGCCTCGGTCCGCTACCTCGCGCACGAACTCGGACACAAGGGCATCCGGGTCAACGCGATCTCGGCCGGACCGATCAAGACGCGCGCCGCTTCCGGCATCGAGCATTTCGATGAGCTTCTCGCCGAAGCGGCAGCCAAGGCGCCGCTGCGACGGACCGTCGATGCTTGCGAAATAGGACGCGTCTCGGTCGTTCTCGCGAGTGACTACGCAGCCTCCATTACAGGCGAGATCATCCACGCTGATGCGGGATTCCACGTCGCCGGAATGGTCTTCCACTGAAACACAATGACGAGGCAGGAAATGGTTCCAGCTGATCCACAGAGTGAGCAAGTCGACATCAAGCCAACCGACAGCAGATCATCTGCAACAACGGCAGCGACCGCGCGATCAGCGCGAATTGACTTGCCTATCGGCGGCATGACCTGCCCCCACTGCCCTCCGAAGGTGGAGCAGGCTTTGCGGGACGTGCCTGGCGTGCGTTCGGTCCAGGTCAATCTCGCCAACAGGATGGCGCACGTTGCATACGATCCCACCGGAGCCAAGGTCGGCGACTTCATAGCGGCGATCCGCCGGGCCGGATATGTGGCAGGCACAGCGAAAACGCGCATACCGATTGCCAACATGCACTGCAGCTCGTGCATCCTCCGCATCGAGCTCGAGCTTGGCATGACCCCTGGCGTCGTGAAGGCTGAAGCGAGCGCGCTGACCAACGCCGCAGACGTCGAGTATCAGCCGGAGATGACCACCTATGAGCACCTCAAGGAGGCCATCGAGCGCGCAGGCTACCGTGTCGCGGAGCCAAAGCCCGAGGCAGGGGTTGAGACAGACGATCCCGAGGAGCATGCACGACAGGCCGAATACAATCTGCTGATGCGAAAGTTCTGGTTCGCCGCCGCCGTCTCGGTGCCGGTGATGCTGTTGAGCTATCCCGATCTCGTGCCTGGGCTGCGCGATTGGATGCCAATGGGCAGCGAGACGCGCCGCATCGTCTGGGCGCTTTTGGGTCTATTGAGCCTTCCGGTTCTAGTGTGGTCGGGGTCCCAGTTCTTTGCCGGTATGTGGGATGGGCTGAAGCACCGATCGGCAAATATGCACACCCTGATCGCCATCGGCGTTTCCGCAGCGTTTCTCTACTCCGTCGTCGCGGTCGCGTTCCCCGGCCTATTTCCGCGGGCAGAACTCGCCGAGGTGTTTTGGGACGTGACCACCGTCGTGATCGCACTCGTCGTCCTGGGGCTCGCCCTTGAAATCAAGGCAAAGGGTCGCACGTCGGAAGCCATCAAGAAACTGATTGGTCTGCAGGCCAAGACTGCTCGCGTGGTGCGTGACGGAAAGGATGAGGACATCCCCGTTGAGGAGGTGATCGTTGGCGATACCGTGGTCGTGCGGCCAGGTGACAAGATACCAGTCGATGGCGAAGTGATCGAGGGCGCCAGTGCGGTCGACGAATCGATGATTACTGGCGAGTCGATTCCCGTCGAGAAGCGTCTCGGAGACGAAGTGATCGGTGCCACGCTCAACAAGACGGGTAGCTTCAAGTTCCGGGCGACCAAGGTCGGCAAGGATACCGCCCTCGCCAACATCATTCGTATGGTGAAGGACGCGCAAGGCTCGAAGGCGCCGATCCAGCGCGTGGTCGATACTGTCTCCGGCTACTTCGTCCCCGCCGTCATGATCCTTGCCGTGCTTGCGTTCATGGTCTGGTATCTGTTCGGACCTGACCCGCGCTTTGTCTATGCGACGATCGTTCTCGTGACCACACTCATTATTGCTTGTCCTTGTGCGCTCGGACTGGCGACCCCGACCTCGCTGACCGTCGGCATCGGCAAGGGGGCCGAGAACGGCATCCTCATCCGTTCGGGCGACGCCCTGCAGAGCGCGGAGAAATTGGATTCGATCATTCTCGATAAGACGGGAACGATCACGCGCGGCGAGCCATCGCTGACCGACGTCGTCGCAAAGGGCAGCGACGAAGCGACTGTGTTGAAGCTGGCCGCCTCGCTCGAGCGCGGCTCGGAGCACCCGCTTGGCGAGGCGATCGTCAACGGAGCCAAGGCTCGCAAGATCGGCCTCGTCGATGCAAAGGACTTCGCTGCGATCGCCGGTCATGGTGTGAGCGGAAGCGTCGATAATCGCGACGTGCTGCTGGGTAATGCCAAGCTCATGCACGACCGAGGGATTGCCATCGACGCTCTCGCCAAGGACTGGGAGCGGCTCGCGAGCGAGGGCAAGACGCCCATGTACGTCGCAGCCGACGGCCAGGCGCTTGGCCTGGTCGCCGTCGCCGATACGGTCAAACCCGATTCCAAAACCGCAATCTGGGTCCTGCAACAGCTCGGCATCGAGGTCGTCATGCTCACAGGGGACAATGAGCGCACGGCCAAGGCAATCGCCCGCCAAGTCGGTATCGAACGCGTGCTTGCCGAGGTTCTTCCCGACGACAAGGCGCACGAGGTACAGAAGCTTCAGCTCGAAGCCAAGACGGTGGGTATGGTCGGCGACGGTATCAACGATGCCCCGGCGCTCGCTCAAGCCGACGTCGGCTTTGCCATCGGCACCGGAACAGACGTCGCCATCGAGGCGAGCGATGTGACGCTCATCAAAGGCAGTCTCGTCGGCGTCGTCACGGCAATTGAAATTAGCCGGGCGACCATGCGCAACGTGCGCCAGAACCTCATTGGCGCCTTCGGCTACAACACCCTCGGCATCCCGGTCGCTATGGGCGTCCTCTACCCGTTCTTCGGCCTGTTGCTATCGCCGCTCATTGCTGCCGCGGCCATGGCCTTCAGCTCCGTCACCGTTGTCACCAATGCCAACCGGCTCCGCTTCTTCGAGCCGAGGAGGAAAGTCACATGACCCCAGACCGCTGGTTTGTCCTTGTATCGGGCGTGGCTCTCATCGGATTCATCATCTGGTTCTTCTGGATGAACCGCTCCCTTGGCGTGCGCGCGTCCCAGGCTTCGGGAGACTTTCAGGAGGCGATGATCCTGGTGAAGGGCGGCTATACGCCCGATGCCATCGTCGTGCGTGCCGGCAAGCCGGTGCGCCTCAACTTCCGCCGCGAGGAGACGGCGTCCTGCTCCGACAAGGTCATCTTCGCCGATTTCAACAAGAGCGCCGAGTTGCCGACCGGAAAGACGGTCGCTGTGGAGCTCCTCCCTAAGGAGCCGGGAGAATACCCGTTCACTTGTCCCATGGGCATGTTCCGCGGCAGGCTGATCGTCGAGGGCTGAGCAAGTCGCGCGACAACCCGCGGCAAGTCCACTCTGAGCTCAGTGCAACATGACGGAAATCGTACGCCTCTCCACTCTGTTCCTTGAGATGACCGGCTTGGCCGTCATCATGACCGCTGTCGTGATTTCCAGCGCTGATTTTCTGATGCGCGTACGGAAGGACCGGTTCGAAACAAACTATCGCGGCTATAGGGCGAACCTTGGCCGCGGCATTCTCATCGGCCTTGAGCTGCTGATTGCCGCGGACATTCTCAAGTCCGTGGTTATCGATCCGACGCTCAACGGTCTGGCCGTCCTCGGGGGCATCGTTCTGATACGCACGTTTCTCAGTTTTTCGCTCGAAGTCGAAATCAATGGCCATTGGCCATGGCACGGCACTCGCTTTTCCCGAGAGAGATCTCATGGAAACACATGCGACGGCAAATAACCTTGATGCCGTACCATCAACGGTCAAAACCCAACACACCTCAGCCGAGAGGTTCAAACGACATGGCGAAGGACTCTGGCGGACACGGCGCGCATCGGCAGGCAACCGGCCGAGCACTCACGATTTCAGCCTGGCTTACTGGCGTCTACTTCGTTGTGGAACTCGGGATCGGACTCTACACGGGCTCGGTCGCGGTGATTTCCGATGCGTTCCATACGTTCTCGGCCGTCGGCGGCATTCTGGTTGCGATGGTGGCAGCGCGGATTGCGCGACGGTCGCCAAGTCTTCAGAAGACCTTCGGTTGGTATCGAGCAGAAATTCTGGGAGCGCTGATCAACGGGGCATTTCTACTCGTCATGGCGCTCGTTGTCATTGCGATGGGCGCAATGCGCCTGATGTCACCGATCGAACTCCCGACGGGGCCAATGCTTCTTGCTGCGGCGGGCGGTCTAATTACCGAGTTCATTTCCATCTATCTTCTGTACGACCAGCAGGGGCGCGATCTCAACATTCGCGGTGCGTTCTGGCACGTTCTGCAAACATTTGCCGGATCATTGATCATAATCGTGGCCGCACTCGTGATCCGCTTTACGGGCTTTCTCGCGATCGATCCCATCCTTGGCACGGCATTCGGTTTTGTATTGCTCTGGGCATCGTGGGCGATCATGCGGGACGCAATGCACGTGCTGATGGAGGGAACACCCGCGGGCGTCGATATGGAGAAAATCTCGGACGCTCTCCTGAAGATCAAAGGGGTCGTCGACGTCCATCATCTCCACGCTTGGGTGTTAACGTCCAACAAGAACGTCATTTCGGCGCATATCCGCATCGCAGACGACCACGTCGAGCGATCGGCGGCGATACTGGAACAGTGCCACCAGCTGTTGAGCGACACCTACGACTTCTATTTTTCGACCCTTCAGGTCGAGATCACATGCCTCGACGAGGAGAGATCGAGCAGGATCAACGTCGACCCCGGGCGCATCAGGGCCGCAAGCGAGAGCGTCAATGAATGAGGCAACTGAGCTGAACGGTCACCAAGTGGGAGTTGCATAAAATGGCTATGGGAAAACCAGCACTTAAATCTCGCGAGGGGTCGCCACCGGGAGGCTTTTGGACATCCAAGGCATTCCTGGTCTGCCTCGGATTTCTGGCAGTCGCGATCGTCCTTCTTTGGAGCGAACACCGCGCGCACATCCTTGGAGCTGCGTTTTGGCTGCTCCTACTCGCCTGTCCCCTGCTGCACGTGTTCATGCATCATGGTCACAGTGGGAACGGCTCTCATCAGCGCCCCGAGCGCGGCGAGAATTCGCCCGAAGGAGATGGCCATGAGTGAAACGGCGCCAGCTTACGGACTATGGCTCCTGGTCCTGATCAACTCGGTAATCTTCATCCTGTTCGCCTTCAGCTTCTTCAAACCACAGTCGCCCCGTGATTGGCGGTCGTTCGGTGCCTTCAGCGCTTTCCTGGTGGCGCTGTTCGCCGAGATGTACGGCTTCCCGTTGACCATCTATCTGGCCTCCGGCTGGTTGCAGAGCGCCTATCCCGGCGTCGACTGGTTCTCGCACGATGCGGGACATCTGCTCGAGATGCTGTTCGGCTGGAAGACCAACCCGCATTTCGGGCCGTTCCACCTGTTGAGCTTCGCGCTGATCGGCAGCGGGTTCCTCGTGCTCTCGGCCGCCTGGCGGGTGCTGTTCGCGGC
>Ga0209347_1002057_pt1 | contig 28317 bp, 31 predicted proteins | sample AutmiccommuBRH23_FD_187382 | JGI IMG/M metagenome (GOLD analysis project Ga0209347, IMG submission 187382) | Deep subsurface microbial communities from Mt. Terri, Switzerland - Autotrophic microbial communities BRH/23 (SPAdes) (version 2) | ecosystem: Environmental > Aquatic > Deep subsurface >...
GGCCTGTTGTTCCTGATCGATGTACTTTGATGAGATCGTTATTTTCGGCGGGGCGTTGGCAGCATCGCTCGCCGCCGGCACGACGGGGTTCGCATTCGCGATCATTGGGATGGCAACTTGGCTACACGTGATGCCCGCGACACGGGCGCTGCCCTTGGTGGTGGTGAGCTACCGTGTGGGCTCTGGCGCTGGGCATTCCGGCGCTGCCGCTCGGGGGCTATCTCGGATTGATGGTATTCCACAACGCCAGGGACGAGCTGTTCCGACGTATGACGCCGATGCTTTTCCTGGTCTCGGGGCTGCTGCTATGGATGTGATCGCCGCGCCCTGGCGCTGTCGCCGCGCCGGCAGTTCGCACCCCAGCCCGAGCAAAACCGACTATTCTCAACAGGATGGAGCGCCCCTCGGGGGAGCAGTACAAGGAACGTAGCACAAGAGCGGAGTGGCCATCCGGCGCTCCAAAAGCAGAGTGGAGGAGGTTGTATGAAAGCGAAATTGGTACGAAATCTGATCGGCACGTTCCTGATCGCGGGGTTGGCGACCAGCGCCCAGGCGGAGATGGACGAGATCACCGTGGCCCAGCAGTTCGGGGTCAGCTATCTGCCGCTGATCGTGATGCAGGAGCACAAGCTGATCGAGAAGTACGCCAAGGAGAACGGCGTCGACGACCTGGAGGTGAATTGGGTGAAGTTCGCCGGCGGCAACGTCATGAACGACGCCATCCTCTCCGGCAGCCTGCAGTTCGCCTCCGGTGGTGTCGGACCGCTGGTCAAGATCTGGGCGGCGACCGCCGGCCAGATGGATGTGAAGGCCGTGTCTGCCATCAACGCCATGCCTCTGTATCTCAACACCCGCAACCCGAACATCAAGTCGGTGAGAGACTTTACGGAGAAGGACAAGATCGCGCTGCCGGCGGTGAAGGTGTCGATTCAGGCGGTCACGTTGCAGATGGCGGCGGCCAAGGAATTCGGCAAGGATCAATACGACAAGCTCGACCGGTACACCGTCACCATGTCCCATCCCGACGGCATGACCGCACTGCTCGGCGGTGCCAGTGAGGTCACCAGCCACTTTACGTCCCCGCCGTTCCAGTACAAAGAGCTGCAGGACAAGAACGTGCGCACGGTACTGTCCTCCTACGACGTGCTCGGCGGCGAGTCGACCTTTAACACGGTCTGGACCACGAGCAAGTTCCGCGAGGAGAACCCCAAGATCTACAAGGCGTTCACCGCCGCTCTGGAAGAGTCCATGGAGTGGATCGAGGCCAATCCGCGCGAGGGCGCCGAGCTGTACATCAAGTCCGCCCGCAGCAAGGACCCGGTGGACTTCATCTACGACATCATCACGGACGAAGAGGTGGAGTACACCATGGTTCCGAAGAACACCACGAAGTACTCGGATTTCCTCTACGAGGTGGGCGCCATCAAGAAGAAGCCTGACTCCTGGAAGGACATGTTCTTCGACAACGTGCATGATCTGCCGGGCAGCTGATTGGTGACGTAACCTCCGGATCGCCGAGGCCGCGCGCCCCGCCGATCCGGTCTTTATGAATGCAAGGAAACTTGCGGGAGCGATTTCATGGAACAGCCAAATTCCGCGGCTCTTCTGGACGTATCGGGAGTCACACTCCAGTACAAAACCAAGGATCATTTGGTCACGGCCACCTATCGCGTGGACTTCAAGGTATTCAAAGCCGACCGCTTCGTCCTACTCGGTCCGTCCGGGTGTGGAAAGTCCACCCTGCTCAAGGCGGTCGGCGGCTACCTGCGCCCCGTGGAGGGCGACATCAATCTCGGCGGCCGTCGCATTACGCGGCCCGGCCCGGACCGCATGATGGTGTTTCAGGAATTCGACCAGCTCCTGCCCTGGAAGACGGTGAAGCAGAACGTGATGTTTCCCCTGTGCTCCAGCGGCAAATGCGGGGCATCGGAGGCCGAGGACCGGGCAATGAATTACATCGACAAGGTGAATCTCACCAAGTTCGCCGACTCTTTTCCCCACACACTCTCGGGCGGCATGAAGCAGCGCGTGGCGATCGCGCGCGGCATGGCCATGGAGCCCGATATCCTGCTGATGGACGAGCCGTTCGCCGCCCTCGACGCGCTTACCCGGCGCAAGATGCAGGAGGAGCTGCTCCAGCTCTGGGATGACACGCGCTTCACGGTGCTGTTCGTCACCCACTCCATTCCCGAGGCGGTCAAGATCGGCAATCGCATTCTCCTGATGAGCCCGCACCCGGGCCAGGTCAAGGCGGAGCTCAACAGTACCGGCGACGACGATGTGGATCCGCAGACCGGAGAGAAGCTTTCCGATCGTATCCACAACATGTTGTTCGCCGACCAGGTGGAAGAGGAAGAGGAGGTCGCCCATGCCTAACTCAAACGATCACACCATGGCTGCCCGGCTGGTTCAGCGCGATGAGTTCATCCGTGACGAGGTCGAGGCGAACCTCGACAAAGTCGTCGAGAAGCCCCTCACCACCTGGGAGAAGTTGTACGGCATCGGCCTGCTGCGCAAGCTGATGATCCTGGTCGTGCTGGCGCTGATCTGGCAGATCTACGCCATCCAGGTCGATAATGACCTGTTGATGCCGTTATTCAGCGACACCGTTGTGGCGCTGTGGGATGCGCTGGCCAACGGGGAGTTGGTCGAGCAGGTGAGCTACTCGCTGCGGGTGCTGCTGATGGGCTACGCGGCGGGCGTCACACTGGCGGCCGTCCTGGTGGTGGTGGCGATGACGTCGCAGCTGGGCAACGATTTCCTCGAAACCCTGACTTCGATGTTCAATCCCCTGCCGGCCATTGCCCTGCTGCCTTTGGCGCTGATCTGGTTCGGTCTGGGAAATGGCAGTCTGGTATTCGTATTGATTCACTCGGTATTGTGGTCGGTGGCCCTGAACACCCATTCGGGTTTTAAGGGCGTGTCGGAGACGCTGCGCATGGTGGGCCGCAACTACGGCCTGTCGGGTTTCCGCTATATCGGCAAGATACTGATCCCGGCGGCGTTCCCCTCGATCCTTACCGGCCTCAAGATCGGCTGGGCGTTCGCCTGGCGTACCTTGATCGCCGCCGAGTTGGTGTTTGGTGTGAGCTCGGGTGCCGGTGGCCTCGGGTGGTTCATCTACGAGAACAAGAACGAGCTGAACATCGCCTACGTGTTCGCCGGACTGTTCACGGTGATCATCATCGGACTGGCCGTGGAGAACGTCATCTTCCGAAACGTCGAGTCCCGCACCGTGCACAAATGGGGCATGCAGCATTGATCCGCTCGACGGCCGACGCAACCCGCTGTTCGCGCCCGCCGCGGCGCGACGGCGCCAAAGGGCGCTTGGAGTGAATGTGATGAGAATCGATCTCGCGGAAGTGGAAAACGCCGCCAAGGAACTGTACATCCGTGCACTGAAGATCCTTCCCCCGGACATCAAGCAGGGCTTCGATGCACTGGCGGCGAAGGAGACGGACGCCACCGGCCGTTCCGTGCTCGGTACCATGATGCAGAATATCGAAGTGGCTGAGAGTACCGACAACCTGCTGTGCCAGGACACCGGCATCCCGATCTATAACGTCACCGTCGGGCGCGAGGTGGAAATCGACGGACAGGCCCTGAAGCAGGCGATCCGCAGGGGCTGCGAACGCGCGACCACGGAACACCCGTTGCGCTCGTCGGTGGTGCATCCGCTCACTCGCAAGAACGATCAGACTTCCACGGGTCCGGGCGTTCCGGTGATCCGCTTCGAGTACAGCGATGCGCCGCAGCAGCTGCGCATCGACATGATTCCCAAGGGCAGTGGCTCCGAGAACAACTCCTGGCTGAAGATGGCCATTCCGGCCGAAGGCGTCGATGCCGTCAAGACGTTCGTCATCGACTGCGTGCTGGAAGCCGGCGGCAAAACCTGTCCACCGACGATCGTGGGGGTCGGCGTGGGGGGTACTGCCGATGTCTGTGTCTACCTGGCCAAAAAGGCGGCCATCCGTCCGCTGGGTTCGCATTGTGCCGACCCGGAGGGGCGCAAGCTCGAGGAAGAGCTGAGCAAGGCGGTCAACCAGCTTGGTGTCGGTGCGCAGGGCCTGGGGGGCGACTCCACGGCCTTCGCCGTGCATGTGGAGCTGGCCGCCACCCACATCACCATGAACCCTGTGGCGGTGAACATGCAGTGCCATTCGGCGAGGCGCGCCTCGGCGACGTTCACGCCGCACGGCCTCGAGTACGGATTCTGACGCTATGGCACACTACGACATCGAAACGCCGTTCTCGGAAGACGACATCCGCAGGTTGCGGGTCAACGACACGGTGAGTCTCAACGGAACGCTGTACGGCATCCGCGACGCCACGCAGATCCACATGTTCGATCGGGGGCGGACCACGCGTTTCGATCTGCGGGGGCACGCGGTCATCCATACCGCCCCCAACGTGCGCAAGGTGGAGAAGTCGGAGCAGCATCCGGCGGGCTATGCGCCGGTGTGCATCGGCACGACCACCAGTGCACGCATGGAGCGTTTCACGCGTCCTCTCATGCAGCAGTACGGCGTGCGCGCCATCATCGGCAAGGGCGGCCTGCTGGAGGGTTCGTTGGCCGCGCTCGAAGAACTCGGCGGCGTCTACCTGGCGATCGTCGGCGGCACCGCGGCCCTGGAGACCACCTGGGTGGAGGCCATCGAGGATGTGGATCTCGACGACCTCAACCCAGAGTCGCTGTGGAAGTTCCGGGTGCGCGGCTTCGGGCCGCTGCTGGTGGCCATGGACAGTCACGGCCAAAGCCTCTACGGCACGATCCGGGAGTCGAGCCGCGGGAAGCGCGATGCAGTGCTCGAGTCCATGGGCGTGAAGCGCCGCGACTGAGCTCCACGCGATTCGTTTTCGGCGGCTTGCGGCCGCTGCCCCACCGCCAGTTCCGGGAACAGCGAAATCATGCAAACGAGGTCCACCGACATCCTGATCCTGGGTTCCGGTGGCGCCGGCCTTTTCGCGGCGCTGCATGCCCACAAGGCCGCACCGGATCTGTCCATCACCGTGGCGGTCAAAGGGCTGCTGGGCAAATGCGGCTGCACGCGCATGGTCCAGGGCGGGTACAACGTGGCGCTGGCACCCGGGGATTCGGTGGAGCGTCACTTCCAGGACACCATCGAAGGTGGGAAGTGGCTGCCCGACCAGGAGCTCGCCTGGAAGCTGGTCAGCGTGGCGGTGGAGCGGGTGCATGAGCTGGAGAACGAGCTCGGCTGCTTCTTCGATCGCAACGCCGACGGCAGCCTGCACCAGAAGGCCTTTGCCGGCCAGACGTTCGACCGCACCGTGCACAAGGGCGATCTCACCGGCATCGAGATCATCAACCGTCTGGCGGAGCAGGTCTGGGCCCGGGGGATCGAACGGCTCGAGGAGCACCGCGCCGTGGAGTTCATTCCCAGCCGCGATGGTTCGGCCATTGCCGGCGTGCTCATGCTCGACATGCGCACCGGCGAGTTCGTGCTGGTGCGCGCCAGGGCGGTGCTGCTGGCCACCGGCGGCGGCCCCACCATGTACAGGTATCACACGCCGAGCGGCGACAAGAGCTGCGACGGCATGGCCATGGCCCTGCGCAGCGGTCTGGCGCTGCGGGACATGGAGATGGTGCAGTTCCATCCCACCGGGCTGCTGGCCGGCGTCCACACCCGCATGACCGGCACGGTACTGGAGGAGGGGCTGCGGGGCGCCGGCGGGTATCTGCTCGATGGCAACGGCGAGCGTTTCATGCAGCGCTACGACGAGCGCGGCGAGCGGGCCACCCGCGATATCGTCTCCCGGGCGATCTACAGCGAGATGCGGGCCGGGCGGGTGACGCCCAACGGCGGCGTCTATATCCAGATGAGCCATCTCGGCCCGGACAAGGTGCGAAAGCAGTTCAAAGGAATGGTCGAGCGCTGCGCCGACTGCGGCTTCGACCTGGCCGCCGGCCGCGTGGAAGTGGTGCCCACCGCCCACTATATGATGGGCGGGGTGCTGTTCCATCCCGATTGTTCCACGGCCCTGCCGGGGCTGTTCGCCGCCGGGGAGGACACCGGCGGTGTGCACGGCGCCAATCGCCTGGGGGGCAACGGTGTGGCCAATTCCACGGTGTTCGGCGGTGTGGCCGGGGATCGAATGGCCGCCTGGCTGGCCGAGGGTGCCGAGCTTCAGGCGCCGGATGCCGAGGCGGTGCAGGCGGGCGTCGACCGCTACACACGCCCACTGGACCTGCCCGCCGGCGATCTGGGCGCCATCCGCGAGGACCTGTTCGAGCTCATGTGGGAAGATGTGGGCATCGTGCGCAACGCCGGTCAGTTGGGCCGCGCCCGCGAACGCCTGGCGCAGCTCGATCGCAGCCTGCAGGACATCGGCATCGGCAGCCGGGACCGGGCCTTCAATCTCACCTGGCACGACTGGATGAATCTGAGCAACCTCATCCAGGTCAGCCGCGCCATTACCGAGGCGGCCCTGGCGCGCCAGGATTCCCGCGGCGCGCATTTCCGGGAGGATTTTCCCGAGGCCGGCAGTCCCGAGGAGAGCGCCTACACCTGCGTCACCGGTCAGGGCGACGGCCTGCAGGTCCGTTTCCAACCGGTGCAGTTCACCCGTATTAAGCCCGGCGAATCCCTACTGTCCACTACCAGCAGCTGAGCACAGCCATGCCACACATCGTGATCTCGGAATTCATGGACGCCGCCGCGGTCGCGCGCCTGCAGCGGGACTTCGACGTGCTGTTCGACCCCGGCCTCGTCGACCGGCCGCAGGAACTCGAGCAGGCGCTGGCGGATGCCGGCGCCCTGATCGTGCGCAATCGCACGCAGGTGCGCGGTGCGTTCCTGGAGGCCGCCACCCGTCTCCGGGTGGTAGGTCGTCTCGGCGTCGGATTGGACAACATCGACCTGGAAGCCTGCCGGGCCCGCGGCATCGAAGTCATCCCCGCGACCGGCGCCAACGCCCAGGCGGTGGCCGAATACGTGATCTGCATGTCCATGTTGTTGCTGCGCGGTGTCTTCCTGGCCAGCGCCCAGGTGGCGGCCGGCGAATGGCCGCGAGCGGCGCTTTCCAATGGCCGCGAGGCAGGCGGCAAGACGCTCGGCCTGGTCGGCTTCGGCGGCATCGGCCAGTTGACCGCCCGCCTGGCCCAAGGCCTGGGCATGGAGGTCCTGGCGCACGATCCCCATCTTTCCGGTGGCGTGCCCGGGGACCTGCGCGCCACCCTCGTGGATCTGCCGGATTTGCTGGGGCGCGCCGACGCGGTGTCCCTGCACGTGCCGTTGACCCCCGACACGGCGAACCTGCTCTCCCGGGAGCGGCTGGAGCAGATGAAGCCCGGAGCGGTGCTGATCAACACCGCCCGTGGCGGCATCGTCGACGAGCACGCCCTGGCCGAGCTGCTGCGCGCAGGGCACCTCGGCGGGGCCGCCCTGGACGTCTACACCAACGAACCGCTGTCGGCGGGCAGCCCGCTCGCCGGGGCGCCCAACCTGGTGCTCACCCCCCATGTGGCGGGTGTGACGGCCGAGTCCAACCAGCGGGTCAGCTCCCTGATCGCCGAGCGGGTCGCCGCCTTTCTCTCTTCCTAGGAACCACCGATGCCCACTGTCGCACTCAACGAAATGACTGCCCTGGTGACCCGCGCGTTTGAAAACGCCGGCGCGTCCGCCGCTATGGCCTGCAGCGCCGCCGACCACCTGATCGCCGCCGAGGCCCAGGGTCTGAGCTCCCACGGCCTGTCGCGCACACCTCTTTACTGCGCCCACCTGCGCAATGGCCGTACGGATGGGGCCGCCGTGCCGGGCATCACCCGCGAGCGCGGCGGCGCCTGTCTGGTGGATGCCGCCTACGGCATGGCCTTCGAGGCCTGCGCCCTGGCGGTGAGCGAAGCGGTGGGCCGCGCCCGCGTCCACGGGGTGGCGTTCGCCGGCGTCACCCACAGCAATCACTTCGGTGCGACGGCCCTGCACCTGCAGCCCGTGGCGCAGGCCGGCATGGTCGGCCTTGCGTTCGGTAACTCGCCGGCGGCGATCGCACCGTGGGGCGGCAAGACGCCATTGTTCGGCACCAACCCGATCGCTGCTGTGTTCCCCCGTCGCGATGCGGCGCCGGTGGTGATCGACCTGTCATTGTCCCAGGTGGCGCGTGGCAAGATTCTGGTGGCGGCGCAACGTGGCGAGCCCATCCCCGAGGGTTGGGCCGCCGACCGGGACGGCCGTCCGACCACCGATCCCAAGGCCGGCCTCGACGGCAGCATGGCGCCCGCCGGCGGCGTGAAGGGCGCCATGCTCGCCATGATGGTGGAGCTGCTGTGCTGTGCGCTCACCGGCGCCGCGTTCGGTTTCGAGGCCGATTCGTTCTTCAGCGACACCGGCAACCGCCCGGCCATCGGTCAGGCGTTCCTGGTGATCGACCCGGGGGCCCTGGCGGGCAACGACGTCTACAACGCGCGTCTGGAAACGCTGATCGGGAAGATGCTGGAGGACGATGGCGTGCGGCTGCCCGGCGAGCGCCGGCTGCAGAACCAAGCCAAGGCCGAGTCGGGGGGATTGTCCGTGCCTGACGAGCTGTACGAGAAGATCGTCGATCTGGCGCGCAGCGCCTAGCGCCGCAGCACGGGCGGCCCTCCGGGGCCCCCCTTCAGGCTGCCCCGCCAACCGGCGCGGTACTCAACTCATCATCGATTGCTGATAGTTCTCGAGTCCCACGCGCGCGATGAGGTCCAATTGGGTCTCCAGCCAGTCGATGTGCTCCTCTTCGCTCTCGAGAATGTTTTCGAACAGCTCGCGCGACACGTAATCGGAGACACGTTCGCAGTGCGCAACGGCCTCGCGCAGGAGCGGCAGACCGTCCGTCTCCAGCTTGAGGTCGCACTCGAGGATCTCGCGGGTATTTTCGCCGACCAGGATCTTGCCCAGGTCCTGGAGATTGGGTAGCCCTTCCAGGAAGAGGATGCGCTTGATAAGCGCGTCGGCATGTTTCATCTCGTCGATGGACTCGTGATACTCCTTCTCGTTGAGTTCGCCGAGTCCCCAGTTCTCGAACATGCGCGCGTGCAGGAAGTACTGATTGATGGCGGTCAGCTCGTTGGTCAGCACCCGATTGAGGTACTCGATCGCCTTGGTGTCGCCCTTCATTTGAGTGCTCCTTGGGGTGCCCCGTCTCGGGTCCGCGGTAGTATAGCTCAGGGCGAACTCGCGCTAGCGGGCGGGCGCCGGGTCCGCGAGCAGCGGCGTGGGTGGGGCTATGGACGGGCCGGAGCCGCGCGCTTCGGCGATGATCTCGCGGGCGCATCCGACGCAGCGTCCGCACTGGCTACCCACACCTAAACTGCGGCTTATATCCCGAAGGGTGCCGGCCCCCTCGGCGACTTGCGCGCGGATCTGGTGGTCAGATACGCGGCGGCACACGCACACAACCATGCCTTCTCTCCTGCAATGGCCGTCCTGGATGGTGCGAGTATGAATAGAAACGCGAATGATTGTCAATAACGATACCAGACGGCGTGGAGATTCGGCTCGGAGGCCGGGACGACGGGGCCCCGGCCGGGTTGCCGATCCTTACTTGCGCAGTTCCGGATGCTCCAGGTAGCGCACGTCCTTGGGCGACAGGGGGATCGGGTTGATGTACTGGTAGCCCTTGGACTGCAGGTAGGCGATTTCCGGGAAGCCGGCCGGCACCACGGTGATGAATCCGTGCATGTCCTGTGCCTGGTAGCCGGCGGCCCGCATGGCGTTGTTGCACATGCGGAACTCGACCCCCGACTCTGCCAGTTGGGCCATGTTGTCGATGATTCCCTGGTATTTTTCGTAATTCTCCTTGGCGAACACCCGCAGCTCCGGTCCGTGGGTCACCACTACCATCTTGCCCTTGAGAGGCTTGGCGGTGTTCTTCACGAAGGCATGGAGGATGTTGAGGTCCTTGGGGTCGTCGTAATTGACGTCGAATACGGCATCGATGGTGGGATACTCGTGCATATCCACCTTCGCGGTGCCGTAGGGAGCAAAGTCCTCGGCGTGAACCAGGGGCGACGACGCGGCGGCGCCCAAAGACAGGGCGAGGCATACTGCAGACATCTTCATGGTGACTCTCCTTCGGTGGTTCGGCCCCTCTCAGTGGACCTGGGGTGTCGTGCCGTGGATCGGCATCAATTCGCGAGCCAGTGGTGCAGCTCGCGGGTTTCGCGCAGGATCAATTGCGCATCCTGGAAGGCATTGGCCAGCAGGGTGATGCCCTGCAGCGCGGCGATCAGATGCACCGCGCGGTCGCGGGCGCGGGCAGGGCGTTCGCCGAGGGCCTGAAACTGGGTCCGACACCAGCTCACGAGCCGGCGCAGCGGCTCGGCGGCATGAGCCGACGCCGGTCCGCCGGATTTGGCCAGTTCGTAGCACAGGCTGCCCACGGGGCAGCCGTACCGGGCATCGCTCTCGCGCTCATCCACCCACATCTGGATCAGCCGCCGCAGGCGGGCGCGCGGGTCCGGGTCACGCTCCCAGCGGGCGATGCGTTCCTCCAGCCCGCGCAGGCGTTCGTCGACCACCGCGGATACCACCGCCTCTTTGGTTCGGAAGTAGTAGTAGAGACTGCCCACGGGCTGCGCGGCCTCCCGGGCGATGTCGCTCAGGGTGGTGTTCCCAACTCCCTGGCGATGGACGACGCGCCCGGCGGCGACGACGAAGCGCTGCAACTTCTCCTGTGCGCGTTCCTGAACCGGTGACATGGCAGCCTCGAATAAAGTGGGTTGGCCCACTTACTTTTAGGCGTAGCGGTCGCCGTTGTCAAGGTGTGCAAGGGAACAGCGCGCGCGGCGGCGACCTCTTGGGCGTCACGCAGTCTTTAGCGCGCCGTCTGCAGTGGAGGGGTAAGCGGCGCGCGGCAGGCTGGAGGCCGTCGGCGGCGGATGCTTCGGATGTGGGAGCACCCACTGGCCAGTGACGCGGCCATAGCCGCGGCTGCGGAGCATGTGGCCTTAGCTGGTTTCACGCGCAGGAGCAGCTGCACCGCGTCTAGCCGGCATTGAAGCCGCGCCGAACGTTTGAGCGGGGCTGCGCCGAAAGCCCCAGGGGGCCAGTCGCGGACTGGCCTCTGGACGCTGCGTTCACGATTTCGCTCGCGACGCGCAGCCCGGTACCGAGCCTGTTACCTGTCCACAGGAAAACCGCAGACTGCTACTTCTGCTGCCAATTCCCACCGGCGCCCTGATACCACCAGCCGGACTTCGCCTTGGCCACCCAGCGCCGGGCGAACGTGGCGCGGATCTCGTCTTCCCATTCCGGGTGATCGTTGGCCTTGGCGACCTCCCGATACAGGGCGTTCCAGTCGTCGTTGTCCTCTGACACCAATTGGCGCAGCCGGTTGCGGTCCTTGAGCGGTGCCGCACCGAGCTCGCGGACCTGGATCAAACCGTTTGCGCCCATGCCGATGGCGCCTGCGTCGAAGAACGGCTCCAGTTGCGGCCGCCGCTGGGCCAGGGAGTTTGTGATCGCCTGGATCGCCGGGGTGCTGATGTCGATATCGGCCTGCTGGGCGTTGGCCGGGGTCGACACCCACTGCAGTACCTGCACATAGATGGGCACGGTGGTGCGGGACTGGGGCTCGGGCGATTTCGTCGCAGGCTCGTCGCCGGTCTTGGGCTGGCGCCCGTACACCTCCTCGAGGATACGGTCGGCCGCGCTCTCGGCCGCAGCCGCGGGGAAATAGACATTGATGGTGACGCAGGCGGCCAGCCAGAGGGATGCCACCGCCGTGGACAACGGACCCGCAATACGCTTCATGGAGCGACTCCCATTCACTGATCGGTTCTTATCATGGCAGTGTTCGGCGTCGGCGACAAACCGCCTTCAGCGCACCACCGGCCCTTCGCCGGCGGTGACCGCCTGCAGGCGCTGCACCAGGACGTCCCAGTCCACCCGCCGCTGATGGCCGATGACGTCGATACGTGGCAGTCCGCCGCCCTCGACCAGGTAATAGCCATTCGGGGCGGGGGCGACGCCGCCCATGTCGCACACGCCGTTCGCCAGGCGGCACGTGATGCCGAGCCGCGCGTAGGAGAAGTCGTCGAACACCCGCAGAAAGCTTTTCGACAGCGCACCGCCCACGCCGCCGCCCAACGTGGTCAGGTTGTCCACCGCCCGCTGACTGATGCGGTGGCGGGAGCCGTCGTCGGGGGGCGTGTGCAACTCGGCATGGAAGGCCACCGGACGCCAGTTCTGCAACACCAGGTCGTGGACGGCGCCCTGCAGGCGCCCTTCGATGCGGCCGAAGGAAAAGGTGCCGGTGAGCTCGCGCAGGTCGAGATTGCGCATTTGAATGTCGGCGGTGAGGGTGGGCACCACGCCCAGGGGACGCTCCATGCGCAGGTCGCGCACCGTCACCTCGCCGTCGAAGGCGCGCACCAGCAAGACGCCTTCCACCTCGGCGTTGCCGTCGGCATAGCGGAGGTTCGGCACCACTCCCGACAGGCGCCCCGACATCACCGGCCAGCCGAGAGCGGCGCTGAAATCCTCCATGGAGAGGGGCGTGAGCACGGCGTCCAGTTGCCACGCGAGATCGGGACCGGCGGGGTCGGTCAGCTCGAAGGTGCTGACCTCGAGGCTGCCATCGAACACCGGCAAGGACGCAGGGGCGGTAAGGCGCACGCCCGCGGTGCTGCCCTCCAGCTCAAAGGCCGTGCTTCCCAGGGATAGATCGTAGAGGCGTCCCCCGTCCCAGTGCAGCCGGCTCGGCGCCGGTGCATCGGTGCCGGTCCACCGCAATTCGCCCCCCAGGCCCCAGAGCGCAAAGCGCCCTGCCTGGTCGCGCACGGCGACTTCCTTCAGGTCGGCATCCAGCGCCAGGCGCTCGCCCCGATAGCGTACCTGGGCCTGCAGATGTCCCGCCACGTCCAGGCTGCCGGCCAGGGTGCCGATCAACAGTGGCTGGAGATAGCGTTGGTACAACTCGCCCGCCGCGGGGCTGATGACGCCAAGGTCGGCGGCGGTGACCGGCCGCTCGGCGCCTGGGGCCAGGGTCACGCTACCGTCCACGGCCGTGCCGGTGTCGTCGCGAAACTGCACCGTCTCCAGGTGCAGACGCTGCTGGTGCCAGGCACCCTGCCAGCGCAGCTCGGCGGGAATCAACGGCAGCTCCCAGCAAGGACCGGCCAGGCACAAGGTGCCGCGCGCCGCCTCCAGGCGGCCATCGGTGCGCCAGCCGCCGGCGATACGGCTGACCTGGAGATCCGCCTCGAGATCCACCTCCTCGGCGGCGTTGACTCCGTCGGCGTCGCTGAAGGCCAGCCCGGTCACCGTCGGCCGCCAGGTGACGGTGCGCACCCCTGTGGCATCCAACTGCACGGCGAGAGCACCCGAGAGCTGGCCCTCGGCCGCGTAGCCGGCGGTGGTCCCGGCCGGCAGCCTTCCCATCAGCGCGGCCAGGCTCAGGTCGCGGGTCTCCAGGGCCAGGCGCCAGCGCCCGTCCGTGCCGTGAAGCGCCACGTCCACGCTGCCGGCGAACAGCGGCACTCGGTCCAGGGCCGCCGACAGGCTGCCGACGGCCGGGTCGTAACGAAACGTCAGTGGCAGGGGCTCGGAGGGCAGGTGCTCATGAGACGCCTGCAGGGTACCCCGTCGACACTCCCAGGCAGTGCCCGCAGGGCGCAGCTCGGCGCACTGGAGGTGCACGTCCGTGAGGGTCTGGTCCGGGCCCGGGAGGTGGATGCGCGCGGCGCGCAGATCCAGGGACAGGGGGCCGGCGTCGCCCAGGCCTACAGCCAGCCGCCCGCCCTCCAGGTGCCAGCCGCTGCCGCTGAGGCTGCCCAGCTCCACCTCGATACGCTCGACCGCCCCGGCGGCTTGCCAGGCGAGCAGCAACGCGGCGAGGGCGACCAGGCGCCTCCGGGGGGTTCGCTGCGCGACGCGAGGGGGCTGGGCCGGGGAGTCGGGTCGGGCCATTGGCCCAGTGTACTGCACCGCCGCCGCCGACGGCCGCCCCGGGGCTCCGGGGCCGATCCGACCCGCGGACTTGAAATACCCTAGTAATTCACTAAGATATGCGCCTGGCTGCGGCGCCCTGGTGTCCGGGTCCGCGCCGTGTTTCACATCAATGGACGAATACGGTGACGACTATGTCTGCAGTTGCAGAATTGAAACTGGACGGTGAAGGGTTCCTGGTGGACCGCGATGATTGGAGTGAGCAGGTGGCCGTGGAGCTGGCTGCCCGCGACGGCTTCCAGGTGGACGACCAGATCATGGGCTACATCCGGGAAGCCCGGCGCATGTATGAGGAAGACGGCGTGGTGCCGCCGATCCGCAAGTTCGCCAAAGCCATGGATACCGACACCAAGCATCTCTATGGAGTGTTCCAGAAGGGCCCCATGAAGCTGATCTGCAAGTGGGGCGGGCTGCCCAAGCCCACCGGCTGCGTCTGACGCCGCGACCGTGCGCGCGGCGGCGGGAGTGGTGATTTTGGCAGCGGCGCTCGCGGTCGAGGCTGCGCCGCCGCCCATGGCCGATGTGCATCTGCACTTCAACTGGAACCATGAAGAGCTCATGGACGCACCCGAGGTCGTGGCGCGGCTGCGGGAGCGCAACGTCGTCCTGGCGGTGGTCACCGCCACCCCGATGGACAATGCGGTGAAGCTGCGCCGCGCCGGCGGCGACTGGATCGTGCCCATCGCCAGCCCCTACGTGGAGGTGCTCAAGCGCGAGACCTGGCACATCCATCCCGAGGTCGTCCCGCGGGTGCGCACCGCCCTGGAGAGCGGTGAGTACTTCGGGATCGGCGAGGTGCATGTCATCTCCGGCTACGGGCCGCGGCGGGACAATCCGGTATTCCTCGGCCTGCTGGAGCTGGCCCGTGAATTCGGTGTGCCGTTCATGATTCACACCGACGCGTCCGATTACCGCTTCTTCGAATCCATTTGCCGAGCGCATCCCCGGGTGCGCTTCCTCTGGGCCCACGCCGGCGGTCAGCTGGGCGCCGACGATGTCGGCGCGCTGCTGGAGTCCTGCGACAACGTCTGGGTGGAGCTGTCGGCGCGCGATCCCTGGCATTACGGCAAGCTGACGGACGCAAACGGCGCGTTGCTGCCGGGCTGGCCGCAGCTGTTGACGCGCTTCGCCGATCGATTCATGACCGGCACCGACCCGGTGTGGAATGCCCACCAGATTCAGCGCTGGTACGAGGCCGACGAAGGTTGGCAGCACTACGCCCGGCTCAACGATTGGCACCGCCAGTGGATCGATCAGTTGCCCGGGGACGTCCAGCGGCTGATCCGGCTCGAGAACGCGCAGCGGTTCTTCCGCGAAACACCCGACGCAGAGGCGCAGCGGCGCAGAGACCGCAGCGCGGACTAGCGATCGGGTGCGGCGCGCTGTTGTCCGGCGGTTCCAGGCGCCCGCGGGCCTTTCAACGCACGCGCCGTCCTCTGCAGCTCGGCGTTGACGCCTATAGCTGGAGCAGAGCAGGCAACCGCTGCGGTTGATCTGCGCGATCGGCGTGCACCGGCCCGTTCGGGTGCACCGAGCGGGTGCGCGGCCGCCCGGTGCGACGCTCGACTCGCTGTGTCGCCCCCTTTCTTTTCTACCTGCGGTCAACGCCTTGCCCTTCGATCGGCGGGCTGGCATCGCTCTTGCTATCTCCGTTGCAGGCCCGAGTACGACGCGACCGACGTGGTCGCAGCTGCAAGGAGTGTCTGCATGAGCACCAAGAGTCTTGGCAACCCCTACGATCCGGCATCGGACCTGCGCCATGGCGCAGGCTGCGCCTGCAGCCGCTGCACCCGCGCGGCGGCACCGCAATCTCCGCCAGCGGAGCCGGCACTCGAGCGCGAGGCGATCATCGACCGCGCGGTCGAGAGCGCCGTGGTACGCAGCGTCTTCGCGCACGATGACCTGAGCCGGCGTTGGTTCCTCGGGCTGTTGGGCGGCGGCACCCTGGCCGCCGCGCTGGCCAGCGTGCTCCCCATGGAGAAGGTCAAGGCGGCGGTGAAGGAAAGCATGGGGCCCCTGGAGAAGCAGAAGCTCAAGGTGGGTTTCGTGCCCATCACCTGCGCCACGCCCATCATCATGGCCCACCCCATGGGCTTCTACAGCAAGTACGGCCTGGACGTGGAGGTCATCAAGACCGCCGGCTGGGCGGTGGCCCGGGACAAGTCCCTGAACAAGGAATACGACGCCGCGCACATGCTCACGCCCATGCCGCTGGCCATCAGCATGGGGGCGGGCTCGACCGCCGAGCCGTTCTACATGCCGGCGGTGGAGAACATCAACGGCCAGGCGATTACGCTGCATATCGACCACAAGGACAAGCGCGATCCGAAGCAGTGGAAGGGCTTCAAGTTCGCGGTGCCGTTCGAGTACTCCATGCACAATTTCCTGCTCCGCTACTATGTGGCGGAACACGGCCTGGATCCGGATCGGGACATCCAGATCCGCGTGGTGCCGCCACCGGAAATGGTGGCCAACCTGCGCGCCGGCAACGTGGACGGCTATCTGGCCCCCGATCCGTTCAATCAGCGGGCGGTGTGGGAAAAGGTGGGCTTCCTGCACCTGCTCACCAAGGACATCTGGAACGGCCACCCCTGCTGTGCCTTCGCCGCCAGCCGGGAGTTCGCCGAGACCATGCCCAATACCTTCGGTGCCCTGTTCAAGGCCATCGTCGATGCGACGCAGTACTCCTCCGGCCCGGCCAACCGCGCCGAGATCGCCAAGGCCATCGCACCCAAGAACTATCTCAATCAGCCGGAGGCGGTGGTGCGCCAGGTGCTCACCGGGCGCTTCGCCGACGGCCTGGGCAATATCCAGGACGTGCCGGACCGCATCGATTTCGATCCCTTCCCCTGGCACTCCATGGGCGTGTGGATCCTCACCCAGATGAAGCGCTGGGGCTACATCGACGGAGACGTGGACTACAAGGGCATCGCCGAGGAGGTCTATCTGGCCAGCGACTGCGCCAGGGTGATGCGCGAGCTGGGCTACGAGGCGCCGAGCCAGACCTACCAGACCTACACCATCATGGGCAAGGAGTTCGATCCCGAGCAGCCCGCCGCCTACGTAGACAGCTTCGCCATCAAGCGGGCCTGAGCCATGGAGCGCTTTCTCAAACTCCGCGCCGCGCTGCTGTCGGTGGTGATCCTGGTGGTGGTCCTGGGGGTCTGGGAGCTGGCCAACCAGGCTCCGGCCGAGAGCGGCGAACTCACCGAGTACCAGATGCTCATGGGTGGGTCGGAACCCAACGCCCGCATCCCGAGCCCTTCGCAGATCATCCAGCATGCCGCCGCCGCACTCTCAGACCCGTTCTACGACGCCGGTCCGAACGACAAGGGCATCGGCCTGCAGCTGCTCTATTCCCTGGCGCGTGTCATGGCCGGCTATTTGCTGGCCGCGGCGGTGGCGATCCCGGTGGGGTTCCTGATCGGCATGTCACCGCTGCTGTACCGGGCGCTGGACCCGTTCATCCAGATCCTCAAGCCCATCTCGCCCCTTGCGTGGATGCCCCTGGCCCTGTTCGTGATCAAAGACTCGATCCTGTCGGCGGTGTTCGTGATCTTCATCTGCTCCATTTGGCCCATGCTCATCAACACCGCCTTCGGCGTCGCCGCGGTGAACCGCGATTACCTCAACGTGGCGCGTACCCTGGAGCTCGGCAAGCTGCGCACCGCCATGACGGTCATCCTGCCCGCGGCGGCCCCGACCATCCTTACCGGCATGCGCATTTCCGTCGGCATCTCCTGGCTGGTGATCGTCGCCGCCGAGATGCTCGTGGGCGGCACCGGCATCGGCTACTACGTCTGGAACGAATGGAACAACCTGGACCTTACCAGTGTGATCTTCTCCATCCTGATGATCGGCGTGGTGGGGATGGTGCTGGACCTGGCCCTTGCCCGGGCCGCGCGCGCGGTGCAGTACGCGGACTGACCACGAGGAGGCACCATGTCACAGGCATTCCTGCAGGTACAGAACCTCACCAAACGGTTCCTCGGACCGAAAGGCGACGAGCCCCTGACGGTGTTCGAGAACGCCAGCTTCGACATCCGGCAGGGCGAGTTCGTCTGCATCATCGGCCATTCCGGCTGCGGCAAGTCCACCATCATGAACGTTTTGGCAGGCCTCGACCGTGCCACTGACGGCGTGGTGGTGATGGACGGCAAGGAGGTCGCCGGGCCCAGCCTGGAGCGCGGCGTGATCTTCCAGAATCACAGCCTGCTGCCGTGGCTGTCGGTATACCGCAACATTGCCTTCGCCGTGCGTTCCCGCTGGCCGCGCTGGAGTGCGGAGGAGGTGCGCCGCCACACCCGAAGGTACATTGGCATGGTGGGTCTCAAGGGCACGGAGGACCGCAAGCCTTCCCAGCTCTCCGGCGGAATGCGCCAGCGGGTGGGCATCGCCAGGGCGTTCGCCATCGAGCCCAAGCTGTTGCTCATGGACGAGCCCTTCGGCGCGCTCGATGCCCTCACGCGGGGGATGATCCAGGAGGAGCTGCTCAAGATCTGGAGCCAGACGGCACAGACCGTGTTCATGATCACCCACGACGTGGACGAAGCCATTCTGCTGTCGGATCGAATTCTGCTGATGACCAACGGGCCCTATGCCCGCGTCGCCGAGTCGGTCACCGTGGACCTGCCCCGCCCGCGGGACCGTACCCGCGTGGTGCATCATCCCGCCTACTACGCCATTCGCAACCACCTGGTGGACTTCCTGGTGCAGCGCTCCCGGGAGTTGGCCGGCGCACAGCAGAGTGCCGCCGCGCGCTCCGGGCCGGGCACCAGGCCGCTGGAGGTGAACCCGGCGGCGCCCCGTATCGTCGGTTCCGAACCCGGCGACCCAAGTGCCGAGGCGCGCGATCGCACGGTCGCCCGGCTTCGGTGAATCGATCTCAGCGTGAGAGGAGAGAACTCATGAGCAATCTGGCAACATCGTCGCTATCGCCCCAGGCCCGGTCGGCCGGCGCACCCATGAGCAAGCTGGAGATGACCGAGGTGATCATGGCGGCCAAGGCTGCCCAAGGCGTCAGCTGGGAGACCATCTCCGACGCGGTGGGCATGTCGCCCGTGTTCGTCACCTCGGCCTGCCTGGGGCAGAACAGCCTGTCGGCCGCGGTCGCCGACAAGCTATGCGCGGTGCTCGGCCTGGCCCCGGAAGTCTCGCTCGCCCTACAGCAGTTCCCGTTCAAGGGTGCGCCATGGACGGTGCCCACCGATCCCCTGGTGTATCGGTTCTACGAGATCATCCAGGTGTACGGCGGCACCATCAAGGAGCTGATCCACGAGAAGTTCGGCGACGGCATCATGAGCGCCATCGACTACACCATGCATATCGACAAGCAGGCGGACCCGAAGGGCGACCGCGTGGTGGTGACCATGAACGGCAAGTTCCTGCCGTACAAGCAGTGGTGACCCGCGGGCGGCCTAGTCCGCTTCCCGCTCGATGGTGCAGCAGTGGGCCGCCGGTGCCGGGGCCGCGGCGTTCTCGAGCACGGCGCCGGTGACCGGGTTGGGACGGAAGGTGGTACAGCCCTTCAACCCCTGGCGATAGGCGCTCAAATAGAGGTCCTCGAACCGTTCGAACGGCAGATCCGAGGGCGCGTTGATGGTCTTGGACACGGCGCTGTCCACGAACGGCTGCAAGGCCGCCTGCATGGCCAGGTGCTCCTCCGGCGCCAGGGACTGGGCATCGATGAACGGGGGCGGGAGCGGGGCGCCGGGATGCAGGCGCTGCCACAGCCGCCAGGCGTAATCGCTGAGTTCATAGCGCACCCGGTGACCGTCGCGATCCAGCACCAGGCGGGTGTAGTGGAACGCAAAGGCTGGCTCCAGGCCGCTGGAGACGTTGTTGGCCAGCAGGCTGATGGTGCCGGTCGGCGCGATGGCCAGCAGGTGGCTGTTGCGGATGCCGTGCTCCTCGATGCCCGCCCGGATGTCGTCGGGCAGTGCCGCCACGAACTGTCCCTGCAGGTACTTGCCGCGGTCGAGGAAGGGGAACGGGCCCTTTTCCCGCGCCAATGCGATGGAGGCGCGATAGGCGGCACGGCAGATACAGGCCATGGTCTCGGCGGCCAGGGTGCGCGCGGCCGGTTCGTCGTAACGCAGCCCGAGCAAGATCAGCGCATCGGCCAACCCGGTGAGGCCCAGCCCGATACGCCGTGTCCCCCGGGCCTGCTCGGCCTGCTGTGGTAGCGGAAAGCGGGACGCGTCGATGACGTCGTCCAGGAAGCGCACCGCCCGCGCAGCCACCGCGGCGATCCCCTCCAGGTCCAGACGTGCGTGGTCGGTGAACGGTTCGCGCACGAACGGCACCAGATTGATGGAGCCCAGATCGCAGGCACCGTAGGGGGGCAGGGGGATCTCGCCGCAGGGGTTGGTGGCGCTGATGTGCTCGCGGTACCAGAGATTGTTGCCGCGGTTCACGGTGTCGACGAACAGGACCCCGGGCTCGGCATTGTCGTAGGTCGCGCGCATGATGCGCCGCCACAGCTCTCGGGCCCGCACCCGCCGCAGCACCGCGCAGGGCACCGGCCCCGGCGATCCGGTCCAGCGGCGTTCGACGATCTCGCCGCCCGGCGCGCCCTCCTCCAGCGCGTCCACCGGAAACACCAGCGGCCACTCCCGGTCCCGCTGCACCGCGTCCAGGAAATCGTCGCTCACCTGCACCGAGAGATTGAAACGTGTGAGCTCGCCTCTCCGGCGCTTGACGTCGACGAACTCTTCCACGTCGGGATGGTCGCAGCGCAGGGTGGCCATCATGGCGCCGCGCCGCGCCCCCGTGGACAGGACCGTGGCACACATCGAATCCCAGATACCCATGAACGACACCGGCCCGGAGGCGATGGTGCCCGTGGTGTGGGCGGGCGTGTTGCGCGGGCGCAGGGTGGAGAAGTCGTAGCCGACGCCGCCGCCTTGCTGCATGGTGAGGGCGCCTTGGCGCAGGCCCTCGAAGATTCCGTCGATGGAGTCCTCGATCACGCCCATTACGAAGCAGTTGAACAAGGTCACCCGCCGCTCCGTCCCTGCGCCGGCCGCGATCCGACCGCCGGGCAGGAAGCGGAAGCCGTCCAGCAGATCGAGGAAACTGTGTTCGTGGCGTTCGGGTTCCGACCGCTCGACAGTGGCGAGCGCGCGGGCGATGCGCCGCCAGGTGGCGCGGATGTTCGAATCACCGCCCCCGCCGGTGCGTCGGTAGCGGTACTTGGTCTCCCAGATGTGCCGAGAGATCTCGGTGTCGAAATCGTGGGCGCTCATGGTCGGGGCGAGATGCAGGACGACATGGTTGGGAACGGGGTCGTACGGTTACAATGGGGCCGCTCCCGGGCGACGGTGGATACAGTCTAGGTCATCCCAGGCATCCCTGCCCCGTGGGCGGGTCGCGCCGGACGGGCGCCGGGGGGCGACGCCCCGCCGGACGGTTTTCGCGGGCGACTCGCGGTCGCCCGCCCCCTGATCTCCAACTGAAAGGCATATCCATGGGCAAGAAGAAGCACCTCGCAGCGGTCCGGGGACCGCGCATGGCGGACGCGGCGGATCGCCACGTCCTGTACCAAAAGTCCGTGCAGGACCCGGAAATGGAGGTGGCGTTGCTGGCGGAGAAGTTTCAGGCGCTGCGCGGCCGGGCGCCCGTGTCCCTGCGCGAGGACTTCTGCGGTACCGCCTACCTGTGCGTGGAGTGGTGCCGGTCCGACGCCGGGCGCACGGCGGTCGGCGTCGATCTGTCCCAGGAGGCCCTGGATTGGGGCCGCGCCCGTAACGTCGATCCGGCCGGCGACGCCGTCGCCAATCGCATCACCCTGCTGCACGGCGATGTCCTGGATACGCCCAGCGAGCCGGTGGATATCGTGTGCGCCTTCAACTTCTCGTACAACGGCTTCAAGAGCCGTGATCAGCTGCGCCGCTACTTCCAGGCCGCTCGCACCCAGCTGGGACCCGAGGGCGTCATGGTGATGGACGTGTACGGCGGCCAGGAGGCCATCGACGCGATGAGCGAGGATCGGGAGGTGGACGACGAGGATTTCACCTACGTGTGGGAGCAGGAGACGTTCAATCCCATCACCAACGACACCGTCTGCCACATCCATTTCGAGTTCCCGGACGGTTCGCGCCTGGAGCGGGCGTTTACCTACGATTGGCGCCTGTGGTCGCTGCCCGAGTTGCGCGAGCTGCTCGCCGAAGCGGGCTTCAGCGCCGTGCATGTATTCTGGGAGGAGTTCGAGGACCAGGACGACGAGGATGACGAGTACCTGGATAGTACCGGGCGCTACTACGAGACCACGGAGGTCGAAAACCAGGAGTCGTGGATCTGCTATCTGGTGGCGGAGCGCTAGTGGGTGGTGCGTGGGCGGAGTGAGGGTTAGGGTGAGGGCGGTCGAAAGGGCAACGAGCACTCGCACCCCGGCCCGCCCCGTTGCGGGCACGGTCCCGGAAGGAGGGGGTGCGTGATCCGGGCCATTTCCAATGCTTCGCTGCCGCTACTCGCCACTGATCGTAATCGTCACGGTACGCGCATGGGCCGCGGCGCGGTGCTCCCACAGATACACCCCTTGCCAAGTGCCCAAGGCGCAGCGCCCCTCGCTGATCGGGATGCTCAGCCCGGTCTGTGTCAACACCGTGCGCACGTGAGCGGGCATGTCGTCCGGTCCCTCGTCATCGTGCGCGAACATGGGATCGCCGTCCGGAGCCAGGCGGGCCATGAAGGCCTCCAGGTCCCGGCGTACTGCGGGGTCCGCATTCTCGCACAGGATCAGGGAAGCGGAGGTGTGGTGGACGAATAGGTGGCACAGGCCGGTGCGGATCCCGGCGCTGGCCACGGCGCGACATACGTGGGCGCCGATGTCGTAGGTGCCGCGGCCGCCGGTTGCGATGGTGATGCGCTCCTGGTACATGGCGGTGCCTGCCGTGGATTGCAGCGGACATGGTAGCATTTGCGCTTCCCGTTGCCGGAGTGGGTGGTTCATGGATCGACGCGTTACTGCGCCGGTGGTGCAGGCGTTCCTGGAAGACTTCCAAGAGCAGGTGCTCGACGCCTCTGAGCGGCTGCCGGTATTGGTGGATTTCTGGGCCGAGTGGTGCGCCCCTTGCCTGGTGATCGCCCCGATCCTGGGGCGCCTGGCCGCGGCACGGGCCGGCGAGCTGCGGGTCGTGAAGGTGGAAGTGGACCAACGCGAGAACATGAAGCTCGCGGGGCGCTATCGACTGCGGGGGTTTCCGACGGTAATCCTGTTCCGGCACGGCGCCGAGCGCGGGCGCTTCAGCGGCGCGCGCAGCTACCACCAATTGGTGCAGTTTCTACGAGATCACGGGGCCGGCTAGCCGCACGACCGTGACCGCAGGAGGGTACTCTGGAGCCCCCGGGGCGTGCTCAAGGGGCCGGTGGGCAATCCGAGAGGGTCCGCGCAAGCCCCGCTCAGCCCATCAGAAGCTCGGTTTCCTGAGGATCGCCGGAGGTGGCCAGGCGTACGCCGGTGACGCCGGGGACCTTGTTCAGGATATACCCGGCCATGAGCCGCAGCAGGCGCTCGTTCTCGGTCTCGATGGCCGTGAGCAGCTTGTCGGCCGCGATCTGGGCCCGCTGCACGGAGGACGGTTGCTCCACGTAGGCCGGACCGATCTTCCAGCCCTTATCCATATCCCGATCCATCATGGCGTAGAAATCGGTGGCGTCCTCGAGGATCTCCGGGGGCACTTCCACCTGCAGCAATTTGTCCTCGAGGTAGATATCCAAGTTCATCGGACATCCCTTGCGGTTGCGGATCGAGATGGTGAGTCTAACAGAAGGGTCGTAGGGGTTTGCTGTGGGGGTCAATAGGGTTTTGCCCGGTGCAGCGTTGAGCCGTCCTTCGGCTACAGTGATGGTCGGCGCGGAGAGCGCGGTGCGGGTACTTTACTATGGCGGCCTTTTCTCGAGAGCAGATGGAAAAACGCATGGCGGCGATCCGCGAGGATTTCCGCCGCAGCCTGCCGGTGCGCGCCCAACAACTGCGCACCCAATGGGGAAACGTCGCCCGCTGTCGCAGCCCGGCGGCCATCGCGGGACTGCTGCGCCAGGTCCATACCCTCAAGGGCTCGGCCGCGACGTTTGACTTCGACGTCATCACCCTGCATGCCGATGGGCTGATGCGGATTCTGAGGCCACTGTCGGCGCAGCAACGGCTCCCGGATGCCCGGGAAACCGTGCGTATCGAGGTGCTGCTCGAGCAGATCGAATCCCACGCCCGCGGATGAGGCCGCTCAGGGGGCGCCCCGCTCCCAGACGCCCGATTTACCGCCCGCCTTGCGCACCAGGGCGGTCTCACCCATGACCATGCCCCGGTCCACCGCCTTGCACATGTCATAGATGGTGAGCAAGGCGATCTGGACGGCGGTCAACGCCTCCATCTCGACCCCCGTCTGACCGCGGGTTTCCGCGGTGGCGGTGCAATCGATGGCGTCTGCGTCCTCGGCGGACTGGAAATCCACGGCGATCCGGGTCAGCGCCAGCGGATGACAGAGGGGGATGAGCTCGGCGGTCTTTTTGGCGGCCATGATGCCGGCGATGCGCGCGATTCCCAGCACGTCGCCCTTCTTGTGGCCCCCGGAGAGGATCTTCTGCAGGGTTGACGGCTGCATGGTGATTCGACCCCGCGCTACCGCTACCCGGCGTGTGACAGCCTTGTCCCCGACGTCCACCATGTGGGCGTCGCCGGCCTCGTCGAAATGGCTGAACTCGGACATGTTTTGGTATGCTGGACAGCCCCGGTATGGGGTCAGGATACTAGGCTACAATCCTCAGCGAGACAACGAGCGGGCGCTATGGCAATCGATGTACGGTATTTCGCTTCCCTGCGCGAGCGCATGGGCCGCGCCGACGAGCGTCTCCCGGCCGACGGTGTTGTCACGGTCGCCGACGTCTGGCGGCAGGTGAGCGGCAACGCGGCCCTGCCCGCCAATGTACTGTGCGCCGTGAATATGGAATACGTCGATCCCGCAGCCGCCGTCCGCGACGGCGACGAAGTGGCGTTCTTCCCACCGGTGACCGGAGGCTGAATGCGCGTCGAAGTGCGTGAGCGGGGCTTCGATCCCTGGTCCGAGCTGACCGACCACCAGCAAGGCGTCGGGTTTGCCGGCCAGTTCGGCGCCACCGCAGTGTTCGTCGGCACCATGCGCGATATGAACGAAGGGGACGCGGTGCGGAGCATGACCCTGGAACACTACCCCGGCATGACCGAGCGCCATCTGGACGGGCTTGCCCGCGGGGCCGCCGAGCGTTGGGATCTGCTCGATGCGCTGATCCTGCACCGGGTCGGCGTGGTGCGGCCCAGCGACCCCATCGTGCTGGTCGCCGTCTGGTCGACCCATCGGGCGGCTGCCTTCGACGCCTGCCGCCACATCATGGAAGAGCTCAAATCGAGGGCGCCGTTCTGGAAGAAGGAGAGCCTGGAGCGGGGGGAGCGGTGGGTGGAGCACAATACTCCCGGGTGATGGCGGATCCAAGCGATCCGGCAGGGCCTGGTATGCGGCCTTTCCCCCGGCACGGTTCCCGATCCCTACATGGCAGCAAACGTACTGGGCGCCTGCTCCGCGAACTCGATCACCTCGAATGCCATCGCCGCCAGATCACCCATCACATAAGTGGCCGGTGCTCCCACCCCGCCCACGGTTCCGGGATTGATCACGGTGGTGGTCCCGCCTTGTATGTTGGGCAGGTTCTCGATCCGGGCGACATGGTCGTGGCCGCAGCACACCAGATCCCAGTCACCGGTGCAGGCCATGGCGCGCGCGTAATGGGGATAGTGCACCAGGAACACGCGCCGCCCCGCCAGGTCCAGGGCCGCATCCTGCCCGTAGTAGTGGATCGGGCTGTCGGGGCGGTGGGCCATGCGGGTCAGCGAGTAGAGATCACCGGCGTTGTTGCCGTGGATCACGTGGACCGGGAGGCCCAGGGGCTTGAGCACGCCCAGCGTGCTGGGCGCCACCACATCGCCGCAGTGCAGGAACGCCTCGGCGCCGCGCGCCAGCGCGTCGGTGGCCGCGGCCTCGAGCAGGGCGCGGTTGTCGTGGCTGTCGGAAAGAATACAGATGCGCATGTGAGTGGTGAGTAGCGAGTCGCTAGTGGCGAGGAAAAGGATCTGTTCCTAGAAACCAGCCACTCGCAACTCGCTCCTAGAAGTTGGGCCGCTCCGGCGCGTCGGCGTACAGCTTAACGCTGTCGAGAATTTCCTGCTTGGCCTCGTCGATCCCGGCCCAGCCCTCCACGCGCACCCACTTGCCCTCATCCAGGTCCTTGTAGTGCTCGAAGAAGTGGGCGATCTGCTCGAGCAGCATCTCCGGCAGATCGCGGAAGTCGCGCACGGCGCGATAGACCTTGCACAGCTTGTCCACGGGTACGGCGAGGACCTTCGCGTCGTCGCCGGACTCGTCGGTCATCTTCAGCACGCCCACCGGCCGGCAGCGCACCACCGATCCGGTGATCAGCGGCACCGGGGTGACCACCAGCACGTCCACGGGGTCGCCGTCGGCGGACAGGGTGTGAGGCACATAGCCGTAGTTGCAAGGGTAGTGCATGGCGGTGTTCATGAACCGGTCCACGTACATGGCGCCGGTGTCCTTGTCCACCTCGTACTTCACCGGATCGCTATGGGCGGGGATTTCGACGATGACGTTGATGTCATTGGGGACGTCCGTACCGGAGTCCACTCTGTCCAGATTCATGATGCGTTGCCTTGGGCTCGGGAGATACTCGAGGGCGAGCATTATATGCGCAGCCACCGGCGCACCCAAGCCGCCGGTGGGCTTCCACGGGTGGTGGTTTCACGGCGATTGCCACAATCCCGCGGCCGGGGTACCCTCTTGGCGGAGGATCGCCGCAAAAACAACAACTTGCCATGGCGCTCGCCGTGGCACCGACTGCGAGGAGCACGCCGATGGACGTCACTCAGTTGCCGCTGGCGCTAGGTATCTTGGGCCTGCTGGCCGCATTCGGAATCTACCGCGTGGTTCTGCGTTATCCGGCGGGGAGCGGTGCGGTGGCGGAGATTGCCGAGGCAATCCACGACGGCGCCATGGTGTTCATCCGGCGTGAGTACACCATGTTGGGGATTTTCGCCCTGGTGGTGCTGGTCTTTTTGTGGGCATCCCTCGGGTGGCCCACCGCCCTGGCGTTCGTGGTCGGCGCCGTGAGCTCCGCGGCCGCCGGTTGGCTCGGCATGTATGCGGCCACCAAGGCGAATGTGCGCACCACGGTGGCGGCCCACGAGCGTGGTGCCGCCGAGGCCCTCACGGTGGCCTTCTTCGGCGGCTCGATCATGGGGTTGTCGGTGGCGTCCCTGGGGCTGATCGGACTCGGATCCCTGTATCTGATCTTCGGCGGTGACCCGGAGACCGCCCATGTGATCCACGGCTTCGGCATGGGGGCCTCCAGTGTCGCCCTGTTCTCCCGCGTCGGCGGCGGCATCTTCACCAAGAGCGCGGACGTGGGCGCCGACCTGGTGGGCAAAGTGGAGGCGGGCATTCCCGAGGACGACCCGCGCAACCCGGGGGTGATCGCCGACAACGTCGGCGACAACGTCGGGGATGTGGCGGGCATGGGCTCGGACATCTTCGAGTCCTACTGTGGTTCGATCATCGCCACCATCGCCATGGCTGCCACACTGGCCGCCGATGTGCTCGATCCCCTGGGCGAGCGCCAGGCGCTGATGTTCCTGCCCCTGGCACTCGCCAGCGCTGGACTGCTCTGCTCGCTGCTCGGCATCGGCCTGGTGCGGGCCTTTTCCACCCGCTCTCCGGAGGTGGCGTTGCGCTTCGGGACCATGGGTGCGGCGGTGGTGTTCATGGTCGCCGCCTATTTCGTGATCACCCTTGCGGACATCAGTGCCGCGGTCTGGGGCGCGGTGCTGGTGGGCGCCCTGGGGGGGATGGTGATCGGTCTGGTGACGGAGTATTACACGTCGGCCGCGCCGGTAAGGCACATCGCCCATGCGGGCGAGACCGGTGCCGCCACAGTGGTGATCACCGGCATGGCCGTCGGCATGCAGTCGGTTGTGGTGCCCATGGCGATGATCTGCACCATCATCCTGGTGTCCACCTGGCTGGTGGGTCTATACGGGGTGGGGATCGCCGCCGTGGGAATGCTGGCGACGGTGGGGATCACCATGGCCATCGATGCTTACGGGCCAGTCGCCGACAACGCCGGGGGCATCTCGGAAATGGCCGGTCTGGGGCCGGAAACCCGTAAGATCACAGATTCCCTGGATCAGCTCGGCAATACCACCGCTGCCATCGGCAAGGGCTTCGCGATCGGTGCGGCTGGTCTGGCCGCCCTGGCGATCATCACCGCCTACGTGGAAACCGTGAGCTCGCAGGTGGTCGACTTCAACCTGCACCTGGGCAACCCGCAGGTG
>Ga0209347_1002059_pt1 | contig 28309 bp, 22 predicted proteins | sample AutmiccommuBRH23_FD_187382 | JGI IMG/M metagenome (GOLD analysis project Ga0209347, IMG submission 187382) | Deep subsurface microbial communities from Mt. Terri, Switzerland - Autotrophic microbial communities BRH/23 (SPAdes) (version 2) | ecosystem: Environmental > Aquatic > Deep subsurface >...
GTGGGGGGATGCGGGCCAGAAGGAAAGATGGCTTGCTCCGCTGACCGCCGGCAACCTCCTGGGGGCCGTGGCGCTCTGCGAGGAAACTGCTAATGTCGATAACGCGCCACTGTGTGCAACCGGTGAAAAGCAGGGGGACAGGATCATCGTCAGCGGCCGCAAACAGTTCGTGGTCAATGCGCCGCATGCCGATATCATCGGAGTGGCTGGACTGCTCGATGGGTCACCGGCCCTGTTCCTGGTGGAGAAAGGGACTGCCGGGCTGACCATTGAAACCGCCGCCGAACCGTTCGGTTATGCCGGGGCGGCCGTTTCCGGCATCCGCCTCGACGGATGCGACATACCCGCCGGAAACGTGCTTCTCCCCGGAAAGGCCGATCTCACCGCCACCTTGCGCTTCTGGGAAAACCAGGTCCTGCTCGGGGCCAGCCTGGGGCTGATGAAGTCCGCCTTCGAGACGGCCCGGGATTATGCCAAGACGCACAAGACCGGCGGCAAACCGATCATCGCCTACCAGGAGATCGGGTTCAAGCTTGCCGAGATGCTGACGTTCTACCAGTCGGCCCAGCTGATGGCGCTCCGCACCGCCTGGACGGCGGAAAACGATCCGAAGGAAGCCGACACCCTGACCCTGTGCGCGAAGGTTTACTGCACCGAAGCAGCCGAACAGGTATCGGCCGAGGCGCTCCGGATCCTCGGGAGCAGCGCCTATTTCGGAAGCAACCCGGTTGAGCGGGCGTATCGCTGCGCCAAGTACGGCCAGATCTTCGGCACGTCTACGGAGTTGTCCCGGGTGAAGATCGGGGATGTGGCGCTTCGGTAAGTACAATGTAAAGCAAAATGACCCGTGCACGTGCACGTTCACGAAGGTCCGGTTTTGGGTTATCGATTTCGGTTTCGAAAATTGATGGAGGATTAATGACAGGCAGAAACGAATCAAACGGCGACAACGGCAAGGATGTCATGTCCCGGTCCGCCCAGCGGCGGCAGCGGGAGCGGGAACACCGTTACCAGACGATCCTGAAGTCTGCTGAAACCCTGTTCGCCCGGGAAGGATACCACAAGGCGAGCATGGAACGCCTCGCCGACATGGCGGAAGTATCCGTCGGCGCCGTCTATTTTTATTTCAAAAACAAGGAAGATCTGCTGGTCCAGCTTCTCGATGAGATCGGGTTTCTCCTCAGGAGCACGCTGGGCCAGGCATTTACGGAATACGGCTCGACCATGGAAGGATTCAAGCAGGCGGGATATGCCTTTTTCGAGGATTTCTGCATGAACTACCCGGAAAAGGTCGCCATTGTCTTTCGCGAATCGGTCGGGTTGAGTCCGGAAGTCGAAAACCACCGGAAGGAGATTTTCGACAAGCTGACCGCCGATGTGCAGGCCGCTTTGCTGCGGGTTTCCGAAACCCAGGGGATCCACTTCAAGAGCAAGTTCGCCGCCGAGGTGATCACGGTGAGCATTCTCGGGATCTACGAGCGGGTGGCCTATCATTATATATTCTGGCAGGACAAGTCCGACGACCTGAAATCGATCGGCCATGACGCGGTCGATTTCATCGTCGGCGGTATCCAGAATCTGTTTACGGATAAATAAATGCATCTGAAAGGCGCCTTACATGTTCACACAACCTGTTCGGACGGGGAACTGTCGATCCAGGAAGTCATCCGGATTTACGCCCAGATGGGGTTTGATTTCATCGCTCTCACCGACCACGATTACCTGATGCGGCCGAACAGTTACGAGATCGTCGACCGGTTCGAAACCGACATGATCATTTTCAAGGGAATGGAACTTACGGTCTTCGAAAAAGGGTACGTTCATGTCAACCGGATCGCGGGCGACAACGAAACCCTGCATATATTCAATCATCCTGGAGAGCTCGATCTTCCGATCGACAAGGTCCGGCAGCGGATCGAGGCGGTGGCCGGACGGCTCCCCCTCGATGCGGTCGAAATCACCGCTAAGGGATTTCGCACCCCGGAATACGACATCCCGGAAATACCGTTCCAGAAGGTGGCCACCGACGATTCGCACACCCGGCTCGGCTGCGGCCGCGCCTGGATCGAGATGGACGCACTGCGGGACAAGGACAAGATTCTGCGGGCGATCAAGAACGGGGATTTCTGGAACTGCTTTACGGAGAATGGGTACCATTGAAGAAAGGGCCGGAAGAAAGGGCGAAGCCAGAATCCAGAAGCCAGAATGCAGAAGAAGGGCAAAAAGGCAGAAGCCGGAATCCAGAAGGCAGAAGCCAGAAGAAGGGCAGAAAACTGACCCGAATGTAGGTTGGGCTGAGCTTGCGAAGCCCAACATCTTAGATTGTTGGGCTTCGCAAGCTCAGCCCAACCTACGGGATACTGGTTTTGAAATCGAACTTACGAAAAATGGAAGAATTCAGGGGGAATGTGAGCAGAGACAGAAACCGATAAGCGAGTCAACAAGGGTTTTCCCCTCCCCCTCGACGGGGGAGGGTCAGGGTGGGGGTGATTGTGGCAGAGAACAAGGCAACGGCTTCAGCAGATTTTCTTGCCTCTGACTTTCTTCCGACCTTTCTTTTGACCTTCTTCTGGCTTCTGGATTCTGTCTTCTGACTTCTTTCTTTTTCAAGCGCCATCACGCCACTATGAGGAAGGAGAGAACAGCTATGGCAAGACGAGTAGGAATTTGTGCCGTTGCGCAGACGGATTACGTGCGTGACCTGTGGCAGGACCGGTTCCAGGGGATGGCCCTGGAGGTGGTGGAAAAGCTCCAGGCCCAGACCGGCCTGAAGTTCACCCGCCATGAACCGGGCGAAGGAATCGACATGTCGATCAGCGTCTCCGATGACATCTTCGACGCCCGGACCATTTCGGACAACGCCATGACCGACGTCCTCGGCGCCCATTTCGGTTGCGAGGAAAAGGTCGCTCAGGAAGGTATCCAGGCGGTCTATTATGCCATGGCCGCGGTCGCCTCGGGTCACCATGATATCGTCCTGGTCCTCGGGCACTGCAAGGAATCCCAGGGAAAAAGCCGGAACATGGTGACCCATATGGCATTCGATCCGTTCTTTACCCGGCCGGTGGGGCTCGATTTTTGCGCGGCGGCCGGTCTCCAGGCCCAGGCATACGGCGCCAAATCTGGGATCACCGATCGCCAGCTGGCGGAAATTGTGGTCCGGGCGCGCGAAAACGCGGCGAAAAACCCCCATACCCAATCGCTTGAAAAGATCTCCCTCGACCAGGTGATGTCCTCCCCCATGCTGGCCGACCCGATCCGGGAACTCCATGCCTACCCGGTTTCCGACGGGGCCGTAGGGATGATTATCGCCGCGGAGGAATACGCGAAAAAACTGACCGACAAGCCGATCTGGATCACCGGCGTCGGCAACTGCATGGACAGCTTTTTCCTGGGGGACCGGGACATCGCCTCCAATTTCGCCCTGAAGAAAGCGGCGGCGCGGGCCTACACGCGCGCCGGCATCGGCAATCCGAAGACCGCTTTTGATCTGGTCGAAGTTTCCGATCAGTATGCCTACCAGCTCCCGATGTGGATCGAGGGGCTTGGTCTTTGCGACGAGGGGAAAGGGGCGGCCCTGCTCGACGGCGGCGGAAAGATGCGCATCAACCCCTCGGGCGGGATGCTCTCCGGAAACCCGCTGATATTGGGCGGACTGGTCCGGGCCGCGGAAGCCGCCCTCCAGCTGCGAGGCGAAGGGGGAGACCGGCAGGCCGGGAATCCGAAAACCGCATTGGCCCATGGGGTCATGGGGCCGGCGGGGCAGTTTCACTCGGTTGTCATCATGGAACGCGACTAGGGAGGACAGATACCCATGAAAAAAAATAGAAATGTCGGAATCGTCGGTGTCGGACAATCGGTCTTCTCCAGTCACCGGGAAGAAGTCAACCAGCCGGAAATGATCAATGAGGCGGTCCGGGAGGCCCTGGAACAGGCCGGGATCACCATGGATGATGTCGATTGCATCGTCCACGGCAACATGGAGCTGTTCGAGATGATCCACCAGCCGGACCTCTGGCATACACTCGGTTCCGGCGCCTACGGCAAGGAATGCCTGCGGGTGACCACCGGCGGGACCACCGGCGCGACCATCTGCTGCACGGCCGACTACCTGGTGGCATCCGGACTTCATGATGTGGTGCTCGCCATCGGGTTTGAAAAACTCCAGGAAGGGCATACCACCGGCGGGATCACCAATATGGCCGATCCCCTCTGGGCGCGCCAGCTCCAGACCGGGGCGCTTACCGGGATGACCGCCGCCGACGTGATCGAGGAATTCGGCGAGGAGCGGGCCAAGAAAGCCTCCATGAAATACCGGATCCTCATGGACAAACACGCCATGAAAAACCCGAAGGCCCACCGGCGCCTTGGTCTTGATTTCGACCAGGCCGATGACCTGATGGTCAACTCGCCGGCCCTGGTGGGCGAACTCCGGATGATCCACATGTGCTCCCAGAGTGACGGGGCCTGCGCCATGATTTTCGCCTCCGAGGAAAAAGCGAAACAGATCTGCAAACAGCCGGCCTGGATCGCCGATCACATCACCGTTCACCGGGAAGAAAGCTTCTACGTGTTCGGCGATGCGCCGGTCCTGATGACCCACAAGTACGCGGCCCAGAAGCTCTATGAACGGAACGGGATCACCGATCCGAGAAAACAGATCGATATGTTCGAGATGTACGATCCGTCTTCCTGGTGGGGGCTCGACTGGCTCCGGGAATTTCTCCTCCTGGAAGGGGACGAACACCTGCGGATGATCGAAAACGACGATATCACCATCGACGGCGATTTTCCGGTCAACCCGTCCGGCGGGGTAACGGCGTCGAACCCGATCGGGGCCACGGCCATGGTCCGGGTGGGGGAAGCGGCCCTTCAGATCATGGGGAAAGCCGGCGACCACCAGGTGCCTAAGACTGTCAATACGGCGCTCGCCTCCGGATTCGGCGGCACCCTCTGGACCGTGCTGTTCCTGCTGACCCGGGATCTCCCGAAAGGATAAATCCCCCCGGCCCCCCTTTTCCAGAGGGGGGAGAAGGGCGCCTCTGCCTGTAGATGACAAATTACTATGTCGCAGGGGTTTGAAGTCCCCCTTTATCAAAGGGGGATTTAGGGGGATTTTTAAATCAAACCGATAAAGATGATCGTATCCACATACAGGAGGCACCAATGACCTTCGACACGTTACAGGATTATTCCGGGATCAATCTCGGCGACTATATCGACGACGCCGCCAACCGGTTCCGGGACAAACCGTACCTGACCTTTTATGACACAAGCCTGACCTATAGCGAATTCCAGCGCAAGGTCCACATCCTGGCAAACGCCTTCAGGAACCTGGGGTTCAAGAAAGGCGACTTCATCCATGTCTGGGTGCAGAACAGCCCGGAAACCCTTATCGCTTACTGTGCGGCCCTCAAGATCGGCGCTGTTGCCGGCCCCATCAACGGCTGGTGGAAAGGGCCGGAAGTCGAGTACCTGCTCAACGACTCCAAGGGGACCGGGCTGATCGTTGAAGATCAGTATCTTCCGATTTTCAACGAGATCAAGGGGAACTGCCCGGATCTCAAAACGGTGATCGAGATCGGCGCAAATCCGGCCCCGGGCCATATCCCCTTCAGCCAGCTGATGGCCGAAGGGAACGAGACCCCCGTGAAGTGCGACGGCACTCCGGAAGACGTCGCTTTTATCTTTTATACCTCCGGGACCACCGGGAACCCTAAAGGGGTCCTTCTCTCCCATAAAAACGTGATCGCCGATATCAAGATGGTCAACGCGGCGCTCAAGACCGGGGAGAACAAGAATTTCCTCTGCTTCCTGCCGCTCTTCCACGTCAATGCCATGCTCACCTGCATGTCGGCCATGGACAAGGGGCACCAGATCGTTCTGAGAAAAAGTTTTTCCGCCTCGGAGTTCTGGGAAGTGGTCGAAAAGCATAAGGTCAATTTCTGGTCGGCGGTGCCGGCGGTCTACCAGATTCTCGTTTCCGACCCGTCCCGGCAGAAATTCGATCTCACTTCCCTGGAGTTCGGCATCTGCGGGGCCGCCCCCCTCACCCAGGAGCTGCTGACCAAGTTCGAGAACACGTTCGGCGTGCAGATCGTCGAAGGATACGGGCTGACCGAGGGGACTTGTGTGTCGACCATCAACCCGCGCGACGGGGTGCGCAAGGCCGGTTCAATCGGGCTGGCGCTGCCCGGGCAGGAAGTATTGATCGTCGATGAGCACAACAACGAACAGCCGACCGGCGGGCGCGGCGAGATCGTGATCCGGGGGAACAATATCATGATGGGCTATTACAAAAGGCCTGAGGCGACCGCCGACACCATCGACGAAAAGGGGTTCCTCCATACCGGCGACGTGGGGATCAAGGACGAAGACGGCTACATCTATATCGTCGACCGGATCAAGGACATGATCATCCGCGGCGGTGAGAACATCTATCCCAAGGAGATCGACAACGTCCTGGCCGGCCACCCGAAGATCGCCGAGGCGGCGACCGTCGGCGTTCCGGACGAGACCATGGGGGAAGAGATCAAGGCGTTCATCCTGGCCGACGACCCGTCGCTGACCGAAGCCGAGGTGATCGACTACTGCAAAAAAAACATGGCCGGGTTCAAGGTCCCAAAATACGTGGAGATGCTCGAAGTCGACCTCCCTCGGAACCCGATCGGCAAGGTGCTCAAGAAAACCCTGCGGAAATGGGCGGTGGAAGGGGCGCCGAAGCGGAAAAAATCGGGGGCCACCGTGGCCGATATCTTCGGAACCATGGAATCGCGGGTCAATCCGGAAGGGGTCAAGGGCATAACCGCCAATTACGGGTACGTGATTACCGGTGAAGGGGGGGGCGCATACACGGTTTCGGTCAAGGATGGGAACGTAAAGGTCCTGGAAGGAATCCATGAGCCGAACGTCACCACCACGGTGGCGGCCCAGGACTGGATCGACATCACCCTGGGGAAACTCGACGGGATGACCGCCTTCGGGTCGGGGAGACTGAAGGTGGAAGGGGATCTCGGCCTCCTTACCAAGGCGACCCGGTTTTTCAATAAATACCAGCCGCCCAAGGCGGAACCCGAGGTCACCGTGGCCGATATCTTCGGGACCATGGAATCGCGGGTCAACCCGGAAGGGGTTGCCGGGGTAACCGGCAATTTCGGATACATCATTACCGGGGCCGGCGGTGGGGAATACACCGTATCCGTCAAGGACGGGAACGTGAAGGTGCTCGACGGACTCAATGACCCGAACGTGACCACCACCTGCGCGGCCCGTGACTGGGTTGATATCACCCTCGGGAAACTCGATGGGATGAGCGCCTTTACCTCCGGGAAACTGAAGGTGGAAGGGGACTTCGGGCTCCTGACCAAGGCGACCAAGTTCTTCAAGAAGTACCAGCCGCCCGGCGTGCAGGAAGAGAAGGGGGAAGAGCTGATCGTCATGAAGAAGGTCCTGTCGATCCCCCAGCGGTTCTCCACCGGGCCGGTCATGGGGAAATTCCTCAACTCATTCAAAGAAAAGAAAATCATGGCGAACAAGTGCCCCGAGTGCGGCCGCCTTCAGCTTCCGCCCCGCGAGGTCTGCGCCGAGTGCGTGGTCCGCGCCGATGAATGGGTGGAAGTCGGCCCCGAGGGGGTCATCTCCCTGGCCGATATCACCTATTACGCCAGCCCGGACCCGTTGACCGGCGACAGCCGGGAAACGCCTTATATTTCGGCGCATTTCCTCCTCGATGGCTGCAAGGGGCACGAGACCTTATGGCATGAGCTCAACCCGGACGACATCGACAAGTGCCAACCCGGCGTGCGGGTTCGCCCGGTCTGGAACCGGGAACGGATCGGGGCGATCACGGATATCAAGTATTTCGAGGTTATCGATTCGGAATGAAATTCGATAAAGTAATGAAACGGCAAGGGTTTTCTCTTTCTCCCCCCGGGGTTTTTCGGGGGGAGAAGGTCGGGATGAGGGGGGTATAAAAATGATCCATTCCTATCCCGGGGCTTCCCAAGCCGGACTCAAATGATTGCAATTATAATGAATTAAATCCTAACATACATTCACATGAGGAGTGCTCATGAAATCGACCGATGATTGTTTTGTCGTCGAGGGAAAGCTGGCGCTGCCGTACCAGTATTTCGCGGGGCGGACCGGAAGCCGGTTTCTCATCAGCCTGCGCGATGAGAAAAAGATCAAGGGGTTGAAGTGCGAGAAGTGCAACAAGGTGTTCGTCCCGCCGCGCCAGACCTGCGAACGCTGCATGACCGATATTTCCAAAAACTGGGTGGACGTGAGCGACACGGGAACCGTCACCGGGTTCACCATCATCCGGTATGAAGAGCCGCACCAGCCGGTAAAACCGCCCTATATCCTCGCCCAGGTCAAGCTCGACGGCGCCGACACCGCCATTACCCATATCGTCAAGGGGATGCCCCTTTCGAAGATGAAAACCGGGATCAAGGTGAAGGCGGTTTTCGCCCGGAAAACCACCGCGTCGATCATGGATATCGACCATTTCCGTCCAAAATCGGACAAGCCGAAATTCGAGCTCGGCTACACCTATGACGAACTGGAAGTCGGGATGTCCGCATCGTTCACCAAGACCATCTCGGAATCCGACGTTTACCTGTTTGCCGGCATATCGGGCGATTTCAACCCGATGCACCTCAACGAGGAATTCGCCAAGCTGACCCCGTTCGGCACCCGGATCGCCCACGGCGCGCTTCCCCAGAGCCTGATCGCCCCGGTGCTCGGAATGAAGCTCCCCGGGCTGGGGACGGTTATCCCCGAACTGACCGTCAAGTTCCGGCGGCCGACCTATTTCGGCGACACCATCACGGCCGTCGGCGAAGTGGTTGAGAAGATCGAAAAGAAACGGTGGGTCCGGATGGAACTCCGCTGGACGAACCAGAAGGATGAACTGGTGGCGGAAGGGTCGTGCCTGGCCATTCCGCCGGTGCCTTTGGGCTGATTTAACTATAACCAAATTTATCTCGCCCCTTTTTTTCAAAAAGGGGAGGGGAGGACGGGGATTCATGGGATTCAGGGGATTGTATAGTGTTTACTATCGAGATATTGGTTCGGTAGTTCCAAGGAGATATAATGGCTGATTGGTTATACTGTGGGGCCGCTCGACATGTGGACGCAAATGGCACCCAATGCCTGTTGCGCACTCATGATGCGATATGGTGCAGCCCTCCAGGCTTGAGACCTTGGGCAGGCATTCCGCAACCCGGTGACCGACTCTGGCTTCTCTGGCGCGATTCCGCCGCCGGTCCAGTCTTTTTACTTGGTGGTGGCCGTTTGGCGCAGAACAGTCAAACCCGGTTTGGCACCGACCTTTTATATACAGAAACCGATATTCCAGGAGTGCGAAACGCAGCTGAAAGGTCCGGATACGGTGGTGGCACAGGCATGTCCTTCCTGCGCTTGGTAGGGGTGGTATTCCCAACCGAAGGTCAGTTGGCCGTCAGTGGCCTCGGCCCAGTTCAATTCGCGCTGAGTGAGGCAGACCCTTCACAGAGTGAAATCCTGTTCAGATTGTTGAAGGTGTAGCATGCAAGCGTCTATCACTTCAGAAGTGACGAAAAGAGGTTCAAAATTATAGATGCAGCATCAGATTTGAACCAATTCCCCCTTTGGAAAAGGTGGGTACAGGGGAATTTAGAGGTATGCGATGATTCTTCCCTATCAATCCGATCTGAAACCAAACGCCAGGACATTGCGTTCGAACATGACCGACAGTGAGCAACACCTCTGGTCCTGTCTGCGCGGAAGACAGATTCTGGGTGTCCAGTTCTACCGCCAGAAGCCGATCGGCGAGTACATTGTCGATTTCTATGCACCCAAAGCAAAGCTGGTCATTGAAATCGATGGTTCCCAACATTCAAAACCGGAGCCCCTTGAAAGTGATGTTCAAAGAGATGCTTATCTGAATTCACTCGGCTTGGCCGTACTCCGGTTCAACAGCCGGGAAGTGCTCAAGGAGACGGAAGCGGTTTTGGAACGGATTTACCGGATCGTTCAGGACCGCTTAAAACCAAATCCCCCCTGACCCCCCTTTTCCAAAGGGGGGAGCTGAAGGATGGTCATCATTCTATTTTTTGAGCTTGAATCAAATCCATCCATAAGTGAAGATTTGAAGTTCAGATTTGAATTCAGGGTAAGAAGACTGACAAAATTTTAAGGCCCATAGACAAAAGAACGGGGATGACTGGTTTTGATATTCACGACGAGATAGATCAGTAGATAGGGGGCAGGCATGGTTTTTAAGTCCCCCTTTGGAAAAGGGGGATTTAGGGGGATTTAAGGTTTTCCAATTTGCGGAAATCCACATCATAAAGGACGCGACAATGGCATACGACTTCAAAACCGAATGCACGTACCAGGAATACTTCACCAAGGCCCATGACATGGTGCGCAAATCGGTTCGGGATTTTGTCAAAAAAGAGGTGCTCCCCTTCATAGACGAGTGGGAGGAGGCCGGGGAATTTCCAAAGGAACTCTATAAGAAAGCCGCGGATGTCGGGTTTCTGGAGATCGGGTTTCCCGAGGAATACGGCGGCACGCCCTGCGACGTCTTCTTCAAGGTGGCGGTCAGCGAAGAATTGATGCGCTCCGGTTCCGGTGGGTTCTGCGCGGGGCTCGGGTCGCTCAACATTGCCATCCCGCCGATCGTTTCCCTGGGGACCGAGGCGCAGAAACAAAAATTCGTCACCCCGGTCCTGGCCGGAGAACGGATCGCCGCCCTGGGAATCACGGAGCCGGGGGGCGGATCGGACGTGGCCAATATCACAACCACGGCGGTCCGGGATGGCGATTATTACATCGTCAACGGGAGCAAGACGTTCATCACCAGCGCCTGCCGGGCCGACCAGGTCACCTGCGCCGTGCGGACCGGCGGCGAAGGCGCCCACGGCATCAGTCTCCTGGTCATCGAGGCGGATACGCCCGGCTATTCCGTGGCCAGCAAGCTGAAAAAAACCGGCTGGTGGGCGTCCGACACCGGGGAGCTCTTCTTCGACAACTGCCGGGTGCCGGTGGAAAACCGGATCGGGGAGGAAAACCAGGGATTTTACGGCATCATGATCAACTTCCAGTCCGAGCGCCTGGCCCTGGCCGTCATGGCCAACATGACCGCCCGGATGGCCCTGGAAGAATCGATTAAGTATGCCAGGGAGCGGCAAGCCTTCGGTAAGAAGCTGACCGGATTCCAGGTCACTCGCCACAAGCTGGCCGACATGGCGACCCTGGTGGAGGCGAGCACGGAATTCACCTATCGGGTGGCGGCGAAGATCGGCGCCGGGGTCGACCAGATCAAGGAAGTCTCCATGGCGAAGAACTTCGCGTGCAGCGTCTCCGACAAGGTCACCTACGACGCGGTCCAGATCTTCGGCGGGTACGGGTACATGCGGGGCTACCTGGTGGAACGGCTTTACCGGGACAACCGGATCCTTTCCATCGGCGGGGGGACCACGGAGGTCATGAAGGAGATCATTACGCGGTTCATGCTTTGATGGCGTCGCCAAAAGGCCCATCTACTGCGTTGCAGCGATTTTTCACCCGCTCAACATACGGCATGTATGCCTTCGCGGATGAAAAATCACTCCTGCCTTGTATATGGCCCTTTTGACTTAGCCATCTCACCATACGACTTGCGATCCGTTATGTTGAGTAACCCGACCTGCAATGACCTCGACCTCGGTAGGTCGGGATTCATTTCCCGAAAAGTCGGCTGAATCGCGCATAAACCGTTTTTCAGAGCATCATGCTTTAAAGGTATTGCTAATGCCCCAACCGAAAAAAATCCTTGGCCTGATCGGCTCCCCGCGGAAACTGGGGAATTGTGAAATCGCGGTCAAGGAGATCAGCCGGCGGATAAACGAACCCCATGAACTGGTCCTGCTGCGTCTGTCCGATTTCAGGATCGACCTGTGCACCGGCTGTTATCTCTGCCTGTTCAAGGGAGACTGCGGGCTCAGGGATGATCTTTCCCTGGTGATCGATGCGTTCGCGGATGCGGACGCCTTCATCATCGCCGCCCCCACGTACTGCCTGGGGGCGAATGCCGCGCTCAAACTCCTGGCCGACCGGATCCTGGCATTCCACAGCCATTCAAAGGAAGTCTGGGGGAAGCCGGCCGTGGGGATCGGGATCGCGGGGCTGGAGGGAAAGGAAGGGTATACCAAGCTCAACATCGACAGCTTCATGCGCCTTTTCCAGATGGAGGTCAAGGCGAGCGATATTCTGTACGCGGCCCTTCCCGGCGAGATCTGTCAGGGGGACGAAAACCGGGCGCCATTCGACCGGTTTGCCGCGGCGCTTTTCGGGGAAGCGGTTTCTGCTGCCGGACCCCGGTGCGGTCTGTGCGGCGGAGATACCTTTCGCTTTTTAGGAGACAACCGGGTCCGGTGCATGACCTGCAGCAATGCCGGGACCGTTCAAACAAGTGACGGCCAGGTCGAACTCAAAATCGGCATCTCCGATCACGAGCTGATCCTTACGCAGAAAGACGCCATGGATCATGGCGCCTGGCTCCAGCAGATGAAGGAAAAATACCGGAACAACAAGACCCGGCTGAGTGAAGTCACGGCGCCATACAAGGGGATAGGGACCTGGATCAGACCCGAAAAGAAGAAACACGCTGACGAAAGGGTTCTTGAAAGCTGACTAAACCCGACCTTATCAGGCCATGGGGGCTGGTGTTTTCGAGGCGAACATTGAAGGGCGTTTCCTCATGTTTCAAGGCGAAGCGAAGCAAGGCGGCCCGGACTGTTTGAGCCGACAGGCGAGTTTCCGGGCCGCCGCTTCGCAAGCCTTAGAAACATGGAAACGACCTTCAGTGAGCCGGAAAATACCAGACCCCGTGGCCTCCGAGGAGCTGAAGCTAAAGTGGATAAGAATTCAGTAGTTGTTTTTAAGCTAACTTGGTCAGTAATTCTGATTTCTTTTTCGATATCGTTTTTGAACATTGCACAGGAGCTACTTAAAGCCACGTATGAAAACGTCTTTGGGTTTTTAGGGGTGATCTTTGGATTGGCGTGGTTTCTAACCTTTTTTGTCGGCTATATAATCACTCACTTTATGATTGCACCATGGTTGCTTTCAAAGCATGGACGTAGAAGCATTCGCGAAAGTTATCTTTGGATCGGTAATTGTCTATTTGCCGAGATTGAATTGAAAGAATTATCGAGTATAAATGATGATCAAAGTATTAGAAGTACTTTGAAATTGATTTCTATTTGCAAAATTAGTCTCATTGTAACTCTGATTCTATCTGTTACCTTTTTTGTCTTGGCAAATTAAGGATCTAAAACCCGATTACGATTACGAGCACGAGCACGAAAAAAGAATATCGATTGTTAACCATAACCAGAGAGGAAGCCTTATGAACCGACGCGTTGCCGTCTGCGCCGTGGCGCAGATCAAGAACGAACCGGACATCTGGTACCAGCGGTTCCAGGGAATGCTCCTGGAATGTTTCGAATCGATTGTCCGGCAGACCGGGGTGACCTTCGACATGGAAAAGGGGATCCGAAACGTGGTCACCTGCTCCGACGATGTCTTCGACGCCCGGACCATTTCCGACAATGGGGTCACCGACGTGGTCGGCGCCCATTTCCGGGGGGAGGAAAAGATGGCCCAGGACGGCATCAACGGGATAGGCTACGCCATGTCGATGATCCTGTCCGGGCATGACGATCTCGTCCTGCTGATGGGGCACTGCAAGGAATCGCAATCCGAAAGTCGGCGGATGTGCACGAATCTCGCCTTCGATCCCTTCTACTGCCGCCCCCTGGGGCTCGACTACCGGTCGGCCTGCGGGTTGCAGGCACGGGCTTACATGAAAAAATCCGGGGTCACCGATGAGCACCTGGGCAGGGTCGTGGTCCGGGCAAGGCGGAATGGCAACGGGAACCCGTACGCCCGCAAAAACGCCCCCGTCACCGAAACCGATGTGCTCGATTCCCCCATGATCTGCGATCCGATCCGGAAGCTGCATGAATATCCGGTCACCGACTGGGCCATGGGAATGCTGCTCTGCTCGGAAGAGCGGGTCCATGAGTTCACCGATAAGCCGGTCTGGCTCACCGGGTTTGGCAACTGCATGGACAGCTACTTCCTCGGCGATCGGGACCTTGCGGACAGTTCGGCCCTGAAAAAAGCGGCCAAGCGCGCCTGCGCCATGGCCGGTGTCGACGACCCGAAAACCGCTTTCGACCTGGTGGAACTGAACGACGCCTATGCCTACCAGCTTCCCATGTGGGCCGAAGGGGTGGGGATCGCCCCAGAGGGTGACGGCGGGAAATGGATCGACGCGGACGGCATGGACGCGCAGCGGGTAAACCTTTCCGGCGGCATGCTGAACGGCAACCCGATCATGCTCGGCGGACTCGCCCGGGCTCTCGAAGCCGTTCTCCAGCTTCGGGGAGAGGCCGGCGACCGCCAGGTAAACGGCGCCCGGCGCGCCCTGGCCCATGGCAACACCGGACCGGCCGGCCAGCATCACGCGGTCGTCATCCTCGAGCGATAAGGGAGAAACTGAACATGGGACACAAAAAAAATCGACATGTGGGGATCGTAGGGATCGGGGAAACCAAGTTTTCCAGCCACCGCGAGGATGTCAACCAACCGGAAATGATCCACGAGGCGGTCCGCCAGGCGCTGGACGATGCCGGGATCACCATCGACGACATCGATTGTGTCGTCCACGGGAACATGGAACTGTTCGAGATGATTCACCAGCCGGACATGTGGCACACAATCGGCACCGGCGCGTACGGCAAATCGGCTTTCCGGCTCACCACCGGCGGGACCACCGGCGGAACCCTGGTCTGCGCGGCCGACAACCTGGTCGCCTCGGGAATGTACGACGTGGTGATGGCGATCGGGTTCGAAAAGCTCCAGGAAGGGCACACCACCGGCGGCATCACCAACATGGCCGACCCTCTCTGGGCGCGCAAACTCCAGTCCGGGGCGTTGACCGACCAGGCGGCCGTCAAGCAGATCGCCGAATTCGGCCCTGATCGGGCCCGGCGGGCCGCCATGACCTACCGGATTATCATGGACAAGCATGCCTGCAAGAACCCGAACTCCCACCGGGCCTTCGGCCTCGACTGGGACCAGATGGACGACCTGATGACCACCTCTCCGCCGCTCATCGGCGACCTGCGGCTGATCCACATGTGCTCCCAGTCGGACGGGGCATGCGTCATCATTTTCGCCTCCGAGGAACGGGCGAAACAGATCACCGACAAGCCGGTCTGGATCAGGGATCACATCACCGTCCACCGGGAAGAAACCCTCAACCTGAGCAACAATTATTATCCGAACGCCACCACCCATCGGTTCGCCGCCGAGCAGCTGTTTGCACGAAACGGGATCGACAAGCCGCTGGACTATTTCGATGTGTTCGAGATGTACGACCCGTCGGCCTGGTGGGGGGTCGACTGGCTCCGCGATTTTTTTCTCCTGGAAGGGGATGAACACATCCGGATGGTGGAGAACCACGACATCATGATCGACGGCAAAATGCCGATCAACCCGTCGGGCGGGGTGATCGCCGCCAACCCGATCGGAGCGACCGCCATGGTCCGGGTGGCAGAGGCGGCCAAGCAGATCCGGGGGAACGCCGGCCCGCACCAGATTCCGCGGCCCGTCCGGCACGGCCTGGCCTCGTCGTTCGGCGGCACCATGTGGACCGTACTAACCATGCTCGAACAAGACCTGAACTGGTAGGGGGAACAATGGGCGACTATTACGGAGTAAACGTCGGAGATATCTTCGGCACCATGCCGTCACGATTCCGGCCCGAAGGGGCCGCGGGAATCGAGGCCGCATTCGGCTATGATATCGAGGGCGAAGGGAAATGGAAACTTTCCGTCAGCGGCGGGAAGATGTATGTCGAACCGGTCGACGATCTTTCCGGTTGCGATGTCACCCTGCGCACTGACGGGGAGACATTCGTGGGGCTGAACATCGGCAAGGTCGACGGCATGCAGGCCCTGACCGCCGGCAAAATGAAGATGGACGGCGATTTCAACACGTTTGCGATCACCGGCAGGATGTTTCTCAAGTTTGTTCCGCCGGGGCAGACGGATAAGCCGGAACAGGAACTGATCGCGCTCAAGCGGACCATATCGGTCAACCAGCGGTTCGCCACCGGCCCGGTGATGGGGAAATTTCTCCAAAATTTGAGGGAAAAGAAAATCCTGGCGATCAAGTGCCCGAGCTGCGGCCGGCTCCAGAGCCCGCCGCGCGAGATCTGTGCCCCCTGCCGGGTCCGGAACACCGACTGGGTCGAGATCGGCCCGAAGGGGGAGATGCGGATGATGGAATACTGCTATTACGCTTCCCCGGACCCGCTGACCGGCGAGACCCGGGAAACCCCGTACGGGGCCATCGGGATTCTCCTCGACGGATGCAAAGGGGAAGAGGTCTTCTGGCACCTCCTCCGGCCGGACCAGCTCGACAAGGTGAAGATGGGGATCGTCCTGGGGGATAAAGTCGTGCACGGTTCCCGGCTGCGTCCGGTCTGGGCCGAGGATCGGAAGGGCTCTATCAGTGACATCAAATATTTCGAAATGGACGAGTGATTCGTACGGTTGTCGGGATAGATGTCGGGATAGGACCCCGACCTGCGATGCGGGTTTCTTACCCGACAGAGAATTTCATGTCGCTCCGTGAGAGGATAAAACCCGATTACGATTACGAGCACGCGCACGAGCACGAAAATAAGAGGAGACATCATGGATAAGGATACATCAAACGCATACGTGGTCGAGGGGAAACTCGCCCTGCCGTACACCTACTTCGCCGGCCGGGTCGGAAGCGCCTTTCTGATCGCACTTCGCGACAAAAAACAGATCCTCGGGGTGCGCTGCAACAAGTGCGGCAAGGTCTTCGTCCCGCCGCGACAGACCTGCGAACGGTGCCTCGAAGACATCCGGGACAACTGGGTCGAACTTCCGGGGACAGGTGAAGTGGTCAATTTCACCGTGGTGCGGGAAGCGGACAAACACCTGCCGAAAGCGGTTCCGTACATCCTCGGATTGATCAAACTCGACGGCGCTGATACCCCCTTGGCCCACATCATCGAGGGGATCGCCCCGGAAAAGATGACCGGGGGGCTCCGGGTAAAACCCGTTTTTGCGAAGGAAAGCCCGAGCACCATCCTGGAAATAGATCATTTCGAACCGGTCGGATAAACAGGCATTGTTAACCACAGAGCCACGGAGGACACAGAGAAATACGTTATTTAATAATGGTTATCCGCAAAATTCCAGTAAATGGATTCTCTTTGTGAACCTCGGTCCAAAGTCCCCCTTTGAAGGGGGATTTAGGGGGATGTTGCGGAATTGAAACCCAAATCCCCCCTTGCCCCCCTTTTGCTAAGGGGGGTAAAGGCAAAACCGGATTTTACTGGAGCAAACTGGATAACCCGTCTCTGTGATCTCGGTGCCTCTGTGGATTATTTTTACATTCTTATTAACCATGAAGGGCCGTGAAGAAAAACGAAGTACATGAAGGGGTTTTTTTTAAAGTTTTCCCTTCATGGCCCTTCATGATCTTCATGGTGACATAAGGTTTCTGGTTATCCGGTTCGCTCCAGTAAATCGAGTTATCTCCTTGCCAGGAGGGAATCGGGCGGGTTTGAAACCCGCCCCTACGGCCGCTTCGATGTAGGGGCGGGTTTCAAACCCGCCCACTGGAGTTTTCCGGATTACTGAAATAGGGTTTTTCACCTTCTACTCCGAGGACATCGCTCATGAGCCTGATTTATGAAAAAAAAGACGGCATCGCCTATTTAACCCTGAACCGTCCCGAGGTCCGGAATGCCATCGATCCGGAAACCTGCCTCGAACTGGTCAATGCCTGGGAGGACTACCGGGACGACGATTCCCTCCGGTGCGCCATCATCACCGGGGCGGGCGACCAGACCTTCTGCTCCGGGGCCGATCTGGGGCGCCTGATTCCGCTGATCACCGGCGCCCGCAAAGCGGAAACCGACGCGGACCGGGCCGTCCAGAAGGACCCGATGCTTCCCCAGAAGGCGTTTCTACGGGATTTCGAACTCTACAAGCCGATTATCGCCGCCATCAACGGCACGGCCATCGCCGGCGGCATGGAGCTTCTCTATTCGACCGATATCCGGATTGCCGCCGAAGGGGCAAAGTTCGGGCTCCAGGAAGTCAAGTGGGCCATTTTTCCCATGGGCGGATCGACTGTCCGGCTAACCCGCCAGATGCCCTACGCCCGGGTCATGGAAATCCTCCTGACCGGCGAACTGATCGATGCAGAGGAGGCGCTGCATTATGGGTTCGTCAACCGGGTCGTCCCGAAAGACCAGGTCATGACCGAGGCCGAGCGGTTCGCCCGGATCATCGCCGCCAATGGTCCACTTGCGGTAAAGGCGATCAAGCAGTCGGTCCTGACCAACCTGGGCCGCCCGGTCGCCGAAGGGCTCCAGAAGGAACTCGAACTCGGCATCCCCGTCTTTTTGAGCGAAGATGCCCGGGAAGGACCACGATCATTCAAGGAAAAACGGGCGCCCCAATATAAGGGGAAATAGCAGTCCGCCGTACATGTAACGGCTGTTCAGATGGGTGTGCCATTTGAACAGCCGTTTTTTTGTTTTTAGCAACATATAATTGACCGAATATAATCAGCAACCCGGGTAGGATGTGCTGACGGAGGAAGCGCATCTTCGGCTTTCTATCATCTCGAGCCTGATTTTAATACGGCCATCAGCCAGCGCAGCAGGTTTTCAACGCCCTGTTAAACGGCTTCCATTTCTAATATCAGGGTGCCGGCAAATAGCAGTGGCGGCGACAAAATATGTCGGATGATTTCTTCATACGGGGATTTTGATCCTGCCGGTATTCGCTGTTCATCCCGGCATCGGAGAAATTTCCTTCTCCACCTTGCGGCCGCAAGAAGGGTGAACAGCGCAACCGCAGGCAGCAGAAGCGGTGCGATCAGTACGCTTGTGGGGCTGAATCGCGATGAGTGAATCCGCCGGATGCGAAAGCCGTTGTTGTGCAGAAGATAACGAAGCTCGAAGTAATTGGTCAGAAACAAATGCCCATGATAGATCCGTTCATCATCCCGCGCCTGAACTGACAGGTACTCATCGATGAACGTCTTGAGGGTTCTTTGGCCTGTCAAGGCATATGCCAGGCGCGAACGAAGACAGAGCGTATTCGGTGTGCTGAGGAGCAGCCTTCCGCCGGGGGTTAAAACACGGCGGGTTTCGCGGATGAAGTTTTCCTGTGCGCCAATGTGTTCAATGCCTTCCATTGATATAATCAAATCAAAGGAGTCACTGTCAAATGGGAGCGCCTTTTCCATATCCGCGGCAACTATCCGGACCCGGCCCCATGACGCGTTTTGCAGCAGCCCGACCTGCAAATTTCCGGGGAGGGGAAGGCGACCGGGATTCACGTTCCCTGTGCTCTGATCGACGGCGAGCATCGACAAAGTGTCAAACGCCTGTTCCGGGAACAGGTCGCATGCCGTTACATTAAACCCCGCAAAATATAACGGGAAAGCGGTAACACCCGTTCCCGCCGGGATATCCAGAACGCTCATGCCAGACCTTTTACCGCACGGAATCGCGGCAAACCGTTTTAAAACGGCATGGTGAGCAGAATTTTTTTTGATGGGTTGAAAATGAATATCTGGCGGCATGGAACCCAAGCAGTTTGCGGAATTATTGGCAGTAGAGTCCATCGTCCTTTCTATGGGGCCTGTTCGAGGGGGGCCTGCCGTAAAGCGTCGCCTGCGCCTGATTTTTGGCCGTCTGCCTCGAATCCTCCATGAAACGTGACTTCACCGCGCGGAACATTCCCGTCGAAAGAGAGTGCGAAGAAAACTTCCGGTGGAACCCCCTCGTGGAAGAGTCCGGGAATATTCGTGAAGCCGAACTTCCGGTAGTACTCCGGATGCCCCACAAGACAGCAACCTTGCGCATTCAGATCTTTCAACCGGGACAGCCCTTCCTCCATCAGCGATTTGCCGATGCCTTTCCGCTGATATTCCGGCAACACGGAAACGGGTCCAAGTCCGTACCAGTTCCGGGCGCCGTCCGCAATGGTCACGGGAGAGAACGCAACATGTCCGATCACACGGCCGTCCAGTTCCGCGACAAGAGAAATCGTAAGAGCCCCCGCGGCACGCAGCGCTTCGATGATGAATTGCTCCGTCTGGTTGCTGATCTCCAGGGTCTTGAACGCTGCGACAGTTACTTCGGTTATCTTGCCGATGTCGCTATCGATCTCGGTCCTGATCACGATTTTTCGGGTCATGATAAGCCTCGTTCCTTTTTCGTGTTGGCTAACATCGGGCGTCACCGGTACGGAGCCACGCGGCCATAAAGAGCGCTGGAAAATGTGGCGCGCGTGGCTGCGTGTCCGCGTGCATGCCATTGTTATAACCTCGTTCCAAGATCATCAAAACCAAGAAGCACAGCCGGATTGAAAGAGTCGAATTCCCAGCGGGGAAGTGATCTACGGTCAGCCGCATACTCCTCCAGTTTGGCCTTGATCGGAGGGAGGTCAGAGACACCAAGAAGTTGCAGGGAGCGGGATAGATAGATCTTCGAAGTAGATCGCGCAAATACTTCGAATGGGCCATAGTGCCGAGTTGCGTACAAGAGCGTGTCTGGGAACCATCGGTTGTATTGATCAGCATGTGTAAGTTCTGCCCGAAGAAAGCATATGAAGTCAGCTTGCATCAAATGTCGGAAGTGAACACCAGAAGTCTTCGAGCGTTGCTCTATAAGATCTGCCCTAAGTGAGAGACGATTTAACTTGAGCCGCTGATTTCGGATCTCCAAGGACTTCATGTAATCCCGAAAGACCGGGAAGCCCACCGTAGCGTTCTTCCCGTAGTCAGAGTTGCCCGGAACGTAGTACACTTGAGAAAGAAGGTAAGTTGCAGATTCCAGATGTTCGGCTCGAAGCAAGATCGCCAAGGTGTACAAAAACAACTCGTGGACGATGAACTTGAAATTATCAAACTCTGTCTCGTTCCACCGTATGATATGTGGTGGTCGGTTGAGGTAAGGGATCAGTGACTCAAAGAATCGATGCAGCCGAGGCGCATACGTTTGCACATCTGCATACTGAGACAGAACCACAAGGACATGGGTGAACTCGTTTCGGGATGGGATGAATTCTTCAATAGACTTTGCGATGCGGTCATCGGGCTCATCATCGGTACTGGTGATGCGGAATCTCTCTATGTTTTCGGAGAACACGGCCAGATATTCATCAAGGGCACCGCTGGCATATGCCTTGTCGTTCTTGAAGCCATCAACTACCCGCTTTGCCAGTGCCGACGTTCCGAGCTGTGGTGCGTCGGATTCAGTTATGAAGGATGGAGGCTTGCCGATCTCTGGCTTCACATAGAGAGGCTTATCGAAGATCCACCGCAACAGCTTTTCAAAGTTCTCGGAGTAGCGATCAGACTCACTGAGATCAACGTAGATCCTTGACTTGTAATACGTGGGCAAGTAGGGCTTGCCTGTCTCGTCCTTTTCGGCGACAACCACAACGAATTTTTCTTGTGACTGCCCTTCATAGACCTCACGCGAGATGATTTGTGTCTCCGTACCAACTCCCCCGGCGCGGCTGTCGGCCTTAGCTGCATACACGTGATCACAAACAATAAGGACCTTCATTATAGAAAGATCCGTAGCCATCTTTTCCATGAATGCCACGGAGTCGTGCCCTTCACGAAGAGCCCACTTGTCGAGAATGACATCCACACCAGAGTTTACTATCTCTGTGGCTAAATCGATTACCCATTGCTCATGTTCTGGTGTTGACCAGCTATAGGAGATAAAAAGTCTTGGTGGGGTACTCATGTGTTGGCTCCTTCAGGGGTATAACGATTTCATAACCATTACGATATAGAGATTAAAAATATAGAAAAAAGCTGCTCCACCTTTCCATCTATTCACCGTATTTTGCAATATCATGGAAGTACCACCTCGCCCAAGTTATTTATCCCACTCCTTCTGCTGTACGGATTTCCCGAAATCAATCGGGGAGCAGGTACAACCGTCGCCGTCATTCCGGATCGGTCATGCCATTCGATAGTCCCGGAGTCGAGGAGGTTATTTTACCTTAATATTTGAAAATTCCACGACCCTTTTCCGCCGTCCCCTTATGTTCGTCTGGAATCCGGATATTCATAGCCTGAACTGAAGCTGCCATCCCCGCCCTCTGTTCTCTCAACGCGATCCCTTATCCCTTCCCATTGTTTTGGTTCCCGTTGACACCCCCCGGATTCGCACAAATATTTGGTGATAAACCAAATAAACAAGGGAAGGGAGCATTCGCCATGACCATCGTCGAGAGACTGGCGGCATTCGTTGACCGGGCATCCTATGAGGACCTGTCCCAACGCGCCGCCGAGGAACTGAAAATCCGGATTATCGATTCGCTTGGGGTCGCCATTGGCGCCATCGGGAGCGAGGTGATGCAGATGGTCCGGATGCATGTGGAGGATTTCAGCCGATCGGGCGCATCCACGCTCATCGGCGGCGGAAGCACGTCACCGGACCTGGCGGCACTCTATAATTCCGGCCTGGTCCGGTATCTCGATTACAACGACAGCTACCTTGCCAGGGGAGAGACCTGTCATCCGAGCGACAACCTCGGGGCGCTCCTGGCCGCCGGCCAGTGCGCGGAAGCGGACGGAAAAGCGCTTCTCACCGCCCTGGCCGTGGCCTACCAGGTCCAGTGCCGGCTGAGCGACGAGGCCCCGGTCCGCGCAAAGGGGTTCGACCACACCACCCAGGGGGCGTACGCGGTCGCCGCCGGGGTATCGAAAATCCTTGGGCTCGAACCCGAAAAGATCGCCAATGCCATCGCCATCAGCGCCACCCCCTTGAACGCCCTCCGGGTCACCCGCACCGGAACCCTTTCCCACTGGAAGGGGCTTGCCTATCCGTATACCGCCTTCGGGGCGACCGCATCGACATTCCTGGCCATGCGCGGCATCACCGGGCCGAAAGAAGTGTTCGAGGGGAACAAGGGATTCCAGGAGACGATCGCCGGTCCCTTTTCCATCGACTGGGAACGGGAAGACCTCGAGCGGGTCACCGGGACCATCATCAAGAAATACAACGCGGAAATCCATTCACAGGCAACCCTTGAAGGAGTGCTCGAACTGAAGGAAAAGCACCGGTTCGACCCCGCGGCGATCGAACGTGTCGACATTGACACCTTCGATGTCGCCTACAACATAATCGGCGGGGGCGAGGAGGGGGACAAGACCCGCATCCGGACAAAGGAAGAGGCGGACCACAGCCTCCAGTACATGGTGGCCGCGGCCCTTCTCGACGGACGGGTGTCGCCCGACCAGTACAAGCCGGAGCGGATCGGCGGGACCGATGTCCAGGAACTCCTGCGAAAAGTGATTGTCCGCCCCGAACCGGCCTACAGTGCTCGTTTCCCTGAATCGATGCCCTGCCGCATCCGGATCCGGATGGCCGACCGCCAGGTATTTGAAATGGAAAAGCAGGATTACGAAGGATTCCATTCCCGCGCCATGGAATGGAAAGCGGTCACCCGGAAGTTCGACAGCCTTGCGGCCACGTACGCACCGGAACGGGTGCGCGGCCGGATCGTCGACCTGGTGCGGGACCTGGAACGGCACACTGTGGATGAACTGATGGAACTGTTGACCGGAATCGGAGTGCCCGCCGCCTAAATCCCTTATCAAAGGAGAGCCCGATGAACAGCCACCCGTTTGATTTTCTGCATAAAAACGAGCGTGACGGAAAACCCCGGGCCCGGGGGATTACGGAAATACGCGGGCCCTATTACACCGTCATGGGAAAGCGCTATCTTTCCGACATCCTTGATACCATGGGACCCTATATCGACTCGCTGAAGTTCGCCGGCGGCTCGTTCGCGCTGATGCCCCCGGAATCGGTAAAAACCATTATCGACCTGGCCCATGAGCACGATGTGCTGGTTTCCACCGGCGGTTTCATGGAATACGTGCTGACCCAGGGGAAAGACGCGGTCCGGCAATATATCCGGACCTGCGCGGAATACGAGTTCGACATCATCGAGCTGTCCGCCGGGTTTATCACGATTCCAACCGACGACTGGCTCCGGCTGATCGATGAGGTACAGAAGGCGAAGCTGAAAGCAAAACCTGAGATCGGCATCCAGTTCGGCGCCGGGGGCGGGGCGACCACGGAGAGCGAGCTGAAGGCGGAAGGGACCGGAGATCCGGAGTGGGCCATCCAGCGGGCGAAGCGGTTCCTGGACGCGGGTGCTTACATGATCATGATCGAATCCGAGGGGATCACGGAAAATGTGGAAACCTGGCGGACCGATGTGCCGGCGAAGTTCATCAATGCTTTAGGGCTTGAAAAACTAATGTTCGAAGCCGCCGATCCTCCCGTATTTGCCTGGTACATCAAGAATTACGGCCCCGAAGTCAACCTGTTCGTCGACCACAGCCAGATCGTCCACCTGGAGTGCATCCGCTCCGGGATCTGGGGGACCAAGAGCTTGTGGGGAAGAGTGCAGTCGTTCAAGGAATGAGAAAAAACAGGGAAAACGCGTTTGGCATAAAATTGAAATCATCACGTTGATTCCGCATGAACACGTTCCCGCCGTGAAACTGCCGCGCGAGTTTTACGCCCGTGACGCCGCGTCTGTCGCCAAAGACCTCCTCGGAAAACATCTGGTCCGGGTACGGAACGGAGCCAGTCAGATCGGACGGATCGTGGAAGTCGAGGCCTATCTCGGCCCGCATGATCTTGCCGCGCATTCCGCCCGTGGGAAGACGGCCCGGACCGCCGTGATGTTCGGGCCGCCGGGTCACGCGTACATCTACCTGATTTATGGGATATATCACTGCATGAATGTGGTGACCGGACGCGAGGGGGAGGCGTCGGCGGTCTTGCTTCGCGCCCTGGAACCGATCGGGAATATCGATGGGAAAACCCGTGGACCGGGCCTGCTCTGCCGGACCCTCGGGATCGACCGGAGTATGAACGGTCACGATCTGCTGAGCGATGATCTCTACATCGCCGCCGGCCCGGAGGAACAATTCGCGATCGTGGAAAGACCCCGGATTGGCGTCGATTATGCCGGGGAATGGGCGGGCAAGCCCCTGCGGTTCTACATCAAGGGGAATCCCTTTATTTCCAGAAAATAGCTTCGGGCACTGCCCCTATCTCAGAAAGCACGGCACTCGGCTCGGAAAATCCGGACACATTCGCGATGCGATGCGTCGATCACCCGGTTGATTATTTTCCACAAGTATGGTTACATGCGTTCGCAATCATCCATGCCGCACGGCGAATGCCGCCGGCGACCGCATGCAACCGTCATCAGCCGGGATTCCGATATTCATGCTGAAAGAACCGTTCGAACGCATCGTCTCCAGTATCAGCAAGGTCGTTCTCGGGAAACAAAACCAGATTCGCCTGTCGCTCGCCTGCCTGTTCGCCGGGGGGCACCTGCTGATCGAGGACCTGCCGGGTATCGGCAAGACCACCCTGGCCAAGGTGCTCTCCCGGTGCCTGGGGCTCGACTTTCAGCGGGTCCAGTTCACCAGCGACATGCTGCCGGGAGACATTCTCGGGGTTTCCGTGTACGACCGGAATTCGGGGAATTTCCATTTCCACCCGGGGCCGGTATTCACCCAGGTGCTCCTGGCCGATGAAATCAACCGGGCCACGCCGAAAACCCAGAGCGCCCTCCTGGAGGCGATGGAAGAAGGGCAGGTGACCACCGAGGGGGAAACCCGGCTGCTCGACCGCCCCTTTTTCGTGATCGCCACCCAGAACCCCCTGGAACACGCCGGGACGTTCCCGTTGCCCGAATCCCAGATGGACCGGTTCCTCATGCGGATCGCCATCGGGTACCCGGATCGCGCGGCCGAGAAACGGATCCTCCAGGGCGCCGGTGCCCAGCGGGAACTCGATGCCCTGGAGGCCAGCATGACCCGGACGGATGTCCTCGATATTCAATCCAGAATCGAAACGGTGCACCTGTCCGATCATTTTCTCGACTATCTCCAGGATATCGTCCAGTACACGAGAAGCGCCCCCCATTTTCACATCGGCCTCTCCCCCCGGGCGGGAATTGCCCTGTCCAGGGCGTCCCGTTCCTGGGCCTACCTGCACGGCAGGGAATACACGATCCCCGAGGACCTTCAGGAAGTGCTCCCCCATGTCGCCGGACACCGGCTCCGGAGCCGGACCGACAGAACCGAGGTGCCCGGGAAAAAGTTGATGGAACTGTTCCGGGAAGTGCCGGTCCCGGTCTGATGCGGTTTCCCGATCCGATGGAAAGAACCATTTGAAACGCGTCACGCCCCTGCCGATCACCCTCGACCGCCGGCGGATCTACATTTTTCCCACCGGCCACGGCTTTGTCTTCATTGCGATCCTCGCCGCCATGCTGGTCGGCTCCATCAACTACAACAACAACCTCGGTTTTCTCCTGGTTTTCCTCCTCGGCGGCATGACCCTGGTGTCGATTCTCCATACCTGGCGCAACCTGCTGGGTCTCCAAATCCGCCTGGTCGGCGTCCGTCCGGTATTCGCGGGTGGCGACGCTGTTTTCGATTTCCGGGTCCGTGCCGACGGCCGCGTGCGTAAAGGGGTGTCGTTTACTCTCCAGAAGCGGCGGAACACCGTCCTGACCATTCCCCCCTTTACCGAGACGGATATTTCCCTTCCGGCAATGACCGTAAGACGGGGACTGTTCAAACCTGAACGGCTGTCTGTTTCCTGCCGGTATCCCCTGGGACTGTTCCGCGCCTGGTCGATTCTGCATCCGGATATTTCCTGCCCGGTCTACCCGGCCCCGGTTGCCGGGGCAATGGAGGGAGAACCGGCGCCGTTGCCCGGCAAGGAAGGAAAACAGTGGTACCGGTCCGGGGTCGATGATTTCATGGGGCTCAAACCCTATCAGGCCGGGGATTCGCCTCGGCATATCGCCTGGAAGCGCCTGTCCGCGGGGCGGGGGGTATTGAGCAAGGATTTTGCCGGGCAGGGGGAGTCGGCGATCGTTTTCGATTTCGAACGGCTGCCGGGTGATCCGGAAACCCGGTTGTCGCGGTTGTGCGGCATGGTCCTGGCGGCGGACCGGATGCAGACGGTCTACGGCCTGGTGCTGGCCGGAAAGCGGATCGCTCCGGGCCGCGGGGACGGCCACAAGCACCAGTGCCTGAGGGCGCTGGCCCTCTTCGGGGAAGGCGAGGGGGGATGAGGATTTCGGAAAAATTCCTTCCCCCGCTGCTTGCGGCCCTGGTTATCGCCATCCTTCCCCAGCTGGAACGGCTGCCCCTGTGGATCATCGCCTGGTGCGCGGGGATGTGGGGTTATCTCTTCTTGTCCCTTCGATACCCGTGGCCCCGTCCGGACCGCCCGGTCCGCATCGTCCTGACCGTTTCGGGGATACTGGGGCTGCTCGCCACCTACGGGATGCAGATCGGGCCGGATGCCTATCTCGGTCTCCTGGCGGTTATGGCGGCCGTGAAACCGTTCGAAATCCGGAACCATCGGGATCGGATGATCACGGTTTTCCTGGCCTATTTCATCGTGGTGACATGCCTTCTCATGTCCGAATCCCTGGCGATCACCCTTTACATGTTCTTTTCCGTGCTGGTCACCACCGCGGCGTTGATCCGGATCAACGATCCTGGGGGCGGATTCCGGGAACAGTTCGGACTATCCGGCCGGATCATCGGCCAGGCCATCCCGCTCATGATCATCCTGTTCCTCCTCTTCCCGCGACTTCCCGGAAGTCTCTTCGGGCTCTCCCGTGCCGGGGCGGGGAAAACCGGCTTTTCGGAATTTTTGAGTCCAGGGAGCGTCACCCGGCTCACGGAAGACCATACCGTCGCGTTCCGGGCCGAATTCAAGGAAACGATTCCCCCGGCCTATCTCCTCTACTGGCGGGGAATCGTATTCACGCATTTCGACGGCCGAACCTGGCTCCGGGACCATCGCCCGCCGCAGCGGCTCACCCCGATCCGGGGAGGTGATCCGGTCGAATACACCATTACCCTGGAGCCGCACGGAAACCACTGGCTCTTTGCCCTCGATCTTCCGGAGGGAGCGCCGCCGCTCGCCGAAATGAACGCCGATTCTACCCTATCGACCCGCCGCCGGGTCAAACGGACGTTCCGTTATGCCATGCGCTCCTTTACCGGGGCTGTTGCCGGGCCGGTGAACACGCCGGATTCCGATTACATCCGACTGCCCGAATCGGAAAATCCGGGGGCGCGGGCGCTGGCCGAAAAGCTTGTCGCAGGGGCTGGGAGCGCGGAA
>Ga0209347_1002060_pt1 | contig 28304 bp, 28 predicted proteins | sample AutmiccommuBRH23_FD_187382 | JGI IMG/M metagenome (GOLD analysis project Ga0209347, IMG submission 187382) | Deep subsurface microbial communities from Mt. Terri, Switzerland - Autotrophic microbial communities BRH/23 (SPAdes) (version 2) | ecosystem: Environmental > Aquatic > Deep subsurface >...
TAGCGTTTCGGTTACTTCACTCTTCATTAATTTTTTGTCATAATCATTAATTTTAACAAGAATATTGTTTTTTGCCTGTTCAAAATTATCAAGTTCTAAAATAAACAGCTGCAGGCGTTCATACAAATTTGGGATGGTCGCTGAGAACGGATAGGCTTTTATAAGCCTTTTTATAAAAGCCAATTCAATATTGATAAAAGCATATTCTGAGGTCCATAAAGAAATATTGTAAAGCAATTCCTCAATGGTTCTATCCTTGGAAAACGATTTGTAAATGATGTTTGATTCCATTTCAGAATGGTAGTTAATTGATGACTAAGTAATTCATTATAATTTTTATAAAAAATGATATATATCAAATGAAGATTAAGAAATCTAACCTTCATTCTTTAAAAAACAGGCAAATATTTATCGTTTTTCCCAATTTTTCGCAGCAGAAAAATATATTTCAGAAGGTTAACTTAAAATTGCCAAGAAATAATGTTGGACCTCGTAATTGAAATCCCATAAGATTGAGGAAAATCATTTTTTAAAGTTCAAACAAACCATAGCTTTATGTGAATAATAAATAAATGGTCATGAAAAAATTACTCATTTTAATGGTTTGCCTCAGCATTCAATCCGCTGTTTTTTCACAAATTTTTAGCGAGATAGATGAAGTTTATCCTTTCCACGGTGATTTTGCAGCCATAAAAAAAGCAAATCAGTGGGCTTTTATTGATAAAGAAGGAAAAAAGACCATCGATTTTAGGGCTGATTTGGTGTTAACCAACAGATTAAATTCATTAAACCAAACAATTTCTTATCCTGTTTTTAATGATGGAAGGTGTTTGATCAGAAAATTAATGGGAGACACTTATTACTACGGGTTTATCAATGAAAAAGGCGTGGAAACCATTAAGCCGCAGTTTTTAAATGCCTCCAATTTTTCGAATGGTTATGCCATTGTGGTGCTGACTTCAAAAGATTCAATCGGATTCAATGTAGTGCTTAATAAGGCTGTCGTTTCCAATATTATGGAAGAATATGTGATCAACACTGCTGGGGAATTGGTAAAATATTTATACAATCCAAGAAAAAATGTACCGGCCAACTATAAAGGTGGCGTACCTATTATCGAATCGAAATTTATAGCACCAAATTTGGTTGCGGTAAAAACCAAAAATAAAAAGTGGGAAATACATCAGTTTTAACTAAAAAACATAAGTTATGGCACTAAATTTTAATCAATTCGCAAAAGAAGGCAATGCATTTTTGAAGGAATTTGCAAAAAAAATAAATATGCCTAATGACACCGATAAAGCAGGAAGAATTTTGTCTTCAATCTTACACGGACTTAGAGAAGTGATCACCATTGAGGAATCTTTACAGCTAATTTCACAGTTTCCGATGTTCTTAAAAGCAGTTTATGTTAATAAATGGACAACTCGCAAAAAGCAAAAAGTAAAATCGATGACCGATTTTATTGACTTAATTCGAGAATTGAACGGCGTAACTGCTTTAAATGATTTTGAATCAGAAGAAGTTGCAGAAAATTATATCAATTCAACATTTATGTTGTTGCGCAAATATGTTTCTTTAGGTGAATTGGAGGATCTTAGAACAGTGCTTCCAAAAGAATTAAAGTCTATTGTTTACCAGAATGCCATGTTTTAAACAAGCTGAAAAATAAAAGATAAATAGATGAAAAGCATAAAACAAACTTTTAAAGAAGTTGATATTTCTATTGGCGAAAATGTTTTAAAAGGAAATTTAAGACTTTCGGAAGAGCCAAAAGGAATCATCTTATTTTCTCATGGAAGTGGTAGCAGCAGGCTGAGCATCAGAAATAATTATGTCGCAAGTTTGTTGTTGGAGGAAGGTTTTTCCAGTTTGCTTTTCGACTTATTAACCGCCAAAGAGGATTTAATTTACGAAAATCGTTTTGACATTGAATTGATTACCGAACGGTTGGTTAAAGTCACAAAATGGGCCTTGAATTACAAAGAAACAAAAAAACTGCCTATTGGATATTTTGGTGCCAGCACCGGCGCAGCATCTGCTTTAAAAGCTGTCGCCCAAATGGGAAACATCATAAAAGCCGTTGTATCAAGAGGTGGCCGTCCAGATTTGGCCATACAGGTTTTAAAGGATATAAAAACGCCTACACTTTTAATAGTTGGGGGTGATGACGATGTGGTTATAGCATTGAATAAAAAGGCAAAAGCGGCAATTGGTGGCGTTTGTGAATTAAAAATTGTTGAAGGCGCCACGCATTTATTTCCGGAAGCAGGAAAACTCGAAATTGTGGCCAAACTTACTGCGGAATGGTTCGACAAGTATTTAAAAAAGAAAGCTAAAACTGAACGTGATGTTTACAAATAGGGAAGAAGCAGGCAAATTGCTGGCAAACAAATTAATAAATTATAAGGATAATAATGAGGTGGTTATTGTCGCAATTCCACGAGGCGGTGTTCCAATTGGCTGTGAAATTGCCAATAAATTAAATGTTCCTTTAGAAATAGTGCTTTCAAAAAAAATTGGTCATCCTTTCAATAAAGAATATGCCATTGGTGCCGTTACTTTAGAAAACAGTATTTTAAGCGATGCCGCAAAAGAAGTTTCACCCGTATATATTTATGATGAAACAGAACAAGTGAAGGCGTTGTTAAAACAGCGTCATCAATTGTATTACGGTGAAAAAAAACCAATTTCACTTAAGGACAAAATAGTTGTTTTGGTTGATGATGGCATTGCCACAGGAAATACCATTATTTCCTGCATTCAACTTCTTCAGCTTCAAAAACCATCTAAGATTGTTGTTGCCTTGCCCGTTGCGCCAAATTCGGCTTTGAGAAAGATAAGGGAAATGCCAGAAGTGAATGAAGTTATTTGCTTGTCGGCGCCTGTAGATTTTCAGTCAGTCGGACAGTTTTATGAAGAGTTTGATCAGGTAAATGACCATGAGGTTGTTGCATTGTTAAATAAAGCGAATGAGGATTTTAGTTTGAAAAAATTAAAATAATGAGTCATTTTTATAATTGATAAAGCCGAGGTTTCAACTTTCATAATCTAAAAAAGAAATTTTTCCTAAAAAATTATGCTCTCAATATTCCAACTTTGGACGTCGGATTGCAATAATTATTGGGATCTAAATAAATCGTATTCAGGATTACCTGTTATCTAGGATTTATGAATACTGAGTTTCCAAAATATAGTTGCTTTTATCCTTTTTCAATCTTTATTTTTTAAAATGCCCGCTTATAAATAATGCTTCATTTCACTTTTGCGTTTTTGAAGCTGCTTGTCTATATCTCGTAATGTTTCTTCGGTGGCAGCTTCAAAACTTTCTTCATCAGAAAAAGCAAAAATCCTTGGGCCAGGAAGGCTTAGTCTTATTTCGCAGATTTTTCCTTTGCCTTTTGTGTCAGGTTCTACTTTATAAAATACATCGGCTTTAATCAGCCATTCATATCTTTCCGACATTTTAAGTAGTTTTTTGATCACAAATGATTCTAAAGCTTCACTTTTTGGCGTTTGCACAAACTGAATTTTAATTTCCATGTTAATTATTTTTAAATTAAAATGATATCGATTCATAAATATATTCAATGCAGTTGCCATTGCCAATGATAAATATCAAATACAAGAAAACTAAAACAAAATTTTTAGGGTAAAATTTTTGCGGTAATATTTTAAAATTTACAAATTTGCCAAAACTTTTTTAAGTTTATCACCTATTTCCAAAGCAATTGGCGCCAAAGATTCATTGACAACAGCTTGCATGGAAACAATGGGATTGATGGCTGAAACTTCAATAATTCCAAGTTCTTTTTCCTGGACAATAACGTTGCACGGAAGCATCGTTCCAATTTTGTCTTCGGCCTTTAAAGCTTTATAGGCAAAAGGTGCGTTGCAAGCTCCCAAAATTCTGTAATTGTAAAAATCGACATCTAATTTTTTCTTCAAGGTGGCTTTTATGTCTATTTCTGTAAGTACGCCAAATCCTTCTTTTTGAAGTTCTGCAGTTACTTTTTCTATGGCTTCCTCAAAAGTGACGTTGTTTAAGATGGTTGAATAGTAATAGTCCATTTTTTATGTTTTTAAATTTATGATTGTTTAAGTAAACCTGTAATTTACGACATTTATTTTATCAGTAAATGCAAAAAATGTTACACGAAATTTTAAATAATTGTATTTGAGCAGATTATAAAATTTATAATCCGTTTTTATTTTTTGAAATTGTGTTATAATGGGATTTTTAAGGTTATTGCGGGTTGCATTTTTACCACAAAAATATCGTGTTTTGGAAAATACGCCTTTTGATAATTAAAACTGATGGTGGCAGCTTTGTTTGCATTTTTAGCTGAACTGATAAAAAATGGAATGCTGGCCAAACCAACAGCTAAACCGCCCAGCATCATAAAACCGGCAGTATCATAATCAGAATTATCCGAACTCCAAAAATCCTGATTACTCATGCTAATTGTTCCCGCAATTGCAATAGCTGTTCCTCCGCCAAGTAAAATCCAGCCTGTTGTCTTTTGGCTTTTGCTTTTTAGTAAATAATCTCCTTTAGAAAGTGATGGGTTTTGTGTTTGGCAGAATGTATTTGGGATAAAAAACAAGATAATTAAAAGAGCGGTAATTGTTTTCATAGGAATTGCTTTTTAATTTTTTTTCGAAAGACAGCTTATTTTTAAATAGAAACAGGAGGTCGCAACCTCCTGTTTCCTGAAGAGATTAAGTTTGTTTTATAACGCTAAACTAATTTTTCACATTGATTTATCTCTAAAATAACATCAATACTAAAATGAGTTTTGACTAAACAACAACTTGAAAATCTTCATTTCAATTTGCATTGTTTTTCAACAATGTAAATCTAGATATTTATAAGAAACAGGTAACCTTAACTTCCTGTTTCCTGAAGAGGTTAAGTTGGGTCTTCTCAACCAATTTTCATAATATTTCATTTCTAAAATAATATTAAAACTGTCTTAATCAAAACAACAACTTTAAACCCTTCATTTCGATTTGCATTACTTTTTAATAATGTAAATCTATTTTTTAGAAACAGGAAGCCGTAACTTCCTGTTTCCTTAAGAGATTGAGTTAATTTTTCTACTTTCAACTCATTTTTCACACCACCTTATTTCTAAGACAATCCTTAAACAAGCCAACCTCAAAAAACGCACTAAATCTCCCAGTTTCAATCCTCATTACTTTTTAATAATGAAGATCTATTCCCTTTTTAGTTTAGTAGAAGCAGGAAGTTTTCAGTTTCCTGCTTCTTGAAGTGATTAAGCTTGTTTTTTTAAACCAACTAATTTATCATAGCATCTCATTTCTAAAACAATACTAAAATTAGCCTTATTAAAACAACAACTTAAAACACCTCATTGATCTGCATTATTTTGCAATAATGGAGACCTTTTTTTTGATTGAAGCAGGAGGCCAAAACCTCCTGCGTCTATCTTGAAGAAATTAAGCTGTTCTTTGCAATTTTTAAATAATTTCTTACGTCACCTTATTTCTAAGACAAAACTAAAATCGATTTAATTTGTAAACCTTAAATTCTTCAAAGTAGGCTATTATTGCTATGTAAAATGCAAATTCACATACGTGGGGAAATTTTATTTTCTATAAAATCAAAGAACTTTTTATTTATTAATATGTTGTAAAAATAGCTATTAACATAGGGGTGTGAAATGATATGCATCAATTTGGCATATGATTGTTATCAGTTTTTGAATATTTTTTAATTTAATTTTTTTATTGGAAAATAACAATCCCATAACCCATATTTAGCAAGAACAAGCCCACAAAAAAAAGCATCATATAAATTACCTGTACAAATTTTATGTTGAGGTAATCCAGCCATAAAGCCGTTCGTTTTGGAAAAATAAACAGCGATAAACCAATAAATAATGCTATCCAGCCTATCAATGTGATAATTAAACGCCAATCATCTTCCCAAATATTATGTAATAAAATATTGAGCAATCCAATTACAATTGAAACGAAAGAGATAACTATAACAAATTTTTGATCCTCTAAATCTTTAATGACTTGTACAATTCTTTTTGGGTTAAAGCTTAAAATTAGAAAGAAAATTATTAAATACCATCCCCAAAATTTGGCTAAGAAAACAGACACCTCATTCATAATGACAGTGTTTAATTGTTATTCGTGCAACACTAAAAACGGAACATCTGTATGATAACTAATCTCTTCCACGGTTGGCCTAAATAAAATACGTTGAAAAAGATTGAGATTCTTGGCGACCATAATAATCATGTCAATATCTCTGCTTTCCACAAAACACTGAACGCCATCTTCAATTTTTTTATTGGTTATTCTATGAAAACTATGCTTTTCTTCGGCAAAGAAATTTTTTAAAAACTCTTTATTTTCTAATTGAAAATCGGTAACTACTTCATCTTTTTTAGCAATGTGCACAATTCTTAATGCGGAATCATGCATTTTGGTAAATTCTAAAAGACTGTTCAAAATTTTAGTTGGATAAAAAAGGTGGTAATCAGTTGGAAACGCAATTTCTTTAATTTCTTTAAATATTGCATTTTCCGGAACGATGAGTACCGGGCATTTTACCCGTGTAATTAAATCACCTGTATTGCTGCCAATCATCACTTTTTTTAAGCCTGAAGCGCCTTTTGTGCCCATCACAATAAGGTCTATATTTTTTTCTGTCACATGGGCTTTTACAGCATCAATAAAATAATCATAATTGTTAAGCGTATAAAATTTATGCTTTGGATTATGCGGCAATGAATCAATATTTTTTATCAATTTTTTTAAATTGGTTTTGGCTTGTTTTAATACAGTTTTGTCTATGACTTCAAAAGCCGGAAGCGGCATTACCGGAGATTCGCCACTGGCGTAGTTATAAATTAAAGTGACATGCAACAAATAAAAATCGCAAGAGATGTCTTTAAAAAATTCTAAAGCGTATTTTACGGCGTTCCAAGAGTTTTCTGAAAAATCGGTTGGTATTAAAATGTTTTTCATGAAATGGATTTATTATTAATTACGATTAAAATTATGCCCTTAAATTTTAATGTAAAATGATATATATCAATTTGAAAATATTAAATATTGCAAAATATTAAATATTGGAAAATATTAAATATTAGAAGTTAAATATTAAAAGTTAAATATTAGAAGTTAAATATTAGAGGTTAAATATTAAAAGTTAAATATTAGAAGTTAAATATTAGAAGTTAAATATTGGAAGTTAAATATTAGAAGTTAAATATTAAAAGTTAAATATTAGAAGTTAAATATTAGAGGTTAAATATTAAAAGTTAAATATTAGAAGTTAAATATTAAAAGTTGAAAAGACCAACACGATAGCTTTCTGGACGGAAGTCAGAAGTGAAAAGTTAAAAAATGTTATAAATATTATGCTAATTTCAAATCAAACTCCTTTTGGAGGGAATCTATTGGGACGGAAAGCTTGCCTGCCGAGGAAGCGCTAGGATTAAGAGCAACAATTTGGCTAAAATACTTTTTTCAACTTGTCAATATTCAGAATTTTTATGCTTCTTCCTTCAATGTCAATTAGGCCGTCTCTTTTAAAATCGGAAAGTGTCCTGATAAAAGTTTCTGTGGCAATGCCTGCAATCCCTGCCAAATCGGTTCTTGATATTTTAGGATTGTCGTTATTGGATTTTTTCATTTTTTCAGAAAACTGCAAAATGGTATTTGCTGTTTTTTTTCGAACGGAACTATAAGCCATTTGCAGTAATTGTTCTTTAATCTCTGAAACATTGTCGGTGATATAATCTATTAACTCAAAGGTAACTTCGTGATTTTTTTGTAATATATTTTTGAATTCACTTTTTAACAATCGTAAAACTTTTACGTTTTCTATGGCTGCAGCTGATTCCTGATATGCAATATTGTTAGAAAACGACGTAAAACCAAAAAAATCATTCTCTTTATGCAATCCTGTAACCAATTCTTTCCCTTGTTCATCAATTTTAAAGGTTTTTACAATGCCTTCGTTTACCAAAAAAACAAAATTTGAATTGTCGCCTTCATGATATATAATTTCACCCGGAATAAAGGAAAATTCTTCCACATTTTCCACAAAGAAATTTTTAAGCTGGTTCAATGTCCTTAGCTGATTGTCAGAAAAATCGAGATCGTCCTTAATCGCTTTTTCCTGATTTTCTTTTATAATGGCAACCCTGGCCAACCTGCTTTCAATGGCGCTGAACAGTTCCGATTCATCAAAAGGCTTTGTGATATAATCATCTGCCCCCAAATCCATGCCTTTACGTATATCCTTATGTTCAGTTTTTGCTGAAAGAAAAATAAACGGAATATGTTTGGTTTCTCTTTCTTTTGAGAGTATTTGAAGCACTCCGTAGCCATTTAATTCAGGCATCATAATATCGCATAGAATAATATCTGGCAGTTGTTTTTTAGCTTCAGAAACTCCAATTTTGCCATTTGCGGCAGTAAAAACTTTATAATTGGCCAATTCCAAAAGTTCAGCAGTGTTTTCTCTGACTACTGCATCATCTTCAATTAATAAAACCTTTTTCATAATTTTTTAATTATTGGCAGTTCAATTAAGAAAACCGATCCTTTATTTTCGGTGCTTATAAAACGTATGGATCCGCCTAAGTTTTCCAAATGGGCTTTAGCAATACTTAATCCACTGCCTGTTCCCTTAATATTCAACGCATTTTCAGCTCTAAAATAGCGATTAAATATGAATTTTTGATCTTTTTTAGGAATTCCTATTCCACTATCGGCAACTTTTATTATAAGGTTATTTTTCTTTTTAGAAATTTCTATATCAATATCAGTGTTCTCGGGAGAATATTTTATGGCATTATAGATGATGTTATTTAAGGTAAGTTCTAAAATTTTTTCATCTTGGAATAACACATATTCAGCTATATTTTGGGAAATGTTTATATGTTGGCCGCTTTTTAAAAGCATATTGGCATTGTAAACCACTTCATTAATGACTTTACTTAAATTAAAGGTTTTGAATTTATAATTTTCATTGCTTGAATCTAAACGCTCTAAGGATAAAAAATCGTTTAAAATATTGTTGAGATATTGTACTTTGCCAATGATTGTTTTTATATGTTTTTCCCTTTTTTCGGGTTGCTCGGTTAATTGGTATTTTTCCAATAAAATGGCTGAGGTTAAAATTCCGCTTAAAGGCGTTTTAAATTCGTGCGAAACAAGCGACAAAAATTTGCTTTTTAATTCATTGAGCTCTTTTTCTTTTTTTAAGGCATCTTTAAGTTTGTTTTCTATTTCAATTCTTCTTTTTAGTTCTATTTTATAATTGTGGTTTACTTCCTTTAATTGTTTGATGGTATTTTCTAATTCGGCCGTTCCTTTTTTAACTTTTTCTTCTAAAACAACTTTTACGGAATCTAACTTTTTTTCGGTTTCTCTTCTTACAGTCATATCAATAACCAGCGCCATAATATATTCTTTTTCATAAATGTTAAAAGGATTTAGCGCAATTTCAAGAGGAAATTCATAATTATTTTTTGTTAAGCCAAATAAGTACAATCCACTTGTTTTCTTTCTGTCTTTAATTTTGTTTGTAAAATAGTAAAATTGATTTTTATGAGTGGTTAGGTATCTTATAGGAACCAGTATATTTAAATGCTGATTCATCAATTCTCCTTTTTCATAACCAAACATTTTTTCTGCTGGAGTATTTGCGGCAACAATATTTGTATGTTCATCAACAATAATAATGCCTTCCGGAATGGCCTCAAAAAGAATATTGAAGATATCTTGATTTTGATAAAACACAGAATTTTTATTGATTTTGAACAAAATTAATTTTAGATAAAAGGTAGTAAAAAAATAAATAAGTTAGATTAAAAAACGCAATATTTTAAAATACAATAGTTTCGTTGAAAATTTTTCTGATAATGAAACTAAATTTTACCAATATCATCTAATAATTACGTTAATAATTAATATCTTTAATAGGAAATTACAATCGCGGTTTTTACATTACTTAAAAATATGATATGCTGCTTTATATACTTTTAAGAAGTAAGACTGGATCAAAAAATGATAGATTTCTCAATACTAAAATCAAGTTGAAATGTTAACATTCAAAAATTATAACATTGCCGATTGGTTTTCATTTTACAGAATTGCTGCCGCACCTTTTTTACTGCTTATTTTATGGTTGGGCAATAGGGAGCTTTTCACCTGGCTTTTGTTGGCGAGTTATTTAACAGACGCCATTGATGGATTTTTAGCCCGAAGGTTAAAAATAACAAGTCCAAGAGGCTCACAATTGGATTCTTTTGGCGATCAAATTACTTTTGCGATTGCCCTAATTGGATTGCTGGTTTATGAATTTGATTTTATGAAAGAGCATTCCTTTTTTATCGTTCTTGTTTTTTTGCCTTATATTTTTCAAATGATTATTGCCTTTGTGAAATATGGCAAAGCAACCGCCTTTCATACGTATCTGGCAAAATTATCGGCAATAACACAGGCTTTTTTTATTCTTTGGCTGTTATTTTTTGGGCCAATTTACTGGCTGTTTTATGTGATGATTGTATTGGGTTTGCTGGAAACGATTGAAGAAATTGCGCTTATTTTTATGTATGATAAATGGGTTTCTGGGGTTAAAGGCATTTATTGGGCACTTAGAGACAAAAGGCGATTAGGAAAAAAAACAGCTGTCAAAAAAAGAACAAATTAAACCATTTTGGGATGCGATCGTATTCATTTTATACCATTATACTGTTGTGTTTGGCCATATTGCTTGTAGACACTCTTGCTTTTTATTGGCTGAAATCCATTACCCAATTGTTACAATCGGTATTTTTGCAAAACTTTATTCATATCACTTTTTGGACATTCACCATTGGGCTCATTACCGCCATTATTTTACTGAGACTTAGATTAAAAGTGACACATCCTTACCTAAACCAATTATTGATAACGTCACTTTATGGACTTACCATATCGTCTTTTATACCGAAAATAATTTTTGTTGTGGTAATTTCTATTCTTTATTTTACAAACTATGTTTTTTCTGAGGAAGAATCACTGATTGTAATTCCCGTTATAGGTTTATTTGCAGGATTTCTTCCTTTTTTGATGATTTGTTATAGCATTTTCAGAACACTTTATCGATTTAAAGTACATCGCGTAAAAATTAATTTTGATGAACTGCCTGCAAATTTCAACGGATTAAAAATTGTCCATATTTCCGATCTTCACCTCGGGAGTTTTCGTTCCCGCTATCATATTTTGGACAGAGCTATAAAGTTGATAAACCATTTAGAACCCGATTTTATATTTTTTACAGGCGATTTGGTCAATAACCATGCGTGGGAATTAAAAGGCTGGCAATCTGTTTTAAAAAAATTGAAAGCCAAAACCGGCAAATATGCAGTTTTGGGAAATCACGACTATGGTGATTATGGCAAATGGAAATCGGAAGAAAGAAAACATGCCAATTTTGAATCCATCAAATATTTTTACAAAAAAATAGATTTTAAATTATTGCTGAATGAAGCTGATGGTATTGAAAAAGATGGCCAAAAAATTGCCATTGTTGGCGTGGAAAATTGGGGAAATCCGCCGTTTAAACAATATGGAGATTTAAAAAAGGCTTTAAAAAGCGTTGCCAATATTCCTTTTAAAATTTTGCTTTCACACGATCCTTCGCATTGGAACGTAGAAGTTACCAATAAAACCAATATTGCGCTCACCTTATCTGGACATACGCACGGCATGCAAGCCGGAATTAACATTAAAAGCAAAAACTGGAGCCCTATTCAGTATAAATACAAACAATGGGCAGGTTTGTACAAACATTTTAATCAGTTTTTATATGTTACAAGAGGTTTGGGGTGGATGGGATTTCCGGGCAGACTTGGAATGCGGCCTGAAATTACATTGATTGAACTGCATCAAAATTAAAAAACAGTCATTATTTTTTTAACCAACTAACAGTGTAGATTTTTCTATTCCCTTAATCTTTTTTAGGGCAGTCTCATAGCCAATATTGAAAATTTCGTCGATATGGTTTTTGTCGAACATCCCAAATTTTGACAATGGCGGATAAATCAACAAATCACATTGCGAAAACTTTAGCGATGAGGCGTTAGAAAAATTTATTCTGATGGCTCTTTGCAACACATCAACTGCGTATTTAAGATTTTCGGTCTTAATCTCATCCAACTGACTCACATAAACGCCTATGATTTGCTTGCAAGCTACTTTTAAAGGCGCTATCGGGAAATTATCAAGTATTCCGCCATCAGCGTATAAACTGCCGTTTATGGCAACTGGCGAGCATATTCCGGGAAAAGCGGAAGATGCCAAAATAGGCTTAATCAATTCACCTGCAGAAAAGACATTCATGCTTCCGTTAAACATATCAACAGTGGTTATAAAAAGTTTTTTCTGAAGCACTTTAAAATTGTCATCAGGAAAATATTTTTTGAAATCTTCATAAAAGTTCTCAGTATTTATGAGTCCGGGCTTTCCAAAACCATAACGGTTTGGATTGAAAAGTGGAATTTCTTTAAAAAAATCTACCATTTTTTCAGGAGCTAACCCTGAAGCGTAGAATGCGCCAACAATGGCTCCCACACTGCTGCCCGAGATATGGGTTGGGTAAATATGGTTTTCTTCGAGCGCCTTAATGGCCCCAATATGGGCAATACCTTTCATGCCTCCGCCGGAGAGCGCCAATCCTATGCTCATAATGGGTTCATTTAAAAATTAATTTCTCATGTTATCGGGGTTCCTGTTTATGGCAGGATTCCTTCTGCTTGTATTGCTTCTGTTGACATTGCTTCTGTACCTACTGTCATTGTGATATTTTTTGATGTCATCTCCAAAATAATCATGGATTCTCACTTGACGGCTTCGTCTTAAATCGAGATACCTATATTTGACAGGCAGAAAATCAGCAGTTATCCAAATATTATTGTCAAAATAAAGGTAGGTTCTTAAAGAAAAATCATAATAAAGATTATGTTCCGGGAAATAGATATAGCGCACTGTTTCGGCTCGGTTTGGATAAAACCATGACGGTGGCGGCGCGGCTATTCTTGAGGTAACCACTACTGGTCCACAGCTTTCTAATGATAACGCAAAAGAAAATAGAAGTACAACGCATAAAAAAGAAAGTTTTTTCATAATCGTAGCATTTAATAAAATCAATTTACAAATAACCTTAAATGGCGAAAATGATATCTATCAACTCTATTGGCATAAATGCAGTTAATTTTGATTTTTTTCTTCTTTTTGTTTTTGTTTCTCTAATTTTCTAAAATAACCCCTAAACAAAAAGTTGTGTTTTAAGGCTTCCATATTTTCATTTAAACGAACGCTTCCTTCCCTTATGTTTTTCATTGTTTCATCAATATTATTGACCAAAACGGTGTCTTTTATCATATAATTAACGGTGCCTTCTCCATTTTTAACCTCTAAAACTACCGAATTTAAATTGGTGATTACAGAATCGATGTTTTCGCTCGATTTTTCTAAATTAGCAATGATTGATTTCATTTGATTGGCTGAAGCTGGATCACTTAACAATACGGAAGCCATGCTTTTATCATAATTTATGGCGTCAATAATATGCTTTAACTCCCTTATAGTTGCAGAAGCACTTGCGCTGGCTGTTTTTAAATTTACAACGGATTGTTTTATCTCGTAAGCCATTTCATCATCTTCAATTAACATGCCTATGGTGCCTTTTCCATCTTTAATGGCTGCGGTAATTTTCAATAGATCAGAAGTTAACTTGGCAGCATTGTCATTGGTGGTATTTAGCGTTTCGAGCATATCGGTGGTCGATGTTTTATTGTAAGATTTAATGGTGTCTCCGGGTTTTAACGCTTCAGAAAACTCTTTGCCGGGCACAATATTGATCACCATGCTTCCAACCAAACCATCAGAGCCAATGGCAGCAACCGCATTTTTTTTCATATGTTTAAGCATTTTATCTTCAATAACCATATCAACGCAAATGGTGCTGTCATTAACCATCACAATATTTTTTACGGTGCCGATATTAATGCCCGAAAATCGCACGTTATTACCTAATATTAAACCATTTACATTGTTAAATACGGCGCTTATCCTAAAGGTGTTGCCAAATAAATTTTGTTTGTTGCCGATTAAATAAAGTGCAAAAACAAAAATAATTGTAACAATAAAAATAAACAGTCCAAGACTCAGTTTTTGTGTATTTGAAGTTTTCATAGGTAAATATTATTTAAAAAATGCCTGAATTTTTTCGTCTTTGTTAACGGACAATTCCTCAAAAGTTCCTTCCGCATAATTAATGCCGTCAATCAATAAAATCATTCTGTTAGAAATTACCCTGGCGCAGTCCACATCGTGGGTGATAATTAGTGACGAGGTTTTATAATTTTGCTGAATATTTCGCATGAGCTGTATAATTTCTTTAGCGGTAATTGGGTCGAGTCCAGTTGTTGGCTCATCATAAATAATAATTTTTGGTTTTAGAATAATGGCCCTTGCCAGCGCAATTCTTCTTTTCATTCCTCCGGAAAGTTCTTCAGGCATTAAATCTATGGCATCTCTTAATCCGACGCTGTCCAAAGCCTCGAGCACCAATTTCAGGGATTCTTCTTCTGTTTTGTTTTGCTGTCGCATAGGAAACTCTAAATTTTCCCGAACGGTCATAGAATCGTACAAGGCGCTTCCCTGAAAAAGAAATCCCAATTGTGTGCGCAATTCATTGAATTCTTTTTGTTCCAGTTTGCTGATGTCTTTGCCCATAATTTCTAAAGAACCTTCGTCGGGCTGCATTAAGCCTACCAAACATCTGATCATCACCGATTTCCCGGAACCGGATTTTCCCATCAGCACCAAATTTTCTCCTTCAAACAATTCCAGCGTAAATCCATTCAGCACATGATTGTCGCCAAAGCTTTTCTTCAAATCTTTGATTCTTAAAATGGGCCCTATGTTTTTTGATGGTTCCATACCTAAATTTCAAAGAAAATGTCGGTCACAAAAACCGCTATAAAGTCGATAATGAATAAAAGCATAGACGTATAAACAACAGCCGAATTGGAGGCTTCTCCAACACCCACAGTACCTTTAGTGCAATTATATCCTTTAAAACTTCCCACCAAGCCAATGGCAAAGCCAAAGAAAAACGATTTTACCGTTGCCGGAAGAATGTCTGAAAATTCAATGGCATCAAAAACCTTGTTGAAATACAGTTGAAAAGAAACATCGCCTTTTAAATTTTCCACCAATGCAGAACCAAAAAGGGCAATGGCATCACCAAAAATAATCAGCAAGGGTATCATTAAAGTTGCTGCCATAATTTTAGTAACCACTAAATATTTAAACGGATTTGTGCCTGAAACTTCCATGGCGTCGATTTGTTCCGTAACGCGCATTGAACCTAATTCAGCACCAATTCCCGAACTTATTTTTCCTGCACAAATAAGCGCAATAATCACTGGGCCAATTTCTCGCACTATAGAAATACTTACCATAGAAGGCATCCAGGATTGTGCGCCAAACTCCAATAACGTTGGCCGTGATTGAAGGGTAAACACCAATCCCAAAATAAAACCGGTAATGCCAACCAAAAACAAGGAACGATTTCCCATTTTGTAACATTGCCGCAACAATTCTTTAAATTCAAAAGGTCTGGTAAAAACCTCTTTAAAAAAACGGCCGGCAAAATAGGACAACTCGCCAATTTCAGTAAAAAAACTTTTGAGAGTATTTTGTATTTGAATTGATGTTATCATCCGTTTCAGCATTTTTGACATCATAAAGTTATTGCTGATTTAAATCGCATAAAATGATTTATATCAATTTTACAGCACTAAAAATGAAAAGAATTGATAAAATTATACAGACACAGGGAATTTTATTCTGTTAAAACAAGACTTCATTAATTTATGGTATTGATAAATTTTAGAGGATTAAATTAACGCAATAACTTGATATTTATCATTAAAAGTTAAAATAACCCTTTTTAACTTTACATAGGTATGTTTATATAACCAAGAAAACAAGAGTAAAAATCACTAATTTTTAAGCCATGAAAATTAAAGAATCAATGCGTCTCAATCAGGAAACCAAATTCGAGGAATTTTACAAAAAAAGTTCATCTGCCATTCCAAGTTTAAAAAAGTTCGCTGCATCAAAATTAAAACTTGCCGAAAAAGAAGATTTAGTTGACAAAGGATTTTATGACCCCAACGAAATTTTAGATGAAGTTTTTTTGGAAGTATTTAAAATATATTCAAATGATATGGATGAAAAACATTTGCGCCAAACGCTGTTTTTAAAAACAATCCAAAAAATAAATCATAAAATAGAAAAGGAAAATCAATTTGCCGAGGATTTAAATATTGACATTATTTTAAAAGATGAATTGAATTTATTGAAAGAAGATTATTCCGTGGAAGCAGATGGGGATTATATATTTGATGAAGATCTTGATGATATTTCTTACAAACAAAACAGTTTTAATCCGGCCCACTTTATTTTAGACCAGCCGATGGAATTGGAAATCACAGGAAAATTAGATTTAAGCGACACGCCATTATTTTCAGACCGAACTCGAGCCTTGTTTGGCGCCACATTTTATACTTTGCCGCCAATCAGTAAAAATATTATTGAATTATATGTGTTTGGAGATCAATCTGTTGATGAGATAGCGGAGACTTTGAAAGTGAGTGAAGTAACCGTTGAAAAAGTGATTGACAAGATTAAGGAAAGGCTAGAAAAATTATAGATTGGTTTTTATATTCATAAAGCAAAAATCCTTTTTCATAGTAAGATGCTATATAAAATGGGTCATTTTTGGTTGTTGCATTTACTTATAAATCAATTTCCAAACTGATGGGACAATGGTCTGATCCATAGATATCGGAATTTATGTTAACGGATTTTACCTTATTGATGAGCGCTTTACTGATTAAAAAATAATCAATGCGCCAGCCAATGTTTTTTTCTCGTGCATTAAAACGGTAACTCCAAAATGTGTATGCCTCTTCATTTGGATGAAAATATCTGAATGAATCAAAGAATTTGGCATTTACCAAAGCATCCATTCCGTCAATTTCAATTTGGGTATAACCTGCTGTTTTATTGTAATTGGCTTTGTCGTTTTTTAAATCAATAGGGCGGTGAGCCACGTTAAGATCGCCACAAACGATTACAGGTTTTGTTTTTTCCAAATCTTTTAAATAGACGAGAAAACGGGAATTCCAGCGCTGTTTATAAGCTAACCTTTCCAATGCTTGTCCGGCATTTGGCGCATAAACATTGATCAGGAAAAAATTGGTGTATTCGGCGCAAATGATTCTTCCTTCCTTATCTTCATCAACCTCATTTAAGAAATCAAAAATTTTAATGGGCTTAATTTTGCTGAGCAATGCTGTACCCGAATAGCCTTTTATATAGGCCGAATTACAGTAAATTAAATAATTATTTAAAGGCAATAAGGCATTTTGAACCACATTTTCTGTCGCTTTTGTTTCCTGCAAGCAAAGAATATTTGGATCCAATTTTTTTACAGATTCTATAAAATTCTTTTTTACGATTGCTCTAATGCCATTTACATTCCAAGAGATGATATTCATAAAATAATTTTTTTAAGAGATTTTTATGGTTAAAAAAATAGCCCCAATAGCACAAAGTTTATTAGGGCTATATAAATTTTAATCAAAAAAATATTGCTAAACATTTAGTGTATTTAGGCATATTCTCTTTGATATTGCACTTTAAGTTCATTTTTCACTTCATAAACTCCAGGTGCCAAATAGGCGGCTCTTTGGGCCTCATCCTTTTCTGCCATTGAGTTTACGGTTCCGCGCAAGGTTACCACATGGCCATCAATTGAAACAGAAACATTTCTTGCATTTACATCGGCAGAGCGTTCGAAAGCTTTGGTGATTCTTTCTTTTATTTGGCTTGGCTCAACAGCTTGTTTAATTTGAATGCTGTTGATAACTCCTTTTACGCCCAATAAATTTTCGACTGCTTTTTTGGCGGCATCTTTTTGATAAAACCATTTAAGTTCGCCAGATAAATATACCCAGCCATCTTCTACCTTTATAGATATTTTGTCTTCAGGAACAGAAGTATCCCAAGTTATTGCATTTACAACTGCTTTTGCAATTTCCTTGTCGGTTTTTTTGTAATCTGTTCCGTATTTAACTTCTATGTCAAGTGCAACAGCTTTAACGCCTTTTACAGCTTTTACCGCTTTTTCTGCCGCTACTTTTTTGGTGTAATTGTCCACAACACCACTAAGGGTTACAACGCCGTTTTCAACAATAACCCCAATTTTTGTTTCATCGATGTTTGGTTGCCATGCCAATTCATCTAACACATCATTTTTAAGTTCTGCATCGGTTTTCATAATATAAATAGTTTTAATTGAACAATAAATAATTTAGGAAACAAAACTACTTGAATGGCCGCTCAATAGAAATGAGGGAAATCAATCAGCTATTTTTTAACAAATTTTTATAAATACATTTTTTGTCTTAAAGAAAGTAACAAAGCAATCATTAATTGTTGTTGCATTTACCTTCCCTAAATTTATGACCCAATTAAAATATTATTGAAAATTTTCCATTTGCAATCATTGTTAAATTGATTTATATCAATGCAGAAAGAGGTGAAAATTGATAACTTTAAGCATAAGTTATTTGTTATAATCCAGTATTATAAATTGAAAATTATTGTTTAAACGATGAAACTCATAAGGAAACATCATAAAAATTATTTGACCACAGAAGAAAGTTCATTTCTTCAAGGTCCGCGTAATCGAATTAAAGAGTTATGGTTCACATTTAAAGTTCAATACCATTTTATAAAAGCATTCAGGAAATTGCATTTCATTGGGCCTTGTGTCACGGTATTCGGTTCATCGCGGTTTGATTCAACCAATTTCTATTATAAAAAGGCGGAAGAAGTGGGATCGGCATTGGCAAATTTAGGTTTTACGGTGATGACCGGCGGCGGAAGCGGTATTATGGAAGCAGCCAATAAAGGCGCTTACGAGGCGGGTGGTTATTCCGTAGGCTGCAATATTGTGTTGCCAAAAGAACAAAAACCAAATGCCTATTTGCATAAATGGATCAATATTCCCTACTTTTTTATTCGTAAGTTTTTATTGATGAAATATTCATTTGGTTTTGTTGTGATGCCCGGTGGCATTGGAACTTTGGATGAATTGTTTGAAGCGCTCACCTTAATTCACACAAAAATGATTAAACATTTTCCCATTGTAATTTTTGGCAAGGAATACCATAAGGAATTGTACCATCACATTAAACTTATGGCCAAAAATGAAAGCATTGGTAAAGAAGATATGAAATTGCTTTTTATGACAGATTCTGTCGAGGAATTGATTGAACATTTAAGAGTTCAAGCGGTTAAAAAATTTGGGTTGATAGAGAAATCTTACAAAAGCAAATGGTTGTGCGGCGAATTAAAATTCCCTAAAAACATTCCGTAAAACACAAAGTAATTTTTAAATATTGCTGGTGTTTGTCAACAAAAAAGGAGGTGAAAGCTCCTTTTTTATCGTTTTTTGTCCTGTTTTAATTATAGGAAATTTCCTTCTTCATCACAATTTACCCTAATTCGGTCGTTGCCATTTTTCAACACAATTTTATATCTTTGGGTAATTTTTCCAGCGAGACCGGCATCGTGATAATTCACCAAATAAACATCTTTTGCAAAGGACCAGCCTGGATAGGTCCTCGCTACTGATTCTCTTACTATTTGAGGCAAAGTAACATCTTTAAACCTTTCTGCAGTTCTTAAAATATTGCCTTGTCCATCATAAGATGCAAGAACATAACCTTCAGGAATATAGAACGAAACTTCATAGGTATCATATTCATCAACATAAAAATCAGCATCTTTTACATTGAAACCTGCCACTTTTTGTCGCAACATAGCAACAGGTAAAGATGCGTTTTCAAGTCCTGCCTTGTTAAGGTATTTGTAATTTGTGGCGGATATCACAACTTCCGACAATTCTTCGGTTCTTATCTGACCATAAGTTTGGATGGTTAATCCAAGTATCACTAAACCTAAGAGTAATTTTTTCATATTTGTAAATGTTTAAATTAATAATTGAGCTAAAAAAAAATAGCTACAAATTTTATTATATCAAAATTATTGAGGTTAAAATGCTGATGCAATGAGAATTGTCAAGTTTAATATAATGTGGAATGGTAAGCATCCATGTTTTAGCGCATAGGTTGGTGATTGTTATCAGCAGGTAAAAAATTGAAAAAAATTGCTGAAGCCTCAAAAAAATATTGAATATTGTTTTGGAAGTAAATTTAAAACTTTCTTAATTTAAGATAGGAGGAAGGAGATTTGCCTTTTATGAGTTTAAATTGGCGGTTAAAGTTTGATATGTTGTTAAAACCGCTTAAAAAAGCCACATCGGTAATATTTTTATTTTCTTCTTCAATTAAAAGTTTGCAGGCGTGACCAATTCTAATTTCATTTAAGAATTGAAAATATGTTTTATGGGTTATTTTTTTAAAATATCGACAAAAAGCTGCCTTATTCATATTGATGGATTCAGCAATATTCTCAAGACAGATTGAAGAATCGTTAAAATTGGCGATACTGTATTCATATACTTTTTCTAAACGACCTTTAGGTAAATTTACAGTGTTAACAAATCCGGGATTGGCAATAAACTCAAAATTTTTATCCTGTTCCAACAGATTTAAAAGCTCAAAGAAATGGGTCATTCTGGTATAATTATTCCCGTCATTTATTTCTTTCATGATTCTTAAAACCTCTTTATTTCTTTTAACGTTTTTAAAAACCATGCCTCTTTTCCAATTATTTAACAATTGGTTTAATGGCTGAAACTCTGGGAGACACCCAATAACCGTATTCATGGTTTGCAATGAAAAATGAAGCACATATGCATCTATTCCTTTGTCAAGTTCTTTTACTGAATTTAATTTAGGCACAAACATGTGCGGTAAATTTGCACAAAATAGCATAAGCGTTCCGCCTTGATAAGGAAATATTTTATCTCCCACATAAGCTGTCCCCGAATTTTTTACCATATAAAGAATTTCATATTCTTTATGATGATGCCATAAACTGTAGGCCTGCGGATAAATTTTTGGTTTAATAATAAATGATTGCTGGTGAGAAGTGCTGGTTTTATTTAATAAAATAGATTTCATAATATTAACATTTTATTAAATTAAAAAAATATGCAAATTTAATATCACAATATGCAAATAATCTTCTTTTTTGTCTCTGTATTTCCAAATATCTTTAGCAAATTATTAACGAATACGATTTCGTAAATAGATTATCACATTTAAATGCTTTTAATGTTACAAACATAACAAAAAAAAGTGAATTTATTTAGATATAATATAAAGTTCAAGACCATTGGGAGCTTTCCTGTTATAATGATAGCGTTAACTTCTGCTTTTTTGTTTAATGATTTATATTGTATTTATTAGGGTTAACTTATTAAATGTTAGCATATAATGTGTAGATTTAAATTAAAGTAAATAATTATATCATTGTTTACCTTATAAAATCACCTCTTATTTAAGTCTAATCGATTTTGCGTTATATAAGAACCAAATTAATATTAACCAAATAAATATTTTAGTATGAGTTTATCATTCCAAGCCTTTTTGGCTTTCTTTCCAATCCTTTTGGCGGGCATATTGCTTGTTGGATTAAGGTGGCCTGCAAAAAAGGCCATGCCAATTGTTTTTGTGGCATCATTTATCATCGCATTATTTGCGTGGGGAATGCCCATCAACAGAATTTTTGCTTCAACCTTAGAAGGTTTGGGCGTCACAGTCTCTATTTTATGGATTATTTTTGGCGCCATTTTACTATTAAACACGCTAAAACATTCAGGCGCTTTAAAAGTTATTCGTGCGGGCTTTACCAATATTAGTACCGATCGCCGTGTTCAGGTTATTATCATCGCCTGGTTGTTCGGAAGTTTTATTGAAGGCGCCTCCGGTTTTGGAACGCCGGCAGCAATTGCTGCGCCATTGCTGTTAGGTTTGGGTTTCCCGGCTTTGGGAGCCGTTATAGTTGGAATGATGATTCAATCAACACCAGTGTCGTTTGGAGCGGTGGGCACGCCCATTGTGATTGGCGTAACTGCTGGTTTGAAAACGGATGCATTGACACAGCAATTAGAAGCTGCAGGAACCAATTGGGATCAGTTTTTACAATTAGTGACTTCTGAAGTTGCCATTATTCATGGGATTGTGGGAACATTAATTCCTTTATTTATGTGTATGGTTTTAACCAAATATTTTGGTAAAAATAAATCGTGGACCGAAGGTTTGTCTATCGCGCCTTTTGCCATTTTTGCCGGATTGGCTTTTACAATTCCTTACGCATTAACCGGCGTATTTTTAGGTCCGGAATTCCCTTCACTTATTGGTGCGCTTGTAGGTTTGGTGATTGTGGTGGCTGCTGCCAAAGCAAAATTTTTAATCCCAAAAGATACTTGGGATTTTGCGCCTGCAAAAGATTGGCCTTCAACTTGGATGGGCGATTTAGAAATAAAATTGGAAAATTTAACTGATAAAACCTCTAAAATATCTTTAGGAAAAGCTTGGTTGCCCTATCTTTTAGTCGCTATATTTTTGGTATTAAGCAGAATTCCATCACTTGGAATTAGTGATGCTTTAAAATATGTGACTTTAACAATTTCAGATATTTTAGGAGAAAAAGGAATCAGTGCTTCATTTTCGCCATTATATCTGCCTGGCGGAATCATGGTTATGGTTGTTTTGATAACGTACTTTTTGCACAATATGAAAGCAAAAGAATTGTATAACGCCATCAGCGAATCTTCAAAAACTTTATTGGGTGCCGGATTTGTATTGATATTCACCATTCCAATGGTAAGGATATTAATCAATTCAGGTGTCAATGATTTTGGCTACCAAAGTATGCCAATCGCCATGGCGCAATGGGTTGCAGATACTATGGGTAATATTTATCCGGCTTTTGCGGCTTCAGTAGGCGCTTTGGGAGCATTTATCGCTGGTTCTAATACGGTTTCCAACATGATGCTCACGCAATTCCAGTTTTCAACAGCGGTCAATTTAGGGTTAACAGGTTCTATTTTTGTGGCTTTGCAAGCTGTTGGCGCTGCCGCAGGAAATATGATTGCCATTCACAATGTTGTCGCTGCTGCGGCAACCGTTGGTATGCTTGGAAGAGAAGGTATTGTGCTGAGAAGAACTATTTTACCAACACTTTATTATGTGATTTTTGCCGGAATTATTGGTTTAATTATGTTGTATGGATTGGACATTACCGATAAATTAACCATTTATCTAAATTCACTCTAATAGAACTATTATGTTAGAAGATAGTTATCAATTATTTCACAATCAGATATCAGAAAAAATAGATTCCAATCGAATATTTACTGATAAAGCCAGCGTTTTAGCTTATGGAACCGATGCCAGCTTTTACAGATTGATTCCTAAAATTGTGATTCAGTCTAAATCTATTGAAGAAATAACTTTTTTGCTTGAAGAAGCCAATAAATTAAACTTGCCTGTCACTTTTAGAGCGGCAGGCACCAGTTTATCTGGGCAAGCAGTTTCCGACTCTATCCTTATTTTAACGTCTAAATATTGGACCGATTATGAAGTGCTTGAAGATGGAAATCGCATAAGATTACAGCCGGGTGTTATTGGCGCAAGAGCAAATACCTTATTAAAACCTTACGGACGTAAAATTGGGCCAGATCCAGCTTCCATAAATTCAGCGATGATTGGCGGTATTGCAGCCAACAATGCCAGTGGAATGTGCTGCGGAACAGCTGAAAATTCCTACAAAACCGTTGAAAGTTTAAAAATAATTTTTTATGATGGTTTTTTACTGGATACCAATGATTCAGAAAGTATTGAGCAATTTAAAATTCATCACGCATCAATTTACAATGATGTTGTCCAAATCATAAAAGAAACCCAAAACAATCTTGCGCTGGTTGAGCGTATTCATCATAAATTCAAAATGAAGAATACCACCGGCTACAGCTTAAACGCTTTGGTTGATTATTCTGATCCAATTGATGTGATTACGCATTTAATGATTGGTTCTGAAGGAACTTTGGGAATGATTGCCGAAATTACCTACAATACGGTTGTGAATCATCCATTTAAGGCGAGCGCTTTAATGATTTTTGAAAATATTGAAATGGCTTGCAATGTTGTTTCCATATTAAAATCGGAACCGGTTGCAGCTGTTGAATTGATGGACAGAGCCAGTTTACGATCGGTTGAAAAAATGGATGGCGTGCCCAATTATTTAGCATCATTAAGTGAAGGCGCATCGGCCGTTTTGGTTGAAACGGTGGCACCCAATAAGGAACAATTGTTGGCTCAAATCGAAGAAATTGAAAAATCAATCGATCACATACAACCCGAATTGCCTTTCAAATTTACCGATGATGCTTCTTTATACAACCAATATTGGAAAATAAGAAAAGGATTGTTTCCAACAATTGGAGCCATCAGAAAAATTGGGACAACGGTTATTATTGAAGACATCACTTTTCCGGTACCAAGATTGGCGGCAGGAACTTTAGATTTGCAAGACTTATTTAAAAAATACCATTACAATGAAGCCGTAATTTTTGGCCACGCTTTGGATGGAAATCTGCATTTTGTTTTTACGCAAGATTTTGGAACAGCTTCAGAAATAAAGCGTTACGAAGATTTTATGGATGAATTGGCTGTTTTGGTGGTCGATAAATATGACGGTGCGTTAAAATCAGAGCACGGAACAGGCAGAAATATGGCGCCTTTTGTAGAAAAGGAATGGGGATCGGAAGCCTATATTTTAATGAAAAAGATCAAACAAATTTTTGATCCAAAAGGAATTATCAATCCGGGTGTCATTATCAATGAAGATAAAAAAGTTCATTTAAAAAATCTGAAACCTTTGCCAAAAGCCGATGATCAGATTGATAAATGCATTGAATGCGGTTTTTGTGAATCGAGCTGTGTCTCTTACGATTTGGGTTTTTCACCAAGACAGCGCATCGTTTTACACAGGGAAATGAGCAGGTTAGATGCCGAAGGATTTTCAAAAGAAGCCCGCGAATTGGAAAAATCTTTTGAATATGGATTCGATTCCATGTGCGCTACAGACGGTTTGTGTATGTTGGCATGTCCGGTAAATATTGATACCGGAGATTATGTCAAACGCGTTAGAGCCAAAAAGCATTCGGGCAATAAAATCGCCAAAATGATTGTCAATAATTTTAGCGCAACCATAAATGTTGTTCATGTAGGCTTAAATGTAAGTCACGCCATTGCAAATGTGATTGGCCACAATGCTTACAATAAAGTCGTTGGCACTGCGACTTCTATGCTTGGTCAAAAGATGGAATGGACCAAATACACGCCCAAAGCGGCCCATGTAAAAATTGAAAAGCAAACCAATTTAAAGCCAAATGCGCTAAAAGTGGTTTATTTTTCGAGTTGTATCAATAAAATGATGGGCGCTTCAAACACTTATGGTGATGAAGATACGGTTTACAACAAAACCGTTAAAATTCTTAATAAAGCCAATTGTGAGATTATTTATCCGGAAGACAGCAAAAATTTATGTTGCGGACTCGCATTTAAATCGCAGGGATTTGCGGAATCTGCGCATATCGCTTCGGATAAATTATTTGCGAGTTTGTTAAAGGCAAGCAATAATGGAGAATATCCAATTTTGTGCGATATGAGTCCGTGTTCCTTGCAAATGAGAGAATCTATGCAAGGTTCAGCACTAAAATTGTATGACATCACCAATTTCACCACTGCTTTTTTACTGGATCGATTGGATTTTAAGCCTGTAAATAAAGAAGTTGCGGTGTTTTCTGTGTGCAGTTTGAAGAAAATGGGAATCGATGAAGATTTATACGCCATCGCAAAATTATGTTCCACGGTAGTTTATACGCCAAAAACCAATTGCTGCGGATTTGCAGGAAACAAAGGCTTTAATTTTCCCGAGCTCAATGAGCATGGGTTAAGAACCTTGGACGAACAAATTCCGGAAAGCGTAACTGATGGTTATGCAACCAGCAGAACTTGTGAAATAGGCTTGAGCAAAAACAGTAAAACCGATTTTAAATCAATAGTCAATCTGATAGATTTGGCGACAACTCCAAAAATTAATTAATATACTTTAAATAATGAAAAATTACATTCTTTTATTTTCTTTTTTAGCGCTTTTTTTAGTGCCAAACACTTCTAAAGCACAAGAAGAAGAAAAATTAACAGTTAAAGTTGGCGGCCATATTTGGGCTGAAAGCATTTTTGACTCGAGGCAAACCGTTTCTGCACGAGAGGGAAATGTGCTGATATTTCCTAAAAATGAAGAATTAGACGCAAATGGGGAAGACATCAATGCGAAATCCAATTTTAATATGTTAAACATACATTCCAGAGCCCGAATTATGGTTACGGCACCAAGGTTTTTAAATGCAAAAGTTTCCGGTTTATTGGAAGGAGATTTTGTGGGGTCGGCCGATGATAAAATTGGATTGTTTCGTTTGCGTCACGCAATGGTGAAATTAAACTGGGAAAAAACAGAACTTATGGCCGGCCAATTTTGGCATCCTATGTTTACGCTCGATGCATTTCCGCAAGTAGCATCCTGGAATGCGGGTTTGCCTTATTTTCCTTTGGAAAGAAGTGCACAAATTAAATATAGTTATAGTGCAACAGACAATTCTAAATTGTCCATCGCGGCATCTACGGAATTGGATTTTAAATCTAACGGACCATATGGCCCATCAACTGAATATTTGAGAAACTCGGCTGTGCCTGAGCTTAACGCAACCTATGTTTTAGGCTTGAAATCTAATTTTTTAATCGGTGCCAACGTGGGTTATAAAACATTGAAACCACAATTGTCTTATATGGTTGGCGGTTTGAAATACAAATCTGAAGAAAGTATAGGGAGCTATCAGTTAAGTTTGTTCAGTAAAATTAAAATAGATAAGGCAGCCGTCAGAATTGGAGGAATTTACGGACAAAACCTGTTTAATTTTGTGATGTTGGGCGGCTATGGCGTTTCAGGAACCAACAGCAATGGCGAAAATGAATACACCAATTTTACCGCAGGAAGTGCCTGGTTTGATGTTGATTCAGGGTCTATTGGCGAAAAAACCACTTTAGGTATATTTGCGGGTTATACCAAAAATTTCGGAGCCGATGATCCTATTACAGGAGCTGTATATGCAAGAGGAACTGATATTGATTTCAGCTATCGGATTTCCCCACGAATTGAATATGGAAACGGATTGGTTCGGTTTAGGGGTGAAGTGTCTTATGATACCGCCGCTTATGGAACTGCAAATGCCGATTACACCAAAGTTCAAAATACAAATAATGTAAATAATGTAAGATTTCTTTTTGCAACTTCGTTAAATTTTTAAATAGCAACTCTTAAAGAAAAAAGCCTAAAAATTAAATTTGAATTTTTAGGCTTTTTTTGGTCGGGGTGGTCACGCTTCAAGCGTGACGACCTCCGCGACCAAGGCGTGACACGAAAATCGGGTGGAATCTATGCCGCATTTGCGGTACTATGCCCCGAATTGGTTCTCAATAAATCGTTTTGCTCCACGTTTCTTAACTTTTTTCTCTAAAATTAATGCTTCAGATCTATTAGCTACTTTAATTTGTAAAACTAATTTCCAAGGAATTGCATACTTTGTCGATGGAACATTTCCAAGGTTGTGTTTTTTCAATCTTTTTTCGATATCAGCAGCTTGACCTACATAATATCTTGAACTTTTATCACTAAAAAGTATATATACAAACATAAATTTTTTTTAGGCTTTTTTTGTACTTTAAATATCGAAAAAGCCCAAATCTTTAAAAATAAAAAAAGATTCTATTGCAAGCAATAAAATCTTTTTTTGGTCGGGGTGGTCACGCTTCAAGCGTGACCACCTCCGCGACCAAGGCGTGACACGAAAATCGGGTGGAGTCTATGCCGCATTTGCGGTACTATGCCCCGAATTGGTTCTCAATAAATCGTTTTGCTCCACGTTTCTTAACTTTTTTCTCTAAAATTAATGCTTCAGATCTATTAGCTACTTTAATTTGTAAAACTAATTTCCAAGGAATTGCATACTTTGTCGATGGAACATTTCCAAGGTTGTGTTTTTTCAATCTTTTTTCGATATCAGCAGCTTGACCTACATAATATCTTGAACTTTTATCACTAAAAAGTATATATACAAACATAAATTTTTTTTAGGCTTTTTTTGT
>Ga0209347_1002062_pt1 | contig 28273 bp, 20 predicted proteins | sample AutmiccommuBRH23_FD_187382 | JGI IMG/M metagenome (GOLD analysis project Ga0209347, IMG submission 187382) | Deep subsurface microbial communities from Mt. Terri, Switzerland - Autotrophic microbial communities BRH/23 (SPAdes) (version 2) | ecosystem: Environmental > Aquatic > Deep subsurface >...
CCGCGTCCTTCCTGCCGACGACGTCCACCCGGGCGACCAGGCCAACGGCCTTGGCGTGCAAGCAGATGATGACGACGCTGCGCTCGGGCTGGAACCCGAGGTGGTACGGGACGATGGTGACGAGTTCGGCGGGTCCGGAGACCGAGATCTTCTGCATGCCCCGAGACTGGTCGAGGCTCCGTCCGTTCGTCCCCCCTCGCCGCCAGCCTGTGGATGACCACCCGCCGGGCCCAGGGGATGTGGACGACCGTGGTCAGCGTTCCAGCCGACGGCGCACGGTCTCCAGGATGTAGGCGGTGGCCACGTCACGGGCCTGACCGGTCAGGCGAGGCCCGGCGCCGGTGGCCGCCACCTCCCGACGGGGGTGGGACGTACTCGCGTCAGCGCCCACGACGTCATCCGGGTCGGTCTCGGACGCCCGGCGGCGGCCCTGCCCCGCCTCCCAGGCCAGGAAGCGGTCGGTCTCCTCGAGCAGGGTCCTGATCGCCCAGGCGATGACCACGGCGTCGTCAGCTGCGCCCACGACTGGGAGCAGGGCTTCGGGGACGAGGTCCACGGGCGAGACGATGTAGGCCGCGGCTGCGGCGAGCATCCCCAAGCGCCCCCGTGTGGTGCCGGCATACTCACCTCCGATGGTCGCCCGGACCAGGCGCGGGACCGCTTGGACGCGGCTGGACAGGCTCGGCGCGCCCGGTCTCGTCGAGGCCCGCACGACGGAGGCCGTCGTCGCGAGGAGCTTGAGGCGCGACGCGCCGCTCGTCCCCCTACCGGCCACCGGCCGCCGCCCCTCCGGTCACGTCAGGGGCACCGGAGGGGCCGCCCATCCCCCCGCGGTCGGTTGGGGTCCGGCGCGGGAACTCCTCGACCGCCTGCGTGGCGATCCGGCTCAGCAGGTAGACGTCGACGCCGCCGCCGACGAGTCCGCCCACCACGGGGACCGCCCGACCGAGCTTGGCGATGACGCCGGACCCGAGCCGACCGAGCAGGCGGAAGGCGATGGCCTTGTTGAGGACCATGAGAGCGGGCGCGGGAAGCCGTTCGAGCGCCACCGACGTGAGTCGCCCACCGGCTGCGAAGACTCCTGCCTTCTTGAGCAGATCGTCGCTGTCGGCGCCGGCGAGAGTCAGGAGGACGGCGGACCGGACCTGCGGCTGGTCGATGTCGTAGCCCCTGAGCCGCGCCGTCGCTGCCGTCATCCGGGTGCCCAGCAGGTAGAACTCCAGCACGTTGGCGGGCAGGGCCACCGGCATGGTGAAGAACCCGCCCAGCCCGGTGACGAATCCCCCGGCGGCGCCGAGCCGGCGGTGGGCGCGTTGGACGCTGCGAATCGCCTCCTCGGGGTCGCCGCCGGCGTCCGCAAGCGCACGGTCCGCCACCGCTCGGGCCGAGGCGAACGGCCCCCTGCCGTCGATCCCGACGTCGAGCAGGCGCTCGAGGAGCCGGGTGGCCGCTCCGCTGAGACCGCCCTCATCCACTGCCCTCGCGCGTTCCAGCGCGCTGGCGGCGTTGCCGCTCCGGGCTGCCTCCTGCACCCGACCGGCCGTCCGGTCAGCGGCCGCTGCGGTCTCGTCCTTACCCCATCCGAAGATGCCCACGTGGTTCCTCTCCTGAGACTGTCCGGGCGTCGCTGACGTTACGCGATCCCGGCTCCAGAGGGCCGGTGGCCCTCCGCGGGTCCCTTACCCCGTCTCGTCGGTGTCCTCTCCTAGGCTCGGGCCATGACCGACCGCATCCTGTCCGCCTCCGTCGAGGACCTGAGACGGTCACGGACCAGCCTCAAGTGGCGACTCCACCCCTCAGACGTCCTGCCGCTCTGGGTCGCGGAGATGGACTGCGCGCCGTGCCCGGCGGTCCTCACCGCCGTGACGGAGGCCGTCCGCCGAGGTGACACGGGCTATCCCTGGGCCCGCGACTACGCCGACGCCTTCGCCGGGTTCGCCGCCGGCCAGTGGGGTTGGGAGGTCGACGCCGGGAGGGCGCACGTCGTCGCTGACGTCCTCACGGGGATCGCCCGGCTCCTCGAGGTGCTCACCGGTCCCGGGCCGTCGGTGGTCGTCAGCTCCCCTGTCTACAACGCCTTCTTCACGGTCATCGACGCGGTCGGCCGGGTGGCGGTGGACGCTCCGCTCACGAGGGAGGGTCGTCTCGACCCCGACACGCTCGCTGCGGCATTCGAGGAGGTGACCTCGGGTGGCCGCAGTGCCGTCTACCTGCTCGCCAACCCGCACAACCCCACCGGCGTGGTCCACACGCGAGGCGAGCTCGAGATGCTGGCCAGACTCGCCGCCGAGCACGACGTCACGGTCATCTCCGACGAGATCCATGCGGCACTCGTCTACGGGACGGGGTCCTTCACCCCCTACCTCACCGTCGCGGGCAGCGAGCGGGGCATCACGGTGACCTCGGCGTCGAAGGCGTGGAACCTCGCCGGACTCAAGGCCGGCCTCCTCATCCCGGGGTCCGAGGCCCGGACGCTGGTCGGTCGGCTCCACCCGTTCGTCGGTTTCGGGGCGAGCCACCTCGGGGTGATCGCCCACACGGCGGCGTGGACCGAGGGGGCGGACTGGGTCTCCCGCCTCGTCACGGAGCTCGACGAGAACCGCCGCCTCCTCGCCGAGCTGGTGAGCACCCGGCTGCCGGGCGTCCGGCTCCGGCTGCCCGAGGCGACCTACCTCGGCTGGCTCGACTGCCGTGCCCTCGGTCTGGGTGACGATCCCTCCGCTCACTTCCGGGAGAAGGCGCGGGTGGCGCTCAGCGACGGCCCGTCCTTCGGCACCGGGGGCGCGGGCTTTGCCCGACTCAACTTCGCGACGTCCCCCGGGATCCTCCGCGAGGCGGTTGACCGGATGGCCGGGTCCCTTGGCTGACCACCCTTCCGGGACACCGTTGGTCGCGCTCGTCGTCGGACCTCGAGCGGCGTATGCCGCTGGGCCCGGTCTCGACGAGGCGTGGCCGCTCGCTGAGGTGTCCTCACGGGTCGCTCGACGCGTCGAGTCGGACCAGCCTCGCTGGGTGGTCTGGTCGGCCGACGCCGCCCTCCGCGGCGTCGTCACCGCACGCGTCGAGGTCCCCCGGACCTGGGATCTCGCCGAGGCGCACCGGTTGATCCACGGCGGCTGGTCGGCCACCCCGGGCCACGTCTGGGCCGGCTGTCGGGGCCTGCCCCAGGCAGAGGTGCCGCGACTGCGGGCGGGTCGACATGCAGCATTCGACGGCGACCTGTTCGACCACGCCGAACGGTCGGTGGACGAGGTGCTCACGGACTCAGGCCATCTCCGTGCCGACGCCCTGGGCAGCTGGGCCACCACGACGGAACGGCTGGCGCGGTTGGCGCACCTGGCGCTGGATTGCCAAGGGGCTCAGGAGGCGTCACTTCGCGAACGCGCCGGCGGCCGCGCCGAGCGCCTCATCCGCACCGTGTGGTCCGAGTCCGCGGCCGCGGTGCTGTGCCTCGAGCTCGAGCGCGACGGCCTGCCGGTCGACCGCCTGGCCGCGGAGGACCTCATCTCGGCCGCGGCCGGCCCTCGCCCCCGGGACGACGCCGACGCCGCCCGCATCCGGGCCCTGCGGGACCAGGTCGTCCTCCGGCACGCCCGGGGTGGGGACCGAACCGACCTGCGCAACCCGGCACACGTGCGCGCCATGCTCCAGTCGGTCGGGGTCGACGTGCCCAACACCCGAGCCTGGGTCCTCGAGCCCTACCGACACACCCATCCACTCGTCGATGCGCTGCTCTCGTGGCGCAAGGACGAGCGCATCGCCACGACGTACGGCTACCGCTGGCTGGACGAGCACGTGGGTGGGGACGACCGCCTCCGCGGCGCGTGGACCGCCTGCGACGGCGCTGCCGGCCGGATGACCGCCCAGAACGGTCTGCACAACCTCCCGGCCCCTCTCCGACCCGCGATCCGTGCCCAGCCACAGCACGTCTTCGTCCGAGCGGATCTCGGGCAGGTCGAGCCGCGCGTGCTCGCCGTCGTGAGCGAGGACCGGGCCTTCGCCGAGGCCACCCGGAGCGACGACCTCTACGCACCCGTCGCCGACAAGCTCGGGGTCGACCGTTCCGTTGCCAAGGTCGCGGTCCTCGCCGCGATGTACGGTCAGCGGTCCGGCGCCGCCGGCGAGGCCCTCAAGGACCTCGAAGCCGCCTACCCCGTGGCGATGGGGGTGCTCGACCGCGCCTATGCCGACGGCGTGGCCCGGCGTCCGCTGCGCACCTTCGGCGGGCGACTCATCCGCTTCGGCAGCGCTGGCGACATGGCGGACCCGACCCGCGCAGAGGGTCACGCGGACCAAGGGGGCGAGCCCAGCGGCATACGGCTCGATGGGGACCGGGGAGCAGCGGACGCCGCTCGTGGTCGGTTCGCGCGGAACGCGATCATCCAGGGGTCGGCGGCCGAGCTGTTCAAGGCGTGGGCCGCGACCGTGCGCCATGCAGTCCGCCCACTCGGCGGTCAGATCGTGCTCTGCCTGCACGACGAGATCCTCGTCCACGTCCCCCGGTCACGGGCGGAGGAGGCGCGGCGGGCCGTGGAGGACGCCCTCACCCTGGCCTCCCGCACGTGGGCCGGAACCGAGCGCGTGCGCTTCGTCGCCGACACAGGGATCATCACCCGCTGGAGCGAAGCGAAGGGCTGACGGCGCGGACCGTCGGGGTCAGGCGCTCGGCCCGTCCCCGGCATCGTCAGCGACGTCCTTGAGGAAGGCCTCGAACTCGGCGCCGATCTCATCGGCCGTCGGCAGGTCGGACAGGTCCGTGGCCAGGAGGCTGCGGTGCTGGCGGCCCTCGAGATAGGTGTCGTACTGCTGCTCGAGGGCCCGGACGACGGCGGAGATCTCCTCCGACTGCTCCATCTGGCGAGCGATCTCAGCCCGGTCCCGACCCGCGGCCGCGGCCAGGCCCGTCGCGTCGAGGTCGAGCCCGGTCACGGCGATGACCCGCTGGAGGCCGAGGAGGGCGGCATCGGCGAACTCGCTCTGGCCCAGATAGTGCGGGACGTGCACGGCGAAGCCGAGCGCATCCCGACCCGCCTCGCCGAGACGCAGCTCGAGGAGCGATGCGAAGCTCCCGGGGACCTGCACCGTGCCGAACGGGGTCTCGTTGCCGGAGAGCAGGAGGTTCTGGTTCGTGCCGTGCGACGTGAAGCCGAGGGGGCGGGTGTGCGGGACAGCCATCGGGATCCCGTGGACGTTGACCGTCAGATCCACGTCAAGAGCGCGGATGAGGATCATCACGGCCTCCACCATCCGGGCCCACTGGTAGTCCGGCTCGGGCCCGGCAAGGAGCAGGAAAGGCACCCCCTCACGGTCGACGACCCGGTGCAGCAGCAGGCTGGGATCGGCGTAGCTCTCCCAGTGGTCCCGGTCGAAGACCATGGCCGGGCGCCGACCGCGGTAGTCCAGCAACTGGTCCACGTCGAAGGAGGCGATGACGCGGGACTCGTGGTTCTCGAGCAGGTGCTCGGTCAGCACCCGCTGGGTGTGACCGGCGTCGACGAAGCCGCCCAGTGCGAGGACGAGCACGGAGGCGTGGGTGTCATCCGGGGACAGGGAGGAGTCGGTCTCGAACTGGAAGAGCTCGGTGGGGTCTTGCACGGGAAGCCCTTTCGTCACGGCGGTACACAGGGTCAAACGTGGCCGGAGTCGCCATGATTCCCGGCCACCCGTCCGCTCGGGTCACGGGGCGAGCCGGGCGATGGCCTTGAGGACGCGCTGCGGCGACACGCTGTAGGCAGTCCCGAGGGCCTGCGCGAAGAGCGAGACCCGGAGCTCCTCGATCATCCAGGCGACCTCGAGGACCTCGGCCGACTCCCGCTGGCTCGGGCGGAGGGCCTCGAGGAGGTCCGCGTAGCGACCTTCGACGAGGTCGACCTGGTCGAGCGCCTGGGCGTCCCGCGCGGGATCGGCCGGGCCCTTGTCGAGTCGATGCTCCACCGCGCGCAGGTAGCGGTCGAGGTCTCGCAGCCGGCCGAGTCCGGTGGCGGCCACGAACCCCGGCCGGATCAGCTCGCTGACCTGGGCCCGGACATCGGCCAGCATCGGTCGGATCGCCGGGCTCGAGGACCGGTCGAGCTCGGCCAGGCGGTTGGTGATCGACAGGTGCCGGGCCAGGACGGGCTCGACGAGGCCGACCACCTGGACGACCCTGGCGCTCGCGTGGGTCCGCACTGCCGACAGCGCCCACTCGAAGTCCTCACGCGTCCGGATGCCGCCGGGCGAGCTCGGACGCGAACCCGCGGGCACCGGCCCCGCGGGGGGCGCACCGCCGGCAACGACCTCGGCGCTGATCGAGTCGACGGCTGCTGCCAGGCAGTCGGCGAGGAGGGCCGGCACACTGCCGTGGGGGTTGTGACCCAGGGCGAGCTTCTGGACGTTGGTCAGCCGGGCGAGGATCTGCTTCCAGGGCGGCGAGATGCCGAGCAGCAGGAGCCTCCGGACACCGAGCCGGTGCTCGGCGTCCGCCTCGGCGCGGGTCGGCAGCACTCGCAGGTCGACCGCTGCGCCGGTGTCGACGAGGGCCGGGTAGCCCTGGATGCCGGCCGCGCTCTCGAAGGTCTCGGGCACCCGGTCGAGGTCCCAGGAGGTGAGGCCGCGGCGCTCGATCCCGGCGCTGGCTGCGCGGACCCGGCGACGCAGCTGAGGCGTCGCCGACTCACGGACCGCCTCCAGGTCCTTGCCGACAGCCACCCGCTCGCCGTCCGGCGCATCGACGCTGAACGTCACCCTGAGATGACCCGGCACCCGGTCCCAGTCGAAGTCGTCCGGGCTCACCGCGACGCCCGCGCGGCGGCGGAGCGCAGCCGCCAGCGCGTCGACGAGGCGACCCTCTGCGGGGTCGAGCTCCGGCAGCACGGCTCGAGCATGGTCGGGGGTGGGGACGAGGTGCCGACGCGTGGTCTTCGGGAGGGATCTGATGAGCGCCGTGACGAGCTCCTCGCGGAAACCGCGGACCTGCCAGTCGAAGCCGTCCGCCCTGACTTGGTTGAGGCGCTCGACCGGGACGTGCACCGTTGCCCCGTCGAGCTCCGAGCCCGGGTCGAACTGGTAGGTGACCTCCAGCTCCAGCTCCCCCTGTCGCCAGGTCGTGGGGTGGTCCTCCACCTCGAGGCGTGTCGAGCCGCCCCGCAGCAGGAGGTCCTCGGTGAAGGTGAGCAGGTCCGGCGTCTCGCGCCGGGCCTGCTTCCACCACGTATCGAAGTGCCGGCCGGACACGACATCACCGGGAACGCGCTGGTCGTAGAAGGCGACCAGCACGCTGTCATCGACCGAGATGTCACGCCGCCGCGCCCGGGCCTCGAGCTCGCCGACCCGTTCGAGCAGCGCGGCGTTCTCCCGGAGGAAGCGGTGCTCCGATGGCCAGTCGCCCTCGACCAGGGCATGTCGGATGAAAAGGTCACGGGCCAGCTCGGGATCGACCTTCGAGAGACCGGTGGTGCGGCCGACGACGAGCGGCACGCCATAGAGGGTCACCCGCTCAGTGGCCACGGCCGAGCCGCGGCGGCCCGACCACCGTGGCTCGGAGTACTGCCGCTTGACCAGGTGGTCACCCAGCTCCTCGGCCCAGACCGGGTCGATGCGCGCGTTCATCCGGGCCCACAGGCGGGTCGTCTCCACGAGCTCCTCCGCCATGACGAACTGCGGCTGCTTGCGGAAGAGGGCAGAGCCCGGACTGATGCCGAAGCGGGCGCCGCGGGCGCCGAGGTACTCGCGTCGTTGTTCGTCGCGCACGCCGACGTGGGAGAGCAGTCCGGAGAGGAGCGACTGGTGGACGGCATCGGCGTCCACCTCGCCCTCCCCGGTCCGCACGCTCCCACGGGTCACGTCCAGACCGACCTGTTTCGCGGCCTGCTTCAGCTGTGCGTGGAGGTCCTGCCACTCCCGGACCCGCAGATAGTGAAGGAACTCCGCCTTGCACATCCGCCGGAAGGCACTCGAGCTGAGGGCTCGCTGCTGCTCCTTGAGGTGGGCCCACAGCTTCAGCCACGAGAGGAAGTCGCTCGACTCGTCCGCGAAGCGCTTGTGCGCGGCATTGGCGAGCTCCTGCTTGTCCTGCGGCCGCTCGCGCGGGTCCTGGATCGACAGTGCGGCGACGATGACCAGGACCTCCCGGAGGACGCCCCGGCGATCCGCCTCGATGACCATCCGCGCGTGCCGCGGGTCGATCGGCAGCGTGGCGATGGTCCGGCCGTATGCCGTGAGCCTGCGTCCCGGACGTCGCCGCCCCTTGGGGGTCGGCTGGGTCTCCTCCTCGGGGGCGAAGGCCTGCAGCTCCTCGAGGAGCCGGATGCCGTCGGTGATCTGTCTGCTGTCCGGGGGGTCGAGGAACGGGAAGCGGGCGATGTCACCGAGCCCGAGCGAGGTCATCTGGAGGATGACCGACGCGAGGTTGGTCCGCAGGATCTCCGGATCGGTGAACTCGGGCCTCGAGAGGTAGTCGTCCTCGGCGTAGAGGCGGATCGCGATGCCCTCCGAGACGCGGCCGCACCGCCCGGAGCGCTGGTTGGCCGACGCCTGGCTGACCGGCTCGATCGGAAGGCGCTGGACCTTGGTGCGCTGGCTGTATCGAGAGATCCGAGCGGTGCCGGTGTCGATGACGTAGCGGATGCCGGGGACCGTGAGCGAGGTCTCGGCGACGTTCGTCGCGAGGATGATGCGGCGCCCGGTGTGGGGCTGGAAGACCCGGTGCTGTTCGGCTGCGGAGAGTCGGGCATAGAGCGGCACCACCTCCGTGACGGGAAGCTGCATCCCGTTCAGGGCGTCGGCCGCGTCGCGGATCTCGCGCTCCCCCGAGAGGAACACGAGGATGTCGCTGCTGGGACCGGCATGGCGCTCGGTCCAGAGCTCCTCGACCGCCTCGCAGATGCCGGTGATCATGTCGCGCTCGTCGTCGTCCGGCCGATCCGGGTCGATGAGGGGCCGATAACGAACCTCGACCGGATAGGTCCGACCGGAGACCTCGATCACGGGTGCCGGGGTACCGTCGGGGTCTGCGAAGTGCCGGGCGAACCGCTCGGGGTCGATCGTCGCCGACGTGATGATGACCTTGAGGTCGGGGCGCCGCGGCAGGAGCTGCTTGAGGTAGCCCAGGATGAAGTCGATGTTGAGGCTGCGCTCGTGCGCCTCGTCGATGATGATCGTGTCGTAGCGACGCAGCTCCCGGTCGCGCTGGAGCTCCGCGAGGAGGATGCCGTCCGTCATCACCTTGACGAGCGTGTCGCGGGTCGACTGGTCGGTGAACCGCACCTGGTAGCCGATGGTGCTGCCCAGCTCGACCTCCAGCTCCTCGGAGAGCCGCTCCGCAACGGCACGGGCCGCGATCCGCCGAGGCTGGGTGTGGCCGACGAGCCCGTCCAGCCCGCGGCCGAGCTCGAGGCAGATCTTCGGGATCTGCGTCGTCTTGCCGGACCCCGTCTCACCGGCGATGACGACGACCTGGTGGTCCCGGATGGCGGCGGCGATGTCGTCCCGCCGCTCGACCACCGGCAGGTTCTCGGGAAACGAGATGGGGGGAACCAACCCGGCCCGAGCGGCACGGCGCGCCGCGAGCGCGTCCGGGCTGAGCGGCATACGGCCACGAGCTCTGGCCCCCGAGGACCTGCGCTGACCCGTCGGGGCTCCGGCCCGACGGCGACCGCTTCCGCTGCGCGCGGTCGGCGCGGCTGGACGGTCCTCGGGCATGGGCGACAGGATAGGCGTCCGGGGCCGAGGGTCCGAACTCGTTTCCGATGGAACCGTCGGGCTCCGCGCGAGGTCCGAGCTGCACGAACCGCGCTGTGAGAGGGGCAGGGATGGACACGAGGCCCATGGCGCCGGACCCGCAGCACGACCGGCACGTGGCCTTTCCGGACGGGGCCGGGACCGGTCAGGCGACTCCTCCGCGGAGCTCGAGCCTGCCGCCGTCGGCCTGGGCGCCCGCGCGGGACCTGCGCCGGCTGCCGCCCCCCTCGACCCCGCCCCTGCCGCCGCCAGCCACATCAGCCGGGTGGCCCGGGCGAAGGGCCAGACACGCCGGAGGGTGGCTGGTGGGAGCCCTGTTCGCCGTGGCCGTCCTGGGTGACGTGGCCTTCAGCCTCGGGCCGGAGCCGATGAACGACACCCACGTGGAATGGGGTCCGGTCGAGCCGTGGGGAGACGGGTCGCCCGCTGTCCCACCGCCCGTGACGACGGTGTCCACCAGCGCCGACATCGCAGGCGTGCAGTCGGCCGACCTTCCCACCCACCAACCCCCATCCGGAACGACGACGTACCGGGTCGAGGTGGTCGGCAGTGAGCCCGCGGCCACACTCCACCTCATCGGCGGCCACGGAGACGCCGAGATCCCCGAGTCGGTCCTCCCGCTCGTCATCGATGTGAGCACCCACGAGCCGGACAGCCTCGAGTTCGTCCAGGTCCTGGGCGTGCACCTCGAGGACGAGATCCAGTGCCGGGTCTACGTCGGTGAGGAGCTCGTCGCCATCGCCACGGGGCCCGGCCAGGCCGACTGCGCGCTACCCCCCTCGCGCCCGGAGACCTCGTGACCGCAGACCTCCCGGCCGAGCGCCGACGGCCACGCTCAGGTGGGTGTCAGCCCAGCGGCATACGGCCAGGCGTCACACGTCGGTGTCGGGGGTGGCCTCGGAGCCGGCACGACGGTTGTTGATCGCAACCCGCAGGGCCATCGCCTTCTCGAACGCCGTGTGCCAGAACCTGCTGAGCACGAGCTCTCGTTCACCCACCATCTCGACGACGTCCGCGCCCGCGCCGAGCTTGAAGAGCAGCAGGCCGATGAGCGGCGACGTGGCGCCGAGTGAGGTGTTGAAGCCCCGCAGGTCGTAGGACGTGCAGCCCAGGTCGATCGCGTCCTGGATCGCCTGCCACTGGAGCGCATTGCTCGCGCGGGCGTCGCGGTTGCGGCTCGTCGAGCCGCCGTAGAGGTACGAGAAGGTGTCGCCGACCCGGACCATGAGGGCCGACGCCAGCACGTCACCGTCGACATGGGCCTCGTAGATGCGACCGGTGATCTCGTCACCACCGTCGGAGAAGGCCCGCACCATCTGCTCGAAGTACGACTTCGCCCTCGGCACGAAGTGGTCCCGCTCAGCCGTCTCGACGTAGAGGTCGTGGAACCGCTCGACTCCCTCGACCCCGACCGACCGGACGTGGACGCCTGCCCTGTCGGCCTTCTTGATGTTGCGGCGCCACTGCTGGTTCATCGACCTGAGCGCAGCCTGCGTGTCGCGGCCCTCGAGGTCGATGACACAGAGGTAGCGCGGCTGCCCCACCGCTGCGGTGCTCCCCCACCCGATCGGTCGCCAACCGGTGCGGTCGAGCCAGGTATCCAAGTGTCGGGCGACCGGGTTGTCCACCGCGGGCGGGAGTGCAGTGAAGGACATCAGCCCGCCCTCGCTGATCTGCTTCTTGACGACGTCCGGCTGCCATGACCTCGACACCACGGGAAACCCCAGGCGGAGCGCGAAGGCGCCGGAGGTGCGCGCCCAGGCCACCAGCGGGTCCAGCCACGCCCCCGGATCCTCCGCGACGGCGGTCCACGGCAGAGCCGGGCCCTCAGGAAGGTAGGCGAAGGAGCGCCGCACCCGGGGCAGGCTTCGCGAGAGCACGAGACCCGCTCCGACGCGAGCACCCGTCGCGTCGAACCAGCCGAGGTGCACTGGTGTCCAGTCCGGCTTGGTGCGTGCCCACGCCGGGGTCTGCAGGAAGCTCCCCTGCAGCTCGAGCACCGTGGCCCGCGCCTCGTCCGCCGTGATGGCACGGACCGTGAAGGGGCCAGCGGGGCTCGCGTCAGCCGGCTCGGTCGGCTCGGTCGCCTCGGTCGGCGTCCCGGGGCTGTTGGTTGCGGTGCGTGCCTCGTCCATGGCGGTCACCCTACCGAGGCCGTGCGGCGCTGCCGGTTCCGCCGGATCCAGAGCAGGCCGAGCACGGGAAGCACCAACGGGACGTAGCCGTATCCCTGTCCGAAGTGCGACCACACCGTCCTGTCCGGGAAACGGTCGGGCGCGGCGTAGGAGGCCGCCCCCACGACGAGGACGCCGACGAGCTCGACCACGATGGCCACGGAGGCGATGCGCACCCAGACCCGGTCACCGCGGGCCAGGCCGACCGTCGCGACGATGTAGATGAGCGCCGCCAGGGCTGACAGGAGGTACGGGACCGGGGCCCGGTCGAAGTACTCGACGATCTGGAGGACGCTGCGGCCGGTCGCAGCCAGGGCGAGGAGGCCGTACAGCGCCACGATGAGGCGTCCCGGGCCACGGCCGGTGTGCTGGACTGGGCGCGTCTCAGGCACCGAGGCCCCAGATCTGCTGGATCCGCGCGAGCAGGATGGCCACGACGACCGCCCCGCCGAGCACGACGGCCATGGCCCACTGGGTCTTCTCCTTGATCGCGATGAAGATCGCGACCGGCAGGATGGCGGGGACGGTGAAGAGGTAGGCGAGGAAGGTGGCGCGCTCCGAACCGTCCGCGATGGCACCGGACTGGGACAGCCCGTAGGCGAGCTGGACGAGGAGGCCGAGCTCGATCACGGCGCCGACGAGAACCAACGGGTCGTCCACGAGGCGGCGCCGCGCCAGGTGGTGCACGGCGACCAGGCCGAGCACCCCGGAGGCGATCAGGAGCGACACAGTGAGGGGCGCGAGCACGCCGGAATCCTACGGGTTGGCACCCGACCTCACGAACCCGTGCGCCGCGCCGTAGATTTTCGCCTGTCCGGTCCCTCGACGAAAGGTCGTCCCGTGGTCGCCCAGCGCCCGATCGCCCTCGACCGTGCCGCCGGTGTCCTGCTCGGCGGGGCCTGCGGCGACGCCCTCGGGGTGCCCTACGAGATGGCGGCACCTCCGGTCGGGGAGGCCGTCATGAAGGGGGGCGGCCTCGGCCCCTACGACCCGGGCGAGTGGAGCGACGACACGCAGATGACACTCTGCGTCGCAGATGTCGCCGCTCGAGGGATGGACCTCACCGGCGCCGACGCCCTCGACGCCGTCGCCGAAGCCTTCACCGGCTGGCTGGTGGGCGGCGCGACCGACGTCGGCGCCCAGACCCGCACCGTGCTCACGGACGCCGCAGGGCTCGAGGGCCGACCGCACGAACGGCTGACGGCCGCGAGCCTGTCCCTGCACGACCGGACCGGGCTCACGGCCGGCAACGGTGCGCTGATGCGAACGTCGGTGGTGGGCATCTGGAATGTCGGCGACCGGGAGGCCACCGCCCGGGCCGCACGGTCGATTGCGAGGCTGACCCACGCGGACCCGCTCGCCGCTGACTCGTCGGTCCTGTGGTCCGAGGCCATCCGCGTGGCGGTGACAGAGGGCCGCCTCGACCTGGCCTCGGGCCTCGACCTGGTCAGCCCGGAACACCAGGACGACTGGTCCTCGTGGGTCGAGGAGGCGACGGGTGAGGACCCGGGGCGCTTCGTCAACAACGGGTACACCGTCACGGCCCTGCAGGCGGCGTGGGCAGCCATCACGACGACGGACCGCGGCGACCGGTCTCCGATGCACCTCCAGCGCGGGCTCCAGGCGGCCGTCCGAGCGGGACACGACACCGACACCGTGGCGGCGATCGCCGGCTCGCTGCTCGGCGCCCGCTACGGGGCCTCAGGGGTTCCCACCCAGTGGCGGCGCATGGTCCACGGATGGCCGGGTTACCGAGCCCACGACCTCGTGGAGATCGCCGTGTCGACGTGGTCGGGAGGACGGGCTCCCGGGACCTGGCCGTCCGTCGCGACGATGGCCGACCCCGCCATCGCCCCCCTCGGGCTGCCTCACCCGATCGACCCGGACATCGTCCTCGGCACCATCAGCGACCTCTCGCGCACTCGAGAGCTCGGCGTCCAGGCCGTCGTGTCGCTCTGTCCGGTGGGGCTCGAGGACATCCCCGCCGAGGACATCCCGCCCCGCGACCACCTCGAGGCCTGGCTCGACGAGGACGACACCGACGAGTCGAACCCACACCTCGACTTCGTCCTCGACGACGTGTCGTCCGCGCTGCGGCAGTTCCGGGCCGAGGGGAAACGGGTCCTCGTCCACTGCCGGGACGCGGCACGGCGAACCCCGGCAGTCGCGCTGCGCTACGCGGTCGACCTCGGCGTCGCCCCCGAGCTCGCCGAGCGGTCGATCCGCCAGGCCATGCCGGGGATCCGGGCCGAGGGTCGACTCTGGGAAGTCGCCGCCCACGGCGCGTGACACCAGGTCAGACCGGGGCAGCCTCCTCCACGAAGCGGCACAGCGCGTTGACCGCGCGCAGCTCCTCCGGGGTGTGGACCGGCGCGTCGAGGAGGATCGGCGACGCCACGACGAGCGCCAGCGCCCGGGCCCTCGAGATGGCGACGTTGAGGCGGTGCACGTCGTAGAGGAACTGCACGCCGCGCGGGGCGAGGGCCGCGCTGGTGCTGCCCATCGCGTAGATGACGACGACGCCCTCCTGGCCCTGGAAGCGGTCGACGGTGCCGACTCTCGCACCGGCCGGCAGCGCTCGCCTCAGGGTCGCCACGTGCGCGTTGTACGGCGCCACCACGACCACGTCCTCGATCTGCAGGCGGGACGTCACGCCCTGGGCCGACGTCCACGATCCGCGCAGGAGGTCGTCGACGATGCCGCGCACCACCGCCGCCTCGGCGTCGTTCGTCTGCTCGCTGGGCACCTCGTGGTCGACCGGGACCCACCGGGTCCCTGTGCCGGAGACTCTCCCCGCACCCCGGACCTGAACCTTGGCGAGGTCGTGCCCGTCACGGCGGGGCGAGGACACCAGCCGCCCCTCGTAAGCCAGCTCACTGATGAACCGCGTGACGTCCTCGTGCATGCGGTAGGTGCGGTCGAGGAAGACGCCTCGGTCGGCGGGGATGACGTCGTGCTCGCCGATGAGGTGCTCGAGCACCGACGCCCCGGACCCGTAGGGATGCGCCGCCTTGGTCGGCTGCTGCAGCTGCTGCGGGTCACCCAGCAGCACGAGCGAGCCCGCCGACTGGGCCACTGCGACCGCGTTCGCGAGGGAGAACTGGCCGGCCTCGTCGATGACGAGCACGTCGACCGCCCCGGCCAGCTCCTCTCGCGACCACAACCAGGCGGTGCCGCCGACGAGGTTCGCCGCCCCGGAGGTGAGCCCGGCGACGACCTGGTCGTTCGTGGCGGGTCGGACCAGCGGGAGCGCTGTGGACCCGCCGTGCTCCCCGGTGGTGAGCGCGACACGCGGGTCGGGGTCGTCGCCGCCGCCCCGGTGAAGTGCAGGGCGGCCGACAGCGTCGAGCAGGTTGCGGATCACCGCATGCGAGAGCGCGGTGACGCCCACCCGCAGGCCCCGGTCCAGGAGCCCACGGATCAGGGCAGCCCCGGCGAAGGTCTTTCCTGACCCGGGCGGGCCCTGCACCGCGAGAACCTCGCCGCGGAGCGTGCTGCCGACGCGGACCACGACCTCCGTCGGGCTCTCGCCCGGCCGAGCGGCCAGTCGCTCCGAGCTGGGGACGACACTCGACAGCAGCCGCACCCCCAACGGGGCGTCGCCCGACAGTAGGGCCTCGCCCGTGCGCCGGAGGCTCTCTCGCATCACCTGGTTGTTCAGGGGGCCGGGCGGGTGCAACCCGCGCGGCGACGGCACGCCGGAGCGCCTGCCGATCTTGAGGTCGACCCATCCTTCGACGGCGTCGATCCCCACCACCTCACCGACGCCCGAGTGGGTGTCGACGTCGTGGGCTCGCTCGCCCACCGAAAGGTCGGAGTCCTGGGGCGGAAAGGCGTAGCGCCAGATGGTCGACTGCTTGACCTGGCCCACGGCGAGGGGCGCCATGAGACCACCGATGGCGCTACCCGACTCGATCAGCTCCTCCTGCTCGAGTCGCGCGTACCGGAAGAACTCCCACCACTCAGGTCGGTCCTCGCGGCGGTGCCAGCCGACGCAGCCCGCGAGCAGCACGGCCTGTGGAGTGCCCACCTCCACGAGCCGGTCAGCCAGGTCGATCTCGGCCGCCTCCGCCTCCCCGATCTCCTCGGCTGGGTCACTGGTCGGGCGAGCGAGGCGGTGCCCCCTGCTCGCGAGCTCGGCCCGGAGCTGCTCCAACCACTCGTGCAGGGCGAGCGTGGACCGGACATCGTCGATGTTGTAGCTGCGGATTTCCGCGAGGATCGGGTGCAGGCCGGCCGACGCGTCGACCTCTGATGCCTCGGGAGCGGCCTCCTCGGCCAGGGACAGCCAGCGCTCGTACTCGACGACGGACGACAGGCCGTCGGACACCTGCCCTTCCGCCGAACGCGCCTGCCCCCAGTAGAAGCTCTCGAGCTTCTTGATGGAGTAGGAGTCCTTGCTGATCCGCACGCCTTGGCGGACGACCGTGTAGAGGTCGACGAACCGCTCGGCCCGCAGCAGCTGGTCGAGCTCGTGCTCCCGGGTTGCGTGCTGGCTCGCCAGCCGCTTGAGGGCGGTCGTCTCGTAGGGGGCGTAGTGGTAGATGTGCATCGCTGGGTACTGCGCCCAGCGGGCCGAGAGCCAGTCGATGAGCGCGGTGGTGAGCTGGCCCTCCTGCTCGAAGTCGTGGGCCCAGAACTCGACGAACTCCCCTTGGCGCGTCCAGACACCGGCGAGGTACTCGCGGCCGGCTCCCTCCGCTGCCCAGGGGTCACCCTCGAAGTCGAGGTACACGTCGCCGTCAAGGTCAGGCGCGGGCAGCAGCGCGAGCCCCCGCGGGACCCGCCGCTCGTTGCCTGCCGCGTCGCCCTGCACCGAGTACGGCGGCTCGATGAGCTCGAACTGTGCCGAGCCGGACTCGCGCTCGGCGAGCTGGAGCCGCGCCTGGGCCCGCAGTCGGGCTCGCGCCACGCGGGACAGCGCTCCAGAAAGGACCTCGTCGTCGGCTCCCGCGAGGGCGGCGAGCGTCGTGATGCCAACCGCGAGGAGAGCCGCCCGCTGCGCGGTGCGCATTCCCGCCACCTGGTTCAGGTCGTCGCGCTCGAGCCACTCAGCGGCGCAACGCTCCTTCCAGCGGCACTGGCCACAGTGCTGGACGCGGACGGACGCGGTGTCCCGGGGGTTCTCGACGGCATCGAGCAGCTCCTCCCGGCGCCGCCGTGCATAGGGTGCGACATCCACGAGTCGCCAGTGGTGCTCGGCCGAGTCTCCGGTCACGACGGTCAGCCACCGCGGTGGCATCCCTTGCAGCACCTCGAGCCGCGCCGCGTAGGTCGCCATCTGGAGCAAGGCGGGCACCTTGAGCCGGCGCGCCAGCTTCGTGTCAGCGATGTCGTACCGCCATGGTCCGAGGGCGCCCTGCTGGCCCTCCGGCAGGTCGACGCGATGGAGGAAGTCCGCCATGCCGACCCAGTGCCCGTCGTCAAAGGTCGCCTGGTAGACGACGTCGACGCCGCGTCGCATCGCGTCGACCGTCGCAGCCTCGGCCGCGGGCCCGCGCAGACCCAGGGCGGCGATGTCCTCGACGGTCCGACCCTCAGCGAGGAGGCGCTCCAGGTAGGCGTACTCGTGCTGCAGACCCTTGGTGAAGACGAGGTGGAGGGAGTCGTCGGCGGCCACCGCCGCCGAATGCTCCCCAGCCACTGCGCCCAGGTCCAGCGTGGTGATGTGGGGGCAGGCGACGTGCTTGGTCAGGTCCGTCGGGCTGAGGACCAGTCTGCCGTCGATGCGCTGCATGGCTGCGAGTATGCCGTTCGGCGATGACAGAGGCCGGACGGCGTGGCTCGAGTCGGTGGTGATGGCCCCGGCCCGGTCAGGCTGCCGGGTCACGCCGGGTCACGCTGCCGGTCCCGCGGTCGATCCCGCGGTCGATCCCGCGGTCGATCCCGGAGACGGAAACCAGCGACCGCCCCCAGGGAGAAGGGCGGTCGCTGTGCGCTGGCCCGTCGGGCCACGTCCTGTCGGTTACCGCAGGATGCCGTTGCCGACCTTGCGGCCCCACCACTTGCCGAGCCCCCACGTGTCGCCCGCGTAGGTGGCGGCGACGACGATCAGGGCGACGGCCTCGATCCAGTGGGAGTCCGTGATGGGGTTGGTGGCCCGCTCCTGGTAGAAGGGCAGCTGGGCCAGGTACATGAAGAAGAGGAGGAGGGAGCCGGACCAGGCGGCGATCTTGAGGCCGGCACCCGCCAGGAGTGCGACACCGATGCCGAGCAGGCCGAGCATGAACAGCCAGTCGGACCAGGGCCCGGCGATGTTCGCGAAGAACTGACCGAACGGGTTGTCGCCCTCGGCGCCACCCTTCATGAAGCCTTGGGCCGGCGTGCCACCGTTGAGCCAAGAACGCTCCGACGGGGTGGCGAAGCCGAGGCCGAAGAGCTTGTCGACGAACGCCCAGATGAACGTCCAGCCCATGACGAGGCGGAGGACCGCGAGGAAGCGACGGGCCCAGGCCGAGCGGACGATCTCCTCTTGGAAGGTGACGATGCCGTCGGCTGGGTGCTTGGTGTCGACGTCGTGAACTCGACTGACTTCGTTGTGATGGATGGTGGCCATGGATCTCATCTCCAGCGGTGTAGGTGATCCGGCAGGGCCTTTGCTGTCGGTACTACACAGTGTAGTAGTGAACCGCTCAAACCCCTCAACACCGGACAGTGTGATCTAGGAGTCAGTCGCCGGCCGGTGCGCTGGAGGTGACCGCGACCGGCCGGGCGGAGACCGCTCAGCGGACGCCGGTGCGAATCATCCGAGGGACCTCGAGCTCCCCCGGGAACTCCGCCAGCTCGCGGACCAGATCGGCGAGCGCGTCGATCGACCTCGACACCGCGCTGTAGGAGCCGTCGAGGCGGATCGGGCGGCAGAGGATGCGCGTGCCCGCGTTGCGGATGACGATCTCGTTCTCCGGCGCGCGCTCCGTGTTGCAGTGCACGAGAAGGCCGGTCGGCAGGCCCATCGCCGCGGTGTACGCGACGAGGTTGAGGTAGTCGCGCGAGGCGAGGTAGCCGTCGGCACCCATCGAGTAGGAGGCGTCACCGACGATCACCACCTGTCCCCCACGCCGGACGATGAGGTCGGGCGCCATCGTCAGAGCACGCCCCTCGTCCAGCCACACGTCCTCGTCCGCGTCGATCCGCAGCTCGGGGGCGAGCCGATGGTCGAGCTCCTGGACGATCCACCGCCGGAACAGGTCGTCCATGTCGACCATGAGGCTGTGCGCCAGCTGGTCGCCGGCCTCGTGGCTCAGGGACATGGCCTGCAGCACGAGGCGAGAGAGCCGCATGGCGTCGGCGTAGTGCTCGTTCAGCCGGGTGATCGGTACGGGGACCGCGTGCTTCGTCGCCGGGGTGTCGCAGACCCCGTCGAAGCGGCCGAGCACTCGTAGCGCCTCGCGCCGCACGTCAGGGGCCAGCTGGGGCCACGACAACATCGCCATCAGGGTGCAGCGGAACAGCTGGTTCTCGGCGATGTCAGCCGTGAAGTCGTCAAAGCGGCAGCGTGGCTCCGCCGCCGCCCACGGCCGGCGCGCGAACTCCTCCACGAGCAGGCGCCCTCGAATCGTCCGCAGCTGCTCCTCCCGCCCGACGTAGCCGTGCACCAGCCCGCGCATGGTGGCTGCATCGATGAGCCGGATCGCGAAGTAGGCCACTCCGTCGACGAGCTCGTCAGTGTCGGACCACGTGACCTGCTCGTGCTCGAACTGCTCCGGGGAGACCCCGGCACTCAACATGGCGAAGAAGTTCGACACCGAGACACGCGGCATGACCCGCACGACGAGGCCGGGCACCGCCAGCGCGCCGACCCAGCTCGTCGCGCCGATCGTCACGACGTCCGGATCGGCCGTGGCGTGGATGACGAGCCGCTCCCCCGCGGCCGCCACGAGGGCGGCCCGGGTCTGACGGTCGAGACGGACCGGTCCGGACCGACCGTGCTCCGCGATGGGTGGGAGCTCGATCGTCACGATGTCGGGGTCGCGTGGGGGCCGGACGGGATGGCGAGGTCGAACTGGCCGTAGCGAGCCCGGACGTTCTCCCAGCGGAACTGGGCCAGCTCGTGCTCCCGGCCGTAGAGCTGGTCCTCGATGAAGGGGTAGACGTTGTAGTCCCAGATCCGGCGGAGCGTGGCCTCGTCTCCGTCGAGACCCGGCCGCATGAAGTACGAGTGGCCGATCTGCAGGTGCGGCCCACGCAGCGCGCGCCGCAGGTCCTCGTTGACGCGGTCGACGAGGTCCGCGACCCACACCGGGCCGTCGTGCGCCTCGAGCCAGCGACGCAGCAGGCCCTCCATCGGCCCGTCGTGCGGCATGAACGGAACGAAGTCGAACCGGCGACGCAACGCGGCGTCGACGAGGGCGATCGAGCGGTCAGCTGTGTTCATCGTGCCGATGAAGTAGAGGTTGGGGGGCAGCTCGAAGCCCTCGTCGGGGCGGTAGGACGTCTTGACGGAGTGCGACCGGTACTCCAACAGGAAGAGCAGCTCGCCGAAGACCCGCGGGAGGTTCGCGCGGTTGATCTCGTCGATGATCATGATGTGCGGCGTCAGTGGGTCGGCCTCGGCGGCTTCCGCGAGCAGGGCGAGCGGACCCTTTCGCAGCTCGTACACCATCTGCCCCTGGTGGTCGATCTGCGGTCGGAAGCCCTCGAAGAAGTCCTCGTAGGAGCTGCTCGGGTGGAACTGGACGATGTCGCGCTTGGCGGGGTCCGGCTGAAGAGCCTGCGACAGGCGCTGGGCGAGGAAGGTCTTGCCCGTCCCGGGCGGGCCGTAGAAGATGACCTGCTTCTTCTCCTCCAGCAGGGAGCGGATCTCACGGAGGAACGCCTCGTCGATGAGCAGCTCCTTGGCCGCCTCGCCGAGCGCGTCGTGGTCCGGCATGAGCGCCTTGTCCGACCGGCGCATGAGCCAGTAGGCGAGCTGGGCCTGGCCCCACGGGTCGTCGGCCAACAGCGGGTCGAGCACCTGCCGGAGGAGCGCGTTGGTCTCCACGTGCATGCGGCCCCGGGACTTGCCCTCGGTCCAGCGGGCGGGGCCACCGAGGCGGGCGAGCATGGCGATCTTGCCCGACTCGCCGGCCAGGGTGAAGAGCGGCAGCCAGTGCTCGGGGTGCGCGATGGCGAAGAGCTTCATGACGACGCTCTCGCTGAACCCCTGGACCGGCAGGTCGTCGGTGCCGAGGACCGAGTTGATCCGCTCCTCGTCCCGGCCGTCACCCCAGAGCAGCTCACGAACCATGAGGCGCAGCTCGTCGATCCCGGCGGCGTCGAGCGCGTTGATCGAGCTGATCAGCACGGACTGGGCGCCGATGTCCCCGTAGCCACGGGTCGACACGATCCGCTTGAACGTCGGGAGGTCGAAGGTCTCTAGCCCTTCCCGGGACAGGGCGGCGGAGAAGACACGCCGCTGCTCCTGGTGCCAGGCATCACGCTCGTTCGGATAGGGCCGCTCGGTCTTGAAGATCTCGACCTCGGACTCGAGGTCGGCCATCACGGTGAGCTCGACGCTCGGGTCGTCGCCCCCGCCGCGCTGGCTGGACGAGATGAACCGCAGGAGCGGGGTGAGCGCACGAGCCGTCGCAGCGATGTCGTCGGCGAAGTCGGCGCGGCCGATTGCGGCGCTGTCCTTCCACCACTTCCCGACGAAGGTCTCGCCCCCGGGGTAGTCCCGACCGACTGGCTCGATCAGGCCCTCGGTTGCCGCACGTCCGTCGTCGTGCACCCGCAGGAAGCTGATGCCGCGCGGCAGGTGCCCCTGGAGCAGCGCCCCGACCTCGCGGTGCTGGTCGTCGCTCTCGCCCTCCCAGCCACCGTGCAGGCCGAAGCCGACCCCCGCGGGGGTGACCCAGAGCCGGAAGCCGGGCGCGCCGGCCCCTCCGACGAGGATCCACGAGGCGTAGAGGTCGGCGCGGTAGGGCGAGTCGTCGACCGCGTGCTGCTGCAACGCGAGCGTCGGCGCCTCGAGGTAGAGCCCGGTCTCCGCCGACAGCCGCTCGATGAGGCTGTCGGAGAGGTGGTCGGCCTCCCCGCGCAGCTGCCGGGCGAGGTCGGCGGCGCGCTCCTCGTGCCGCTCGCTGGCGTAGCCGGTGGCGGGGCGGTACTCGGCGGCGAGCTCGGCGGCCTCGACACACACGTCGATGGCCTTCGGCGCGATACCGACGAAGGCCTGTGTCTCCTTGAACCACCAGAGGATCCGCGAGGCGTAGCGGGGGTCATCCGGACGGAGCGCCGCGCAGAGGGCGGCGAAGGCGACGTAGCGCTCGGCGTGGGACAGGCCGCGTTCGAGCCAGCCGAGCCGCTGGAGCATGTGCGGGGCGTTCTCCCACATGACGGCCCACTCGCCGCCGTCGTCGGTCGACCAGAAGAGGGAGAGCACGTAGGCGGTGTGGGCCGGGCTCGGGCTGCGCTGACCGCGTGAGCCGGAGCGCGCGAGGAAGGCATCGACGGCGTGGAGCTTGTCCGCCGCGTCCTGGGGCGAAGCGGGCGTCTGCAGAGCGTTGGCGAGCAGCTCGATCACCTCGGCGTGCTCGTCCTCGCTGCGTCGCACCAGGGCGGCCACCCAGGGCCCGCCCACTGCGCTGAAGCCGACGTAGGGGCCGTCCTTGCGCGCCCAGTGGCCGAGGGACTCCTTGAACGCCATCAGGTCGCCCGAGGCGACGAGGTCCGCGAGGATCTCTCGCAGCTCGCCGTTGCGCGCTGTGCGCTCCGCGTCCATCTCGGCGAACAGGGCCTTGGCGTCCTGGTCCGCCTCGGCTGCTCGCTCGATGAGCGCGTACTTCGCGCGCCAACGCTTGACGTCGACGCTGTCAGTACGTGTCATGGTGCTCCCTCGTACGCCCCGGGGGCTGGGACGTTCTTGCTGCTGCACACGTGGAGGTACGTGCAGGACCGCGGGCTAGGTTACCTGCCGGTGCTGTACGGAGGAAACGAAGAAGCATCCCGCTTTGCCCGTGGGCAGGACCGGTGACGAGGCACCGGTGCGGCCCTCGGGACAATTCATCGAGTATGCCGCTGGGCTGGCCGCTCATGATCAGCGGGGTCCCATTGCGGCTGGGTCCTCGAGGTCTCGGTCCGGCGTTGCGGGGACGGGCACGGTGACGACCCACTCCCGGTCAGGAGACCCCTCCACGGCTGCCTCGACGGGGCCCCGAGCCTCCTCCGGGCCCCTCGGGTGGACGACCCGCATCGAGGTGACCCACGTGATGAGGTAACCAGCGAACGCAGCAGCGGCGAGCAGGAGCACCTTCACGAGAGCCCGGTCACCGGGGTCGTCGGAGCCTGGCCGTCGCCGGGAAGCGACCGCGCCGTCGGGTCGGACGGTGCGACCTCCCCCTGGACCGCCGCGGCTGGGAGCAACGCGCGCCGCGCGGGCCCGGGAACCGCCCGCCGCACCGGCTCACGGCCACCGACCCGGTCGGCAGCGGGGAACGCGACCAGCGACCCGGCCACGTACGCCGCCACGGCCCAGAAGAAGACGCTGGGCGGGCCACCCGACGCGCCGCGGCCGAGCACGCTCAGCAGGAGCGGTACGAGCACGAGGCCCAGCCACCAGGCCCAACCCATCTCGGTCGAGAGCCGGGTTGCCGGCGGGTCACGGTCCACGCGGCGGCCGTGGTGGGCGGGATGGGACATTCGGTTCTCCTCAGCTCTCCTCGACGGGCCGTGTCCTGTTCGGACCCGACCGTACCGGCCTGCCCGCCGTGGGTGGTCAGGCAGCCTCGGTCTCGGACGGGCAGGGCAGCGTCGAGACGGACCCGGGGACGGCGAGCGCCACCCCGAGCAGCGCCATCCCACTCGCGCCACAGGCCCCGACGACGGCCTGCCGCAGGGCGAGGTCGTGCTCGGTCGGCGTCGCGGAGCCCGGTCGGGCGATGACGATGACGACAGCCGGTGAGCCGCCGCGGGCCACGTCGAGGAGGACCTCGCGCAGGATGGACTCGGCCCGATCTGGGGGCGAGGCCGCGTTGACGCTCTCCAGGGTGAGTGGCTGCATGAGTCGTCCGTCGGCATGGCAGAGGAGCAGCGCGAGACCACCGAGGGCCCGGAAGGCCTCGAGCACCGCCAGGTCGACCACTCCCTCGAACAGGTCGGGGTCGGTCATCGGACGGCGCGCCCAGTCGTCCGGCAGGCTCTGGAAGGCCTGCCGGCCTCGCCTCGGTGCGGTCTGTTCGGTCGGCTCCCCTGTCGTCATGGACGGCAGCATGGCCCGCCCGCACCCAGCCGCGTGCGACTTGTCCACAGCCCCTCGACCCACCACGAGACGGGGCCGGGCCAGCGCGCCCGGAAACCGCTTCCGGACGCCGCCGTGCGACGTACGATCGAAGACACCCCGAGCCGCTGTTCTGCATGGATGACCAGCGGGTTCGGAGCTAACCGCAGCCATGCCGACAGGCCGACCGTCATGGCCGGGACCGGTTGCGGCGCGCGCGGCGCTTGGAGGAGGGGACGATGGGATCCGTGGACGAGGCCCTCCCCGCGGGCGTCGGTGCCCACACCACGACCCCCGTGACCCCCGTGACCCCCACGAGGACCGCGACGACCGCCGCCGTGACCGTGAACGGTCGGACCGTCTCGCTCGAGGGGACGACGGCGCACACCTCCGCGCTGGACTGGCTCCGCGAGCAGGGGTTGACCGGGGCGAAGGAGGGCTGCGCCGAGGGTGAGTGCGGCGCCTGCGCGGTGCTCGTTCTCCGGCCCGTGCTCGACCTGGTCCGTGCCGATGAGTTCCTCCCTGCGAACGACCCCACTGCGAACGACCCCACTGCCCCTGGCCGCTCGCAGTGGACGGCCGTCACCTCCTGCCTCGTCCCGGCGGCCTCCCTGGACGGCCAGGAGATCCTCACGAGCGAGGGGCTCGGGACGCCCGACGCCCTTCATCCCGTCCAGCGCGTGCTGGCCCTTGGGGGAGCCTCCCAGTGCGGCTACTGCACGCCCGGTTTCGTGTGCAGCATGGCTGCGGAGTACTACCGGGGGAGCACCGACGGCTTCGACCTGGAGGCCCTGGCGGGCAACCTCTGCCGATGCACGGGGTACCGCGCCATCCGCGACGCGGCGTTCGCGCTGGGCGAACCCTCCGAGCAGGACGTCTGGGCCGCTCGGCGAGACCGCCCGGCCCCAGCCCTCCGCCGCACTCGCACCGGCAGCCGGGGCGGCGCGTACGCCCGGGCGACCAGCGTGACCGAGGCGCTGGAGCTCCTGGAGGCCCACGAGGATGCGGTGGTCGTCGCCGGCGGGACCGACTGGGGGGTCGAGGTCAACCTGCGGGCGGCGCGCCCCAGCCTCGTCATCGGGATCGATCGCGTGCCCGAGCTGCGGACCCTCCGGGTCGGCGCCGAGATGATCGAGCTCGGAGCGGGCCTCACGTTCTCGGAGATCGAGGCCGCTCTCGCGGGTCGGGTGCCACTTCTCGCGGACCTCGTCCCGCAGTTCGCCTCGCGACTGATCCGCAACAGTGCGACGCTCGGCGGGAACCTGGCCACGGCCTCCCCCGTCGGCGACGCCGCCCCCGTGCTCCTCGCTCTCGAGGCGACGGTCGTCCTCATCTCCCGCGAGTGCGAGCGTGAACAGCCACTCACCGAGTTCTTCACCGGCTACCGACAGACGGCAAAGCGGCCCGGTGAGCTCATCCGGGCCGTCCGCATCCCGGTGCCGCTCAGCACCGTCACCGCCTTCCACAAGATCGCCAAACGCCGCTTCGACGACATCTCCAGCGTCGCTGTCGCCGCAGCGGTCGAGGTCGCGGACGGGGTGGTGACCAAGGCCCGCATCGGACTGGGCGGCGTGGCCGCGACCTGCATCCGGGCTCGCTCGACGGAGGCCGCCCTCGAGGGTCAGCCCTGGGAGCGGGACACCGTGGCCGCCGCCGCGACCGTCCTGCGTGGCGAGGGGACTCCCCTGGACGACCACCGGGCCAGTGCTGCCTACCGGGTGGCGATGCTCGGTACGTCACTGCTGCGGCTCCAGGCCGACCACCCCGACCCCGGACGGCCCGCCGCCACGGAGGTGGCGAGATGAGCTCGCTGTCGGAGCGACCCCGCAACCCGTCGGTCGGGCTCGCGGTGCCGCACGAGTCGGCCGCGCTCCACGTCACGGGCGCCGCCCTCTACACGGACGACCTGGTCGGACGCTTTCCCGGGGTGCTGCACGCCCACCCGGTCCAGGCACCGCACGCCCATGCCCTCGTCACGCGCCTCGACCCCAGCGTGGCTCTGTCCGTGCCCGGCGTCGTTCGGGTGCTCACCGCGGCGGACGTGCCGGGCCGCAACGACTCTGGCGTCACGGGGGACCAGCCGCTCTTCCCCCTCGAGGTGATGCACCACGGTCACGCCGTCTGCTGGGTGCTCGGTGAGACGCTCGAAGCCGCCCGGCTCGGTGCTGCGGCCATCGCCGCTGACGGCGTGGTCTACGACCCGCTACCGGCGATCGTCACCGTGGGCGAGGCCATCGCCGCCGAGTCCTTCCAGGGCGCCGCTCGGCACCTCCACCGCGGCGACGTCGACACGGCCCTCGAGCACGCAGTCCATGTCTTCAGCGGAGAGACCGAGTCAGCCGGCCAGGAGCACTTCTACCTCGAGACACACGCGTCGATCGCCGTGGTCGACGAGGCGGGGCAGGTCTTCGTCCACAGCAGCACCCAGCACCCCAGCGAGACGCAAGGGATCGTGGCCCAGGTCCTCGGCCTGCCCGACCACGCGGTGACGGTGCAGTGCCTTCGGATGGGCGGTGGCTTCGGGGGCAAGGAGGTGCAGCCGCACGGCTTCGCCGCCGTGGCAGCGCTCGGCGCCACCCTCACCGGTCGTCCGGTCCGGGTCCGGCTCACCCGACCCCAGGATGTGACGATGACGGGCAAGCGCCACGGCTTCCACGCCGCATGGCGCGTCGGGTTCGACGAGGAAGGCCACCTGACCGCCCTGGACGCCACCTTGACGGCGGACGGCGGGTGGAGCCTCGACCTGTCGGAGGCCGTCCTGGCCCGCGCGCTCTGCCACGTGGACAACGCCTACTCCATCCCGAACGTCAGCGTGCGGGGCCGGATCGCCTTGACCCACAAGACGTCCCAGACGGCATTTCGCGGTTTCGGCGGCCCGCAAGGCATGCTCCTCATCGAGGACATCCTCGGTCGGTGCGCCCCGCAGCTGGGGGTCGAGCCGCACGAGCTGCGCCGTCGGAACTTCTACACGGCGGGGCAGAGGACCCCATACGGGCAGGAGGTCCGCCATCCAGATCGTCTCGTCCGGGTCTGGGACACGCTCGCGTCGAGCGCCGAGCTCGACCGTCGCCGCGCGGACGTCGCGGCCTTCAATGCCGCCCACACCACCAGCAAGCGTGCGTTGGCGGTGACGCCGGTCAAGTTCGGCATCTCGTTCAACTTCACGCCGTTCAACCAGGCCGGGGCCCTCGTCCACGTCTACACGGACGGTTCGGTGCTCATCAACCACGGGGGGACGGAGATGGGGCAGGGCCTGCACACCAAGATGATCCAGGTGGCCGCGACGGCTCTCGGCGTTCCCCTCTCCCTGGTGCGCCTGGCCCCGACCCGCACGGACAAGGTCCCCAACACGTCGTCGACCGCCGCGAGCTCTGGCGCCGACCTCAACGGCGGCGCGGTCAAGGACGCCTGTGAGCAGATCCGGGCGCGCCTGGCTCTGGTCCCGGACGGCGAGGAGCTGCCGTGGGAGGAGCTCGTGGCCAAGGCCTACCTCGCGCGCGTGCAGCTGTGGGCAGCCGGCTACTACCGGACCGAGGGCCTGGACTGGGACGCCTCCGCGGTGCACGGCTCCCCGTTCAAGTACTTCGCCTACGGCGCCGCGGCGGCGGAGGTCGAGGTCGACGGCTTCACCGGCGCCTACCGGACCCGCCGGGTCGACATCGTCCACGACGTCGGCGACAGCCTCAACCCGGTCGTCGACCTCGGCCAGGTCGAGGGCGCGTTCGTCCAGGGCGTCGGGTGGCTCACCCTCGAGGACCTGCGCTGGGACGAAGGTGACGGCCCGACGCGCGGCCGCATCACGACCCAGGCGGCCAGCACGTACAAGCTCCCGTCCTTCTCGGAGCTGCCGGACGTCTTCAACGTCACGCTCCTCAGCGACGCCCACGAGGACGGCGTCGTGTACGGCTCCAAGGCCGTCGGTGAGCCGCCGCTCATGCTCGCCTTCTCGGTCCGCGAGGCGCTGCGACAGGCCGCGGCGGCGTTCGGCCCGCCGGGGGTCGCCGTCGACCTGGCCTCCCCTGCCACGCCGGAGGCCGTCTACTGGGCCGTCGAGCTCGCGCGAAGTGGGGCGTGCGGGGTCCTCCCGGCGTCCCCTGTGCCGGATGCCGCTGGGCTCCCTCCCGACGACGGCTCGCCGGCTCCCCCGGCAGTTCCGGCCGGAACGGGCCGGGTGCGGACATGAACT
>Ga0209347_1002063_pt1 | contig 28248 bp, 30 predicted proteins | sample AutmiccommuBRH23_FD_187382 | JGI IMG/M metagenome (GOLD analysis project Ga0209347, IMG submission 187382) | Deep subsurface microbial communities from Mt. Terri, Switzerland - Autotrophic microbial communities BRH/23 (SPAdes) (version 2) | ecosystem: Environmental > Aquatic > Deep subsurface >...
CGCCTCATCGTCGTCGGTGCGGCCCTCGGCGCCGTGGTCCTGGCGGTCGGGGGCTGGCTCCTGCTCGGTGGCTCGCCCGCAGCCGAGGCCTCGCGAGGGCAGGACGCCCCGGACTCGGCGGCCGCCGTCACCGCGCCGGTCCGACCAGAGGCGTCGACTCCTATCGTGGGGAGGACCACCGGGCGGTCGACCGACGGGGTTGCCCGCCGCCACCCGGGCCAGCTGCAGCACGACGTCGCCGCCCCCGAACGCCGGACCGCCGAGCTGCTGCAGTGGCTGTCGGACCGCCGCGCGCGAGCACTCATGGACCGCGATGTCGATGGCCTCGCCGGCGTGCACCGGGCAGGTTCGGCATCGCACGCGTCCGACGTCCATCTCGTCGAGACCCTGCTGGCGAGCGGCGACCGCTACGCCGACCTCCGACTCTCCGTGGGCACCGCCACCTGGGTGCGCGGGGACCGGGAGCGCGCGACGGTGCGGGCCCGAGTGGGCTGGTCGGACTACGCCGTCGTCAACCGGTCCGGAGCGCGCCGACTCCGGCCGGCCGCAAGCGGGGACGTCCTCGACTTCGACCTCCGCCGGGGCCCGGACGGGTGGCGGATCGAGCACATCAGCGTCGCAGGGTCCACCTGACGGCTGCATCGAGATCGGCGTGCTCGAAGTCGAAGCCGCTGTCGGTGAGCCGGACCGGGTGCACCCGCTGGCTCGCGAGGATGCTGTCCGCGAACTCACCGACCACCGCCCGGAGGGCCAGCCTGGGCGCGGGCAGGAGAGCGGGCCGGTGCAGGGCGCGGCCGAACGCCGCGGCAATGTCGCGTTGCCTGGCCTCTCCCGGTGAAGCGAGGTTGAAGGGGCCGCTCAGCTCGGGGTGGTCGATCAGGTGGGTCACGGCGCGGACCGTGTCGTTGAGGGTCACCCACGGCCACCACTCCCGGCCGCTGCCGAGAGGTCCGCCCAGGCCGAGGCGAGCCAGCGTGAGGAGCCGCTCGAAGGCGCCGCCGTCCGGCGCCATGACGAGGCCCGTCCGGATCACGGCGACAGGCACTGCGGGGCCCACCGCCTCAGTGGCCTGCTCCCAGTGCACGACCACGGAGGCGAGGAAGTCGCGCCCCGGGCCGCTGCTCTCGGTGAGGACCTCGTCCCCGCGATCCCCGTAGTAGCCCACGGCCGAGGCGTTGACCAGCCTGACGGCGCGACCAGAGCGCTCGTGCTCTCCGGCAATGGCCTGCGCAACCGTTGTCGTGGCATCCACCCGCGAGGCCAGGATGGTCCGCTTGTAGTCGTCGCTCCAGCGGCGGTCGCCCACGCCGGCACCCGCCAGGTTGACCACGGCGTCGACGTCGGCCAGGGCGTCGGGCGGGAGTCGTCTCCGCGCCGGGTCCCAAGCCACCTCGTCCGGAGCGCCGGCCCGGCGGCGCACCAGCCGGACCACCTCGTCCCCGCGAGCGAGGAGATGACGCCGAAGCGCGCCGCCGATCAGACCGGAAGCCCCGGTGACAGCGACGCGCTTCGGCATGGTGTGGGGCTCCTCAGGCCTCGAAGTGGCCCTCTTCGAGCCGCGCCTTCATCGTGCCGAGGAAGCGGGCCGCATCGGCGCCGTCCACGATCCGGTGGTCGTAGGACAGCGCGAGATACATCATCGAGCGGATCGCGATCGTCTCGCCGCCATCAGCGTCGGTGACGACGACGGGTCGCTTGACGATCGTGCCGGTGCCGAGGATGGCCACCTGCGGCTGGTTGATGATCGGCGTGTCGAAGAGCGCGCCGCGGCTGCCGGTGTTGGTGATCGTGAACGTGCCACCGGACAGGTCGTCGGGAGTGACCTTGTTGTTGCGGGTCCGGTCGGCCAGGTCGGCGATGGCGCGGGCCAGTCCGGCGATGTTGAGATCGCCCGCGTTCTTGACGACCGGGACCATGAGGCCCTTGTCGGTGTCCACGGCGATCGAGAGGTTCTCGGTCCCGTGGTAGACCACCTCGTCGCCCTCGACGCTCGCGTTGACCATCGGGTGGGCCTTGAGCGCCTCGGTCGCAGCCAGGGCGAGGAAGGGCAGGAAGCTGAGCTTCGTGCCCTCGCGGGCCTCGAAGTCCTTCTTCACCCGGTCCCGGATCCGCGCGACCTTGGTGAGGTCCACCTCGACGACGGTCGTGAGCTGGGCGGAGACCTGGAGCGACTCGACCATGCGCGTCGCGATGATCTTCCGCAGGCGCGTCATCTTCTCTCGGGTGCCGCGCTTCGGCGACACGGCCGCAGCCGCCGCGGGTGCTGCCGCCGGGGCTTCGGCCGCGGCGGGAGCGGGAGCCGGTGCCTCCGGCGCGGCCGGCTCCTGAGCGGCCTGCGCGGCTTGCGCCGCGTCGAGGACGTCCTGCTTGCGAATCCGGCCACCCACTCCGGTTCCCTTGAGCGTCGACAGGTCGATCCCGTTCTGGGCAGCGAGCTTGCGCACCAGGGGGGTCACGTAGGCAGCCGCATCCGAGGAGTCGCTCGTCGCGGCTGCGGGCGTGGCAGGTGCAGCTGGCGCCTCGGCCGGTGCCTCGGGCTGGACTGCATCCGGCTGGGCGGGTGCAGCTGGCGCCTCGGCCGGTGCCTCGGGTGCTGCTGGTGCCTCGGGCTGGGCCGGTGCCTCCGGCTGGGCGGGTGCAGCTGGCGTCTCGGCCGGTGCGGCAGGGGCCTCAGCCTCAGCCGGCGCGGATCCGCCGATGATGGCGAGGTCGCCCCCGACCGGAACGGTCTCATCCTCGCCGACAAGGATCTTCGTCAGGGTGCCGGCGATCGGAGATGGAATCTCGGTGTCGACCTTGTCGGTCGAGACCTCGAGGAGGGGCTCGTCGACGGCCACGTCGTCGCCCTCGGCCTTGAGCCACCGGGTGACGGTTCCTTCGGTGACCGACTCGCCCAGGGCAGGCATCGTCACGGTCTGGCCCTCGCCACCTCCGGCCGGCGAGGCCGCGGCCTGCGGCTGCTGGGCCTGCTCGGCCTCGGGCTCGCTCGTGGCCGGTTGCGGCTCCTGCTCGGTACTGGGGGCCTCGGGTGCGGGCGCGGCGGTCGCTGCTGGCGCCTCCTCGGCTGCGGGCTGCTTCGCCTCGGCGGGCTGCTCGGCGGCCGGTGCAGGCTCGGCGGCCGGTGCAGGCTCGGCGGCCGGTGCAGGCTCGGCGGCGGCTGCGGCGCCTTCGCCGATCACGGCGAGGTCGGCCCCGACCGGGACGGTGTCGTCCTCCTGGACGAGGATCTCCTGGAGGGTCCCCGCGACGGGAGAGGGGATCTCGGTGTCGACCTTGTCCGTCGAGACCTCGAGCAGGGGCTCGTCCACCTCGACGCGATCGCCGACGTTCTTCAGCCAGCGGGTGACGGTCCCTTCGGTGACTGACTCACCCAGGGCCGGCATGGTCACGCGTTCTGACATGACGTGTTCTCTCCTCTTCCCAGTTTCTGGCTCAAGCGTGCGCGTGCAAGGGCTTGCCGGACAGGGCCAGGTGGGCCTCCCCGAGCGCCTCGTTCTGCGTGGGGTGGGCGTGGACGAGGCCGGCGACGTCCTCAGGGTGCGCCTCCCAGTTGACGATCAACTGGGCCTCGCCGATCTGCTCGCCCACCCGGGCCCCGATCATGTGAACACCCACCACGGGTCCATCCTTGCGCCGAACCAGCTTGATGAACCCCTGAGTGCCCAAGATCTGGGACTTCCCGTTGCCGCCGAGGTTGTACTCGTAGGTCTCCACCTCCTCGAAGGACTCACGCGCCTGGGCCTCGGTCAGACCCACGGACGCCACCTCCGGATCGCAGTACGTGACCCGAGGGATACCGGACTCCTTGATGACGGCGGGGGAGAGGCCGGCGATCTCCTCGGCGACGAAGATGCCCTGCGCGAATCCACGGTGGGCCAGCTGCAGCCCCGTGACGATGTCACCGACGGCGTAGACCCCGGCGACGTTGGTGCGGAGCCGCTCGTCCGTCGGCACGAAACCGCGCTCGACCGTCACGCCGGCCGCCTCGTATCCCAGACCTTCGGTCACGGGGCCGCGACCGACCGCGACGAGCAGGAGGTCCGCGCTCAGCGTCTCGCCGGACTCGAGCGAGACGGTGACGACGTCGTCGGCCTGGGTGGCGCCGGCGAACCGGGCGCCGGTCTTGAAAACGATCTTCCGCTTGCGGAAGGACCGCTCGAGCTGCTTGCTGATCGCCTCGTCCTCCGCGGGGACGAGGTGGGGCAGGGCCTCGACGATCGTCACCTCGGCGCCGAAGCTCTTGAACACGGAGGCGAACTCGACACCGATGACGCCGCCGCCGAGCACGACGACCCGGGCTGGGACGTGGTCGAGGACCAGCGCCTGGTCGGAGGTCATGATCCGACCGCCGATCTCGAGCCCCGGCAACGACCTCGCGTGGCTGCCGGTGGCGAGGACGACGTTCCTGCCGGTGAGGCGACGGTCGCCGACGACGACGGTGTGGGGGCCGTCCAGGGCGCCGGCGCCCTCGACGTAGTCGACCTGAGCGGAGCTCACCAAGCCCTGCAGGCCCTTGTGGAGCCGGCTGACGACGCCGTCCTTGTAGCTGTGGACGGCCGCCATGTCGACCGACTCGAACGTCGACTTGACACCGAACCGGGCGCCATCGCGCGCGACGTCGGCGACCTCGGCCGCGTGGAGCAGCGCCTTGGTGGGGATGCACCCTCGGTGGAGGCAGGTTCCACCGAGCTTGCCCTTCTCGACCAGGGCGACCTTGAGCCCCAGCTGCGCCGACCGGAGGGCGCAGGCGTAGCCGCCGGACCCCCCACCGAGGATGACGACGTCGTAGTCGTCTGCGGCTTCAGCCGACATGTGCTGGTGCTCCTTCACGGCTCGATGACGGGTGGGTCAAGCACGGGCGTCACGGGTTGGGTGACGCAAGAAGCATCTTGTCATTGATCGAGAGCGACGTCACAGGCAGGTCACGCTGGCCGGTCGTGCCGGTCGGGCCTCGCTCGCGTCGTAGGGTGCGGGCATGGCTTGGTTCTCCCGCCGCCGTCGCTCCAAGGACACGCCCGTGCTCGGTCGGTCCGACGGCCCGCTGATGGACATCGACCGCAAGGCGGTCGAGGCGCACTTTCGCGGCTTCGTCGAGGCGCGGCTCGGCGTCGAGGCCTACGTCGAACCGGCCACCAGCGTCACGCCCACCACCGTGGTCCTCATCGCCTGGGACGGCGAGTGGACCCGGCGCGCCGTCGGGCAGCGCAACGACGCCTTCGAGCTCGCCCAGCGGCTCGGCGTCCCCGTCTACGACGTCAACCACACCGGCTACCCGAACCGCATGCGGGAGTGGAACAGCAGGCAGCGTCGCGGAGACTCGTGACGCCGGATCGCCCGACCGGGTCACGCAAAGGACTAGCCCGTATGCCGCTGGGCTGAGAGTGTGGGGAACGTCAGGTCCGCGCCGGTGCAGGAGGTAGCACAGATGTCCAAACAAGAAGGTTCCACCACCGGCCCCAGCGAGGAGATGAAGGCCAAGTTCCGCGAGGCGCTCGACAAGAAGCAGGCGCACGGGGGCAAGGACGTCTCCGAGGACGACCAGGACCGGTCGAAGGTGCACGGAGCCCACGGGCCGGCCAAGGCTCAGCAGATGTTCCGCCGCAAGGCCGGTAGCTGACCTCGAGGGGCGAGACGGGCGACTCGTCAGGCGTAGCTCTCGACGAGCGAGACGAGGGTCCGAACCCCGAAGCCCGTGCCGCCCTTCTGCAGGTAGCCGGCGGGCGCCTTGTCGTTGAAGGACGGACCGGCGATGTCGACGTGGCTCCACGGGATGCCTTCGCCGACGAACTCGCCGAGGAAGATCCCGGCGGTGAGCATCCCGCCCTCGACGCCGCCCTTGTGGGCCAGGTCCGCGTTGATCGAGTCGAGCGCCGGCCGCAGCTCCTTCGGCAGCGGCATCGGCCACATCGCCTCTCCGGCGGCGTCGGCGGCCTCCAGCACGCGGCTTCGGAGGGCCTCGTCGTTGCCCATCACCGCGGCCGTGTTCGCCAGCGCCACGACCTGTGCGCCGGTCAGGGTGGCGATGTCGACGATCGCGTCAGGGTTCGACTCGCTCGCGAGCGCGATGCAGTCGCCGAGCACCATCCGCCCCTCGGCGTCGGTGTTGAGGATCTCGACCGTCTTGCCTCCCCGCATCGTCACGACGTCGCTGGGGCGCTGAGCCGTCGAGCTCGGCATGTTCTCGGCGAGCCCGAGGTAGCCGGTCACGGCCACGGGGAGGCCGAGCTCGGCGATGGCGAGGACGGCGGCAGCGACCGCGGCTGCGCCCGCCATGTCGCTCTTCATCGTCACCATGCCCGCAGCGGGCTTGATGCAGAGGCCACCCGAGTCGAACGTGATGCCCTTGCCGACGAGGGCGATCGATGCCTTCGGTCGAGCCGGGGCATAGGTGAGCACGGCGATCCGCGGCTCGTTGGCCGAGCCCTGGCCCACCCCGACGGTGCCGCCGAACCCCCCGGCTCGCAGCTGCCTCATGTCGTAGGTCTTCAGCTTCACCTTGCTGCCCTTGACCCGCTCGGCCAGGGAGTCGACGAACGTCGCCGGGTAGAGCAGGTTCGGGGGCAGGTTCACCAGGTCACGGGTGTAGCCGACGGACTGGGCCAGCACCGCCGCCCGTTTCACGGCCCTGCGGGCTGCCGCGTCGGCGGGCCCCGCGAGGGCGATGGCCGTGACGCCGTCGGTGCTCGGTGACCCCGCCTTCGAGACGGTGTAGGCACCGAGGGCCGCTCCCTCGGCGGTCGCGGCGACCAGCGCCGCGGACGTTCCGGGGACGCTGACGACGACCTTCTTCTTCTTGTTCAGCGACCTGGTCGCAGCTCCGAAGCCGCGGCGCACGTCCTCGAGCGAGTCCCCGTCCGTCCGCCCACTGAGCTCACCGATCCCCGCGAGGACGACGACCCGGGCCGTGATGCCGGGCACCGCGGCGACCGCGGTCACCTCCCCGGCCTTGCCGGTCAGGTCGAGGTCTGCGATCACCGACTTGACGTGGGTCACCGTCTTCCGCGGCAGCCCGTGGCCCGGGGCGAGGTTCGCTCCGTCTGCCCCCTGGACGATGCCCAGGACGAGTGCGTCACCCGGCGCCTCAGCGGCGGCGCGGGTGGAGAGGGTGAGGTTGGCCACGAGGGACTCCTTGTCGAGGTGTGGGCGACTGCCCTGGTGTCGACCGGCATCGGTTGCCGGCCGGTCGACGCATGTGGCGACGATGATAAGGCTGCGGGGGCCGCGCTAAGTTGACCGCATGACGACAACGATGTCGGGGACGACCTCCCCGCTGACCTCACCCCTGCACGACCGTCACGTCGCACTCGGCGCCAAGCTGGCCGACTTCGGCGGCTGGGACATGCCGATCGAGTACCCGGGCGGGGGAGTGGTCGCCGAGCACACGGCGGTCCGCGAACGTGTCGGGGTCTTCGACGTCAGCCACCTGGGCAAGGCCTCGGTGCAGGGACCGGGTGCGGCGGAGTTCGTCAACTCCTGCTTCACCAACGACATCCGCCGGATCAGCACCGGTCAGGCGCAGTACACGCTCTGCTGTGACGAGTCCGGAGGTGTGGTCGACGACCTCATCGTCTACCTCAGGTCCGAAGAGGATGTCTTCCTCATCCCCAACGCCGCCAACACCTCCGAGGTCGTGCGCCGCCTCAAGGCCGCTGCGCCGGCCGGCATCGAGGTCACCAACCTTCACGACGCGTACGGCGTCATCGCCGTCCAGGGTACGAGGAGCGACGAGGTCCTCGACGCGCTCGGCCTGCCCACGGGTCATGACTACATGTCGTTCGTCGAGGCCGACTGGCGGGGCACGCCTGTCATCGTGTGCCGCACGGGCTACACGGGCGAGCGCGGGTACGAGCTGGTCCCGCGCTGGGATGATGCGCCGGCCCTGTGGGACGCCATCGTGGAGGCCATGGCCCCGTTCGAAGGGAAGCCGTGCGGGCTCGGGGCCCGAGACACGCTGCGGACCGAGATGGGCTACCCGCTCCACGGGCAGGACCTGTCCCTGGAGATCAGCCCGGTCCAGGCGCGGGCCGGCTGGGCGGTCGGCTGGAAGAAGGAGACCTTCTGGGGCAAGGACGCGCTGCTCGCGGAGAAGGCGAACCCGCCCCGGCTGAGCAGGGGGCTGCTCGTCACCGGGCGTGGTATCCCGCGGCCGCACTGTGCCGTCTCCGCGCACGGCACCCAGGTCGGCGAGGTCACCTCCGGGACCTTCTCACCGACCCTGAAGCAGGGCATCGCGCTCGCGCTGCTCCACCCCGACGTCGCCGAGGGCGACACCGTGGAGGTCGACGTCCGGGGCCGGGCGGTGGAGGCCCGGGTCGTGAAGCCGCCGTTCGTCGAGGTGCAGGTCCGGGAGTCCTGACCAACCCCGTCGCAACGCGCCGTCCGGCTCAGAGCCCGCCGGGCACTCCGAGCGCGACGTGCGCTGCGACGAGGGCCACCGCGAGGGAGATCTCGATCGCCGCGCCAATCACGTCACCGGTGACACCCCCCAGCCGCCGGACCGCGTGGTGCGTCACGAGCCACGCGCTGAGGAGGGCCGCCCCGACGACGAACCCAGCGGCATACGGCCCGGCATCGAGGATCGCGAGCGTGACGGCACCTGCCAGCACGACCCCGACGACCGCGGCCAGGAGGCTGAACGGTCGGACCGTTCCGGCGACGGCGGCCCCGAGCCCTCCGGGCCGCGCGGCCGGAACCCCCCGACGGCAGGCCACCGCCGGGGCGAGCCGGCTCGAGACGACGGCGATGACGGCGAGCGCCGCCCCGGCGGGCGAGCCCAGGATTGCCCCCAGCGCAGCCGCTTGGAGGAGGAGCACGAGCACGAGGGCGGCTGCCCCGGCGGGGCCCGTGTCGCCCTTCTTCATCACCTCGAGGGCACGCGGCCGGTCCGGCCCGGACGTGAGTCCGTCGGCGAGGTCGGCGAGGCCGTCGAGGTGCATGGCCCGGCTGAGCAGCGCGGTGGTGACCAGCGCGAGGACGGCCGCGACGAGCGGGGAGAGGAGCTCCTTCTGGGCACCGACGGCGAGGACGGTCCACACCAGGCCAGCGGGGAGGGCGGTGACGGGTGCGAGGACCATGGCGCCCTCGGCCACGACGCGGTCGACCCGGGTGGGCGGCTCGACCGGCAGCACGAGGAACGTCCCGGCGCTGAGCCGCCAGGAGTCACGCATCGAGCGTCCGTGGGGGGAGCGACTCGGGAACGACCGGGGCCCCCGAGAGATCGAGGACGCGCCCCGCGACGACGAGGTGGACCGCAGTCGCGACCTCTGCCACGCGGGCGTTGAGCCGGCCGAGCTCGTCCTGGAAGAGCCGTCCGGACGGGGTCGTGGGAACGAGGGACCAGCCGACCTCGTTGGTGACGACCACGACGGGATGGCTCGCGCGGCAGAGCGACTCCACGAGGGCCCCCGAGCGTTCGCGCACGTGCTGCGCGGCCCGGTCAAGGTCGTCCCAGCCCACGAGGTCCACCTGTCCCGTCAGCCACGTGCCGAGGCAGTCGATGAGCACCGGACCCGACGCGCCAGCCAATGCGGCGTCGAGGTCGACCGTCTCGAGGGTGCGCCAGCTGTCGGGACGACGCCGCTGGTGGGCGCGCACCCGTTCGGCCCAGGCGGAGTCGTCCTGACCCGACGGACGGCCGGTCGCGACGTACAGGACGTCCCGATGGAGGGCGACGAGGTCCTCGGCGTGTCGGCTCTTGCCGCTGCGCACGGGTCCGGTGACCAAGGTGGTGGTCTCGGCTCTCGTCGTCATCGGCGTGTGGGGTCGGGTCGGGTCGGCGCGCTGCCGGGGCCGCCGGGCCGGACGTCGGGCGGCGCGGATCGCATCGTGCTGGGGGAGGGAGCGTCGAAGACGACCGGCGAGCCGAACGCAGCGCGGCGGGCCGCACGGCGGAAGACCCGGAGCAGCGCCGGTCCGGCGACGACCACGAGCACGGCGTTGAGGACGCCACGCGGAAGGTCCCAGCCGAGCGATGTCGCGAGGTAGAACACGCCGTAGTGACCGAGGTTGTCGGCGACCGACGCCCCGGGCACGAAGCCCATGCCGGTCGGGGCGTTGGCCCCGAGGAAGGGCCAGAACCACAGGTTCATGAAGAGCCCGTAGACGAGGCCGGTGAGCAACGCGTACCCGGACAGGAACCAGCGCTCGGAGCGGGCACCGGGCCGGCCGCGGAGGAGGCCCGCGCCCAGCCCGACCCCGCCGGCGCAGATCATCTGGAACGGCAGCCACGGTCCGACGCCTCCCGTGAGCAGGGCGCCGGTCAGCAGGGCTAGGGCGCCGGACACGAAGCCGACTCCCGGGCCGAGGACCCGACCCGCGACGATGACGACGAAGAACATCGGCTCGAGGCCCGCCGTGCCGGCGCTGAGGACCCGCATCGCGCCGCCGGCGGCCGCGGTGACCCCGAGCACGGCGATCGTCTTCGCGTCGAGCCGCCCTGCGGTGACCTCGGCCAGGGCCACCAACGTCAGGAGGGCGAGGATCCCCGCGAAGAGCCACGGAGTGTCGTTCCCGTGGCTGCGCACGAACTCCGGGGAGGCGAAGAACGGCCAGACGAAGGCGATGACGCCGATGCCGGCCACGAGCGCCAGGGCGGCCGCCGCCGGTCGACCGAACGGAATGACGGTCATGCCGACCGTCCCAACGCCGCCGCCACCTCATCCACGGTGAGCCAGGTCTGGGGCAGGAGCACCTTGGTCACCTGCGGGGCGAAGGCGGGGGAGGAGGAGAGCACCTCCCGGGCCCCACCGTCGGTGACGACCTCCCCGTCGGCGAGGATCACCACCCGGTCGGCGACCTCGGCCGCGAGCTCGACGTCATGGGTGGCGAGCAGCACCGTCGTCCCGGCCGCGGCGAGCTCACGGAGGGCGGCGCTGAGTCGTTGCTTGGCCCCGTAGTCGAGTCCTCGCGTCGGCTCGTCGAGGAGCAGGACCTTCGGGGAGCCGGCGAGGATGACGGCCAGTGCGAGCTCGAGTCGCTGGCCCTCGGAAAGGTCACGTGGGTGCCGGTCCGGGTCGAGCCCACCAGAGATCCGGTCGAGGATCCTGCGGGTCGTCCCGGGCTCGACCCCGAAGTCGTCATCGGCGGCGGCGCACTCGGTGGCCACGGACTCTGTGTAGAGCAGCAGCTCCGGCTGCTGGGGCACGAGCCCGACGAGGGCGACGCGGCGCCGGGCCGGCAGGGCGGCAGGGTCGGTCCAGCCGCTGTCGGTGCCGATCCGGGCGGACCCGCGCGCGAGGGGCAGCTGGCCGGCCAAGGCGCCCAGCAGGGTCGACTTGCCTGCGCCGTTGCGTCCCATGAGGGCGGTCACGCTCCCGGAGGCGAGGGAGAGGGTGAGGTCGTCGATGACGGGCCGGCCCCCGCGGAGGATCCGGGCTCGGGTCGTCCGAACCGTGTCCGAGCCCGGCCTGGTCGGTGCGCTCAGTGCGCCCGGTGCGCCCAGCGGGGCCAGCTCGGCGAGCCGCTCGCGGAGGCCGCCCGCGCGGCGTCGGGCGTCCCGGATCGAGAGGGGAGTGGGTGACCACTCGGCCAGCCGGGACAGCGCCACGAGCGGTGGGTGGATGGGCGAGTCGGCCATCGCCACCGCCGGGTCGAGCAGGTCGGAGGTGCGCCCCTCGTCGATGAGGATGACGCGGTCGGCGTGGTGGACGACCCGCTCGAGGCGGTGCTCGGCGAGGACGACGGTCACGCCCAGGTCGTGCACGATGCGGTGCAACGAGGCGAGAACCTCCTCGGCGGCGACGGGGTCGAGCGCCGAGGTCGGCTCGTCGAGCACGAGGATGCGGGGTCCGGCGGCGAAGACCGCGGCGATGGCGGCCCGCTGCTGCTGCCCGCCGGAGAGCGCCGTCAGCGGACGGTTGCGCAGGGAAGTCAGTCCGAAGAGGTCGAGCGTCTCCTCGACCCGCCGACGGATCGTCGCGGGGTCGAGGCCCATCGTCTCCATGCCATAGGCGATCTCGTCCTCGACGACGTCGGTGACGAACGTCGAGGCGGGGTTCTGCTCGACGAGTCCGACGACGGTCGCCAGGTCGCGGGGCCGGTGCGTGGAGGTGGGGTGGCCCTCGACGACGACGCTGCCGGTGAGGGTGCCCCCGCTGAAGTGGGGGACCAGGCCGTTGATCGTGCGCAGCAGGGTCGACTTGCCGCTGCCCGTGGGGCCGACGACGAGCACGAGCTCACCTTCAGGGATGCGCAGCGTCACGTCGCGCAGGCTCGGGGCGGGGGCGTCGGCATAGTGGACGGTCACGTGGTCGAACGTGATCATGCGACCCTCCGAGGTCGGGGCGTGAACCACGCCGGGAGCGCCGCGACGAGCACGGCCAGGACGGCGAGGAGGGGGACCGCAGGCGGCTCGGCGCGCTGAGTCGGGACGATGCCCGCCCAGGCGCCCGCTGCTGCCGCGACGAGGACGCCCCCCGCCACCGCCCCGCAGGCGACCGTGAGGGACTCGGTCGACGTCCAACGGTCGCGGCGGTGCCCTGACCGGCCGTCCCGGGACGCGCCCACGACGAGGCTCGCGCCGGCCACGAGCAGACCGACGAGCAGGAGCGGGAGCCCGAGGGCCCCGCCGACGGAGCTGTCGAGGAGGCCGTAGAGGCCCGCGAGCACCCCGAGCGCGCCGACGAGGGCGAGGGCGGAGGCAGCGCGTCGGCCGCCGGGCGTCGTGCGGACCGCGCGGCCGTAGCCCCGCGACTCCATGGACGCGGCGAGGCCGAGCGACCGCTCGAAGGCGGTCTCGAGGACGGGGACGGCGAGCCGGGCCAGCTCGCGGAGGCCCCGACCGTCGTGCCCCCGCAGGGCCCGGGCGGAGCGGACCGTGCGCGCGTCTGCGAGCAGCTGCGGTGCGAACGTCAGGCCGACGACGACGGCGGTGCCGACGTCGTAGAGCGTCGCGGGAAGGTAGCGCAGGAGCCGGCGGGGGCTCGCGAGGGCGTTGGCTGCGCCGATGCACGCGAGGATGGCCGCGAGCCGGAGGGCGTCGTAGGCGGCGAAGAGGAGACTCTCCAGGGAGACCGGACCACCGATCCGGATGCTCGCCGCCCACTCCGGCAGCGGGATCCGCGGCAGCGTGACCAGCACGGTCTCCCCTCGGATCCCGTTGCCGAGCACGACGGTCATGAGGACGCGGAAGGTCACGACCGCTGCCCCGATGACGAGGAAGGCGACGAGCGGGTTGGGGGTCGAGGGGTCGCGCCGCTCGACCACCACGAGGACGCAGACGCCGATGACGAGGAGGAGGACGACCGGGTTGGTCGTCCGTGACGCAGCCGTCGCGAGCCCCAGCCCCCACAGCCACCAGGCTGCAGGGTGCTGGAGCCGCTCACGGGCGCTCATGCGGGAGGCGCTCAGGCGTCCCGGCGGTTGGCGGCGCGCGACCGCGCGACGACGAAGATGAGCAGCGCCAACAGGGCCAGGGCAGCGATGACGTATGCCGCTGTGCTCGTTCCGCTCGACGTCTCCACCGCGGGTGCGCTGGCTGCGGTCGCCGCGGCCGAGGGGGCGGCAGACGTGGTCGGTGCAGTGGACGGGGCCGAGATCTGGACGGCGGTGTCGGCCGCCTTCGCCTCGGCGCTCAGCTCCTTCACCTCGCCGCCACAGTCCGTGGCCGGGTAGCCCGCGACCGCGCACACGAGGCCGTTCTCGACGCGGAGGTCCCCGGCGGCGGCCAGGACGTCAGTGCTCGTCGCCGTCGAGTCGACGACGGCGCAGATCGCCTGCGGCTCCGGGGGAGTGGCGCCGTCCGCGGCATCGGCCGGACGCCCGAAGTCGATGACGAGGCCGACGCGCTTCTTGCCGGTCTCGGCCGCCGTCGAACCACAGACCTGGTCGAACGTCAGAGTGGCCCGTGGGAAGCGGGTGTCGTTCATGTCTGCGACGGCGAAGCGCCAGCCGTCGACCGAGCCGTCCTCGGGGACGATCTGGTCGGGACCCTTCTGGGCGAAGGCCCACTTCCCGTCGGCCAGCTGGTAGAAGCCCCAGAACCGGTAGGCGGCAGCGTGCGCGGGGGCGAGCGAGAGGATGCTGATGGCTGCAGCGAGCAGCGCGGCGAGGGCGACCCGCACGGGGACGCGATGGGCAAAGGACACGTTGACCTCCTTGCGGTGGGGCACCGAGGTCGGAGGTGTGTCCTTTGGCCTGGTGTCTCCGGTCCGCTTTCCACGACAGACTGATGGGGAGCCGGATGGACACGGGTTTTCCGGCTGGTCCCGGTGCCGAGGTCGTCGGCGGCCGGGGTCACGGTTGCGGGTCAGCGCCGGAGTCTCACCGGCTTGCCCCATTGCCCATCGGTAAGTCGAACCGTGGCAGACGGAGCCGATGCGCGTCAAACGGCGCGGACCGGGTCAGGGGTGACCTTGGCGACAGTCGGTCCTCGCGGCAGGACGGCATCGTCACGAGATCGTTCGTGAGCCCAAAGCCCCCCGCGATCGCTGCGTTGGACCGTCTAGGGTGACGGGATGAGCTCGGACTGGACGTGGCTGTACTTCGATTCCCACGGCGAGACGATGGCGGACCCGGCCCTCGCCACCCGCGGCTTTCCGACGCAGAGCGACGCGGAGAACTACCTCGGCGAGTCCTGGCGTGACCTGCTCGCGGCCGGGGTGGAGTCGGTGACGCTGCGCCACGGTGAAGCCGTCGTGTACGGGCCGATGAGTCTCCGAGGGCCCGAGTGACCCAGCAGGACGTGCGCCGGACCCCGGCCGGCGCCGCGGGGTCTCCAGCCGGCTCCTCGCTGTCGCCTTCGCTCCAGCGCGACCTGCTCACCCGGGTCAGCGCGGCGCAGCGGCGTTGGCGCTCGCCGGTCGTGAGCGCAGGGGTGGTCCGCGAGGGGCGGCTCGTCTGGTCCGGCCATGTCGGGTCGGCTGTTCTCGGCGACGGCGACCACGCCGCGGTGCCGGCCGGCGACTCGACACCGTTCCTCATCGGCTCGGTGACCAAGACGTTCACCGCCCTGGCGGTCATGGCCCTCCGGGACGAGGGACTCCTCACGCTCGATGACACGCTCGCCGACCACCTGCCGGGCACCAAGCACGCCACGGTCCGGCTGCGTCAGATGATGGCGCACGCGTCGGGGCTGCAGCGCGAGCCGATCGGGAACATCTGGGAGAGCCTGAGCGCACCTGAGCGCGAGGCGTTCCTCGCCGGGGCCGAGGTGGCCGAGCAGGTTCTTCCGGCGCACCACGCCTTCCACTACTCGAACCTCGCGTACGGCCTGCTCGGGCAGGTGGTGGAGCGGGTCACCGGCCGGCCGTGGGAGCAGGTCGTCCGCGAGCGGATCCTCGAGCCCCTCGGAATGACGAGGACGGGCCTCACACCTGCGGAGGACCGGGCGAGGGGCTACCAGATCGACCCCTACGCGGGCAGCGCCAAGGAGGAGCCCCTCTTCAGCCTCAATGCCACCGCGCCGCTCGGAGGACTCTGGTCCACGGTCGCGGACCTGGGGGCGTATGCCGCCTACCTCGCCGACCCCGATGACCGCGTCGTGCGCCCCGAGACGGTCGAGGAGATGTGCCGACCGCTCATCATGACCGACGTCGACGGCTGGACCGGCGCCTACGGCCTGGGCTTCGGGATGGCCCGGCGCGGAGACCGGGTGTTCGTCGGGCACGGCGGCGCCATGCCCGGCTACCTCACCGGGCTCCGGGTCCGGCGGCGGGAGCAGGTCGGCGCGGTCGTCTTCGCCAACGTCACCTCGGGTGCCGAGCCGCTCGCGCTCGCCGCTGACCTCATCGAGACCGTCATCGACGTGGAACCGTCGATCGAGCCCGTCTGGTCCCCGGAGCCACCCCGGCCGGACCTTGCCGAGCTGCTGGGCCAGTGGTGGTCCGAGGGGTCGCCCCTCATCTTCTTCGTCCGCGACGGCGAGTTGTGGTCGCGCCTCACGGACGACACGTTGTCGGAGACCCGGTTCGCGGCGGAGGCCCCGGACCGCTTCCGCGCCGTCGCCGGGCGCGAGCGGGGCGAGGTGCTCGAGGTGGTCCGGCACCCGGACGGCACGGTGGTGAAGCTGTACTTCGCGACCTACGCCGTGACGCGGATGCCGCTCGGGTTCGCGGACCTCGTCGACCGGTCGCGTGACCGCGACTCTGGTGCTGGCAGGACCGACGCGGAGGTCTGAGGAGGAGGGCTGGCGAGACGACGCCCTCGAGAGACGACGGCAGCCGGCGTCGATCTCAGGTCAGGTCGGCGAGGAGCCAGCCCAGCGGCATACGAGGACGTCGTGGGCAGGACTCAGGAGGGATGCTGCCCGCGGTCGACCGCTGGCTTCGGCATCCGGGTGCGGCGCATCTGGAAGGCCCGCATGACCGCGTAGAACGCGTCACCCTTCTCGGCCTGCCCGAACTTCGCGACGACCTTCTTCTTCGTGCGCAGCCACATGATCACCGCATCGATGATCGCCACGAAGATGAGCCCGTAGACGAGGACGAAGACGAGCATGGTCGCCCAGTCGGAACCGACGAAGCTGATGAGCAGGACGAGAAGCATGACCGGCAGGATGAACTCGCCGATGTTCCAGCGGGCGTCCACGGAGTCGCGGATGAAGCGGCGACGCGGGCCCTTGTCGCGCACCGGGAGGTAGCGGTCGTCACCGGAGAGCATGCCGGCCCGTTGCTTGGCCATCGCCTCTCGGCGGGCCACCTTGTCCTTGGACCGGGCGGCCTTGCGGTCGGTGATGATGAGCGGACGCTTGTTGGCGGCCTCCTGGTCGCGCCGCTTCGGCGTCGGCCGGTTCTTCGCGCCGGGGCGCGGCGATGCGTCCTGCGGGGTGAGCGCTTCGTTCACGGTCTTCTTGCGTCCGAACACGAGGACAACTCTAGGTGCTCGGCGGGGGTGCTCCGTCCAGCCTCTCCCCGCCTCAGCGCAGCGGGACGAAGCGGTAGGCCCCGTGCTCGCTGGTGCGGGCCTCGCCTCCCCGGCGCTCGACCACGACCATCCGGCTGTTCACGGGGATGACCATGCGCCCGCCGTCGGCCAGCTGCTCGACGAGCTCGTCCGGCAGTGAACGGGCGTTGGCGGAGACGAGGATCCGGTCGTAGGGCCCGTGCTCGGGATCGCCGAGGACGTCGTCGACGACGGGTGAGATGGAAGCCCAGGTCAGGCTGGTCGCGCCGAGGTTCTCCGCGCCCCACTGGGCGAGCTCGGGGACGAGCTCGACGCCCCGGACCGATCCGTCAGGGCCGGTGAGGTGGGCGAGGAGAGCGGTCGTCCACCCCGAGCCCGACCCCACGTCGAGGATCCGCTGCCCGGGCTGGACGTCGAGGAGCCGCAGCATGGTCTCGACCGTCCGGGGCTGGGAGTTGGTCTGTCCGTGCCCGATCAGGATGGGGGCGTCCCGACCGGCATCGGTCCGGGCGGACGCGGGGAGGAAGCCCTCACGCGGGACGGCGTCGAGAGCCCGCCGCACGACGTCGCGGGTCAGGCGCACCCCTTGATTCTCACAGCCGGGCCTCGGCTGCACCACCCGCAGCATGCTCGAACCGAGCGGGCATGAACGTCTCGCGGACGCGTCCGGCGAGCAGGACGTTGGCGAGACTGACCCGCCCGGTCATCCAGCCGTTGACGTACGTGCCCGTGGCCAGGGGGCCATACGTCCCCCGGGCGCCCGGCCAACGACGTGGATGAGGGTTCCGAGGCGGCGGTAGGGGTCCGTCCGGCCGAGTCGCTCCTCGACATCGACGATGCGCGCGAGCTCGTCCGGCGTTGGAACAGGGGTGTCCACCGACACGTCGTCCGTCGCCACGCGCACTCCGTACCAGCCCTCGACCCGAAGCCCCTCGTCCTCGAAGGTGGCGAGGAGGTCGGCACTGCGATCGCCGCGGGCCTGCACGCCGAGTTCATTGCGGTAGAGAGGATCTCGGCCCTGTTTGAGCGCACCTTCCTGTTCATCCAGCAGTTCGACAACGGCCTCCCAGTCGTGGCGCACCGAAGGACGCCAGGCCAGTGCATCGCCGTTGCGGGCGACGACGGAGACCAGCGCCCCGGGTGCCGCGGCGCGCGCCAAGGTGGCGATCGCGGTGCGGGACTCGGGCAGGTACATCAGCACGCCGTGGCACAGGATGAGGTCGTATGCCGCTGGGCTCGTCACGCTCGCGAGCTTGGCCAGGTCGCCGGCGAGGAGCGTGACGCGCTCCCGCGCAGCGTCCTCGAGCGACGCGGTCGTCTTGTCGAACGACGCGCGCATGAGTGGGTCCGGCTCGACCGCCGTGACGACGTGACCGAGGCGGGCCAGGCGGAGGACCTGGGTTCCCTGGCCCGCCCCGACGTCGAGCACACGCAGAGGGCGGCCGTCCGCATCGCCGAAGGTCCCGCGCACGTGCCCGTCGAGCTGCCGGGCGACGACCTGCTGGCGGACCACGTTGCGCAGGTCACCGAGCCGGGCGAGCCACGGATCGCGCCCGGCGCTGAAGTCGGTGTCGGCGTTGGTCTGGCCCATCCCTCACGGTACCGACGAACAGGGTTCGCAGGTGTCTCGCGCGGGTGTCCCCTGTACGCGTCGGCTGATCGATAGGGTCGCGTGGTGACTGACGACGTCCTCAACCCTGACCAGATCCAAGCCGTGCGCGACCGGGTCGCGACGCTCATGCCTCAGCTCCGGGCGGACCTCGAGGCGCTCGTGCGCATCCCGAGCGTCTCGGCGGCCAGCTTCGACCAGGCCGAGGTGGCCCGCAGCGCCGAAGCCGTCGCGGAGCTGCTGCGAGCCGAGGGGCTCGAGGTCGAGGTGGTCACGGAAGGTGGGCGTCCGGCTGTCATCGGCCACATCGACGGTCCCGAGGGCGCTCCGACGGTGACGCTCTACGCCCACCACGACGTCCAGCCGCCGGGGGACGACGCAGACTGGGACAGCGCCCCGTTCGAGCCGACCGAGCGCGACGGCCGTCTCTACGGGCGCGGCGCCGCGGACGACAAGGCCGGGGTCCTGGCCCACATCGCGGCGCTCCGGGCCCACCGCGGCAACCTGCCCGTCGGCGTCACCGTCTTCGTCGAGGGCGAGGAGGAGTCGGGTTCGCCCTCCCTGCCCACGATCCTCGAGCGGCACGGCGACCGGCTCGCCGCCGACGCCATCGTCATTGCCGACTCGGGCAACTGGGCCGTCGGCACCCCGGCCCTCACGACCACGTTGCGCGGCGGCATCCGCGTCGTGGTGCGCGTCGAGACGCTCGACCACTCGGTGCACTCGGGCATGTTCGGCGGCGCGGCGCCCGACGCCCTGACCGCCCTGATCAAGCTGCTGGCCACGCTCCACGACGACGAGGGCGACGTCGCCGTCCAGGGCCTGGAGGTCGGTGAGGCGGCCGACCTCGACTACGACGAGGCCCGGTTCCGCGCCGAGTCCGGGCTGCTCGACGGTGTCGAGCTGATCGGCACGGGCTCGATCCTCAGCCGCCTGTGGAACAAGCCGTCCATCACCACGATCGGCATGGACGTCACCTCGGTCGCGAAGGCCTCGAACACCCTCGCGGCGCGGGCCGCCGCCAAGGTGTCCATGCGGTTGGCACCGACCCAGGACCCGCTCGCCGCCTTCGAGCTGCTCAAGCAGCACCTGCTCGACCAGGCGCCGTGGGGCGCGAAGGTCTCCGTCGAGCTCGAGGAGCACGGTTCCGGTTTCGCCGCCGACGCCAACGGCCAGCTCCACGACCAGGCCCGGGCGTCCTTCAGGGACGCCTGGGGGGTCGACCCGGTCGACATGGGGGTGGGCGGCTCGATCCCCTTCATCTCCGACTTCGCGGCCCGCTTCCCCGAGGCGGCGATCATCGTCACGGGCGTGGAGGACCCCGACACCCGCGCACACGGCGCCAACGAGTCGCTCCACCTCGAGGAGTTCGCCCGGGTCTGCGAGGCCGAGGCGATCTTCCTCGCCCGGGTGGGCGCCGCCCGCGCCTGACCGCGGCGTGCGCCTGGGGGGCGGGAGGTCAGCTGAGCCGGCTGCGCGCTGGGAGCCGGCTCAGCGGCATACGGCATCGCGGTGGTCGGCTCAGGAGGACGGGGTGCCGTTCCCGCGGTAGATGCCCTCGCGCAGCTCGAGGGCGTAGGCCTCCACGTCCGGCATGCCGACGTCGCGAGCCACCGCGATCTCCGCTTCGATGTCGTACGGCACCCTCACGAAGCTGATCGAGAATCCCTCTGGCTCGAGGGAGCCGAGCTTCCCCTCGAGGAGCACGTAGGGCGCGGTCGGTGCGTCGAGGTGGTTTCCGACGGCTCCGGCGTTGAAGAGGGTCAGCCCCTCGTCGGCTTCGAGGAAGGTGCTGTGGATGTCGCCGTAGCCGACGACGTCCGGCGTCGTGCCGGCCGGCGACGGGCCAGCCCGGAAGTCGCCCGTGAAGTCGGTGTTCGTGAACATCCCGAGGAACTCCTCGCGCGTGTGCCGCACCCGGACCCGGACGAACTCGCTCGTCTGCGAGGCGTGGAAGAGCCGGATCCGCTGGCCACTCATGACGAGCTCGTGCGCGTTGGGCAGCGCAGCCAGCCAGCGGACGTCCTCGTCGCTCAGCTCGTCACGCGCGAACTGGCCGCCCGCGAACGGCTGCACCGCATTCCGGGAGATGAAGGTGTCCCAGTTGCCGCGGACCGTCACCTCGCAGGTCTCGCGGCTCAGCTTGACGGCCTCCGAGCCGCGCGGGCCCTTGCCGACGACGTCGCCGAGGTTGAGGACCCGCGTGATGCCCCGGGCCTCGATGTCGGCCAGCACGGCCTCGAGCGCCGTGACGTTGCCGTGCACGTCCGAGATCACGGCGACCCGGTCCTGGCGTCGCGCCCCCGATGCCACCCGTTCAGTCCTTGTGGGTCGTGCCGGGCAGCGCGAGCATCCGGTCGAGCGCGATCCGGGCATCCGCCGCGACCTGCGGGTCCACGGTGATCGGGTTGACGACGCGGCCCTCGACGAGCGACTCGAGAGCCCAGACGAGGTGCGGCAGGTCGATGCGGTTCATCGTCGAGCAGTAGCAGACGTTCTTCTCGAGGAAGGCGATCCGCTGGCCCGGGAACTGCTCGGCGAGGCGCTTGACGAGGTTGAGCTCGGTGCCGACGACCCAGGCGGTGCCGTCGGGTGCGGCCGCGATGGTCTGGATGATCTTCTCCGTCGAGCCGACCTCGTCAGCGAGCTGCACGACCTCGTACTGGCACTCAGGGTGGACGATGACCTTGACTCCGGGGATCTCGCGGCGGGCGGTCTCGACCGCGTCGACGGTGAACCGGCCGTGCACCGAGCAGTGCCCGCGCCAGAGGATCATCCGCGCGTCGGCGAGCTGCTCCGGGGTCAGGCCGCCGTTGGGGCGGTGCGGGTCCCACACGACGCAGTCGTCGAGCGAGAGCCCGAGCTCGCGGACGGCCGTGTTGCGCCCGAGGTGCTGGTCGGGCAGGAAGAGCACCTTGCCCTCACCCACCACCCCGCCGACCTCGTCGAAGGCCCACTCGAGCGCGGTGCGGGCGTTGGAGCTCGTGCAGACGGTGCCGCCGTGCCGGCCGGTGAACGCCTTGATCGCGGCGGAGGAGTTCATGTAGGTGACCGGGATCGTCCGCTGGGCGATGCCCGCGGCCTCGAGCTGCTCCCAGGCGTCCTCGACCTGGGCGATCGCGGCCATGTCGGCCATGGAGCAGCCGGCGGCGAGGTCGGGGAGGATGACGGTCTGTTCGTCGCTCGTGAGGATGTCGGCCGACTCAGCCATGAAGTGGACGCCGCAGAAGACGATGTAGGGCGCGTCGGGCCGGGCGGCGGCCTCACGCGCGAGCTTGAAGGAGTCGCCGGTGACGTCGGCGAACTGGATGACCTCGCTGCGCTGGTAGTGGTGGCCGAGGACGAAGACCCGGTCGCCGAGGGCGGCCTTGGCCGCGCGGGCGCGCTCGACGAGGTCGGGGTCGGAGGGCGACGGCAGGTCGCCGGGACACTCCACGCCGCGCTCGGTGCGCAGGTCGGTGCCCTGGCCGAGGACGAGCAGGGGCAAGGGTGCGGAGGCGGGCGCCGTGTCCGTCGTCATGCCCAAAGGGTATGCCGCTGAGCCTGCCTCCGGGCCCACCACCCCACGTCCTCCTCCCGCCCTTCCTCCGCGACACACCCGCTTGCCGTCTGCACGTGTCGCCAGCATCCGGGCCGAACACGCGGGAAACGGGTGTGTCGCGGGCTGGGACGAACTGCTCTCTCGATCGGTGGGAGGATGCCGCCGTGTACGTCCTCATCGCCCCCGACTGCTTCACCGGAACCCTGACCGCCGGGCAGGCGGCCGCCGCCATGGCCGACGGCTGGCTCCGCGCCGCACCGCACGACAGCGTCGAGCTCGTGCCGCTCTCGGACGGCGGGCCCGGGTTCGTCGAGGTCCTGGCCGCCGACCTCGACGGTGCGGTGCACGCCCTCGTCGTCTCGGACCCCCTCGGGCGCCCGACCCCCGCCACCCTGCTGCTGGTCGGCGACGTGGCCTACGTCGAGTGCGCGCAGGCCGCCGGGCTGCACCTGCTCGCCGCCGAGGAACGGGACCCGACCCGGACGACGACCTTCGGAGTGGGGGAGCTCGTGGGCGCCGCCCTCGACCTCGGCGCTCGTCGCATCGTCGTGGGCCTGGGCGGCTCGGGCACCAACGACGCCGGTGCCGGCCTGCTGGCGGCGCTCGGTGTCGGCTCCCGGGAGCGGCTCGGGGCCGGTGGCCTCGCGCTGTCGGACACGACTGCGGACGACCTCGCCGGTCTCGACGAGGCGCGCGCCCGCTTCCGCGGGGTCGACCTGGTCATCGCCAGTGACGTCGACTCGCCGCTGCTCGGCCTGAAGGGGGCGAGCGCCGTCTTCGGCCCGCAGAAGGGCGCGTCCGAGCAGCAGGCCCAGGCCCTCGAAGGCGCGCTGGGGCATTTCGCGAGCATGGTGTCCCGGGTCCGGCCGCCGGCGAAGGACCTGTTGACCGGCGCCGCCATCCGGCCGGAGCGAGAGCCGGGCGCCGGGGCGGCGGGGGGCCTCGGTTATGCGCTCCACCTGCTCGGTGCGCGGCGGGTCTCGGGCATCGAGGCCGTCCTCGAGGCGGTCGGCTTCGAGCGTCACGTCGCGCAAGCCGACCTCGTCGTCACCGGGGAGGGGTCCCTCGACTGGCAGTCGCTCCACGGCAAGGTCGTCGTCGGCGTGGCCGACGCTGCCGCCCGCGGGGGCGTCCCGGTCGTCGCCGTCCCAGGTCGGTCGGAGCTCGGCCGCAGGGACGCCATGGCTGCCGGGCTGGCCGGTGTCTACCCCGTCGTGGAGCGGCCGGACCAGCTCGAGGCCGCCCTGGCGAACCCGTCGGAGACGCTTGCCGCGCGCGTCGCCCGGGTGGCGCAGACGTGGTCCCCGGCCGGCTCCTGACCCGCACCCAGCGGCACCCGAGACCCTGGTCCGTCCACGATGGGAACAGTGGATGCGGGTCTGTCGGCCCGGGCGACGTATCCTTGGGACATCGGGAACACTTCAGACTCCGCTTGGGTTGTCACTCGAGACCCATGCTCCATGACGTGAAGGACTGCACATGAGTGTCGAGACGAACGCTTCCGCCACTGAGGCCGACCTGGCCCAGACAGAGGCTCCCGCCCACGGTGTCATCCTCACCGACGTGGCCGCTTCGAAGGTCAAGAGCCTGCTCGAGCAGGAGGGCCGCGACGACCTCCGCCTTCGGGTGGGCGTCCAGCCCGGCGGCTGCTCGGGTCTGATCTACCAGCTCTACTTCGACGAGCGCACGCTCGACGGTGACCTGGTCCGCGACTACGACGGCGTCGAGGTCGTCGTCGACCGGATGAGCTCGCCCTACCTCGAGGGCGCGACGATCGACTTCGCCGACACGATCGAGAAGCAGGGCTTCACGATCGACAACCCCAACGCGGGCAGCAGCTGCGCCTGCGGCGACTCCTTCAGCTGAGTCACGTCACGAAGGGCCCCACCGCGAGGTGGGGCCCTTCGTCGTTCCCGGCGTATGCCGCCGGGCTGGCTGCCGCTGTCGCCACCCCCGGGCGGCCGTCTCCTCGGGGTCAGAACCCGTAGTCGTCGAGGCCGTGCACCAGCGCGGCCGCGCGGTCCGGGACGTCGATGTCGACGTGCGGGTGCTCGGACGGGAGCGGGGCGAACTCGGGCACGTGGATGTCCCGGCAGTCCTCGGCCAGCTCGCCGACGCTGCCCGTGTCGAACCCGTCCCGCGGCGACGGGAACTCGAGCAGCTCGGTCGGGTGGCGCAGGCTCGTGGTGACCATGTCGCCCACGCTATGCCGGGGCGGGGCAGTCCGACAGGGGTACCGGGCAGTAGTCCCGCGAGCGTCCGACGCCCCGGCCTCGGGCTCAGTCCGCCGACGCGGTGGCGCGTGGGGGGAACGCGGTGACGAGCGGGGTGTCGAACGGCAGCGTCCCGACGGCCGCGGCTCCTCCCGGCGACCCGAGGGGCTCGGCCTGCCCGGCCATGGTCTCCTCGAAGAAGTCGGCGTTGTCCTGCAGGTAGGGCTCCAGCTCGGGGGGCAGGTCGTCCTCGTAGAAGATCGCCTCGACCGGGCAGACCGGCTCGCAGGCGCCGCAGTCGACGCACTCGTCGGGGTGGATGTAGAGCGACCGCTGCCCTTCGTAGATGCAGTCGACGGGACACTCCTCCACGCAGGCCCGGTCCTTGACGTCGATGCACGGACTGCCGATCACGTAGGTCATGAGCTCACCCCTTGAGGTTTTCACAAAGAAGTTGTAAAAACACACTGTAGGTCGGGACGACCGAGAGGAGAAGAGGGAATGGGCACGAACCGCGAGGGTTCAGCGGACACCCCGGTCTCCGGGTTCACCGTGTGGGGCGACTTCACCTGCCCCTGGAGCCACCTCGCCTGGCGACGTTCCGAGCTGCTGGCCGATGAGGGGGTGTCCGTCGACTGGAGGACCGTCGCGCACGAGCGGTGGCGTCATCTGGACCCAGCGGCCCACCGCAGCCGCCTCGAGGACCTGCACCGGGAGCTCCAGCTGGTCGCGCAGCACCTCCGACCGGGCGAGTCGCTGCCCCACAGCACCAACGGTCACATGCCGTTCGCGGGCGCGGCTACCTCCGCCTATGCCGAGGCCTACGCGAGCGGAGTGGCTCGAGTCGTGCGGCAACGGCTCTTCGAGGCCTTCTGGGACGAGGGTGTCGACCTCGACGACCCTCGGGTCCTGCGGTCGCTCCTCGCCGCAGACCTGAGGGGGAGCGCATCGAGCTCTGAGCCGGTGTGGCGCTGGGGCCTGGCCTGCGACGTCACCGGCGGGCCCATCTCGAGCGACGCGTGGCACCTGGTGCGCGACTGGCGCTCCCAATGGCGCGAGCTCGGCGGCACCGTGCCCACCGTGCTCGCCGGCGGCCAGACGATCGTGGGCGTCGAGGCGGTCGACTGGCTGGGGGCGCAGCTGAAGAGCCGCGGCATCGGGACGTGGGACGATCGAGCGCGTGAGCATCCCGCCGCCTGACGGAGCCGTGGAGCAGCCCGGGTTCGGAACCTCCCGGGCACGCGTGCTGGCCGCCCTCCGGGAGCTTCCCGGGCCCGTGACCGCAGCCGAGCTGGCGGGCCGCCTCGGCACTCACCCGAACACCGCGAGGTTCCACCTCGAGGCGTTGTGCGCGGCCGGTGTCGTGTCCCGGGAACGTGAGGACCGCACGGTGCCCGGTCGTCCCCGCACGCACTACGTCGCCGTGCCTGCGCCTGGCGGGCCGCGCCGCAGCTACCGGCTGCTCGCGGAGATCCTCGCCGCCCAGCTCGGGACCTCCGCCCCCGACCCCGGGGGAACGGCAGCGCAGGCCGGGCGGGCCTTCGGCAGGGCCGCCGGCGCCGGTCGACGCCACGTCGGCTCCGATCTCGCGGCCGCTGGCCTTGTCGTCGACACGCTGTCAGGAATGGGGTTCACGTCGCTTCCGTCGCGCGAGGACCCCGACCGGATCCGGATCGACGTCACCTCGTGCCCCTTTCTCGAGGTGGCCACCCAGCACCTCGACGTCGTGTGCGCGGTCCACCGCGGGCTCATGGAGGGCCTGCTCGAGGCGACCGGCGCTCCGCTCCGGGTCGCGAGCCTCGAGCCCCTCGTCCGGCCGACCCACTGTGTCGCCCACCTCGAGCGGGCGGTGCAGGGGAACGGCCATGGCGTCGTCCCGGCGCCGACAGGCTAGGTTTTCGCTGTGCAGATCGCGATCACCGGTTCCATCGCCACCGACCACCTGATGACCTTCGAGGGGCTCTTCGCCGACTCGCTCGTGGTCGAGCAGCTGGACAAGATCTCCCTGTCCTTCCTCACGCAGGACCTGCAGGTCCGGCGCGGTGGTGTGGCAGCCAACATCGCCTTCGGGATGGCGTCGCTCGGCCAACGGCCGATCCTCGTCGGCGCGGTGGGGGAGGACTTCACCGACTACCGCTCCTGGCTCGAGCGACACGGGGTCGACTGCCACTCCGTGCACTACTCCGAGTCCCACCACACGGCGCGGTTCATCTGCACGACGGACCAGGACATGGCTCAGATCGCGACGTTCTACGCCGGCGCCATGACCGAGGCGCGCGACATCGAGCTCGCGCCGGTCGCCGACCGCGTCGGCGGCCTCGACCTCGTCGTCATCGGGGCCAACGACCCGATCGCGATGCAGCGCCACTCCGAGGAGTGCCGCTCGCGGGGCATCCCCTTCGCCGCCGACCCCTCACAGCAGCTCGCGTTCCTCGACGGCGACGGGATCGCCGGCCTCATCGACGGAGCCGAGTACCTGTTCACCAACGAGTACGAGGCCGCGATCGCCTGCCAGAAGACCGGCTGGAGCGAGGACGACCTCGCCGACCGGGTGCGCGTCCAGGTCAAGACCCAGGGCAAGGACGGGGTGACCGTCCGGGTCCGCGGCGAGGAGCCGGTCCACGTCGGGGCGGCCCGCGAGGTCCGCAAGGCCGACCCCACCGGTGTCGGTGACGCCTTCCGGGCCGGGTTCCTGACGGGCCTCGCGGCCGACCTTCCGGTGCGCCGGTGCGCGGAGCTCGGCTCGATGCTCGCGACCTACGTCATCGAGACGGTGGGGACGCAGGAGTACTCCGTGCGGAAGGCCGACTTCCTCGAGCGGCTCGCCGAGGCCTACGGGGACGAGTCCGCGGACGAGGTCGGTCCCCACATCGAGTGCGAGCGGCCCTGACCCATGGGTCCGTGCCGTCGAGCCGCCGCCAGCTGACCGGGGCCGGTCCGTGCCCACCTCTCCGCCGCCCCCCACCCCGTGGGACTTCGACCTCGACCGACTGCCACCGGAGGAGGACCTCATCGGCGTCGGCGCCGACCTCGACGTCGCCACGCTGTACGCGGCCTACACGATCGGTGTCTTCCCCATGGGGATCGGCGAACACGGCGCGGAGCCGATTGGCTGGTGGTCTCCGGACCCGCGCGGAATCCTGCGGATGGGCGACCTCAGGGTCACCCGGTCGCTGCGCAAGTCGCGGGCGAAGTTCGAGATCCGGGTCGACACCGCCTTCGAGCAGGTCGTCCTCGCGTGTGGGGACCCGAGGCGGTCCGGTCGCTGGATCACGCCCCGGATCGTCGAGGCCTACGTCCACCTCCATGAGGCGGGGTGGGCGCACTCCATCGAGACCTGGCAGGCCGGACAGCTCGTCGGTGGGCTGTACGGCGTCGCCATCGGTGGGCTCTTCGCCGGAGAGTCGATGTTCCACGCGGTGCGTGACGCGTCGAAGGTCGCCCTCGTCGGCCTCCACGAGCTCCTCGCGGAGGACGGCGACCCGCGTCGCCTCATCGACGTGCAGTGGCAGACCGACCACTTGGCCACGCTGGGAGTGACCGAGGTGCCGAGGGACGAGTACCGCCGGCTCCTCGCGGTGGCCCTGGAGGCCCCGCTGCCGGCACCGTGGGCCTGACCGGGCGAGGAGGTCAGGGGTCAGCCGGTCGGGCCACGAGCTCGACGACGAGCTCCGTGTGGTCGCCAGCGGGCCGCTGGCCGACGAAGCGGTGACCGCGCATCCGGCACCACGCGGGGACGTCGTGGGCCGCCGCCGGGTCGGTGGCCAGCAGGACCACCGTGCCGGCGCCGGGGTGGTCCGCGACGTAGCGGGCGAGCTCGATCACGGGAAGCGGGCAGCGCTTGCCCCGGGCGTCGACGACGTGCTCGGGAGTCACAGTCCGGCCACGCCCAGCTCGCCGCGGACCTCCCGGACCGTGGGTCCGAGCCGGGCGCAGAAGACCTCGACGTCCTCCTCGCGGCTCGGGCTCACCGCTCGGAGCGGCAGGGTCACCCGCACGTTGCCGTGCGTCAGTGTGCCCATGGCAGCCAGGACGTGGCTCGGCTC